>Ga0268257_1000239_pt1 | contig 85325 bp, 78 predicted proteins | sample AgamicAtPrz_FD_200249 | JGI IMG/M metagenome (GOLD analysis project Ga0268257, IMG submission 200249) | Agave microbial communities from Guanajuato, Mexico - At.P.rz (v2) (version 3) | ecosystem: Host-associated > Plants > Phyllosphere > Phylloplane/Leaf | place: Guanajuato, Mexico | collected... | reverse complement strand
GACCGCCCAGTTGTTCGAGGCCAGCGCGCAGCTGGGCGCCGTGCTGGCCGACGCCCCCCGCGAGATCGAACAGGCCTGCGCCATCTATGGCCAGGCCCTGGGCACCGCCTTCCAGATCATTGACGACGTGCTCGACTACACAGGCGACACCCAGGAAATGGGCAAGAACCTGGGCGACGACCTGCGCGAAGGCAAGTGCACCCTGCCGCTGATTGCCGCCATGCAGCGCGGCACTCCGGAGCAGGCTGCCATCGTGCGCAACGCCATCGAGCAGGGCTCAACCGAGCAGTTGTCTGCCGTTGTGGATATCGTGCGCAGCACAGGCGCGCTGGATGTTGCACGAGAAGCCGCCCATGCCGAAGCACGCCGCGCCATTGACGCAATAAATGTGCTCCCGAGCAATTTGCATACGGCAAGTTTGCTACAATTAGCCTCTCAGCTTTTGGAGCGACGCACCTGATTTCAGGCTGCATTGCTTTGTCTACAAAAGCACCGGGGTGTAGCTTAGCCTGGTAGAGCGCTACGTTCGGGACGTAGAGGCCGGAGGTTCGAATCCTCTCACCCCGACCATTTCTGGTCACTTCATCACCACGCCACCATTGAGCCAGGTTCAAGACCTGGGTGCGCAACAGTGCGTCTGGCCTTTCAAGCCTTCAGGGATGATAGGATAAATGTCCTTTCCTCTCAAACGTCTTGCTACATGGCTGTTGCTGACTCCTCGCTCAAGAATGCTTCCGCTGTTGCATCGCTTCCCGGCATCGGGCGAGCCCTGATATCAGCAGGCAAGGTATCGCAGCAGGCAGCGGAAGCCGCCGCCAGCAAGGCCGGCGCCAACCGCACCTCGTTCATTGCCGAGTTGAGCAACGCGGGCATCCTCTCGGCCCTGGAAGTGGCCGAGACGGTCTCCACCATGTTCAGCGCGCCGCTGCTCGATCTTGATGCCATCAACGCCGCGCGCCTGCCGCATGAGTTGCTGGACGCCAAGATCGTCAGCTCCTATCGCGTCCTCCCCTTGAGCAAGCGAGGCAACCGCATCACGGTGGCCACGGCCGACCCGACACAGCAGGAAGCTGCAGAGCAGATCAAGTTCACCACCCAGCTAGGCGTGGATTGGATCATCGTCGAGGCCGACAAGCTGGAACGCCTGATAGCTCAGCAGAGCAAAAGCGCCAGCGAAACCATGGAGAGCTACAGCGGGGGTGGCGATTTCGAGTTCGGCGACCTCAAGCCCGACGAGGTTGCCGAGGAGAAGGACAACACGGCGGCAACGGATGTCGAGGACGCGCCCATCGTCAAGTTCCTGCACAAAATGCTGCTCGACGCCTTCAACATGCGCGCGTCGGACCTGCATTTCGAGCCCTACGAACATCAGTATCGCGTGCGCTTCCGGATTGATGGCGAGTTGCGCGAGATTGCATCCCCCCCCATCGCGATCAAGGAGAAGCTGGCCTCGCGCATCAAGGTGATCTCGCGCATGGACATCTCGGAAAAGCGGGTTCCGCAAGACGGGCGCATGAAGCTCAAGGTGGGTCCGGACCGCGTCATCGATTTTCGCGTGAGCACCCTGCCCACGCTCTTCGGCGAGAAGATCGTGATCCGTATCCTTGACCCGAGCTCGGCCAAGATGGGCATTGATGCCCTGGGCTACGAACCCGAGGAAAAGGCTCGCCTGATTGAAGCCATCGGGCGCCCCTACGGAATGATTCTGGTGACAGGCCCCACCGGCTCGGGCAAGACGGTGTCGCTGTACACCTGCCTGAACATGCTGAACAAGGCCGGGGTGAACATCGCGACGGCAGAAGACCCCTCGGAAATCAACCTGCCCGGCGTCAACCAGGTCAACGTGAACGAAAAGGCGGGCCTTACCTTTGCGACGGCGCTCAAGGCCTTTCTGCGCCAGGATCCCGACATCATCATGGTCGGTGAAATCCGCGACCTGGAAACCGCCGACATCTCGATCAAGGCCGCGCAGACCGGCCACTTGGTGCTGTCCACGCTGCACACCAACGACGCACCGACCACGTTGACGCGCATGCGCAACATGGGCATTGCCCCCTTCAACATCGCATCGAGCGTGATCCTGATCACCGCCCAGCGGCTGGCCAGGCGCCTGTGCCCCCAGTGCAAGGAGCCTGCGGATATCCCGCGGGAGGCACTGCTGGAGGCGGGCTATGACGAGGCGGACATCGATGGCAGCTGGGTCACCTACAAGCCCGTGGGCTGCCAGGCATGCAACAACGGCTACAAGGGACGCGTCGGCATCTACCAGGTGATGCCGATCAGCGAGGAAATCCAGCGCATCATCCTGCAGGACGGCAGCGCGCTGGAGATCGCGGCACAGGCCAAGCGTGAAGGCGTTCGGTCTCTGCGCGGATCCGGACTGCACAAGGCCAGACTAGGACTGACCTCGCTCGAAGAAGTGCTGGCAGTCACCAATGAGTAAATAGCGCGGACAGCGCAGACAACAAAAGAGGGAGCACGATGGCCACAGCCGCGTCCAAGGGAATCAAGGACTTTGTCTTCGAGTGGGAAGGCAAGGATCGCAACGGCAAGATCATTCGAGGCGAAACCCGGGCCGGAGGCATCAACCAGGTCCAGGCCATGCTGCGCCGCCAGGGCGTGCTCCCCAGCAAGATCAAGAAGCGCCGTACGCGCGGTGGCAAGAGGATCAAGCCCAAGGACATCGCGCTGTTCACGCGCCAGATGGCCACGATGATGAAGGCCGGCGTCCCGCTGCTGCAGGCCTTCGACATCGTCGGGCGCGGCAACACCAACCCCAGTGTCACGCGCCTGCTGGCCGATATCCGCTCCGACGTGGAGACGGGCACCTCGCTGAATGCAGCCTATCGCAAGCACCCCATGTACTTCGATAGCCTCTACTGCAATCTGGTGGAGGCAGGGGAAGCGGCCGGTATCCTGGAGGCCCTGCTCGATCGGCTGGCCACCTATATGGAAAAAACCGAGGCCATCAAGTCCAAGATCAAGTCCGCCTTGATGTATCCGATCTCGGTGGTCGTCGTGGCCTTCATCGTCGTGACCATCATCATGATCTTCGTGATTCCCGCCTTCAAGGAAGTGTTCAGCTCCTTCGGCGCGGATCTGCCGGCACCGACGCTGTTCGTGATGGGTATCAGCGACATCTTTGTCCAATGGTGGTGGGTGATCTTCGGCGTGATCGGAGGCGGCCTCTACTTCTTCATGCAGGCCTGGAAGCGCAATGAGCGCATGCAGCAGTTCATGGATCGTGCAATGTTGAAGATGCCGGTCTTTGGCGTGCTGATCGAGAAATCCTGCGTCGCACGCTGGACGCGCACGCTGTCGACCATGTTTGCTGCAGGCGTTCCGCTGGTCGAGGCACTGGATTCCGTTGGTGGCGCCTCCGGGAATGCCGTCTACGCCAATGCCACCGAGAAGATCCAGCAGGAAGTCTCCACCGGCACCAGCCTCACGGTGGCCATGACCAATGCCAACGTCTTTCCCTCCATGGTGCTGCAGATGTGCGCCATCGGCGAGGAATCCGGCTCCATCGACCACATGCTTGGCAAGGCGGCCGATTTCTACGAGGAGGAGGTCGATGACATGGTGGCCGGCCTGTCCAGCCTGATGGAACCCATCATCATCGTCTTCCTGGGCACCCTGATCGGCGGCATCGTGGTTTCCATGTACCTGCCCATCTTCAAGCTGGGCCAGGTGGTTTGATGCCCTTGGATCCCTGGATGCAGGCCGCGTTGGGCGGCCTGCTTGGCCTGCTGGTGGGCAGCTTTCTCAACGTGGTGGTGCACAGGCTGCCACGCATGATGGAACAGCAATGGAATGCGGAATGCGCCCAATGGGCGCAGGAGCAATCCGGCGCCGCACCTCCATCTGCTGCCGCGACTGACCCTGCCGAGGCTCCCCTGAGCCTGAGCCACCCCCGCTCGCGCTGCCCGCATTGCGGCCATGCCATCCACTGGTACGAGAACATTCCCGTGCTCAGCTATCTGGCGCTGCGGGGCCGGTGCTCGGAATGCAAGGCATCGATCAGCATCCGCTACCCGCTGGTGGAACTGGCCTGCGCCGCGCTATTCGCCTACTGCACGATGCAATGGGGCATCACGCCCACGGGCGCCATCTGGTGCCTGTTCAGCGCCGCCTTGCTGAGCCTGGCGTTGATCGACTGGGATACCACACTGCTCCCCGACGACATCACCCTGCCTTTGCTGTGGGCCGGGCTGCTTTCATCGGCACTGCACTGGACCGCTGTGCCTCTGGCCGACGCGGTCTGGGGTGCCGCAGCGGGCTATCTTTCGCTGTGGCTGGTCTACTGGGCCTTCAAGCTGGTCACCGGCAAGGAAGGCATGGGCTACGGCGACTTCAAGCTGTTTGCCGCGCTGGGGGCCTGGTTCGGCTGGCAGGCTCTTGTGCCCATCATCCTGATCTCGTCCGTGATTGGCGCCATCGTGGGCATTGCGCTGAAGATCAACAGCCGCCTGCGCGAAGGTGGCTATGTTCCCTTCGGCCCCTTTCTTGCGGGCGCCGGCTTTGCCGCCATGGTGTTCGGACCCCAGCAGATGCTGCAATCCCTGTTGGCGGCCATCGGTCTTTGATCCGACACTGCGGCATGGAATCCAGCAACGCCCCGCCACCACGTCCGCGCCCGTTCCGGCTGGGCCTGACCGGCGGCATCGGCAGCGGCAAGAGCACCGTGGCCACACAGCTTGCCTTGCGCGGAGCAAGCATCATCGATGCCGACCAGATCTCGCGCAGCCTCACCGCCCCGGCAGGCGCCGCATTGCCCGAGATTGCGCGCATCTTCGGACCTGAACTGATCGATGCGAACGGTGCTCTGGACCGTGCGCGCATGCGCGAACTGGTCTTCCAGCAGCCTGCCGCACGCCAGCAGCTGGAAGCCATCATCCACCCCCTGGTGGCTCGGCAAACGGCCCTTGAAGTCCAGCAGGCCACCGATGCCGGATGCGCGCTCATCGTGCATGACATCCCGCTGCTTGTGGAGTCCGGCCGCTGGCCTGCCCTGCTCGATGCCGTGCTGGTCGTGGACTGCCGGACGGAAACACAGATCGCACGCGTCATGGCCCGCAACGGATTACCCCGCGATGCCGTGCAAGCCATCATCGCCGCCCAGGCCACCCGCGCGGCACGGCTGGCGGCTGCCGACTGGGTGATCTACAACGACGAAGCCATGACGATAGAGGCTTTGCACGCATGCACCGATCGAATCTCGGCATGGTTCGGGCTATGATGCACGCCATGGCTTGGCCTGTGCGTGTAATTCAGCATGTGCACGACGTAGACAGCTGATTCCTGAGCACCCCGAGGAGCCCAGCAAGCGTGATCCTGTACGAATATCCTTTCAATGAGCGCCTGAGGACCTACCTCAGGCTGGAGCAGCTGTATCGCCGCCTGGGCGAGTTGCTGTCGCGCGCTCATTCCATCGATCACCATTTCGCGCTGGTCACCATCTTCGAGATCATGGACGTGGCAGCACGCACCGACCTGAAGACGGACGTACTCAAAGACCTCGAACGCCACAAGAGCCTGCTCGACAGCCTGCGCGGCAACCCCGATATCGCCGAGCACATGCTCGACCAGGTGTCCCGCCATGTGGAGCAGTGCTTTGCCCAGCTCAATGCCCAGAACGGAAAGGCCGGCCAGTCCCTGACCGACAACGAATGGCTGATGGCCGTGCGCAGCCGCATCGGCATCCCTGGCGGCACCTGCGGTTTCGATTTGCCGGCCTATCACGCCTGGCAGTTCCATGACCCCCAGGTGCGTCTGCGTGATCTTGAGGACTGGGCCAGCACACTGACCCCGCTGGGTCAGTCGCTGCAGCTGCTGCTCAAGATGCTGCGCGAAACCGGCGTGCCGCAATGGGTGGCCGCAGAAAAGGGCGTGTTCCAGCAGGCCATGCCGCCCGGTCGCAGCTTTCAGCTGCTGCGCCTTCGCATAGACCCGGCATTGAATCTTGTCCCGGAAATCAGCGGCAACCGCCTGCTGGTTTCGGTGCGCCTGCTTCGCCCCGAGAGCGGCGCCAAACCCCAGCCTTGCAGCGAAGATGCCTCGTTCGAGGTCACGCTTTGCAGCTGATGGAAAAGACTGCCGGCATGTCCACGAAAGCCACGCCCTCTACCGATGCATCATCCGCAGGTCCCACGGTGCGCTGCCCAACCTGCAGCGGCCCCAGCCTGTTCGCGCCGGCCAACCGCTTTCGGCCCTTTTGCAGCGAGCGCTGCTACCAGATCGACCTGGGCGCCTGGGCCAACGAGGAATTCCGCGTGCCTGCGCCCATGCCTCCCGAGGATTCGCCCTTCGGCGATCCTCGCACTGAACCCTGATCAGGCCTGATCAGACTTTCGGTTGGCCTGCCTCGTAGAAGCCGGCATCAAAAGGCAGCCCGCGTTCCTCGCTGAGCCATTGCAGCACCGGATAGGCGCCAGGCAGCACCGGCTGCACCTGCAGCGGAAGTTGCTGCCAGGCCATCTGCTGGCCTTCTCGCATCTCGAACTCCCCGCTCCAACGCGTGATCTTGCACCAGTGCAGGCGCACCAGGGCATGCGGATAGTCATGCTCGGTGACCTTCCAGACGGGGGCTGCTGCGATCTCGACGCCCAGCTCTTCCTGAAGCTCGCGACGCAATGCCTGCTCCACGGTCTCGCCGGATTCGATCTTCCCACCAGGGAACTCCCAATAGCCGGCATAGGGCTTGCCCGGCGGCCGGCTGGTGATCAGCAGCGCACCATCAGACTCGCGCAGGAGCACGCCAACGGCGACTTCTGTGTGCTTGCGCTGGGCCGGCGCTTGAGACGGCGGTTGAGACTGGGCAGCATCGGCGCCGGCGTTCAGAGAGATTTCTTTTTCAGTCACTTGATCTTTCGCAAAAAACCGCCCGGCCCCAAGGCCGGGCAGCAGGCTTGTCAGAGCTCAGCCTCTTCGGCCAGCCCATGGACATCGGCGATGCCGGTCTGGCGCTGGTTAGGGCGCTCGGCGCGGCCCGCATAGTCACGGGCAAACTGATGGGCCACGCGACCGCTGCGCGAGCCTCGTTCCAGTGCCCAGACCAGGGCCTCAGGACGCGCGGCCTCGATCGTGGCATGGTCCAGTCCCAGGGCCTCCAGCCATTGCGCCACCACGCGCAGGTACTCGTCCTGGCTGAAGGGATAGAAGCTCACCCACAGGCCGAAGCGCTCGGACAGGGAGATCTTTTCCTCAATCACCTCGCCGGGATGCAGCTCCCCATCCTCGCCGCGCTGGTAGGTCAGATTCTCGGACTGGTACTCCGGCAGCAGATGGCGGCGATTGCTGGTCGCATAGACCAGCACGTTCGGGCTGGCGGCGCTGACCGATCCATCCAGAATGGACTTCAGGGCCTTGTAGCCAGGCTCGCCCTCCTCAAAGCTCAGGTCGTCGCAATAGATGATGAACTTCTCGGGCCGGCCGGCCACCACATCGACGATGTCGGGCAGGTCCGTCAGATCGGCCTTGTCCACCTCGATCAGGCGCAGGCCCTGCGACGCAAAGGCATGCAGGCAGGCACGGATCAGCGAGGATTTGCCCGTGCCGCGCGCGCCGGTGAGCAGCACGTTGTTGGCCGTGCGGCCGGCCACGAACTGCTCGGTGTTGCGCGCGATCTTGTCCTTTTGCACGTCGATGTTCTGCAGGTCGGACAGTTGCATGGCGCCGACGTGGCGCACGGGCTCCAGCAGGCCGCAGCCGTTGGCGCGCTTGCGATAGCGCCAGGCGATGGCGGTATTCCAGTCTGCGGGGGATTGCAGCGGCTGGGGCAGGATGGCCTCGATGCGCTGCATCAGCTGCTCGGCGCGCTGCACCAATTGCAGCAAAGGGGCGGCGACGGCTTCTGTGGGCAATGTCATGGATGTCTCTCGAATACGGATCTCACGGCCACCGACGCTGGATATGCCCGGGAATCGAGATGGATCTCATGCCAACGCCAGAGCTTTTGCGCGCCGGCCGCCATTGAAAGCTGGCAGCAGCCAGGCACAAGGCCTGCGGCTGCCGGCGGCACGGTGGGTGGAGAGTCAGGAGCGGTAGTCGGCGTTGATGCTCACGTAGTCGTGGCTCAGATCGCAGGTCCACACGGTCTGCTCGGCCTCCCCTCGGCCCAGTAGCACGCGCACGATGATCTCCTGCTGCTTCATCACGCGCTGGCCGTCTTCCTCCTGATAGGCAGGGTTGCGGCCGCCATTGACTGCGACATGCACATCGTTCAGGTACAGGTCGATCTTGGTCTGGTCCAAGTCGTCGATGCTAGCATAGCCAACCGCCGCGAGGATGCGGCCCAGGTTCGGGTCGCTGGCAAAGAACGCCGTCTTGACCAGGGGCGAATGCGCGATGGAGTAGGCCACCAGGCGACACTCGGCCTCGGTCTTGCCACCCTCCACCTTGATGGTGATGAACTTGGTGGCACCTTCGCCATCGCGCACGATAGCCTGAGCCAGCAAACGCGACACATCCAGCAATGCAGCCTTCAGGGCCTGGCCTTCGGCGCTGGTCAGCGAAGTGATCTGCGCATTGCCGGCCTTGTGCGTGGCCACCAGCACAAAGGAATCGTTGGTCGATGTGTCGCCGTCGATGGTCACGCGGTTGAACGAGCCGTCGGCCAGTCCCTTGACCAGGGGCTGCAGCAGCTCGGGAGCGATGGCCGCATCGGTGGCCAGAAAGCCCAGCATGGTCGCCATGTTGGGGCGGATCATGCCCGCGCCCTTGCTGATGCCGGTGATGCTCACGCGCTTGCCGCCAATGTCCACGGCCCGGCTGAAGGCCTTGGGCAGCGTGTCGGTGGTCATGATGCCCTCGGCAGCCGTGCCCCAGTTGTCGGCCTTGGCTGCGGCAATGGCGGCCGGCAGGCCGGCTGCAATGCGGTCCACAGGCAGCTCTTCCATGATCACGCCAGTGGAGAACGGCAGGATCTGCTCGGGCTTGAGCTGCAGCAGCGCTGCCAGATCTGCGCAGGTACGGCGCGCACGTGCCAGGCCGTCGGCGCCAGTGCCTGCATTGGCATTGCCTGTGTTGATGACCATGGCACGGATGGCGCCCGCTGTCTGAACCAGATGCTCGCGGCTGACCTGCACAGGCGCTGCGCAGAAACGGTTCTGCGTGAACACGCCAGCCACCGAAGCGCCCTCGTCGAGCAGGAACACGGACAGGTCCTTGCGGTTGGCCTTGCGCACACCGGCTTCGGTGACGCCGATGCGAACGCCGTCGATCGCCAACAGGTCGGCGTGCACGGGAGCGGAGAGATTCACAGGCATTGAGGGGCTTCCTACAGTGAAAGAAAAACGCGCTCCATTATCGGAACAAACCGGAGCGGCACGTATTTCATCGACCTTAAAAAAGAAAACGGCACGGAGTGCATCCGTGCCGTTTTCCGTGTCTTGCGGTGTCTTACGACGCCCGCCGCATCACGATAGCTTGCCGTGGCACTGCTTGTACTTCTTGCCGCTGCCGCAGGGGCAGGGATCATTGCGGCCCACGCGAGCGCCTTCGGGCAGCTCCAGCGGCTCGTCTTCGACGGAGCCGCCGATGTCGCCATCCGATGGAGCGCCATAGGTCATGTGCTCCAGGCTGTGGGCGCTGCGCTGCTCCAGGGCCTCGGTGGCCTGCTCCACCTGCTCGCGCGACTGCACCTGCACGGTCATCAGCACGCGCGTGACTTCGGTCTTGACCTGGTCGATGAGCTGGCGGAACAGCTCGAAGGCCTCGCGCTTGTATTCCTGCTTGGGCTGCTTTTGCGCATAGCCGCGCAGGTGGATGCCCTGGCGCAGATAGTCGAGTGCAGACAGGTGGTCACGCCAGTTGGTGTCGAAGCTTTGCAGCAGAACGGCGCGCTGGAATTGCGTGAAGTTCTCGCGGCCGATCAGCTCGACCTTGGCATCGAACACTTCGCGGGCGGCCTGCAGCACCTTTTCGAGTATTTCCTCGTCGGTGATGGCGTGCGCAGACTGCACCTGCGACTGCAGCGGCAGCTGGATGCGCCATTCGCTTTCCAGCGCCTTTTCCAGACCGACCAGGTCCCACTGCTCTTCCATGGACTCGGCAGGAACGTACTGGCGTACCAGATCGGACACCACATCGTCGCGCATCACCGTGATCATCTCGTACAGGTCCGAGGCGTCGAGGATCTCGTTGCGCTGCTGGTAGATCACCTTGCGCTGATCGTTGGACACGTCGTCGTATTCGAGCAGCTGCTTGCGGATGTCGAAGTTGCGGGCCTCGACCTTGCGCTGAGCGCCTTCGATGGAGCGGGTCACGATGCCGGCTTCGATGGCTTCGCCATCGGGCATCTTCAGGCGGTCCATGATGGCGCGCACACGGTCGCCCGCGAAGATGCGCATCAGCGCATCGTCCAGGCTCAGGTAAAAGCGCGAGGAGCCGGGATCGCCCTGGCGGCCCGAACGGCCACGCAGCTGGTTGTCGATACGGCGCGATTCATGGCGCTCGGTGGCGATGATGCGCAGGCCACCCAGGGCCGAGACCTTGTCGTGCTCGATCTTCCAGTCGGCGCGCATTTGTTCGATGCGCTGCTGGCGTTCGGCTTCGGACAGGGATTCATCGGCCTCGACAGCAGCCACCTGCTTTTCGATGTTGCCGCCCAGCACGATGTCGGTGCCGCGGCCGGCCATGTTGGTGGCGATAGTGATCATGCCGGGACGGCCGGCCTGGGCCACGATGTCGGCCTCGCGCTCGTGCTGCTTGGCGTTGAGCACCTGGTGGGGAAGGTTTTCCTTGTTGAGCAGCTCGTCGATGATTTCGGAGTTCTCAATCGAAGTCGTGCCCACCAGCACGGGCTGGCCGCGCTCATGGCATTCACGGATATCGCGGATCGCCGCCTCGTACTTCTCGCGCGTGGTCTTGTAGACACGGTCGAGCTGGTCGTCGCGCTTGCTGGGACGGTTGGGCGGAATCACCATGGTCTCGAGACCATAGATTTCCTGGAATTCGTAGGCCTCGGTATCGGCCGTGCCCGTCATGCCAGCCAGCTTGCCGTAGAGACGGAAGTAGTTCTGGAAGGTGATCGAGGCCATGGTCTGGTTCTCGGCCTGGATGGTCACGCCTTCCTTGGCCTCGACCGCCTGGTGCAGGCCGTCGCTCCAGCGCCGGCCTGCCATCAGGCGGCCCGTGAACTCGTCAACGATGACGATCTCGCCGTTCTGCACCACATAGTGCTGGTCACGGTGGTAGAGGTTGTTGGCACGCAGCGCCGCGTAGAGATGGTGGACCAGGGTGATGTTGGCCGGGTCGTACAGCGAGGCACCCTCGGCAATCATGCCGGCGTGGCCCAGCAGGCGCTCTGCAGCCTCGTAGCCCTGGTCGGTCAGGAACACCTGGTGGCTCTTCTCGTCCACGGTGAAGTCGCCGGGCTTGGTCACGCCTTCGCCGGTGCGCGGGTCGGCCTCGCCTTCCTGGCGCACCAGGTTGGGAACGATCTTGTTCATGGCCACGTACATGGCCGTGTGGTCTTCGGCCTGGCCGCTGATGATCAGCGGCGTGCGGGCCTCATCGATCAGGATGGAGTCCACCTCGTCGACGATGGCGTAGTTGAGCACGCGCTGAACGCGGTCGCCCGACTCGTAGACCATGTTGTCGCGCAGGTAGTCGAAGCCGTATTCGTTGTTGGTGCCGTAGGTGATGTCGCTGTTGTAGGCGGCCTGCTTTTCCTCGCGCGGCATATTGGGCAGGTTGATGCCCACCGACAGTCCGAGGAAGTTGTACAGCTTGGCCATCCAGGTCGCATCGCGATTGGCCAGATAGTCGTTCACGGTCACCACGTGCACGCCATTGCCCGACAGTGCGTTCAGGTAGACCGGCAGCGTGGCGGTCAGCGTCTTGCCTTCGCCGGTGCGCATTTCGGCGATCTTGCCGTAGTGCAGCGCCATGCCGCCCAGCAGTTGAACGTCGAAGTGGCGCATCTTCATGACGCGCTTTGAGCCCTCGCGCACCACGGCGAAGGCTTCGGGCAGCAGGTCGTCCAGCGACTCGCCCTTGGCCACACGTTCCTTGAACTCCTGCGTCTTTGCACGCAGAGCCTCGTCGCTGAGCTTCTCGTAGTCGGGCTCCATCGCATTGATGCGAACAACCGTCTTGCGGTATTGCTTGAGAAGCCGATCGTTTCGGCTGCCGAATAGTTTGGTGAGGAAGTTGGTGGCCATGCGAAAAAGACACACCGCCGCCCGCTGAAGCGGACTGCGGTGTGCCTGGAATCCCTAGATTGTTGGATTTCAGATGGGGCCGCTCCACCTGCCTGCAAGTGCTCTTCTGAAGAACACATGCGACCGGGCCGAAGCGAGAACCGAACAATTGATTCTAACTGCCTCTGTCCAACCCTCTTTCAGGCAGGCCGACGCATGCAGCCGCACAGCCCCGAACCCGAATCCCCGGACCCGCGCCACCCCGCAGATGCTGCTATAACGACCCTCCGGGCCGGCGCATGCCACCGCTGCCAGTCCAGCCCTTCAAGCCCATGACCTTCACACGCCGCCACCACGCCGTCACCGCCCTGCACGCCGTCGAGAACTCGCCCACGCTGGCGCGGCTCGCACAGCTCACCCGGGACTCCAGCAATCGCCTGACGGCCATCCTGCCCCTGGTGCCGCCGCTGCTGCGCGCCAGCCTTCAGGCGGGCCCCATCGAGGGCAGCACCTGGTGCCTGCTGGTGCGAAACAATGCGGCCGCCGCCAAGATCCGCCAGTTGCTGCCCGCCATGGCCGCCCACCTGCGCACCAAGGGGTGGGATGTGACCGAGATCCGGCTCAAAGTGCAGGCCTGATCGGCCGCTGGAGCAAACGCGGCCAAAAATGAAGAAAGCAATGAAAAAAGGCCTCCGAAGGAGACCTTTTGGTGCCGGTTGTCGGATTCGAACTGACGACCTACCGCTTACAAGGCGGGTGCTCTACCAACTGAGCTAAACCGGCGAAGCACGAATTCTAGCGCAGAAAAAGACCGCTTCAGCCGTTCCCGGCGCCTGCAAGCCCGCTTGCACGCGTGATCACAGGCCCGGGGTACGAAAAACCTACTTCACCAGCTTCAGCGAGGGCCGCGTGCCCGAGGGCGGCGGCGTGCGCGGGGGCTCTTCATCACCCTCATTCTGGATACTCACCAGCTGCACCACGCGTTCGTCGGCAGTTGGCTCGGCCGGCACTTCAGCAACTGCGTCCTGCGACACGGGCTCATCGGATTCCTGCCCGACCGAAACTTCGTTGTCGTTGTCGTTGTCGTTGTCGGCATCCGACTCCGGTGCCGGGAAAGCCATGCCTTGGCCGGTCTCCCGTGCGTAGATGGCCATCACCTGCTCGACAGGCACCATGATTTCGCGTGGCTTGCCGCCAAAGCGGGCCGTGAAGCTGATGAAGTCATTGCCCATCTGCAGGCCGCTGGTGGCGTCGTAGCTGACGTTGAGCACGATCTCGCCGTCGCGCACAAACTCGCGCGGCACCTGCACGTTGCGGTCCACGCGCACTGCGATGTGGGGTGTGAAGCCGTTGTCGGTGCACCACTCGTACAGGGCCCGGATCAGGTAGGGGCGGGTGGAAGTTGCTTCGGGGGCAGTCATGACGATCCCAGGAAAAGAGTGGTCGTAATACGAAAACGGGCAGGATGGCGACCGGTTGACCGCCTTCCCTGCCCGCGCAATCAGTCGTCAACCGATGCGAATTACTTGCGCATCACCTTCTCGGAAGGCGTCAGCGCTTCGATGTAGGCAGGGCGCGAGAAGATGCGCTCGGCGTACTTGAGCAGCGGGGCGGCGTTCTTGGACACCTCGATGCCGTAGTAGTCCAGGCGCCACAGCAGCGGGGCAATGGCCACGTCCAGCATTGAGAAGTTCTCGCCCAGCATGTACTTGTTCTTGAGGAACACGGGAGCCAGTTGCGTCAGGCGGTCGCGGATGTGGGCGCGCGCCTTTTCGATGGCCTTTTCGTTGCCCTTGACGTTGCGCTCCTCGAGCGTGCTCACGTGCACGAACAGTTCCTTCTCGAAGTTCAGCAGGAACAGGCGCACGCGGGCGCGGTCCACCGGGTCGCCGGGCATCAGTTGGGGATGCGGGAAGCGCTCGTCGATGTACTCGTTGATGATGTTCGATTCGTACAGGATCAGGTCGCGCTCGACCAGGATGGGCACCTGGCCGTACGGGTTCATCACGCTGATGTCTTCAGGCTTGCTGAACAGGTCCACATCGCGGATCTCGAAGTCCATGCCTTTTTCGAACAGGACGAAACGGCAACGGTGTGAAAAGGGGCAGGTCGTTCCCGAATAAAGCACCATCATGGTGGAGGCTCCTAAAAATCAAAAAGAGTGGGTCGCTCGCGGCGCCCACTCTGCACACAGTTCAGCCGCGCAATCGCTTGCACGACCTTCTGCAGTCACGGTTTTATTTGACGTCTTTCCAGAACGCGGCGTTGAGGCGCCATGCAATGAAGATGAAGACCGCCAGGAAAAGCAGCACGCCCACGCCAATGCGGATGCGGCTGTTCTGTGCCGGCTCACCCATCCATTGCAGGTAGTTCACCAGATCGCCAACTGCCTGATCGTACTGCACTGGGCTCATGGAGCCGGGAGAGACCTGCTCCCACCCCTTGAAAACCTGGGTCTTCACGCCGTGCTCTTCGGCTTCTTCGAAGATGGCGCGGCGCTCGCCCTGCAGTTGCCACAGTGCATGGGGCATGCCCACGCTGGGGAAGGCCAGGTTGTTCCAGCCCGTGGCCTTGGTGTCATCGCGGTAGAAGGTGCGCAGGAAGGTGTAGAGATAGTCGGCGCCCGTGCCGTTGTGGCCTGCGCGCGAGCGCGCGATCACCGTCAGATCCGGCGGATTGGCTCCGAACCACTCCTTGGCTTCCTTCGGGTTGATGGCCGCCTTCATGGTCTCGCCCACCTTGTCGGTGGTGAACAGCAGGTTGTCCTTGATTTCCTGCTCGGTCAGCCCGATGTCCTGCAGCCGGTTGAAGCGCATGAATGCGGCCGAGTGACAGCTCAGGCAGTAGTTGACGAACAGCTTGGCGCCGTTTTGCAGCGATGCCGTGTCATTGGTCTTGCCCGGGGCCTTGTCCCAGGCGATACCGCCTTCGGCAGCCTGTGCACCGGTCATGATGCCCAGGGCCGCGATCAACGTGAGAATCAGTTTCTTCATTGTTGTTCTCTCCAGCTTCAGTGCGGCTTGAACGTCACACGATCGGGAACGGGTTTGGTCTTGCCCAGGCGGCTCCACCAGGGCATCAGCAGGAAGAAGCCGAAGTAGAACAGCGTTCCGACCTGGGACACGCGCTCGCCGATGGGCGACGGCGGCTGTACACCGAGATAGGCCAGGATCACGAAGTTGATCACGAAGATGCCATAGAGGTACTTGTGCCAGCTCGGACGGTAGCGGATGGACTTGACTGGGCTGCAATCGAGCCAGGGCAGCGCGAACAGGATGATCACGGCGCCACCCATCACCAGCACGCCCCAGAACTTGGCGTCGATGGACAGCATCATGGCGATGACGCCCAGGGCCACGATGGCGACCACGCCCTTGACGGCTGCCGGCAGGCGCGACTTGAGCACGCCAAAGCCCGCACCCAGCAACACGCAGGCGATCAGCACATACATCATCTCGCTGGTGATGGCACGCAGCATCGAGTAGAACGGCGTGAAGTACCAGACCGGCGCAATGTGCGAAGGCGTCTTCAGCGGATCGGCCGGGATGAAGTTGTTGTACTCCAGGAAGTAGCCGCCGAACTCGGGCGCGAAGAACACCACGGCCGAGAACAGGAACAGGAACACCGTCACGCCGAAGATGTCGTGCACCGTGTAGTAGGGATGGAAGGGAATGCCGTCCAGCGGATGGCCCTTGGCGTCCTTGGGCGCGTTGGGGCCCTTGATCTCGATGCCGTCCGGATTGTTGGAGCCCACGTCGTGCAGCGCCAGCAAGTGGGCCACGACCAGGCCCAGCAGCACCAGGGGCACGGCGATCACGTGGAAGCTGAAGAAGCGGTTGAGCGTGGCATCGCCCACCACATAGTCACCACGGATCAGCAGCGCCAGGTCAGGGCCGATGAAGGGGATCGCCGAGAACAGGTTCACGATCACCTGGGCGCCCCAGTACGACATCTGGCCCCAGGGCAGCAGGTAGCCCATGAAGGCCTCGGCCATCAGCACCAGGAAGATGGCGCAGCCGAAGATCCAGACCAGTTCACGCGGCTTGCGGTACGAACCGTACAGAAGACCGCGGAACATGTGCAGATAGACGACGACGAAGAAGGCCGACGCGCCCGTGGAGTGCATGTAGCGGATCAGCCAGCCCCAGGGCACATCGCGCATGATGTACTCGACCGAGGCGAACGCCTTCTCGGCGTCCGGCTTGTAGTGCATCACCAGGAAGATGCCGGTGACGATCTGGATCACCAGCACCAGCAGCGCCAGCGAGCCGAAGATGTACCAGAAGTTGAAGTTCTTCGGAGCGTAGTACTCCGACATGTGCACACGGTAGGCGTCGAAAGCCGTTGGAAAACGGTTCTCGAACCAGTTCGTGAGCTTGGCGCCCGCAGGCGCGTTCGGATCGATGTCCTTGAATTCGTGGGCCATTGTTCTTGTCTCCCTCAAGCCTTGTCTTCACCGATGAGGAGCTTGGTCTCCGACAGGTACATGTGCGGTGGCACCTGCAGGTTGTCGGGGGCCGGCTTGTTCTTGAAGACACGGCCAGCCATGTCAAAGGTCGAGCCATGGCAGGGGCACAGGAAGCCGCCCTTCCAGTCATTGGGCAGCGAAGGCTGCGCGCCGGGCTGGAACTTGTCGGAAGGCGAGCAGCCCAGGTGCGTGCAGATGCCGACGACGACCAGCACTTCGGGCTTGATCGAGCGGGCTTCATTCATCGCGTAGGGCGGCGTGAACTCTTCAGGGTGGCGCTTGGACTGGGGATCGGCCAGCTGGCTGTCCAGCTCGGGCAGTTCCTTGATCTGTTCCGGCGTGCGCTTGATGATCCAGACTGGCTTGCCGCGCCACTCGACCGTGAGCTTCTCGCCGTCCTTGAGTGCGGAGATATCGACCTCCACTGCAGCCCCGGCGGCCTTGGCCTTCTCGGATGGCTGGAAGGTGCTCACGAACGGGACGGCTGTCGCCACGCCGCCCACCGCGCCAGCACACGCCGACGTGATGATCCACGTCCGCTTGCTGGAGTCGATTGGAGTGTCACTCATGGGGTTCCTCGAACTACGTCGCTTGAGTTGGGGTCAACAATAAATTGTAGCGGGGCGAGTATGGTTATTCCATACCGACTCCGACATTGACAGGCTCCAAAGCCGCGCAATACTGCGCTATCTCAAACTCTTTCCAGATGGAGCCAGCCATGGGCATGATGCAGGAATTTCGTGAGTTCGCAGTTAAGGGAAACGTGGTAGATCTCGCCGTGGGCGTCATCATCGGCGGAGCGTTTGGCAAAATCGTCGATTCCGTGGTAAACGACCTGATCATGCCGGTCGTTGGCCTGGTTTTCGGCAAGCTGGACTTCTCCAATCTGTTCGTCGTGCTGGGCAGCGTGCCCCCCGGAACAGCGATGACGCTTGATGCCCTAAAGAAGGCCGGCGTCCCCGTATTTGCCTATGGGAACTTCATCACGGTGGCGGTGAATTTCATCATCCTGGCCTTCATCATTTTCATGATGGTCAAGCAGATCAACCGCCTGCGCCGCGAGGCCCCGGCCGCCCCCGCGCCGGCCCCCGTCACACCTGAAGACATCGTGCTGCTGCGCGAGATTCGCGACAGCCTCAAGCGCTGAAATTCGTGTTTTGACGCAGATCAAAACGCCCGTGGCATGGTTGCCACGGGCGTTTTCCATTACTGCAGATTCCCGGTGCTTGGGCTAGCCATTCAAGCCGCCAATTTGCGCGCCATTCGCACGGACTCAATCAGGCTGCTCGCCTCTGCAAGGCCCTGCCCTGCAATATCAAAAGCCGTGCCGTGGTCCGGACTGGTGCGCACCAGCGGCAGCCCCAATGTGACATTCACGCCCTTTTCCACGCCCAGGTACTTCACGGGAATCAGTCCCTGGTCGTGGTACATGGCCAGCACCACGTCGAACTCGCCGGGGTGGCCGGGCGCATTGCGGGCGCGCATGAACACCGTATCGGGCGCAAAAGGCCCGTGGGCGTCCAGGCCCTCGGCGCGCGCCTGGGCGATGGCCGGGGCGATGATCTCGACCTCCTCGCTGCCGAACAGGCCGCCCTCGCCCGCATGCGGGTTCAGCCCTGCCACACCGATCCGCGGCAGGCGGCCCAGGCTGCGAGACAGGGCCTCATGCGTGATACGCAAGGTCTGCAGCAGGTTGTCCTTCGTTACCGCATCGATCGCCTTGCGCAGCGAGGTATGGATGCTGACCAGCACCGTGCGCAGCTCATCGTTGGCCAGCATCATGCGCACCGGCATGCAGTCCAGGCCCACACCCGCATGCTGCGCAGCCTCGAACTGCAGCAGCTCGGTATGACCAGGAAAGTCCACGCCCGCAGCATGCAGCGCCTCCTTGTGCAGGGGCGCCGTCACCAGAGCCGCGATTTCGCCTCGCAAGGCAGCCCGCGCGGCCCAGACCACGCAGCGCGCAGCCGCGTCACCGGCGCTGGCACTCACCTGGCCCCAGGGCGCAGGCCCGGGCAGCCCGGGCAGCTCCAGCAAAGGGATGCAATGAGGCGGCACCTGCCACAGTTGCTCAGCCGACTCGATGACGGCCACGGGCATGGGAATGGCGTTGTCGCCATCGCGCGCACGCGCCGCCACGGCGGCTGCCCGGCGCAGCGTCTGCAACTCGCCAACGACGAAGCAGCCGCGCATCTGCTCGGGCGCGCCCATGAACGCCTTGGCGATGGTCTCGGGCCCCACCCCGGCAGAGTCGCCCTGGGTGATGGCCATCAAGGTCGTGGACTGTGTGGAATCAGGCATTTTCAGTATCCGGATCAGGCAAGCCGGTCATTCGCGCCGCGCTTGCAGCAAAAGGCCTCGCCCCCTGGGCGGGCCAATAGTGGGCCACTAACAGGCCAGCATCAGGCCGGATTGTCGATCTCGATGAAACGGTGCTCCAGCCCCAGCTCCAATGCCACCTGCCCCGCCAGGGCCGGCGCACCATAGCGCTCCGTGGCATGGTGGCCTGCCGCCAGAAAGGCCACGCCCGTTTCCCGGGCCAGGTGCGCCTGCGGCTCGGAAATCTCGCCCGTGATGAAGGCATCCGCCCCAGCGGCAATCGCGGCCTCGAAGAAACCTTGCGCGCCGCCCGTGCACCATGCAATGCGGCGAATGGGGTGAATGGGGCGCTCTCCCCCCACGCAGACAGGAGTGCGCCCCAGCGCCTGCTCCACATGCCTGCCCAGCGCCGCCGCGTCGGCAAACTCCGCCGCGGCCATCCAGCCCAGGTTCTGCTCGCCAAACGTTGCCTGGCCCTCAAGCCCCAGTTGCACGCCCAGCTGCGCGTTGTTGCCCCATTGCGGATGGGCATCCAGCGGAAGATGGTAGGCAAAGAGGTTGATGTCGTGGGCCAGCAGCAAGCGGATGCGCTCCTTGAGCCAGCCCGTGATGCGGCCATCCATGCCGCGCCAGAACAGGCCGTGGTGCACGAAGATGGCATCGGCCTGCGCCTCGATGGCCGCCTCGATCAGCGCCCGGCTTGCCGTCACCCCGCTGACGATGCGGCGGATCTCGCCGCGCCCCTCCACCTGCAGGCCGTTGGGACCGTAGTCCTTGAAGCGCTCGGGCTGCAGCAAACCGTCGAAGTGGGCCAGGAGTTCTTGTCGCGTGGTGCTCATGAAAGGATTGTCAGCGATCCATGCGGCGCCCAAGAAAAAGGGCAGCCATGCTGCCCTTCATTCCACTGCCAAGCTCAGCCGCGCCTGGGTTGCCAACCACGGCAGGCCAGGGGCCAGAAGCCGATGGCCGCGCCCAGGATGCCCATGGCCGCCACATAGTGCGCAGGCGCCATCACATCCACCTGCTGCCACACGGACACCAGCATGGGCGTCATGCCGCCGAACACCGCATAGGCCATGTTGTAGGCAAAGGACAGGCCCGTGAAACGCACCTCGGCCGGGAAGGCGCGCACGCCCACCACCGGCAGCAGCGCAATGCTGCCCACGAAAAAGCCCACCAGCGCATAGCTCCACACCAGCGAGGACGCCGTGCCCGGCAGGTTCAGATAGAACGCATAGGCCGTCACCGTCATGCCCAGCCAGCCCGTGACCATGGCCACACGCGTGCCCATCTTGTCGGACAGCCAGCCCCAGAACACGCAGCCCAGCGTCAGCGTCACCGTAGCCACGGCATTGGCCTTCATGGCCAGGGCCGCGTCGATGTGGAAGACCTTCTGCAGATAGGCCGGCGTGAACAGCACCACCACCACGATGGCCGTGGACAGCACCCAGGTCATCAGCGCCACCAGCACGCAGGCCTGGCGGTGGTCGCGCACGATGGTCTTGAGCGGCAGTTCGCGGTCGGCCTGCTTGCGTGCCATCAGCTCCTGGAAAATGGGTGTCTCGTGCAGGAACTTGCGCAGGTAGACCGACACCAGGCCGAACACGCCACCCAGGATGAAGGGCATGCGCCAGGCCCAGTCGTGGATCTCCTCGGCGCTGTAGGTGCTGTTGAGCCAGACACCGATGATGGAGCCCAGGAAAATGCCGCCCGTGATGCCCGAAGTCAGCGAGCCGATGGCAAAGCCATAGTGGCGCGCCGGCGCATGCTCGGCCACGAAGACCCAGGCGCCCGGCATCTCGCCACCAATGGCCGCCCCCTGCAGCACGCGCATGGCCAGCAGCAAAATCGGCGCGGCAATGCCGATGGATGCATAGGTGGGAAGCAGGCCGATCACCAGCGTGGGCACGGCCATCAGGAAGATGGACAGCGTGAACATCTTCTTGCGGCCCAGGATGTCGCCAAAGTGCGCAATCAGAATGCCGCCGATGGGCCGGGCCAGGTAGCCCGCCGCAAAAATGCCCAGCGTCTGCAACTGGCGCAGCCAGTCCGGCATCTCGGCCGGGAAGAACAGCTTGCCGATGACGTTGGCGAAGAAAACGAAAACGACGAAGTCGTAGAACTCCAGGGTGCCGCCCAGGGCCGACAGGCCCAGGGTCTTGTAGTCCTGTCGGTTGAGAGGACGTGCGGTCGCAACAGCAGGGGCCATGCCCGGCTGCGCTTGGTCAAGCGTAGTCATGGTTTTTTTCCAGGGATCGAACAGCAGGACGGCGCGGTGGATACCACGGCAACGGATGAGCGTGCAGCGGCAGATCGTTCTGCAAGACTTCGGGATCGGAGGACTTGGCTCTCTCTTGGGGCCGGCTTGTGGGCCGGCGCAACAGCGAACGCGGCGTGGCGCAGTCGTCGGGGGATTCTAGGGTTTGTACTGTAGCTGTGTGGGGAGCGCGGCTTTGGCGCCCTTGGGCGCAGCATCACGGCGGACCGTCTACCCGCTCTGGCGTATGGGTCATGGGATGGCGGGCTTACCGGCAGGCGCGCAAACGCTCTTCAACGGTGCAGCGCTTGCATCGCGCCAGCCCGATGGGATTGAGCGTTCACAACCCTTGCGGCGCTTGTTGCGGAACGAAGGCATGAAGCCTTTTCATCGGTCCTGGATCGTTTTCCTGCATAAGCCCCTCAGACTCTGTCCGCGAAAAGGAATGCCGCTCAGGCCAATCCTGTTTTTCGGGCATGAACAGGCTGCTGCGTGAGCATCTGGTTCGCTGATCATCGCCACTCACCGACACAGCCATTTCCGATGAAGGGTCGCAGCCGTCAACTCTCACTGTTCAAGAAATGCAACTCCACCGATTCCGGCAGAACGCAAAAACTATGGCCCACATATTCACCGTAATCTTCAAATTGAACTGCAGAACCGAATCCCAGCCAAATATAGCCATGGGCATCAATGCTTTGAACACAAGCTATCCTGCCAATGTATGACAGCATTTCCAACTGTTCATCACTGGGAAGATCTTTCAGCAGCCAGGCAGGCACACTCAACAGCCGGACATGGTTACCGACATCAATCAGACATTTTTCACCAGCTGCCATCGAAACATCCTGCTTTCTCGCAATAGATTTTTGACTCAAATTCAAGATATCGAGAAGTTCTCAACAATCAGTTGCCGATATTTTTCATGGGAATATCTCATTTGCAAAATCTCATCGTTATTGAAAAAGGGAGAAATAGCTTTCCTTTTCATTGAAGGAAGATCACAACCTTCAAACAACTTCACCAAGATATCACCAAGAACAACATCCTCTCCAGCTTCATTTTCCCTCTTAGCAGCCCTTGCCAGATCTTGGGATATATTGAAAAAATCCAGAATAGCAAAGCATTTTCCAGCATCGACCGCAACACATGAATCAATAGAGTCTATCAAACCACGAACAAGATCAACATCTATTTTAAAAACCCCCTCAAAATTCACATTCAATTTTTCACGTTCAGACATTTCATCCAATTCAATCCTGGTTTTTGCATAGACAACACTGTCACTGCCTGCATCCTTTAAAAAGCCATCTTCATCACCCTCCACCCACAATGCGTATCTATGCTCTTGCTGAACGATGAATTCAACAGGATAATGAATATTATTTTTTATCATCAAACGATATATCTCTCACAATCTCTGTCGATTCGAACGATGCCATCAGCCTTTTCGTATTTTTAGTGTCGGTTAGGCTGAAACGTTCTTCGCCTCGATGAGCAACAGCACAGATTTAGCGGCTGACTGGGGTGATAGGCTAATTTTCTTATTTGAACAAATATTTACGCAGTTCAACAGCTTCAGTCTTTTTTATCTCAAGGGCATCTTTGCTAATAATAACAATATCAAGATATTTTTTCATTTTCTCAACCTCCAACTCACTTACCATGTATATTTTTGCCAAATGAAGTGCCGCTTCAACATCTCCAGCATCAAGAGACTTTTCAAACCAATTCTTTGCCTTCACCAAATCACAGATAGTGCGATAGGTGATCCCAAGATTTAAAATAGCAGAAATAATCCCAGCTGCAACAGCCTTTTCATCCCATTCTATTGATCTCTTAAAATCAATCTCAACGCCTTTCCCAAATCCATACATCACCCCTAACATCAGCATAGAATCCGCATCCCCAGAGTTTGCTGACTCAAGGAATAACTTCAAAGCCTTCCTGTAATTTCTTCTGTTATATGCTTCAGAGGCAATGGCGAACAATTCATTAGTCATCGATTACCCTCAATATCACTGACCTGCTGGTTTTTTCAAGCCGTTTATTTTTATAAGATGGCATACCTGATTGCCGCTAAAGGTGCGGTTGTGCTGGGTGTCTTAGACTGTTCAGTCCCACGGTGAGGTGGCGCGGATGAAGTCTAAAGCGGCTCGGGTCTTTTTTCCATGCATCGCACATCGCACGGAATAGTTTTTTCCACCTGAGCGCCTTCAAGTGCTTGCCGAAGTTGTAGCTTTGAACGAATGAATGCCTGGACATGCTCCCGTAGCTGATCCAGACTCTCGTACTCATACGCCTTGATCGTGGACTCCTTGAGGGTCTGATTCATGTGCTCGACCATGCCCCCGTTGGTACAGGGGTGGTACGGCTTGGTATGCCTTTTTTTGATGCCATTGAACTTGCAGATGCTGTCTCCAGGAGCTGCCCCATGAGATCGTCCAGCGACAGATGTCCTTGATTGCGCAACGCGATTGCCAAGTGTTCTTGCTCTTGTGAAAGATGCTGGCTTGCTATGTCCCGCGGAACCATGCGCTCATCGAGCACAGAGGTGCGTTCACGCCACTTCGCCACGGTCTTGGGGTTAATGCCGTAGAGCTTGGACAAGGACCGATGCGAGCTGGTCGCTAGCTGGAGTTCTACGCGGATACGCGGCGTTGTGCGGGCACTGTCATGCAGGCGGATTGCCCTAGTGCTTTCTCCTCTTCCAGCTGAAGAATTTTCCTGCGACCGTACATCTAAGCACGCTCTCCTCCCATAAATCACTGGCCCGAAGAAATCGGCAGGTCACGTTGACACGGATTTTGCGCAAGTCCTAATTTCCCCCTCCACTTCTGCGCTCGAATAGCGCCGCCCCTAAAACGCTACAATAGTCTTTCGAATCAGATTTCTCTCTGCCATATTCCTTCACCTTATCAAGATAGCTCAATAAACATTTGTTGTAATCTTCTCTCGACTCAGGCTCCTGAAGAACGATAATAAATAGTGGCGCAAACAAGCCCCATTCATTCCGCTTAACAATATTATCAACCAGAGCACTGGCTGCCACAATATTATCTCGTGCAGCAGAAATATTCCCAGAATTATACATCTCCACAGCTTTCGATTCGTAATAAAACGCTCTTCTGATATCCTCTTCAGCAACCCATAATTTGCTAGCTTTGACTGAAAAAAATAAGCAAAGTACAAACCCACACAAAAAGACAATTATAAAAACGGAACCCACTAATAATTTTTTCATTTATTTTCCCCGAAGCTTGCCATGCATGAAGCATATTCAGCCTGGCACTCTGCCATCTTTTTAATCTGTTCTATTCCGATTGGTTCATTTGGATCAACATCCCCTAAACAATCTTTTCTATCTGCGTCGCAACAAATCTGAGGTCCTTTGTCGCAGCCAGTATCAAAAGTTTTTTACAAAGCCTCCATCTCAACCAATTGCCGATTGTACTTGCTCCGGGATCTTGAGTTTTCGCACATTGCGCATACCTTCCTTTGCAGTTTTCCAAAAAATCCTCCACTCCTTTTGGATCAATTGATACCAGAGAATTTTCAGAGGCATATAAATATAAATTGGGACCCGGCTCCAGCCCGATTGGATCAATTTGAACACGGCAGCAGTTAAATATATTAAATCATCCGATGTTACTGTGGCCTTGGGCATGCTACAGCTCTGCTATTTACATGACAAGCTCTTCTTGAAAATTTCTCAACTGACTATTTCTCTTAATTTTCCGACAAGTGACGCAAATCCATTTGTGTTGAGATATCCAATTAAATCAATTTAACTCATGACTTATACTCTCCCAACATTTCACTATAAGACTACGGTATTCTAGGCTAACGCCTTTACAGCTCTTGAAGTAGCTTTCGTCTATTGGATTTTCCACTCTATATTTAGCAGCAAAATTCAAATCACTTCTGTATATACCATCCTTATAATTTAAATAATCTTCATCCATCAGAAATTCGTATGAAAAATTCACTCTACAAAACTTAAATAGATATTCTGTCGCTCTTATTTCTCCCAAGCAATCCGGAGTAGGGGCATTTTTCAGAGAGAAATTCACTTCTTTTATTGCAGAAAATTTCTCTATGTTTTCGCTTTCTGCTTTATGTGCGCGATATCCGACCTCGCATCCCAAAACAAAAGCAATCCCAACTGTAAGAGAAGCAAGTATTCTTTTCATGCCTATTTCCCCAAGAGACTTTATCTTTTGGCAAGTTCCTACGCATCCCCGCTCTATTCATTGGGACGCGATTGTATTGAAATTCCTCATCCGTATCAAATCGTGACTTGAAAAAATAATTAGCAAGCCAATTTAAATAAGACTTGTCCCATTTTCAAATGGCGCAACAAAAAGATTGACACGCCCTTCAGCGCTTCAGAAAAAGGCAAAAATCGGCACATCCCGATATAGCAATGTCGGTTGTCCGGTGATTCATCGATCACCCAGCGCCCCAGCGAACGCGCCCACCACCGCCCTGTGTACGACATGCCTCACAATGAGGCCTTGTACTCCCGCACAGAACACCACACTTCATGAAACGCACCTGGCTGCTGTTTTCGCAGGTGGTCACCATCCTGGTGGCTGCCTACTTTGTCGTCGCCACCCTGCAGCCGGACTGGCTGCGCCGTGGAGCCGTGCGCAGCAATGCCGGCATCGCGTTGCTGGAGGCGCCGGCCACGCCCGTCGGAGAAGTCAGCCCCGGCAGCTTTGCACCTGCGGCCAAGAAGGCAGCGCCGGCCGTGGTGAGCATCAACACCAGCAAGGCGGTGCGCCATCCGCGCAGCAACGATCCGTGGTTCCAGTTCTTCTTCGGCGACCAGGGCACGCAGGAGCAGGCAGGCCTGGGCAGCGGCGTGATCATCAGCACCGACGGCTACATCCTGACCAACAACCACGTGGTCGAGGGTGCGGACGACATCGAGGTCACGCTGACCGACAGCCGCCAGGCCAAGGCCCAGGTGATCGGCACCGATCCCGAGACCGACCTGGCCGTGCTCAAGATCGCCCTGGACAAGCTGCCCGTCATCGTTCTGGGCAATTCCGACCAGATCGACGTGGGCGACCGCGTGCTGGCCATCGGCAACCCCTTCGGCGTGGGCCAGACGGTGACCAGCGGCATCGTCAGCGCACTGGGCCGCAGTCAGCTGGGCATCAATACCTTCGAGAACTTCATTCAGACCGACGCCGCCATCAACCCTGGCAATTCGGGCGGCGCACTGGTGGATGCCAGCGGCAATCTGCTGGGCATCAATACCGCCATCTATTCACGCTCGGGTGGCAGTATGGGCATTGGCTTTGCGATTCCCGTGTCCACGGCCAAGCTGGTGCTGGACGGCATCGTCAAGGACGGCCGCGTGGTGCGCGGCTGGATCGGCGTGGAGCCCAATGAACTGTCGCCGGAACTGGCCGAGACCTTTGGCGTGAAGGCCGACTCCGGCGTGATCATCACCGGCGTGCTGCAGGCAGGCCCCGCAGCCCAGGCCGGCATGCGACCGGGCGATGTGATCGTGCAGGTGGGCGACAAGCCCATCCGCAATGTGTCCGAGCTGCTGACCGCGGTGGCCGCGCTCAAGCCCGGCGAGGCCGCGAAATTCGATGTGCGCCGGGGCGAAGGCCCCGTGGAGCTGCAGATCACCCCGGGCCTGCGCCCTGCGCAGTCGGCACAACGCATGCAGCGCCGCTGACCCGGCTTACGAACCCATGGAAAAAGCGCCTGTTCACAGGCGCTTTTTCGTTCAAGAGCGGGTGCCGGACTACCGCTTGTTCAAGCGCTGCGCCGCGCGCCAATGCGCGCCGGGCGCCACATGCACGGGCGCATCGATGGCGGCGGCCTCCACGCACAGCATCTGCCGCCACCCTTGTGGCGGCATGTCGGCCAGGCGGGCACACAGCGCAGGACCGGGGTTCCAGACCACGGTCTCGCTCCAGGCAGCATCCTGCGAGATGCGCAAGCCTCCGGCAGGAGCGGCCAGTTCCATGGTCTTCCCGGGCCGGGGGTAGACGCGATCGAGCTCTTCGCCAAAGCGCACGTCGCCTTGCTGCATGGGATGGGTGTCGGCCACGGCATCCCAGTAGGGCAGGCCGTCAAGGCCTTGCAGCCGGCATTGCTCCACGTCCGCCACGCGCAGGTAGCTGTGCAAGGCGGCAGTGAAGGCCAAGGGCGTGTCGCCCCGGTTGTGCACCACCAGCTCCACGTCAAGCCGGCCGGGCAACAGCGTGACCTCCAGCCAGGTCTCGAAGGAGTGCGGCCAGACGGCGCGCGTCTGCGGCGTATCGGCAAGCTTGAGCCGCAGGAACAAGCCATCGTCGGCAAGAACCTCGGCCTGTGCTGCATCGGCCTGCCACGGCAGGGTGCGCGCAAAGCCGTGCTTGACCAGTGGGCCGCGTTGGTTGAATTGGGGAAAGCAGACCGGAATACCGCCGCGTATGGGTGTGTGGCCGTCATGGGCGGCATGAGGGCTCAGGAACAGTTGCTCCTCGCCACCTGCCTGCCAGGACAGCAGCTGCGCGCCCTGCAAGGCCACCAGGGCGGTATCGCCGCAGGCCAGGCGCAGGCGGATGGCGGGCAGGCCCTGCCATGCATCAGCACAGGCGCCGGGAGCTTGCGCGGCCGCAGGTAAAGCTGTTACTGCGGGAAAGGAAGATGTAACTTTCATGCTTGAATATAGCCTTTCCCCCGCTCAGCCCTCCTCTGTCATGCAACGCTCCCACGCTCCCTCTCCTCTTGTCCTGCGACTCGGCATGCTCGCCCTGGCCGCCTCGGTGGCCTCCTGCGGCGGAGGCGGCGGTGGTGACAGCAACGCTGGCGGTGGCAATGGCGGTAATGGGGGTGATGGCGGCACCGGCCAGCCCGGAGTGACCTCGGTCACCGTGCAATGGACGGCCCCTGCCGCCAGGGATGTGGTGACTGCAGGCTCGGCACTGGCCCTGCGCGCAGGTGTTCTGGCCGATGGCGTGAATGCCGCCGATGGAACCGTGGTGAGCTTCAGCGCAGCCACAGGCGTCAGCACCTCGGCACTGACCAGCTCCGGCGTGGCAACGGCTTCGCTGACCGGCGCCACGCCGGGCCGCCAGCAGGTGCAGGCCAGCGCCACCGTGGCAGGCCGCACGGGCAGCGCTTCGCAGACTTTCTATCTGCGTCCTGCGCCTGCACCGCTGCGGGTGCTGGTGCCCACGTATTTCTATCCCACCGGCTCGGGAGCCACGGCCTGGAATGCGCTGACGGCCAGCGCACAGGCGAATCCGACCGTGCAGATGACGGCCATCCTGAATCCGGCTAACGGCATTTTCAGTGGCCCGGACGCGAACATCACGCGCGCCGCCACCGCTTTTGCCAACGCGGGCGGGCAGCTGGTGGGCTATGTGAGCTCCAGCTATGGCACGGGCACGCGATCGCTGGCCAGCATCCAGGCCAATATCGACAACTATTTCACGCACTACGGCGCGGGCCTGGTCACGGGCTTCTTCATTGACGAGATGGCGGCCACCACCAACCGGCTGGACTTCTACCGCACCATCTACCAGTACATCAAGGCCAAGAATCCCAACCTGATCGTGATCGGCAACCCGGGCCTCGTGCCCGTGGCCGGTTATGCCGATGTGGCCGATGTGCTGACCACGTTCGAGGGCAAGGGCTCCACCTACGCCACCTACGATCCGCGCACGACGAGTTTTGACTGGCTGTACGGGCTGCCCAACAGCCACCAGGCCTCGCTGGTGCACAACGTGTCGGGCTGCGCGGCCATGCAGACGGCCGTGCAGTCGGCCGCCTCGGCCCGCTACCAGGCGGGATGGATCTATGTGACCCAGCTGGAGTTCGAGCCCAGCACCGGCGCGGGCAACCCCTGGGCCGGGCTGCCGAATTACTGGGATGCCTTTGTGCAGACCGTGCGCGCCACCAATGCCGGGCAGGCCATACCCGCCTGCTCGTAAAGAAAGCCTGGATCCCTGACGCTGAATGCAGCGCGGGCGCCTGTGAAACACAGGCGCCCGCGGATACAGGGAAGGCGCAGGCCGTTCAGGCCCTGAGCTCGTCGGCGCGGGCCTGCGCCGCGGCGAAGTCAAGGTCCCCCGAGTAGATGGCGCGGCCGCAGATCACGCCTTCGATGCCTTCGTCCTCGACCTTGCACAGCGCTTCGATGTCGGCCATGCCCGCCAGGCCGCCCGAGGCGATGACGGGAATCTTCAGCGATTGCGCGAGATTGACGGTGGCGTCGATGTTGATGCCCGTGAGCATGCCGTCGCGGCCGATGTCGGTGTAGATGATGGACTCCACGCCCCAGTCCTCGAAGCGCTTGGCCACCGAGTGCACATCCTGGCCCGTGAGCTTGCTCCAGCCGTCGATGGCCACCTTGCCGTCCTTGGCATCGAGCCCGACGATCACATGGCCGCCGAAGGCGCTGCAGGCGTCCTGCAGAAAGCCGGGGTTCTTCACGGCAGCGGTGCCGATGATCACGTAGCTGATGCCGGCGTCTATGTATTTCTCGATGGTGTCCAGGTCACGGATGCCGCCGCCGAGCTGCACCGGAATCCGGCCGTCCACCTCTTTGAGGATGGCCTTGATGGCCACCAGATTCTTGGGCTGGCCCGCAAACGCGCCATTGAGGTCCACCAGATGCAGGCGGCGTGCGCCGACGTCGAGCCAGCGGCGGGCGATGATGGCCGGGTCTTCGCCGAACGTGGTCGACTGGTCCATATCACCCTGGATGAGGCGTACGCAGTGGCCGTCCTTGAGGTCGATGGCAGGAATGAGCAGCATGATGGTTTGCGAGCAATGAAGGCCTGGGATGCAGCGGCCGGTGCGGGGAGGGAAAGAGGGTTCAGGGCTTCCAGCCCAGAAAGTTGCGGAACAGGGCCAGGCCCTGGTCCGCGCTCTTTTCGGGGTGAAACTGGGTGGCGAAAATATTATCGCGTGCGATGGCGCAGGCAAAGCGCCCGCCGTAGTCGGCCTCTGCAGCGCAATGCTGGGGCTGCTGCACCACGGCGTAGAAACTGTGCACGAAGTAGTAGAAGCTGTCTTCGGGAATTCCACGCCACAGCGGGTGGGACTGCCCGGCATTGTGCTTCTGATGCACGCGGTTCCAGCCCATTTGCGGCACCTTGAAGCGGCTGCCGTCGGCCTGGACGCGGCCCGCCAGATCGAACTTGCGCACATTGCCGGGGATCAGGCCCAGACCAGGCACATCGCCCTCGTCGCTGTGGTCCAGCAGCATCTGCATGCCCACGCAGACGCCGAACAGGGGCTTGTTGGCAGCGGCGTGCAGCACGGCGTCCTGCAGGCCGGATTCGCGCAGTTCGCGCATGCAGTCGGGCATGGCGCCCTGGCCCGGCAGCACGACCCGGTTGGCGGCCAGCACCACCTCGGGATCGGCGGTGACCACGACCTGCCAGCCGGAGTCGGCGGCGGCCGTGCGCACGGCCTGGGAAACCGAGCGCAGATTGCCCATGCCGTAATCGACGACGGCGACGGTGTTGTCAGTCAAACTCATAGCGTGTGGCGCGTGTTCGGTCGGATTTTCGGCTGGATTGCCCGGTCAGATCAAGCTCTGGCCGGAGTCAATCGCTTCTCTTTACAGAGCGCCCTTGGTCGAGGGGATGACGCCGGCCATGCGCTCGTCATGCTCCAGCGCAAAGCGCAGGGCGCGTGCAAAGGCCTTGAAGATGGTCTCGCACTGGTGGTGGGCGTTGAAGCCCTTGAGATTGTCGATGTGCATGGTCACGCCCGCGTGGTTGACGAAGCCCTGGAAGAATTCGTAGACCAGCTGGGTGTCGAGCTGGCCGATGCTGCCGGCCGTGAATTTCACATCCATGTGCAGGCCCGGGCGGCCCGAGAAATCGATGACCACGCGGCTCAGGGCCTCGTCCAGCGGCACATAGGCATGGCCGTAGCGGCGGATGCCCTTCTTGTCGCCCACGGCCTTGGCAAAGGCCTGGCCCAGGGTGATGCCGATGTCCTCCACCGTGTGGTGGCCGTCGATGTGCAGGTCGCCCTCGCAGTCGATATCGAGGTCGATCAGGCCATGGCGCGCGATCTGGTCGAGCATGTGGTCCAGAAAACCGATGCCCGAGCGCAGGCTGGCCTTGCCCGTGCCGTCCAGGTTGATGGCGACCTTGATCCGGGTCTCGGCGGTATTGCGCTGCACTTCGGCGGTGCGTGCGGGAGCTGCATTGCTCATAGGGACTCCTTCAGGGCCGCCAGCATCTGGGCGTTTTCTTCGTGGGTGCCCACGGTCAGTCGCAGGCAGTTGGCCAGCAGCGGGTGCATGGCAGAGACATTCTTCACCAGCACGCCCCGGGCCTTCATCTCGGCCTGGGCGCGCGCGGCATCGCGCACGCGCAGCAAGACCATGTTGGCCTCGGATGGCCAGATCTTTTCCACACCCGGCAGCGTGGCCAGCGCATCGATCAGCGGCTGGCGCTCGGCGCGGATGGCCACGGCCTGCTGCGCATACAGCGCCTCGTGCTCCAGCGCGAAGATGGCCGTCTCGCAGTTGAGCACGCTGATGTTGTAGGGCGGGCGCACCTTGTCGATCTCGCCGACGATGGCGGCCGGGCCGATCAGGTAGCCCAGGCGCGCGCCAGCCAGGCCGAACTTGCTGAGCGTGCGCATCAGCAGCACATGGGCGTTGCGGGCCGGGTCGGCGCGCATGTTCTCCGCCCAGCTGCGGCGGGCGAAGGGCTGGTAGGCCTCGTCCATGACGACCAGGCCGCCGATGGCGCCGACCGCGTCGATCACGGCCTGCACATCGGCCTCGGCCCAGAGCGTGGCCGTGGGATTGTTGGGATAGGCGATATAGGTGATGGCGGGGCGGTGCTCGGCAATGGCGGCGCGCATGGCGGGCACGTCCAGCTCGAAGTCGGCCGTCAGGTTGACGCCCACAAAGTCCAGGCCCTGCAGCCTGGCGCTCATGGGGTACATGACGAAGCCCGGCATGGGCGCCAGCATGGTGGCGCGGCCCTCGGCGTGGGGCTGGGCACAGGCCAGGGCCAGCAGCGTGATGATCTCGTCCGAGCCGTTGCCCAGCAGCACGGCGCTGCCGGCCGGCGCCTGCGCGTAGCGGGCCAGCATGTCCTTGAGCACTTCCTGGCGCTCGCCAGGGTAGCGGTTGATCTCCAGCCGGCCCAGGCGCTCGCCCAGCGCGGCCTGCAATTCAGGGGGCAGGCGGAAGGGGTTCTCCATCGTGTCCATCTTGAGCAGGCCTTGCGAGGGCTGCACATGGTAGGCATGCATGGAGCGGACATCGGCGCGGATGCGCTCCAGGGCCAGGGCCTGAACCTGCGGAATGGAAGCTGTCATGGCATGCACACTTTCACGAGTCAGTGGGGGAAAAATCCATCAGCGAAGCCGCTCAGGCCTGCTGCTGCGGCGCCTGGTGCAGCGGGTGCACCATGGCGACGCCGCCAAACTGGGTGCCGTGCGGCAGGTGCAGGGTCAGCATCTGCTCGCAGCCGCTGTGCTGGGCGCAGGCCACGGCCAGGCAGTCGCCAAAGGCCAGTTGGTGGCGCGATTGCACGGCCCAGGCGGTCTCCAGCGTGGCGGCATCGGTCTTCCAGGGCGTCCAGGTCTGGTAGCGGCGGATGGCGGCGCGCGCATCGCCCTGCGGCAAAGGCTGGGCGGCCGTGGTGACCTGTTCATAGAACTCGCACAGCGACTGGCTGCCGGTGCGCCCGCTGCGCGTGCGCCACAGCAGGTCCAGCCACTGCAGCACGGCGGCATGCAAGGCGCCCTGCCCCGTGTCTTCGGCAGCGACCAGCACGGAGGTATCGACGAAGACGGTGTTCATGCCTGGCCCTCGCGGCGCAGCGCGGCACTGCGCTGGGCGGGCTGCGTGGATGACGGCTGGCCGCCGTCCCAGCCGCGCTCGTCGGTGCGCCAGGCCAGGTAGGCGCGCTCGTAGGCATCCTCGCGGCGCTGCATCTCGGCCATGAAGTCGCCCACCATGCGCGAGACGCTGGTGCCGCGGCGCGCGGCCTCGATGCGGGCCCATTCGAGCACGCTGTCTTCGACGGTGATGGTGAGGTTCTTCACAGGACACAAGTCTACACGAAATTCGTGCTCCACTGATTTCGTGTTTATCTTTGACACTCCTGATCCAGCGTTCAGGCAGCAAAAAGCGCCGCCCCTTTCGGTGACGGCGCCTTCTTCCAGCAGGAAGCGAGCGTCTACTTCAAACGCATTTCGGCCGCACGCGCATGGCCTTGCAGGCCTTCGCCATGCGCCAGCACCGAGGCGATGCGGCCCAGGTTCTGGGCACCCTGCTCGCTGACCTCGATGAGGCTGGATCGCTTCTGGAAGTCATAGACCCCCAGCGGCGAGGAAAAGCGCGCCGTGCCGCTGGTGGGCAGCACATGGTTGGGGCCGGCGCAGTAGTCGCCCAGGCTCTCGCTGGTGTAGGCCCCCAGGAAGATGGCGCCTGCATGGCGCAGCAGCGGCTCCCACTGGTGGGGATCGTTGCTGGAGACTTCCAGGTGCTCGGGCGCGATGCGGTTGCTGATGGCGCAGGCCTCCTGCATGTCGCGCGTGAGGATGAGGGCACCCCGGTCGCTGAGGCTCTTGGCGATGATGGCGCGCCGCGGCATCTCGGGCAGCAGGCGGTCGATCTCGCGCTGGACGGCGGCGATGTAGTCCGCATCGGGGCACAGCAGGATGCTTTGCGCCAGCTCGTCATGCTCGGCCTGGCTGAACAGGTCCATGGCCACCCAGTCGGGCGGCGTGCTGCCGTCGGCCAGCACCAGGATTTCGCTGGGGCCGGCAATCATGTCGATGCCCACGGTGCCGAACACCCGCTTCTTGGCGCTGGCCACATAGGCGTTGCCGGGGCCGGTGATCTTGTCCACCTTCGGAATGGTGGCCGTGCCGTAGGCCAGGGCCGCCACGGCCTGGGCACCGCCGATGGTGAAACCGCGCGTGACGCCGGCCACATAGGCGGCGGCCAGCACCAGGGCATTCTTCTCGCCGCGTGGCGTGGGCACGACCATGATGATTTCCTGCACGCCAGCCACGTGGGCGGGAATGGCATTCATCAGCACGCTGGACGGATAGGCCGCCTTGCCGCCGGGCACATAGATGCCCACGCGGTCCAGCGGCGTGACCTTCTGGCCCAGCAGGGTGCCATCGGCGTCACGGTAGCTCCAGCTCTCGCCGCTGGCGCGCTTTTGTGCCTCGTGGTAGGTGCGCACGCGCTGGGCGGCGGCCGTCAGCGCATCGCGCTGCTCGTCGCCCAGGCTGTCGAAGGCGGCCTTGAGCTCGGCCTGCGTCAGCTCCAGCGCTGCCATGCCGTCCACCTGCAATCCATCGAAGCGCGCCGTGTACTCCAGCACGGCCGCATCGCCACGCTTTTGCACATCGGCCAGGATGTCGGCCACGCGCTGCTCGATGGCCGCGTCCGTGTCTGCCGACCAATGCAGGCGCTGCGCAAAATCGTGCTCGAAGTTGGCGTCCGCAGTCGACAGGCGGGCAGGGGCAGCTACATATTCCATTGTGGTTTCCTTGGGGTCTAGCAGGCCGTCTCGCAGCCGTGCTTCAGTATCAAGAACAGGCGCGCGCCGTAGTAGCCGTCGCGCGGGGGCCAGTCCTGGTCGCGCAGCAGGGCTTCAGCGCTGGGCCACTTCTGATTGTCCTTGAGCGCTTCAATGGTGAAATCACCATTGTTCTGCCCGACAAAGAAGCGGAACCAGTGCAGGTCCTCGTCCTTGTCCAGCGCCTCGGCCTCGATCAAGGCGCGCAGGCGCTCAGTGATGCCTTCGGGCAGCGGGGCATCGTTGCGAAGATGCCAGGGCCCCGGATAGGCCTGCCAGTGCGTGCCCTGGACCTGCCAGGCCTCGGCTGGCACGGCATCCTCATCGCGCGCCGTCCACAGGGCGGAGAGCATCACATGCAGGTCGCTGACAGCGAAGTGGCCGAATGCGTCGTGCATTCCCTGCAGGCCTTCACCCAGGCCCGTGAAATTCTCGATGATCTCGCGCCGGTCCGGCAGGCGAACCACCACGGCCAGGGAACCGACCAGGGGATGGCCGAGGTAGGCACCGCGCCAATCAGCCAGCACGCCTGGTGCCTGGCCGCCAGGCAGCAGCCAGCCGTTGTATTCCTCGCAGGGCAGGCCATGCGCGGCGAAACACAGCGCAAGCGCCTTCTTCGCCGGATCGCCGGGCTCAGCCCCTGGGGCCATTTACCGCCTCGGCGAAGGCATCGATGATGTGGCGCAGCGGCTCGCGCTTGAGCTTGAGCGCCGCTTGGTTGACCACCAGGCGCGAGCTGATCTCCATGATGGGCTCGACCTCGACCAGGTCATTGGCCTTGAGCGTGTTGCCGGTGGACACCAAGTCGACGATGGCGTCGGCCATGCCGGTCAGCGGGGCCAGCTCCATGGAGCCGTAGAGCTTGACCATGTCCACGTGCACGCCCTTGGTGGCGAAGAAGTTGCGCGCGATCTCGGGGTACTTGGTGGCGATGCGCAGGCGGGCGCCCTGCTTGACGGCCAGCGCATAGTCGAAGCCGTTGCGCACGGCCACGCTGACGCGGCAGCGCGCGATCTTCAGGTCCAGGGGCTGGTACAGGCCCTGGGCGCCATGCTCGATCAGCGAGTCCAGGCCGGCCACGCCGAGATCGGCGCCGCCGTACTGCACATAGACCGGCACGTCGGAGGCGCGCACCAGCACCACGCGCACGTCGCTCTTGTTGGTCTCGAAGATCAGCTTGCGCGACTTTTCAATGTCTTCGCTGACCGAGATGCCGGCTGCGGCCAGCAGCGGCACGGTTTCGTCGTAGATACGGCCCTTGGACAGGGCAATCGTGATGGTCATTGGGAAACTCTTTCGATGTCGGCACCCAGGCCGCGCAGCTTGTCTTCCATGCGATCGTAGCCGCGGTCCAGATGATAGATGCGATCGACCAGGGTCTCGCCCTTGGCCACGAGGCCGGCGATGACCAGGCTGGCCGAAGCGCGCAGGTCGGTGGCCATGACGGCCGCGCCCGACAGCGACTGGCTGCCGGTGATGGTGGCAACGCGCCCGTCGGTGGTGATCTGCGCGCCCAGGCGCAGCATTTCATCCACGTGCATGAAGCGGTTCTCGAAGATGGTCTCGGTGACCATGCTGCAGCCTTCGGCCACCAGGTTCAGCGCCATGAACTGCGCCTGCATGTCGGTGGGAAAGCCCGGGTATTCGGTGGTGCGAAAGCTCTGGGCCTTGAGCTTGCCGGCCGCGCGCACGCGAATGCCGCCGTCCTCGGCGGACACCTCGGCGCCCGCATCCTTGAGCTTGTCGATGACGGCGCCCAGATGGTCGGCGCGGCCATTGCGCAGCAGCGCATTGCCGCCCGTGGCGGCCACGGCGCACAAAAAGGTGCCGGCCTCGATGCGGTCGGCCACCACCTGGTGCTCGCAGCCGCCCAGGCGTTCCACGCCCTGGATGACGATGCGGCCGGTGCCATGGCCTTCGATTCTTGCGCCCATCTTGATGAGCATTTCGGCCAGGTCGCCGATCTCTGGCTCCATGGCAGCGTTTTCCAGCACGGTCTCGCCTTCGGCCAGCACGGCGGCCATCAGGAAGTTCTCGGTGCCCGTGACGGTCACCATGTCGGTGGTGATGCGGGCGCCCTGCAGGCGCTTGAGATGCCCAGGCAGGCACGCGTTCATGTAGCCGTTCTCGACAACGATCTCGGCGCCCATGGCCTGCAGGCCCTTGATGTGCTGGTCCACGGGCCGCGAGCCGATGGCGCAGCCGCCGGGCAGCGACACGCGGGCCTGGCCGAATCGGGCCAGCAGCGGGCCCAGGGCCAAGACCGAGGCGCGCATGGTCTTGACCAGTTCGTAGGGTGCCTCGGGGTTGGACAGAGAGCCGGCGTTGATGCGCACGGTGCCGCTGTCATCGTGCTCGGCGCTGACACCCATGTTGCGGATGAGCTTGAGCATGGTGGCCACGTCCTGCAGGCGCGGCACGTTGCGCAGGGTGACGGGCTCGGACGACAGCAGCGCGGCGCACAGCTCGGGCAAGGCGGCATTCTTGGCGCCGGAGACCGTCACCTCGCCATGCAGCGCTCGGCCACCGCGAATCAGGAGTTTGTCCATGGCTGACAGCCTTGAATCTGGAAATCGGGGAAAAGAAGATGCCGCACGGGCCGTGGCGACCGGTGCAGCAGGAGTCTGAAGTGCCTGACCGCTGGCTCAGGCCTGACCGGCCTGGGCAGCCCACTCGGCGGGCGTATAGGTCTTCATGGACAGGGCATGGACCTCGTCGGTGTGCATGCGCTGGCCCAGCGTGGCGTAGACCAGGCGCTGGCGCTGCAGCAGTCGCTGGCCCTCGAATTGGGCCGAGACGATGGTGGCAAACCAGTGCCGTCCATCACCTTCCAGTGCAATGTGTTCGCAAGGCAGGCCGGTGGCGATCAGTTCCTTGAGTTGGTCTGCAGTCATGGGGGAAGCTTTCCTGCCATGCATCGTGGCATGGCCTTGGTTGGCGGCGGCGCCGGGCGCCGGCCGCCTGTTCATGGGTGGATTCAACAATGCGGGCACAGCGCCCGCCGCAGCCTGTGGAAAACCTCAGCCGCGGATCTTGTAGCCGATGCGCAGCAGGTGCACGGCCAGGGCGCTCACCGCCAGCCAGGCCGAGCCTACGATGGCCAGGCTGACCCAGGGCGACACGTCGCTCTGGCCGAAGAAGCCGTAGCGAAAGCCGTCAATCATGTAGAAAAACGGGTTCAGATGGCTGACTTTTTGCCAAAAAGGCGGCAGCGACTGGATGGAATAGAACACGCCCGACAGGAAGGTCATGGGCATGATCAGGAAGTTCTGGAAGGCCGCCATCTGGTCGAACTTGTCCGCCCACAGGCCGGCGATCACGCCCAGCGTGCCCAGCAGCGCCGCGCCCAGCAGGCCGAAGACCAGAATCCACAGCGGCGCCGTGAATTCGGGAATGGCGAAGTACAGCGTGACGATGAAAACGCCCACGCCCACCAGCAGCCCGCGCAGCACCGAAGCGCCCACGTAGGCGCCAAACCACGCCCAGTGCGACAGCGGCGTGAGCAGCACGAAGACCATGGAGCCCATGATCTTGCTCTGCACCAGGCTGGAAGAGCTGTTGGCGAAGGCGTTCTGCAGCACGCTCATCATCACCAGGCCGGGAATCAGGAAAGCCGTATAGCTGATGCGGTCGTAGACCAGCACCCGGCCTTCGAGCACATGGCCGAAGATCAGCAGATAAAGCACGGCCGTGAGCACGGGTGCGGCCACGGTCTGGAAGCTGACCTTCCAGAAACGCAGCACTTCCTTCTTTAGCAGGGTCTGCCAGCCGTTCATGCCGAAGCTCCCTGCGAGGTCTGGCCTTGCTCGTTCATCACGTGGATGAAGACATCCTCCAGATCGGCACGGCGGATTTCCACGTCCTCGGGGACGACGGAGCCCTCGCGCAGCGCGGCGAGCAGGCGCTCCACATCGCTGGCGTCGTTGGCAGGTATCTGCACGATGCGGCCAGTCACCCGTGCCCGCGCGGCGAGGGCCGGCGGCAAGGCGGTATCGGTCTTGAACTGCAGCACGTTGGAGGAGGCGGACTTGAGCAGATCCGACATGGTCGAGAGCTTGACGATGTTGCCCTGCTTGAGCATGGCCACGCGGCTGCACAGCGCCTCGGCCTCTTCCAGGTAATGGGTGGTGAGCAGCACGGTATGGCCTTCGCGGTTCAGGCGCGCGATGAAATGCCACAGCGTCTGGCGCAGCTCCACGTCCACGCCGGCCGTGGGCTCGTCCAGCACGATGATGGGCGGCTTGTGCACCAGGGCCTGGGCCACCAGCACGCGGCGCTTCATGCCGCCGGACAGCTGGCGCATGTTGGAGTTGGCCTTGTCGGTCAGCCCCAGGCTGTGCAGCAGCTCGTCGATCCAGTCGTCATTGTTCTTGACGCCGAAATAGCCGGACTGAAAGCGCAGCGCCTCGCGCACGTTGAAGAAGGGATCGAAGACCAGCTCCTGCGGCACGATGCCCAGCTTGCGCCGGGCAGCCGAGTAGTCGGCATGCACGTCGCTGCCCTGGACCAGCACGCGGCCGCTGGTGGCGCGCGACAGGCCGGCCAGGATGCTGATCATCGTGGTCTTGCCAGCGCCATTGGGACCGAGCAGGCCGAAGAACTCGCCCTCCTCGATGTCCAGACTCACGTGGTTGAGCGCCTGGAAGGCCCCCTTGGGGGTCTGGTAGGTCTTGGAGATGGATTGGAATGAGACGGCAGACATGCGAGGCGCGATTCTAGGCCCTTGCAGCCAAACCTGCCTTGCAGGGCTCTTTGCAGCGGCGCGCTGCGCCGGCTCAGGAGGGGGAGGATGCGTCGGTCAGCAGCCCGTCGACGCCGTACAGCGCCGCCATGGACTGCAGGCCCTGCGGCAGGCCCACGACCACCAATTGCTTGTCTGCCGCCTTCGCGGTGCGGCGGCAGGCCAGCAGCACGGCCAGGGCGGCCGAGTCGAAGACCTCGACGCCGCTGGCATCGACGCGCACCTGGGCGCCATCGAAGGCCTGCACCTGGGGCTGCAGCTGCACAAGGCAGCTGCGCGCCTGGCGGTAGGTCAGTTCACGGGGGAGCTGCAGCATGGCGCGCGCGTCAATGGCCGTCAGCCCTTGGAGGCCGGCGTGGCAGGCATCTTGCCGCGCGTGGTAAGGGTCTCGATCAGGCCGTCGATGCCACGGGCATTGATTTCCTGGCTGAACTGGTTGCGGTAGGTTTCCACCAGCCACACGCCCAGCACGTTCAGGTTGTAGATCTTCCAGCCGTCGCCGGACTTTTCAAGGCGGTAGTCCAGCTGCACGGGCTCGCCGCGGCCCAGCACTTCGGTGCGTACCAGCACATCGATGTCGCCGGGCGCAGCGCGCACCGGCTTGACATTGATGGTCTGGTTGCTGACCTGGGTCAGCGCGCCCGAATAGGTGCGGATCAGCAGGGCCTTGAACTCGGTCTCCAGCTTCTCGCGCTGTGCAGGCGTCGCCTGGCGCCAGGCCGGGCCCACCGAAGCCGAGGTCATGCGGCGGAAATTCACATAGGGCATGACCTTGTCATTGACCAGCGCATTGACCTTGGAGACATCGCCCTCGCGCAGCGAGGGGTCCTTCTTGATGGTTTCCAGCACGTCGGTGGAGACACGCTTGATCAGCGCATCAGGGGTTTCGTCGGCCGCGTGGACGGGCAGCGCAGCGCCCCAGGTTCCCATGGCCAGCACGGCTGCCGCGGCAGCGCTCCAGGCACGTCGATTGATCATCACTCTTCCTTTCCCAGCAGGGCCTCAATGCCCCGGACCGGGTTGATATTGCACATTTTTCCGGCCGCGCCGTGTCAGGCGCGGACCGTTTTTCATCTCGGGATGTTACGAACTGCTTACTTTGCGCCGTCTTCGGGCGGCAGTTTGCCGGCATCTTCGTCGTAGTCCTCGATGCGGCCGTCATCGCCGGACTTGCCACGCCGCAGGTTCAGGTAGACGTCACGCGTCAGGCTGTAGCGGTCAAGGGCGACGGAGTCCAGCGTGTCCGAGGCATTGAGCAGGCGTGCACGCGTATCCACCAGTCGCAGCACATACAGGCTGTTGCGCACGGGGATGTCGTTGATCGCCGTCAGGGGGTTGCCCCAGGCATCCACAGGCAGAGCCGCCGTGTCACGCACTGTGGACGGGCCGAGCAGCGGCAGCACCAGGTACGGCCCGGTGGGCACGCCCCAGCGACCCAGGGTCTGGCCGAAGTCCTGCTTTTGGCGCTCGATGCCGGCCTCGCTGGCGATGTCGAGCAAGCCGCCCAGGCCGAAGACCGTATTGACCGAGAACCGCACGACGGAGTTGTAGGCGCCTTCGGCCTGGCCCTGCAGCGCGTTGTTCACGAAGGACCAGACATCGCTGAGGTTGGAGAAGAAGTTGCTCACCCCATCGCGCGCCAGGCGCGGCGTGACATCGCGGTAGGCCGTGGCCACCGGCTTCAGGACGGCGCGGTCCAGCCCGTCATTGAACGAGTACATGCTGCGGTTGAACGGCTCGAACGGATCCTGGGGGTTGCGCGCCTCGCCCGGAGCGGTGGCGCAGCCGGCGAGCAGCGAAGCGGCGGCCAGCGTGCCGAGCATGGCTGCGCGCTGCCAGGAGGCTGCCTGGGCGGCAGGGCGACCCGCAGTCGCCTGTTCATGGTGGTTGGTTGTCATTCTTTGCCTCCTGCACCGGAGCTGCCACCCTGCTCGGCCTTGCCGTAGAGGAACTGTCCGATCAGATTTTCCAGCACAACGGCCGACTGGGTTGCGACGACGCGGTCGCCATCCTTGAGATTGTGGTCATCTGCACCGGCTTCGATGCCGATGTACTGGTCGCCGAGCAGGCCGCTGGTCAGGATCTTCAGAGAGCTGTCCTTGGGAAAGGCGTAGCGGTTTTCCAGGGCCATGGTCACGCTGGCCTGAAAGACCTTGTCGTCGAAGGTGATGGATTCCACGCGGCCCACGACGACACCCGCGCTGCGCACGGCTGCCTTGGGCTTGAGTCCGCCGATGTTGTCGAAGCGCGCGGTCAGCGTATAGGTCTTCTGGAAGTTCAGGCTCAGCAGGTTGGCCGACTGCAGCGCCAGGAACACCAGCGCCGCAGCGCCGATCAGCACGAACAGTCCGACCCAGACATCACTCTTGGATTGCTGCATGGTTTGTTTTTCCTTGATTTGCGAGAGGTGGCACCGGTGCCGGGTCAAAGGCTGAACATCGTTGCCGTGAGCAGGAAGTCCAGCCCCAGCACGGCCAGCGAGGCCATCACCACCGTGCGCGTGGTCGCGCGGGACACGCCTTCGGGCGTGGGCTTGGCTGCATAGCCCTGCAGCAGCGCGATGAAGGTCACCGCCACGCCGAACACCAGGCTCTTGAGAACGCCGTTGCCCAGGTCATACCACCAGTCCACGCCGTTTTGCATCTGGCCCCAGAAGGCGCCGCCATCGACGCCGATCATGACCACGCCCACCAGCCAGCCGCCGATCACGCCGACGGCACTGAAAACGGCCGCCAGCAGCGGCATGGCGATCAGGCCCGCCACGAAGCGCGGCGCCAGGATGCGGCGCACCGGGTCCACGGCCATCATCTCCATGGCCGACAACTGCTCGCCGGCCTTCATCAGGCCGATCTCGGCCGTCAGCGCCGTGCCGGCACGACCGGCAAACAGCAGCGCCGTGACGACGGGGCCGAGTTCGCGCACCAGCGACAGCGCCACCAGCAGGCCCAGCGCCTCGGCCGAGCCGTAGCGCTGCAGCGTGTAGTAGCCCTGCAGGCCCAGCACGAAACCGACGAACAGGCCGGACACGCCAATGATGGCCAGCGAATAGTTGCCCAGGAAATGGATCTGGTCGCCGATCAGCCGCGGGCGGCCCAGCGCAGGCCCAATGAGGGCGAGCAGGCGGCCGAACAGGCGCGTGCCCATGCCCAGCTGCGTCAGCTGTTGGCGTACCGCCGCGCCAATGCGTGCGGGATGCAGCCGGTTCATGCGTGCCTCCTGCCGTTGCTCTTGCCGGAGCTTGCGGGGTTGCCGAAATCTTCCTCGGCGCTCACGCCGGGGTAGTGGAAAGGCACGGGGCCGGTGGCCCGTGCGTGGATGAACTGCTGCACCAGCGGGTCGGGATTGGCCCGCACCTCATCTGGCGAGCCCTGGGCGGCGACGCCGCCGTTGCCCAGGATGACCACATGGTCGGCCACGTGGAAGGTTTCCTCCACGTCATGGGACACCAGGATGGAGGTCAGGCCCATGGCGTCGTTGAGCTCGCGGATCAGCTGGGCGGCCGTGCCCAGGGAGATGGGGTCCAGCCCGGCGAAGGGCTCGTCGTACATGATCAGTTCGGGGTCCAGCGCAATGGCCCGCGCCAGCGCCACGCGGCGGGCCATGCCGCCCGAGATCTCGCTGGGCATGAGGTCGCGCGCACCGCGCAGGCCCACGGCATGCAGCTTCATGAGCACGATGTCGCGGACCAGTTCGTCGGGGAGATCGGTGTGCTCGCGCAGCGGGAAGGCCACGTTGTCAAACACGCTCATGTCGGTGAACAGCGCGCCGAACTGGAACAGCATGCCCATGCGCCGGCGCGCGGCGTACAGGCCTGCGGCGTCCATGGTGGTGACGTCCTTGCCATCGAACAATACCTGCCCCTGCTGGGCATGCTGCTGGCCGCCGATCAGGCGAAGCACCGTGGTCTTGCCGCCGCCCGACGCCCCCATCAGGGCCGTGACCTTGCCGCGCGGCACCTGCAGCGACAGGTCGCGCAGGATCACACGTTCGCCATAGCCGAAGGTGACGTTGCGCAACTCCACGAAAGAGGCGGTTGGGATCATGCTGTGGTGCGGTCGATAAATGTTCGCAGGCAAGCCCGCTATTGTGCAGACAGGTGCCGATGCCTGCTCATCACCCCCCGAGATAAACATACATCCGTGTATGTTTCTCAAAAAGTCATGGCAGAAAACGCCATAAAAAAAAGAGCATGCTTCGCTTGCTACACAAGCGTTGCACGCTCTCTGGACCTGGGGAAAGTCCGGACTGGACAGATGTTTTTTTACAACATGTTCTGCAGAAATGCCTGGGTCCGGGCGTGCTGCGGCGCTGCAAAAAAGGCTTCCGCCGGGCCTTGCTCGACGATCTCGCCCTTGTCCATGAAGATCACGCGATTGGCCACCTCGCGGGCAAAGCCCATCTCGTGGGTCACGACCAGCATGGTCATGTGCTCCTGGGCCAGCTCGCGCATGGTGCGCAGCACTTCACCGGTCAGCTCCGGGTCCAGCGCGGAGGTGGGCTCGTCGAACAGCAGGATGTCCGGCTCCATGGCCAGTGCCCGGGCGATGGCCACGCGCTGCTTTTGCCCGCCCGACAGGCGGTTGGGATAGGCATCGCGCTTTTCCAGCAGGCCCACCTTGTGGAGCAGCGCCTCGGCCTTGGGCACGATCTGCTCGCGCTTGAGGCCCTTGACGACGATCGGCGCCTCGATGATGTTCTCCAGCACCGTGAGGTGCGGGAACAGGTTGAAGGACTGGAACACCATGCCCATCTTGCGGCCGATCTGGCGGATCTGCGCCTCGGGCACGTAGTGGGCACGGCCGTCCGCGCCGCTGTCCACCAGCACCTCGCCCTCGACGGCGACACGGCCGCTGTCAATGGTTTCCAGGTGGTTGAGGCAGCGCAGGAACGTGCTCTTGCCCGATCCCGAAGGACCGATGACGGCCACCACCTCGCCGCGCGCCAGCTCCAGCGAAACGCCGCGCAGCACCGGCACACCGCCAAAGCCCTTGCAGATGTTCTGCGCACTGATCATTGTTTCGGTATTCATGTCAGTTGCCCATGTTCAATGCCGACGAAAGGGGCGCAACCCAGGCATGGGACACCGAGGAAGGGCCGCCCCGCACCGAGGGTGTCGTCCCCCTCCCGCGTAGCGAGAGAGGGGGAAGGCGCGAAGCGACTCAGGGGGTGTCGCGTTTCACGCGTCATACTTTGCATGGCGTTTTTCTAGGTATTGGAAGATCCAGGTCAGCACCAGCGTCATGACCAGATAGAAGCCTGCGGCCACCACGAAGGGCGTGATGGTGAAGTCGCGCTGCACGATGCCGCGCGCGGCGCGCAACAGGTCATTCAGGGCCAGCACGTAGATCAGCGAGGTGTCCTTGACCAGGGTGATGGTCTCGTTGCTCACAGGCGGGATGATGCGCGCCCACATCTGCGGCAGGATGATGCGGCGCATGGTCTGGCCGTAGCTCATGCCCAGCACCTTGGCACCCTCGTACTGGCCGCGGTCCACGGACTGGATGCCCGCGCGGAAGATTTCGGCGAAGTAGGCGGCGTAGTTCAGCGCGAAGGCGACGACGGCGGCGGGGAAATCGGGCAGGCGCACGCCGATCACGGGCACGAAGGGCAGCGCGAAGTAGATGAACAGCATCTGCAGCATCAGCGGCGTGCCGCGCATCAGCCAGATGTAGCCGCCTACCAGCCGGCTCAGGGCGGGAAAGCGGGAGATGCGCATCAGCGCCAACGACAGTCCCAGGGGGATGGACAGCGCCAGGGTGATGACGAAGAGCTTGAGGGTGACCAGGGCGCCAGCGGACAGCGGCCCCATGAGCGAGATTACATATTCCATCGAATGGCCTCAGTGCGGTGCGCGGCCCCGCCGGCATCGGCAGGATCCGGGCAGCCACGGGCGCGTGCGTCCCAGAACGCAAAAGACCGGCAATGCCAGGCTGGCCTTGCCGGTCGCATGGTGTGCCGGATTTACTTGATGATGTCCTTGCCGAACCACTTGGAGGCGATTTCGGCGGCCTTGCCGTCCTTCTTCATCTCGGCCAGCGCGGCTTCGAGCTTGCCCAGAACTTCGGTGTCTTCCTTGCGCAGGCCCACGCCGTAGTCCTCGGTGCCGAAGTTGTCCTCGAGCACCAGGTACTCGCCAGCCTTCTTGGCCACGTGGAAGCGGCCCACGACCTCGTCGACCACGACGGCGTCCAGGCGGCCGGCCGACAGGTCCATCAGCGCGGTGATGTTGTCGCCGAAGGTCTTCAGGTCCTTGAAGCTGGCAGCCACGGCGGCGTCCTTCTTGATGGCGTCCACGGCCGAGCTGCCATCCTGCGCGCCCACGACCTTGCCTGCCAGGCCGGCCTTGTCCTTGATGTCGGAGTTGGCGCGCACGATGATGATCTGGTGGTTCTCCATGTAGGGCGCGGTGAAGGCGATGTTCTTCTTGCGCTCTTCGGTGATGGTCAGGCCGTTCCACAGCGCGTCGACGCGCTTGCCGACCAGCTCGGCCTCCTTGGCGCTCCAGTCGATGGGCTTGAAGTCCACCTCCACGTTCATGCGCTTGGCGGCTTCACGCGCCATGTCGATGTCGAAGCCGACGATCTCGTTCTTGTCGTCACGAAAGCCCATGGGCGGGAAGTTGTCGTCCAGGCCGATCACCAACTTGGTCATGGCTGCCGGCACGGGGGCGGCAACCGGCGCGGCGGCGGTCGATGCGGACTCGTTCTTGCCGCAGGCTGCCAGCAGTGCAGACAGGGCCACCATGGCCAAGAGGGTGCGTTTTTTCATGGCTTAAAGCTTTGGAGTGGAAAAAGCGAAAGGCGGCGGCCACTGCACGCAAGGTGCGCAATCGTTGTAATGAACGGTTCCTGGGCGGAACCTTTGTCTCGGTTGGGTGCCGGCGCCGAATCCCGTATTGTCGCGCAGACCGGCGCCCCCCGCCAACACGCTGGATCAAGACCGTGCAAATCGGCAAATGGCGAGAGATGCCTGCCGGTCACTGCAGCATGAAGGTCTTGTATTCGAGCCGGTTGAGCTCGCGCGAGAGCAGGTACAGCCCCACGCACAGCGTCACCAGCATGGCCAGGCAAAAGCCGTAGCCATAGAACGCGGCGCCCAGCGCCAGCGAGATGCCCGTGAAGGCAATGTTCAGCGCCACCAGCAGCAGGCAGAGCATGAACACGATGCGCCGCTCGTCCAGGTAGAAGAACACGTTGAGCACGGCCATCACACCCACCTGCAAGCCGGCGCCCACCACCTGCACGTGCAGCAGCGGCAGGTACAGCTGGGAGATGCCCAGCAACTGCAGGATGGCCGGCCCGGCCACCAGGGTGACGAGGACGGCCAGCGTCTGCACCTTGGCGATCTCGCCCAGGCCCGCCTGGATGGCGTAGACCATCTCGTTGCGCATGGACTCGATGTATTCCAGCGATCCGCCGCCGCGCACGGCGTCGAAGAACTTGTCGTAGTACTCGACGAAGTCGGTCTCGATGCGCACCAGGAAGACCGCCATGCCCGGAATGATGGACAGGTACGACAGGAACACCGGCAGGTCGTAGATCAGCGAGGCCCTGAGTCCGCCGATGATCTGCTGCGAGGTCGGCGGGTAGTACCAGAACATGAACTTGTCGATCCAGATGCCCAGGTTGTAGAGCACGCCGATGCCGATCAGCGCCGGAAAGATCAGCGAGCGCTGCGTGAAGTCAAAGGCGATCCAGCGCTGCTGCAGCGGAAAGCTGCGCAGCACGATCATCCACATGCCGGCCAGCAGCAGCACGTGGCCGATCACGAAGCTGGCCAGCAGCCCTTCCAGCCCCCAGTAGCGCAGCGGCAGCGCCAGCAGCACGATGAGCAGGTAGGTGGCGCCGAACAGCCCGGCAATGGCCCGGTAGTGCTTGAGGCCCGACAGCAGCACGGTCATGACCCAGACCACGCACATCAGCGTGAAGCCGGCCAGCATCAGCACGCGGTACAGCAGGCCCTGGCCCGGCAGCACCACGAACAGCGCCAGTGTGCCCAGCGCGCTGGCCGTGGCCACGACCACCAGCAGCAGGCCATGCAGGTTGGGGAGGATGCTCTCGTCCTTCTTGAGGAACAGCTGGTCCGACACAAAGCGCGTGAAGGCCAGCTGCGCCGCCCCGGTCAGGATCAGGCTGCTGGCCACCAGATAGGTCACCGAGGTCTGGAACTGCGTGACCAGCAGCGGCGGCGCCACCACGCTGACGCTGAACACCCCCACCAGCAGGATGCCGATGATGGAGAACACCCACGGCCCCGAGCCGATGACGCCCGCATAGGCGTAGGCCTGGAGCACGCTGGTCAGCGTGTTCTTGCGCAGCAGGTGGCGCAGTTCGAATCCAATGCCGGCCATCAGTGTTTTTCCTCGGACTGTTGCAGCGCCCTGTCGTAGACCTGCCTGTAGCGCTCGAACAGCAGCCGGTCGGAGTAGTAGCGCTCCACGCGCGCAATCCCGGCCGCGCTGGCGGCCTGCCATTGCGCGGGCGAGCTCAGCAGCTCCAGGCAGGCGTCGGCCAGCGCCTCGGGGTTGGCAATGCCGACCACGCGCCCGCACGAGCCCAGGGCCTGGTCTTGCGGCTCCAGCCCGTCGATGAGCTGGCGGCAGGAGCCCACGTCGGTGCTGACCACGGGCACGCCGGCGGCCTGTGCTTCGAGAATCACCAGGGGCAGCGCCTCGCTGATGGAAGACAGCACGACCACGCCCACCTTGGGCAGCAGCTCCTCCACCTTCTGCATGCCCAGAAAGCGGACGTTGGCCTGCAGGCCCAGGCTGTCCACGAGGTTCTGGCATTCCTCGGCATAGGCCGGGTCCTCGGCCGTGGGGCCGGCCACCCAGGCCTGGGCCTGGGGCATCCGGTTGACCACGCGGCGCATGGCGCGGATGAAGGTCTTGATGTCCTTGATGGGCACCACGCGGCCGATCAGGCACAGCACGGGCGGCGTCTCGGCGGGCCGCTGGGTGCGCAGCGGCGCAAAGCGTTCTATGCGGATGCCGTTGGGGATGCTGACCGTACGCTCGGCGGCCGCGCCATCGGCCACCTGGCGCAGGCGGTTGTTCTCGTACAGCGCAATGATGGGATCGGCCGCGCCATAGCAAAAGCGCCCCATCCAGTCGAAAAACCGTATCCACATCTGCCGGAAGAACGACACCTCCATGGGGTCGCGCTGGAAGATGTTGCGGTTGTCGCGGATCCAGGAGCTTTGCAGCAGGTCGATCTGGCGCTCTTTCGTGTAGATGCCATGCTCGGACAGCACCAGCGGCAGGCCGCGTGCATGGTGCAGCAGGCCGCCCAGAAATCCCGCATAACCGGTCGAGACGGTATGCAGCACGCGCACCGGAATCAGCCCGTGGGCGATGCGCGCCATCAGCCACAGCGGCTGCAGCATGATGCGCACGGTCCAGAAGAAGTCCACGAACGACGGGTCGGTGCAGTGGCGCCGGTAGCTGTCGCGGATCAGGTCCCAGGCGAATTCGCTGTGCAGGAAATCCTCCAGCGGCAGGCTGCCGCCGGGCTGCAGCTCCAGCGCAATGGAGCGCATGGCCGCCAGCACCTTGGCCCGGCTTTCGGCACTGCCGTCATGCGCCTCCAGCGCGCCCAGGAATTCCCGGGCCTTGGCCAGGGCTTCGGGATGGCCGCGCGAAGGGGCGGGCTGGATATTGGAGTGCAGCGCGTCAAACAGGTAGTGCTGCTCGAAGTGCACCACGTTGGGCGGCAGTGCGTAGCGGAAATCGCCATAGTCCTCGCGCCGGCTGCCCAGGAAGACGATGGCAAAGCGGTGCTCGGGATAGGCCTGCAGGATCTGGTTGACCCAGCTGGACACACCACCGCTGACATAGGGGAAAGTGCCTTCCAGCAGCAGCGCGATGTCCGCATCGGCCGCCGTGGGGAACTGGCTCGCACGGCTCATGAGGCACTCCAGTAGCGGATGCTGGGCTTCAGGCGCGGCAGGGCTTGCTCGATGTCCAGCGAACGCATCAGGGCCTGCGCCTTGGAGAATTCGCGCCGATCGAACAGCAGCTCGGCCTGGTAGGGCACGACGCGTGCCGGCTCCATGCCCAGCGCCAGCGAGCGCTCATAGCAGGCCAGCGACTCCACCGCCCTGCCCTGCATGTGCAGCAGCCGGCCACGGCGCAGCAGCAGCAAGGCGTTGTCGGGCCGCTGTGCGAGCACCAGGTCGCAGTAGTGCAGGGATTGCTTGATGGCGTGGTCACGCACATCGCCCTGTGCCACGCCCTGGTAGACCAGCTCCGCGTACAGGTCGGTCAGCGCCCGCGCCGCCTGCAGGCCGCGCGGCCCGTAGGGCGCATCGCCCTCGGACTGGCGGGCATGCTCGAACAGCTGCAGCTCCTGGTGGATGGTCTTGCTGATCTCGCGCTCCTTGGCGTCCAGCATGCTGTAGGCCAGCAGGCGCAGGTCTTCGCTGGAATCGCCCAGCGCCGTGCGCAGCATGGGCGAGGCAATGCGCCCCGGCACGCTGCCCAGCGCCACCATGGCCCGCATGCGCGAGGCGACCGGCACATTGGGATTGGCCAGGAAGGACTGCAGGCCCGCCTGGCGGCGGCTGGTGCTGGCCTGCTGGTGCGGGTCGAAATCGGGCAGGGGCATCACCGGGAAACGCGGGCCGCCACGCGGGCCGCGCTGGGTGTGCAGCGCAATGGTGGCGACCACGGCGCCCAAAATGCCGGCCACCGGCACGGCATAGGCAAACAGCCCCATCAGCGCCACCAGGGCCAGGCGCTGGCGCACCGACTTGGCCGAGGTGGCCAGGAAGGGCGCCAGGCACAGCGCCAGCAGGCCGCTGGCCAGCCCGTGGGCCGTGAGATAGCCCAGCAGGGCCGCGTCCGACTGGCTGCGCAGCAGCCACAGGCTGCTCCAGGAAGCGATTTCCGCGGCCAGCGCGCCCAGGGCCAGCTTGAGGTTAAGCATGGCCCTGCCCCATCTGATGGAGCCGCTCCAGCACGCTGCTGGCCGAGCAGCGGTCCAGCAAGATGGTGCGCGGGAAGATGCCCGCATCGGCCAGCGAGGCCACGCCGCGCTGGGCCAGCCAGCCCTCGATGCGGTTCAGGTAGCCCTCGGCCGTGGCGTTGGTGCCCAGTGGCATGAAGATGGCCAGCAGCTGCCGGCCATCGCTTTCCTGCAGCCAGGAGCGGTCCAGCATGCGCTCCAGCCGCATGATCTGCTGGGCCATCTGGGCCTGCACAGCCGAGGGCGACAGCTCCAGCGCCACCACCACGCTGCTCAGGCGCGCGCTGCGGTTCACATGCTCCATGCGCTGCAGCTCGAACGCGAAATGCGGCGGGCAATCGGGATAGGCCTGCAGCAGCGGCGCAGCCAGGCTGTTGGCGGCCACGCTGTCCGTGTAGTAGCCCAGCAGCAGGTTGATGGTCTGCAGCGCCTCTTCCTGCAATGCGAAGAAAGGCATTTCCTCGACCAGCAGCAGGCCGTAGATCTCGCCTTCCAGGTCCAGCATGGGCGCCACGACGATGTACTGCGTCTGCTGGCCCTCCGCCATGCTTTGCGAGACATGGCACAGCACATGGCTGTCCAGCGCCTGGCGCACCAGCGGATCGTGGACATGAATGGGCCGCTCGCCCCCCAGCTGGGCAATGGGCGTGGGGTCCAGCACCTCATTGCGCACGGGCACCAGGCTGGCCACGCTGATCTGGCTGAAGCGCGACAGCAGGTTGAGCAGGCTTTGCGCATCGCCCTCGGCGCCACTGAGGCCGCTGAGCACGTTGATGGCATCGCGCATGGACACGGGGCGGCCTATGAGCTCCTGCTCCAGCCGGTCATGCGACAGGCGCAGCAGGTAATGCTGGCGGATCAGCTGCTCGGTGCGCTGGTCCATGTAGTTCTGCGCCGTGCGCGCGCGGCGTATGCGTGCGCGCCAGAGGCTGGAGATCTCGCCCACGACCATGACCAGGATCAGGCCGCCCAGAAAGTACTGTTCCGGGAACAGCGACAGATCGCGCTGGTTGACGCCCAGCCAGGCCAGCAGCAGCACGCCGGCCGCCGACAGGCCGGCCACCGGCCCGTAGCGCAGGGCCACCACCACGGGCGCCAGCCAGGCCCAGGGGAACTCGGACTCCACCCACAGGGGATTGTCCGGGTTGGCCCACATGCCGATCAAAAGCGCCAGCACCGGCAGCAGCAGCGTCTCGCCCACCACCACCCAGGGCTTGGCGCTCGTCTGCACAAGCAGGCCCAGCGGCGAGCCTCTGAATTCCGCGGCAATGCCGGCGCGGCGCGGTGCAGCGGAATGCGGTGCCGCCTTGGGCGTGCTGGCTTGGTCTGGCATGAAGAGTCGTTCCCTGGATGCGCTTATCGGGCGTTGGCCAGGCCTGTGCCCAGCAGGTTGCGGATCAGCTTCTGGCCCACGGCGGCCAGGGCCTCGCGGCTCCAGCCGCTTTGCGCGCCCGCGCCGCTCCACACGGTGGCGCCGGTGCCCACGTCCACGATCTCCAAGGTCACGCCCACGGCCGGCTCGCCATCCACGCCCACCTTGTAGCGCCATTCGTCCACCGCGCCCGTCAGCGCATAGCGCACGCCTTCGCCGCGCGCCCAGGCCAGGGCGTCGTCGCGGCGCTTGGCTTCGCGGCCGTCGAACAGGGTTTCCTGCAGTGCATCGCCCGTGTAGCGCTTGACCTGGCCCACGCCACGCGCATTGATCAGCGCCGTGGCAATGGCGGCGGCGCGGTTGCCGGCCATGGGCGTTTCGGTGTGGTTCTCGAAGGGCAGCACCGCCCAGCTGGCATTCGTCTCCAGCGCGGGCGCCGTGCCCCGGTCGATGGTCGAGCAGGCAGACAGCAGGCCGACAAGGGCAATACCCGTGAGCACGCGAAGGCGGGAGGCGAAAGTGGTGCGGTGTGTCATGGAGAGGCTCCTTGAAGTCTTCGGATCAGTAGTGGAGGCGGTAGTTGAGCTGCAGTTCGCGGGTGTTGCCTGCAGTGTTCAGTCCCGATTTGGAGAAATTCAGGCCCAGCATCAGGTGGTCGGCACCGAACACGCTGGTGGCCAGCCCGAAGCCCAGGTCATAACCCGCGCCGTTGAGGCTGTGATGGGTCAGCGCCAGCCGGGCGAAGGGCCGCAGGGCCCGCGAATACTGCTGCTCATACGCCATGTTGGCCATGACCTGCAGGCCCGAATAACGGAAGCTGCGCGGCAGAAGGTAGTCGATGCTGGGCACCTCGCCCGGGGCCAGATAGCGCAGGATGGCCGCGTTGGCGCCCTCCAGCAAAGCCGGATCGTCACGGCGGTAGCTGTGCCAGGAGGTGAAGGCACCGAACTGCAGCAACGGTGCCTCGCTGCGATATGTATGAAGGTATTGCAGCTGCGTGTGGTTGCCCGAGCCCACGCGTGCGCCGGTCTGTACACGGTAGCGCTCGGCGGCAAATTCCAGGGTGATCTGATCCAGCCGCGAGAGCTGGTAGCTCGCGCCAAACGATGCACGGTCCTTCATGCCGCCCATGCGCATGGCCAGCGTTTCCTGGGTGACCAGATCGCGGCCCAGCGAGGCCTGCAGGCTCAGGCGGTTGTCCAGCCGATAGGTTTGCGAAAACTGCATTGGCGTGTATCCGTCCAAGCTTTCACGTCGGCCCAGCATGAATTCGCTGGTGGCTGCCTGAGTCTTGCGCGTCAGGCGCAGGCCCACGCCACGCTCGGACGATGGCGAGCGCACGGCAGCCCCCTGGTGGGTGGAGCGGCTGAACTGCTCTGCATCCACATCCAGAGCCCAGCGCGGATTCAAGGCCAGATGCCAGCTGATCCGCTTTTGCTGCTCGTCGATGCTGTCCAGATGCAGGCTGCGCAGGCGCAGCCCCCCGAAGTCGCTGAAAGCCAGCAACTGCTCGGTCAGCGCCAGGTGCAGGGGATCGTCGTCCTGCTGGTCGTCCTGGGTCTCGAAAGCCGCCGACTGGGCGCGCCGCACGTCGCCCACCAAGGCTGCTGCATTGACGCGGTCATAGCGCGGCAGCGCCTCGTCATGGCGCTGCAGCAATTGCCCGGCCTGGGCCACATCCTTTTCCGCCAGCGCCACCGTGATCTCGGCCCACAAAGGCGCGCTGGCGCTCTTGCTGCGGCTGCGCGCGTACTGCTGCCACAGGTAGCCACGCTCGGCCTGGTACTCGCCGCGCTCCTGCAGCCAGGCAATGGCCAGTTCGGCCGCCGCCGTCGAATGCTCGCGGCGCCCGCCCGCCAGATCCATGCGCAGCAGTTCTCGCAGCAAGGCCAGTTCCTCGTCACCCTGCGTCTGGAACAGCATCAGCCGATTGCGTGCCTGGCGCTGCACTTCGTCCAGTCCCTCATCCGTCAACCAGCGGCGTGCCGCCAGAGCCGCCCTGCCCTCACGCGCCCTGGTCTGGGCGACCTGGCGCTGCCATACCTGCTGGCGCAGGCTCCAGGCCAGATCGGCCTGCTGGTTCTGCTCCAGCGCATCGGCATACAGCATCAGCCAGAGAAAGTCTTCGTTGTGCTCCGGACGATGCGGCTGCAGATAGCGCTGCAGCGCGATGGCAGGACGTGACAGGGTCATGTAGGCCGCTGCCAGCGCGCTGTGCATGTCGGCGTCCCGTGCCCAGATCGGCTCCACCGTGGCCAGCAGCAGCTTGAGTGCCGAGACGTTCTGCACATCGATCAACAGCCAGATCATGGCTTGGCGCAATGCCGTGGATGTGGGGTCCAGCGCAAGGCCCTTTTCAAAGGCTTCCATGGCCTTTTTCGGCTGGCCGGTTCGCTGGAAATACGAGCCCGCCACCTGGTAGAAGGTGGGCTCGCGTTGCAGGCGTTTGATCAGGGCCGGATCTGCGGCAGCGCGCTCGATCTGGCGACCGATCTGCGACCAGTCACCCTGGTCTTCCAGAAGATAGAAGGCGAGTGTGAAGTGGCGCACCTCGTGGAACTGCTCCCAGGCGCGCAGCGACATCTGCGCAGCCTCGCGCTTGTTGCTGCGCTGCAGCATCTGGATCAGTTCGTCATAGTCACGCAGTCCTGCATGAGGAGTCTGCAGCAAGCGGCGATACGCCTGAAGCATCAGCGCCTCGTTGCGCTGCTCCAGGGCCAAGTCGCCCAGCAACCGCCAGTAGTCACCTTCATCCTGCATGCCTGCGGGCACGCGGGTCTGCGCATCGTCCAGCCAGCGCAGACCCAGATCGGGCTCACCTTCCAGCAGCGCAAGGACCGCAGCAGGCATGGCATGGGCGGGGGTGCGTTGCTCGGGATCGCGCAGCACGCGCTTCCAGGCGGCGAGCGCATCCTTGGGCCGGCCTGCACGCTCGGCCAGCTGCGCCAGCAGGATCTGCGATTCGGCCGTGATGCCACGGGCCTGCAGATACTCGATGGCAGCAGCAGGTTCCGCCTGGCGTTCATAGGCCTGGACCAAGGCCTGCTGCAACGCGAAGTCCTGCGGGCGTTTGACCAGTTGATGGCGCAGACCCGCGATCAGCGCACGGTCATCGAACAGGCCGGGCGCCAATCGCATCACGGTCTGCCAGGCATCCTCGCGCCCTGTGGTCTGGGCCAGCACCAACCAGTTGTCCAGCGCCAATTGCTGGCGGCCTGACCATTCCGATACCTTGGCCAGGCGTTCGCGCCAGGCCATGTCCTGGGGCGACTGCTGCACCGCAGCCGAGGCCACGCGCCAGGCATCTTCCAGATTGCGGTTTTCCAGAAACACCTCGTAGCCCAGCTGATATGTCTTGTCGTCGAACGGCAGGCCCGGCGGTGTCTTTGCGCCGGAACTGGCCGTTCGGACCCAATGCCAGCCGGGTGCGGAGAAGGCCACGGGCTGCAGCGCCCAGGCGCCGTCATCGACTGCGCCTGGCAGGCCCGCCATGCCAGCCGTCTGCATGTGCTGCAGTTGCTGCAGCAAAGACAGCTTGAGCAGTTGCTTGGCGTAGCGTTCCGCCTCGCCGTGATCACCCGCGGCTCGCGCCAGGCCTATGAGCCGGCGCAGAGTTTCGGGGTCGCTGCCCAGCAGGTCCTGCTGCTCGCGCGCCAGTACCAACGCCTGCTTGGCGAGATTGCCGGACTGCAGAACCTGCAGCGCCTGCCACAGGTAGTCACGCGACTTCTGAACATCGTCCGTCGAGGCACTGGCCTTGCGCAGAAGCTCGGCTGCATCCTCGTACATGGCCAGTCCCAAAGCCTGACGGGCGGCGGCCTCGTAGACGCCGGACTTCAGGCCAGCTGCGGCCTGCCGTCGCGCGACCTCCTCGTAGATGGAAAGCGCCAGGTTTTTGTCGTCCAGCACCATCGCTGCGGAGGCAAGGTACAGCGACTGCGCACTGCTCAGTCCGTCGCGCGGAACGTTCTTGAGTGCCTCCAAGACTTGTGCCGACAGCTGCTGAGCGTCGCCCGCGGAGCGATGGCCTTGCTTTTCGGCTTCCATGTAGCGCTGGTACAGCGTTTCCCAATGCTCCCAGGCCAGCATGGCCGGACTGGGGATGGCCTGCTTGCGCGCCTCTTCCTCGGCCTCACGGATGGCGGCTATGCGCTGCTGCTTGGCCTTGAGCAGGTCATGCAGGTGCTCATTGCCGGGATCGCTCTTGAGCAGGTTGTTCAAGTAGTTGAGCGAAAGCTCTGAATCGTCCTTGGTATCGGAGAGTCGGCGCTCCAGGTCGCGCTTGGGAAACAGCATCCACAGAGCACCACCGATCAGCACTGCCAGCAGTGCGATCAACCATGCAGGAACCGTGGTGGGGCGTTCAACGCGCGCCGCATTGCGCTTGTAGTTGGGCACTGGTCTGGGTACTTCTGTAGGAGCGAACGCCGGGCAGGTCCGAACTGGCCACGGCGCCATTGGCAAGGGGTTGGGAAGGCTTCACCGCGCCGAGCGTGCAGCCTTGCGGCAGGAACATGCGCAGCTCCAGTGGCACATGCCCCTGCAGGGCAAAGCGCACGCTGCCATCGGCCTGTTCCTGCCAGGAGGTGATGCGGGCGTTGCTATCGATCAGATACGGGCGGCTCGCGGGTTGCGTGCCCGCATCGCGGGCGGCCAGCCGGGCTGCGCCCGTGGCCAAGTGCAGATAGTGGCCATCCACGCCCTTGGCATAACCGGCAATGCCGCTGCTGCCGGACAGCACAGGAACGCCGAGGGAGGGCGGCATGCGCAGCGTGCGCAAACGGCCGGGTCCGCCCAGGCGCCAGCCCTGCTCGTCCTTGCCCACGGCAAAGTCATAGAAGTCCTGGACCTTGCGGATGTACTCCGAGCTGTACACCGGGTGCAACTGGTGGGAAAGCGCCCATCCGTACACCTTGTGCAATGCCTTGATGCTGGCCTGCTTGCTGGTGGAGTAGGAGTGGTAGTAGATGTCCACGGCCTTCAGGCGGCGAGGCGCATCGGTCATCTCGAAGGTTTCGATGACACGCTCGAAGCCGTAGAACGGCCCGTGCCAGAGATTGGTGTAGATGTTCTCGTTGGTGATGGGGGCATAGATCTGCAACCGCCCGCCCTTGCGCAGCCCCCAGCTGCGCACCTTGGTCAGCGTGGGGCTGGCGCGGGTGATCGAGGTATCGCCACCATTCATGTTCAACAGCCCGGCTCTGTCGGAAATCGACAGGGCCTCGACGCTGGGCGAGGTGTTGCCCGACCAGAGAAACACGCTGACCGGCTTGCCCGCAGGCGCAAGACGCGTGCGGATGTAGTCGACAGAACCGCCGATCTCCCGGTTCAGGTCCATCGTGTAGCCGGGAATGTGCAGGTTCAGATCCACCTCGTTGTTGTCATCCGGATCCCGGGGCACGCTGGGGTCCCAGATAAAGGGATGGGAGTAGGAGTGGCTGGCCACCTCCACATGGGGCATGGCGAAGATGCGCTTGGCGATGCCCTCAAGCTCGCCAGCCCATTGCGGATACAGACCCTGCGGGGAGACCTCTGCCTCGATCACCGAGATGGTGTGCGGAATGCGGTAACGCTCCAGGATGTCGCGGCGCAGCACCTCGCCAGCAAACGGTGTCCCCGGCAATTCCGCCTTGGAAGGAAAGCCGTCGCCGTCCACATGGGCCAGCAGCAGGCGGCGGCCGTTCTCGGTCGTGACATCGGGAATCGGAAAATCCGGCAAACGCAGGGATTCACGCAACAGCGCAAACGGATCGATGACCCAGCGGGACTGGTCAGTGCCTGGCACACCCACCACCACATAGGGCATGAGCGCAAAGCCTCCCCAGGGCGTGATGGCGGCAGACACGAAGCGACGGCCCTGCCTGTCGTCAAACGACAGAAGCTGGCGGCTTTGCTGGGCCATCTGCGGGGTCAGCTCCCAGCCTTCGTAATCGTGCGCAGGCTCGGCGACCTTGGACTCGAAGCCCATCATGGGAGCCCGTTCGGCGCGTTTCAGGGGGAGTGCGGGCGTGGCCTCCGTGCTGCGTGTGCCCAGCAACTGGGACAGCGTGCGGTCCTGGGTTGCGCCCAGGGTATTGACCACCAGCAAAGGCATTCCCTGCTGCACCTGATTGCCCAGCCATTGGCGCAGGGCGCCGGCCCTGGAGCCGGGCACGGCTCCGCCAAACCAGCTGATCACGCCTGCGTAACGGTCGCGCACCACATCCTGCGGCAGCGCATCGCGCACATCGACATAGTCGGCGACATAGCCCATGTAGTTGAGCGGCATCTCCAGAAAACGGTGAGCCGAGGCGCTGTTGATCGACGAGTACTCTCCGCCGTTGTAGAGAATCAACACCCTGCGCGCCACCGCCTCCACCTGGCCTATGCCCAGGGTCTGCAGGCCTGCATCCGACACCCACGGAATGACGCCCAGCTGCGCAATGCGGCGGGCCGTCTCGCGCGTGGCGTCGCGGTCGTGCGGGGCCACGTAGTCGATGGACAGCACCGGCAGGCGGTCACGCTCACGGATGGTCTGCAGTTGCTGCAGCAGCCATTCGCGGTCTTTCTCGGGCACGTTCACATGGCGCTTGAGGCTGGCATCCCAGCCCCGCAACAGCGACTCCGCCGCCACCATCTGTACCTTGTCCCTCACGCGCGGCACGATCTCGAAACCCCGGTTCAGGATCAGGCGGATGCCGGGATAGCGCTGGTGCAGCGTCTCGATGACGCGCACCAGGCCGTCCTGCTGGGCCTTTTCGTCGAAATTCGCGGCCAGGCGGTAGGAGTCCAGCGTGTCCAGGAAGAAGCCCCGAAAACCCTGCTTCCACAGCGGCGCGATCACCTTGTCGGCAAAGAAGGCGGGCCACTGCGCAGGCGTCTGGTCCAGGACGATGGACTGCCAGGCGCCGTTGCGCGCCATCTTCCAGGCCTCGGGAATCTTGCTGAAGTAGGCGCGCTCGGGCAGCACCTCGGCCACGGAGGCATATGCGTAGAGTTCGCTGCCCGGAGCCTGCTTGCGGAATTGAACGGGGTCGTAGCCGTGGCCCGGCTCCACGACAGCGATGTCGTAGAGGCTCAGTTCACTGAGCGAGGCCTTGTTCCCGTAATAGACGGCAACCGCAGGCTCGGCGGCCTGCACCGCCCAGCCGCACAGCACCCCCCAGCAAAACAGGCAGGTTCGCAGGAAAGCGTTCACGGCCTTCTCCTCGGGGTGTGGCCACGCACGGTCAATTCATAGTTTTTGTACATCAAATTTCTAGTCGATTTGATAAAAGCTATCGTCAGTCCGACGAAATGCGGGCGCGAGCATACCGGTTTTTGTCTGCAAACGTGTCTTCTCCCTACTTTTGTGCTCGGCGCCCTTGAAGCACGGGGGAAGCTGGGTTATGGCGATACTAGGCAGGCAGAAAAATCACCAATGAAAGGTATTCATGATTCTGGTCACAGGCGGCGCCGGCTTCATCGGCTCGCATACCTGCGTGGAACTCGCCGCTGCGGGCGAGCCCTACCTGATCTACGACAACTTCAGCAACAGCAGCCCCGATGTGCTCGAACGCATGGAACGCATCACGGGCCGGCGCCCGCTGTGCGTCGAGGGCGACGTGCGCGACCGCGCCGCGCTGGAGCGGCTGTTTGCCGAGCACTCCATCCGCGAGGTGATCCACTTCGCCGCGCTCAAGGCCGTGGGCGAGTCCGTGGCCCAGCCGCTGCGCTACTACGAACACAACGTGGGCGGCACGGTGGCCCTGCTGCAGGCCATGCGGACGGCGGGCGTGCGCAGCCTGGTGTTCTCCTCCTCGGCCACGGTCTACGGCGATCCGGCCAGCCTGCCGATCCGCGAAGACTTTCCGCTGTCCGCCACCAACCCCTACGGCCGCAGCAAGCTGTGGATCGAGGAAATGCTGGCCGACCTGGACCGCGCCGAGCCCGGCCAGTGGAGCCTGGCACGGCTGCGCTACTTCAACCCCGTGGGCGCCCATGAAAGCGGCCTGATCGGCGAGGACCCGCGCGACATCCCCAACAACCTCATGCCCTATGTGTCGCAGGTCGCCATCGGCCAGCGCCAGCAGCTCAGTGTCTATGGCGATGACTATGCGACGCCGGACGGCACGGGCGTGCGCGACTACATCCACGTCACCGACCTGGCGCGCGGCCACCTGGCGGCGCTGCGCTATCTGCGCGAGCAGCAGGGCCTGCTGACCGTGAACCTGGGCACGGGGCGCCCAGTCTCGGTGCTGGAGATGGTCAAGGCCTTCGAGCGCGCCAGCGGCCGCCCCGTGCCCTACCAGATCGTGGCGCGCCGTCCCGGCGACGTGGCCCAGTGCTGGGCCGACCCCGCCGAGGCCGAGCGCCTGCTGGGCTGGAAGGCTGCGCTGGATATCGATCGCATGTGCGAAGACGCATGGCGCTGGCAAAGCCAGGCCGCAGGCCTCAAGCGCTGAACCCCGCAGCGCCTGCGGGCGCCGAGGGCGTGGTATCTTTTCGCCCTTGTTTCACGCCCTAGCCACGAGTCTGCCCATGCTTGCCAAACGCATCATCCCCTGTCTTGACGTCACGGGAGGGCGCGTCGTCAAAGGCGTGAACTTCGTGGAACTGCGCGATGCGGGCGACCCGGTGGAGATCGCCGCGCGCTACAACGCCCAGGGCGCGGACGAGCTGACCTTCCTGGACATCACGGCCACCAGCGACGGGCGCGACCTGATCCTGCCCATCATCGAGTCCGTGGCCAGCCAGGTCTTCATTCCCCTGACCGTCGGCGGCGGTGTGCGCACCGTCGAGGACGTGCGCCGCCTGCTCAACGCGGGCGCCGACAAGACCAGCTTCAACTCGGCCGCCATCGCCAACCCCGACGTGATCAACGCGGCCTCTGACAAGTACGGCGCGCAATGCATCGTCGTGGCCATCGATGCCAAGCGCCGCACCGCCGAGGACGAGCAGCGCATGGGCGCCGATGGCCGCGCTGCCGGCCCCGGCTGGGACGTGTACAGCCACGGCGGACGCAAGAACACCGGCCTGGATGCCGTGCAGTGGGCCGCCGAAATGGCGCGCCGCGGCGCGGGCGAGATCCTGCTGACCAGCATGGACCGCGACGGCACCAAATCCGGGTTCGACCTGAAGCTCACGCGCGCCGTCAGCGACGCCGTGCCCGTGCCCGTGATCGCCTCGGGCGGCGTGGGCTCGCTGGACGACCTGGCCGATGGCGTGACCCTGGGCGGCGCCGACGCCGTGCTGGCTGCCAGCATCTTCCACTACGGTGAATTCACCGTGGGCCAGGCCAAGCAGCGCATGGCCGAGCGCGGCGTGCCCGTGCGCCTCTGATACGGCGCGTCGGCGGACTCCGTCATTTCAGTTTTCCATGGCGCTCGCGCCGCCCACAACCCATGAAACCGGCGCGGCCCAAGGGACCAGGGACAGCGAGCAAGGGCCGCCCCGCAGCAAGGCTGTCGTCTCCCTCCCGCGCAGCGAGAGAGGGGGAAGGCGCGAAGCGACTCAGGGGGTGTATTTTCAATCCAGGCAATTCCTGACAATCCTGTCACAGGGATGCCCACCCAGGATATTCACAATGCAGGCAATGAACTGGCTAGATCAAGTCAAATGGGATGCGCAGGGCCTGGTGCCCGTGATTGCGCAGGAAAAGGACACGGGCGACGTGATGATGTTCGCCTGGATGAACCGCGAGGCCCTGGCCAAGACGGCCGAGCTCGGCCGCGCCGTCTACTTCAGCCGCTCGCGCAACAAGCTGTGGTTCAAGGGCGAGGAATCGGGCCACGTGCAGACCGTGCACGAGGTACGCATCGACTGCGACAACGATGTGGTCCTGCTCAAGATCACCCAGACCGGCCACGAGCCCGGCATTGCCTGCCACACGGGGCGCCACAGCTGCTTCTACAGCGTGCTGCAGAACGGCCAGTGGCAGGCCGTCGATCCGGTCTTGAAAGACCCCGAATCGATCTACAAATGAATTCCACGAACATGAACGACACCGCAAGCACTTCCTCGCTGGACGCCCTGGCGCGCCTGGCCGCCGTTATCGAAAGCCGCAAGCCCGCCAACGGCGGCGACCCCGACAAGAGCTACGTCGCCCGCCTGCTGCACAAGGGCCCGGATGCCTTTCTGAAGAAGATCGGCGAAGAGGCCACCGAAGTGGTCATGGCCGCCAAGGACGCAGACCATGGCGGAGACGCCGGCAAAATCCTCTACGAAGTGGCCGATCTGTGGTTCCATAGCATGATCGCCCTGGCCCACTATGGCCTGACGCCCGCCCAGGTCGTTGCCGAGCTGGAACGCCGCGAAGGCACCAGCGGCATCGAGGAAAAAGCGCTGCGCAAGGCCCAGGAACGTGATGTGAACGAGAAAGGACCGCTGCCATGAATGACGATTACATCGAAGTCCGTGCCCTGGACCAGTCCCGCATCGAAGGCCTCAAGGCCTGGGGCTGGGTCAGCTACCTGCTGCACCTGGTGGTGGCCGTGGCCGCCGTCGTGCCGGGCGCACAGCCCAGCATTGCGCTGCTGGTGATCGCCCTGATCATCGATCTGGTCAAGCGCGGCGACGCCGAAGGCAGCTGGATGGCCAACCACTTCTCGTGGCGCATCCGCAGCGTGATCTGGGCCGGCATCCTGTACCTGGTCACGGCGCCGCTGTGGCTGCTGTTCTTCGTGCCCGGCTGGATCGCCTGGACCGTCATCTCCATCTGGTTCCTCTACCGCATCGTGCGCGGCATGGTCGCCATGAACCGCAACCAGGCCGTGGACCGCTGAAGGTCCCGGGCAAACCGCCATGACTCCGACCCCGACCTGCAAGATCAACCTCGCCCTGCAGGGCGGGGGCTCGCACGGCGCCCTGACCTGGGGCGTGCTCGATGCGCTGCTGGAAGACGGCAGCCTTGTCTTCGACGGCATCAGCGGCACCAGCGCCGGTGCCATGAATGCAGTGGCGCTGGCGCAGGGCTTTGCCAAGGCTGCACGCCAGGAAAGCGATCCGGCGGCCGCCCAGGCGCTGGGGGCCGAGCTGGCCCGCGCCACGCTGACCGAACTGTGGGAAGGCGTGGGCACCATGGGCAGCCTGATGTGGGGCGCGCCCCTGCCGGGCAGCCCCTTCATGGGCGTGCTCAACCAGTTCTTCTCGCCCTACCAGACCAACCCGCTGGACATCAACCCGCTGCGCAAGCTGCTCGAACGGGTCGTGGATTTCGAGGCGCTGACGCATCCGCCCGTGGAAGGCGTGGTGCCCAAGGTCTTTGTCTGCGCCACCAATGTGCGCACGGGCCGGGGCTGCATCTTTTCGGGCAGAAAACTCAGTGCCGACGCGGTCATGGCCTCGGCCTGCCTGCCTCAGCTGTTCAAGGCCGTGGAAATCGACGGCGAGCCCTACTGGGATGGCGGCTTTTCGGGCAACCCGGCGCTGTACCCGCTGATCTACGGCACGGCGTCCAGCGACATCCTGCTGGTGCAGATCAACCCCATCGAGCACACCGATCTGCCCAACACGGCGGCCGACATCATGGACCGCATGAACGAGGTCACCTTCAACGCCGGCCTGCTGGCCGAGTTGCGCGCCATCGAGTTCGTCAAGCGCCTGCTCGAGCAGGGCAAGCTGGACCCGGCACGCTACAAAAAGGTGCTGCTGCACCGCGTGGACGGCGGCTCCGTGCTCAAGGGCTATGGCGCCTCGACCAAGACGCGCTCCGACATGCGCTTCGTGCGCGAGCTGTTCGAGCTCGGACGCGAGCAGGGCCAGCAGTGGCTCCAGCAGCACCGCAGCGACATCGGCGTGCGCCAGACGCTGCGCATCAACGACAATCCGGCCTGATTTCCAACCTACCGCCAGCTTCCCAGGATTCCTGTAGCGCCATGCACGACCACGACCCGAACTGCCTGTTTTGCCGCATCACCAAAGGCGAGATCCCTTCCCGCAAGGTCTATGAGGACGAAGAAGTCTTCGCCTTCCACGACATCCATCCCGGCGCGCCCATCCACTTCCTGATGGTGCCCAAGAAGCACATCCCCTCCATGGCCCAGGTCCAGGCCGACGACGCTGCGCTGCTGGGCCGCATGATGGTGCTGGCGCCCCGCCTGGCCGCCGAGCAAGGCTGCAACCCGTATCCCGACGGCGGCTTTCGCCTGGTGGTCAACACGGGCACCGAAGGCGGCCAGGAAGTCCACCACCTGCATATCCACGTCATGGGCGGCCCCCGCCCCTGGCTCAAGGGCTGAAACTCAAGGGCTGAAAACGCCGCGGCGGCCACGCTGCCTGCGGCAGACGGCTGCCGCCCGGCACAAGGTGGCCCGTCTCTTGCTTGAGGCACCCTCTGTTTCTTGCATCGGCCAAACGGCTTTTGTGGGGCCTTGCGAACTGCCGCCATGGCCCGGCGTCTAAAATGACCTGCAATTCTTAGGAGAGATTCTCATGGGCTCGTTTTCCATCTGGCATTGGCTGATCGTCCTGGCCATCGTGGTTCTGGTGTTTGGCACCAAGAAGCTGAAGAACATCGGTTCCGACCTCGGCGGCGCCGTCAAGGGCTTCAAGGACGGCGTGAAGGACGGCTCGACCTCCACCGACACTCCCGCAGCCGCTCCCGGCCAGGTCGCCGGCCAGACGGCTGCCGACAAGACCACCATCGACGTCGAAGCCAAGCAAAAGAGCTGATGGCCTGCACGCCAAGCTTCCATGTTTGATATTGGCCTTTCCAAGATGGCGCTCATCGGTGCCGTGGCCCTCGTGGTCATCGGTCCCGAGAAGCTGCCGCGCGTGGCGCGTACCGTCGGCACCCTGCTGGGCAAGGCCCAGCGCTATGTCTCCGATGTGAAGGCCGAGGTCAACCGTTCGATGGAACTCGACGAGTTGCGCAAGATGAAGGACACCGTGGAGGGCGCGGCGCGAGACGTCGAGCAATCCATCCACACTTCGGCCGCCAACTTCGAGAAGGACTGGAACGAGTCCACGGCATCGCTCAACGGCACGTCTTCCTCGTACGACTCCTCTTCCTACGGCTCCGACAGCGATACGTACAGCGCCGTGGCGCCGGCCTACCGCCACCCGGGCAAGAACTGGCGCCTCAAGCGTGCCGCCGTGCCCCAGTGGTACAAGGCCCGCGCCGGTGTGCGCACCAAGGCGCAGTCGGGCGCGGCGCGCGTGGCGCGCTTTCGCCCCCAGAAGTCCCGCTGAAGATGCCGGCGCGCCGCGGGCCACGAGGCAACCAGCCCAGCCTCTGCCACCCGGGCACCCGCCATTGCCGAATCCTGCCCGATCCGTCGGGCTTTCTGCTTTTCACCCCAGGTCCGTGGATGCCCTTGCGGCCCGCCGCGGTTTCGCACCATGTCCGACATTCCACCTAAAGACGACGAGCTGGCAGGCACCGAGCAGCCTTTCGTCCAGCACCTGATGGAGCTGCGCGACCGCCTGCTCTATTGCATCTACGGCATCGGTCTGGCGATCGCCGTGCTGGCCGTGTGGCCCGGCCCCAACGGGCTGATCGACTTCATCGCCCACCCGATCAAGGCCCACATGCCGCCCGATGCCAAGCTCATCGCGGTGGGCGTGTTCACGCCCTTCTTCGTGCCGCTCAAGGTGCTGATGATGGTGGGCGTGCTGGCCGTGCTGCCCTGGATCATGTACCAGATGTGGGCCTTCGTGGCGCCCGGCCTGTACAGCCATGAAAAGCGCTTCGCGCTGCCGCTGATCATCTTCGGCAGCCTGCTGGCCTATATCGGCATCGCCTTCGTGCAGTTCTTCGTGCTCGACAAGATGTTCGCCTTCATCCAGGGCTTCACCCCGGACAGCGTGGCGGCCACGCCGGACATTGCCTCGTATGTGGAGGCCATCCTGTCGCTGTACCTGGCCTTTGGCCTGGCCTTCCAGGTGCCCATCGTGGTCATGCTGCTGGTGCGCTTCGGCCTGGTGGACATCGCCAAGCTCAAGTCCTTCCGCGGCTACTTCATCGTGGTGGCCTTCATCATCGCCGCCGTGGTCACACCGCCCGACGTGATCTCCCAACTGGCCCTGGCCATTCCGATGTGCATTCTTTACGAAATAGGCATCCTGGGCGCCGGCTGGTTCAGCCGCGTCTCCAAGGCACCGGAAGAAGAAGCCGAGCCCGGCACCGCAGTGGACAAGCCGGCAGAGGATAAACCCTCCCCCTGAGTCGCTTCGCGCCTTCCCCCAGAGGGGGACGACACCCTCGGTGCGGGGCGGCGCGGCCGGCCCAGGCCCTTCCTCGGTGTCCCTCGCTTTAGGGCGCGCCAGTTTCAAGGGCCTACGCTGAAACACGAGGAATCTGTAATAAAAAGCCCTTGGTTCATCACCAAGGGCTTTTTCTTTGTCTATGGCCAAGCCCCTTCCGGGGTTGGCATCTCACCGAGGCAGGTCGGACGTGCCCATGAGGAATTCGTCGATGGAGCGAGCGGCCTGGCGGCCTTCGCGGATGGCCCAGACCACCAGGGACTGGCCGCGGCGCACGTCGCCGGCGGCGAAGAGCTTGGGCACGCTGGTGGCGTAGCCGCCTGTGAAGTCGGTGGTGGCCTTGGCGTTGCCGCGGGTGTCCTTGTCCACGCCAAAGGCGTCGAGCACGGCCTGCACGGGGCTGACGAAGCCCATGGCCAGCAGCACCAGATCAGCCTTGAGCACCTGCTCGCTGCCGGGCACCTCGACCATCTTGCCGTCCTTCATTTCGATGCGCACGGTCTTGACGGCCGTGACCTGGCCCTTCTCGCCGATGAATTCCTTGGTGGCGATGGCGAACTCGCGCTCGCAGCCTTCCTCGTGGCTGGAGCTGGTGCGCAGCTTGATCGGCCAGTAGGGCCAGACCAGGGGCTTGTTCTCCTGCTCGGGCGGCATGGGCATCAGCTCGAACTGGGTCACGCTGACGGCGCCGTGGCGGTTGCTGGTGCCCACGCAGTCGGAGCCGGTGTCGCCGCCACCGATGACGATGACGTGCTTGCCATCGGCACGCAGCTGGCCCTTGAGCTTGTCGCCGGCGTTGACCTTGTTTTGCTGCGGCAGGAACTCCATGGCGAAATGGATGCCCTTGAGTTCGCGCCCCGGCACGGGCAGGTCGCGCGACTGCTCGGCACCGCCGGTCAGCAGCACGGCGTCGAACTCGGCCATGAGCTGCTCGGGGCTGACGGTTTCCTTGGCCCAGTTGGTGACCTTGGAGTCTTCGCCCAGGCCGTCCTTGCCCGCCACCAGCACGCCGGTACGGATCTTGACGCCTTCGGCAACGAGCTGCTCGACGCGGCGGTCAATGTGCGACTTCTCCATCTTGAAGTCGGGAATGCCGTAGCGCAGCAGGCCGCCCACGCGGTCGTTCTTCTCGAACAGCGTGACATCGTGGCCGGCGCGCGCCAGTTGCTGCGATGCGGCCAGGCCTGCGGGGCCTGCGCCGACCACGGCGACCTTCTTGCCGGTCTTGCGGCTGCTGGGCAGGGGCTTGACCCAGCCTTCGGCCCAGGCACGGTCGATGATGGCGTGCTCGATGGACTTGATGCCCACGGCGTCGTCGTTGATGTTCAGGGTGCAGGCGGCCTCGCAGGGTGCGGGGCAGATGCGGCCGGTGAACTCGGGGAAGTTGTTGGTGCTGTGCAGCACGGCGCTGGCGCTCTTCCAGCCGCCGTGGAAGACCAGGTCGTTGAAGTCCGGAATGATGTTGTTGACCGGGCAGCCGCTGTTGCAGAACGGCGTGCCGCAGTCCATGCAGCGCGCGCCCTGGATCTTGGCCTGGCTGTCATCGAGGCCGATGACGAATTCCTTGTAGTGCTTCACGCGCTCGACGACGGGCGCGTAGCCCTCCTCGAGGCGCTCATATTCCATGAAGCCGGTGGTCTTTCCCATGATTCGTTGTCCTGATGTGTGGGGTGCAGGGATGGGTGCGGGCCGCTGCCCGCATCCTTCGCTTCCTTGTTATTTGGCGGCCACGGCTTCCTTGGCGTGTTCCTCGACCTCGGGCGTGGCGGGCTCTTCCATCACCTGGCGCTCGTACATCTCGGACAGGGCACGCTTGTACTCGCTGGGGAAGACCTTGACGAACTTGGAGCGGGCCGCCGCCCAGTTGTCCAGCAGGTCGCGTGCACGCTTGGAGCCGGTCCAGCGGCTGTGCGCCTCGATCAGCGCGCGCAGCTGGCGTTCGTCGGTTTCGCGGCGGTGCCAGACGGCGGGCGAGACCTGGGCCAGGTGCTCGTCGTGGGGCAGCACCTGGTCCAGCGAGACGGACGCCTTGTTGCAGCGCTCGGCGAAGCGGCCATCCTCGTCATACACATAGGCCACGCCGCCGCTCATGCCGGCCGCGAAGTTGCGGCCCGTCTTGCCCAGCACCACCACGGTGCCGCCGGTCATGTATTCGCAGCCGTGGTCGCCCACGCCTTCGACCACGGCCGTGGCGCCCGACAGGCGCACTGCGAAACGCTCGCCGGCCACGCCGCCGAAGAAGGCCTCGCCGCTGGTGGCACCGAACATCACGGTGTTGCCGACGATGGTGTTGGTCGTCGTGTCGCCGCGGAATTCATGGCTGGCATGCACCACCACGCGGCCGCCGGACAGGCCCTTGCCCGTGTAGTCGTTGGCATCGCCGCGCAGGTTCAGCGTGATGCCGTTGCACAGGAAGGCGCCGAAGGACTGGCCGCCCGTTCCCTCGAAGTGGATGCGGATGGTGTCATCCGGCAGGCCTTCGGGATGCACGCGCGTCACGGCACCGGAGAGCATGGCGCCCACGGAGCGGTTGACGTTGCGCGCCACTTCCATGATGCGCACGCGCTCGCCGTTCTCGATGGCGGGCTTGCAGCGCTCGATGAGCTTCACGTCCAGTGCCTTGTCCAGCAGGTGGTCCTGCTTTTCGACATGGAAGCGCGCCACGTCGGCGGGCACTTCGGGCTGGGCGAACAGGCGCGAGAAGTCCAGGCCCTGGGCCTTCCAGTGCTGCAGGCCCTTGCGGGTGTCCAGCAGGTCGGCACGGCCGATCAGGTCGTCGAACTTGGCCACGCCCAGCTGGGCCATGATCTGGCGCACTTCTTCGGCGATGAAGAAGAAGTAGTTCACCACATGCTCGGGCTTGCCCGAGAACTTGGCGCGCAGCACCGGGTCCTGCGTGGCCACGCCCACGGGGCAGGTGTTCAGGTGGCACTTGCGCATCATGATGCAGCCCTCGACGACCAGGGGCGCGGTGGCGAAGCCGAACTCGTCGGCGCCCAGCAGCGCGCCGATGACGACGTCGCGGCCGGTCTTCATCTGGCCGTCGGCCTGCACGCGGATACGGCCGCGCAGGCGGTTGAGCACCAGGGTCTGCTGGGTCTCGGCCAGGCCGATTTCCCAGGGCGAGCCCGCATGCTTGATGGACGACCAGGGCGATGCGCCCGTGCCGCCGTCGTGCCCCGCGATCACCACGTGGTCGCTCTTGCACTTGGCCACGCCGGCCGCGATGGTGCCCACGCCCACTTCGGACACGAGCTTGACCGAGATGTCGGCGTGCGGTGCCACGTTCTTCAGGTCGTGGATCAGCTGGGCCAGATCCTCGATGGAGTAGATGTCGTGGTGGGGCGGAGGCGAGATCAGGCCGACGCCGGGCACGGAGTGGCGCAGCTTGCCGATGTAGTCGGACACCTTGCCGCCGGGCAGCTGGCCGCCTTCGCCGGGCTTGGCGCCCTGGGCCATCTTGATCTGCACCTGGTCCGAGGACGACAGGTACTCGGCCGTGACGCCGAAGCGGCCCGATGCCACCTGCTTGATCCTGGAGCGCAGCGAGTCGCCGTCCTGCAGCTCGATGTCGGCCTCGACCTTGTCGGCGCCGATGATGGAGCCCAGGGTCTCGCCCTTCTTGATCGGGATGCCCTTGAGCTCGTTGCGGTAGCGCTGGGGATCTTCCCCGCCTTCGCCGGTGTTGCTCTTGCCGCCGATGCGGTTCATGGCCACGGCCAGCGTGGCATGGGCCTCGGTGCTGATCGAGCCCAGCGACATGGCGCCCGTGGCAAAGCGCTTGACGATGTCCTTGGCCGATTCGACCTGGTCCAGCGCAATGGCCTTGGCCGGGTCGAACTTGAACTCGAACAGGCCGCGCAGCGTCATGTGGCGCTTGCTCTGGTCATTGATCAGCTGGGCGTATTCCTTGTACGTGCTCCAGTTGTTGGAGCGCGTGGAATGCTGCAGCTTGGCGATGGCGTCGGGCGACCACATGTGCTCTTCGCCACGGGCGCGCCAGGCGTATTCGCCACCGGCGTCCAGCATGGTCTCCAGCACGGGATCGTCACCGAAGGCCGCGCGGTGGTTGCGGATGGTTTCCTCGGCGATCTCGAAGACGCCGATGCCCTCGACGCGGCTGGCCGTGCCGGTGAAGTACTTGTCCACGGTGTCGCTGTTCAGGCCGATCACCTCGAACAGCTGGGCGCCGCAATAGGACATGTAGGTGGACACGCCCATCTTGGACATGATCTTGGACAGGCCCTTGCCGATGGCCTTGACGTAGTTGTAGATGGCCTTGTCGGCCGACAGGTCGCCGCCCAGCTCCTTGTGCATGTCGGCCAGGGTTTCCATGGCCAGGTAGGGATGCACGGCCTCGGCGCCGTAGCCTGCCAGCACGGCAAAGTGGTGCACCTCGCGCGCCGTGCCCGTTTCCACGACCAGGCCGGCCGTGGTGCGCAGGCCCTCGCGCACCAGGTGCTGGTGGATGGCCGACAGCGCCAGCAGCGCGGGGATGGCCACCTGGGTGGCGCTCACATGGCGGTCGCTGATGATCAGGATGTTGGCGCCGCCCTTGATGGCGTCCACGGCCTGCGCGCACAGCGATGCCAGCTTGGCTTCCACGCCCTGCTTGCCCCAGGACAGCGGGTAGGTGATGTCGATCGTTGCGCTCTTGAACTTGCCCTGCGTGTGGCGTTCGATGTCGCGCAGCTTGGCCATGTCGGCGAAGTCCAGCACGGGCTGGTGCACTTCGAGACGCATGGGCGGGTTGACCTGGTTGATGTCCAGCAAGTTGGGCTTGGGTCCGATGAAGGACACCAGCGACATCACGATGGCTTCGCGGATGGGGTCGATCGGCGGGTTGGTCACCTGCGCGAACATCTGGCGGAAGTAGTTGTACAGCGGCTTGTTCTTGTCCGACAGCACGGCCAGCGGGCTGTCGTTGCCCATGGAGCCGATGCCTTCCTCGCCGTTCTTGGCCATGGGGGCCAGCAGGAACTTGATGTCTTCCTGCGTGAAGCCGAAGGCCTGCTGGCGCTCGAGCAGCGGCAGGCTGGCGGCCTCGGGGCCGGCATGGGTATCACCGCCCACGCTGCCCAGCTTGATGCGCAGGTTCTCGATCCACTGCTTGTAGGGCTTGGTGTTGACGATATTGGCCTTGAGCTCGTCGTCCTCGATCAGGCGGCCCTGCTCCAGGTCGATCAGCAGCATCTTGCCGGGCTGCAGGCGCCACTTGCGCACGATGGAGCTGTCGGGCACGGGCAGCACGCCGGCCTCGGAAGCCAGGATGACCAGGTCGTCATCGGTGATCACGTAGCGCGAGGGGCGCAGGCCGTTGCGGTCCAGCGTGGCGCCGATCTGGCGGCCGTCGGTGAACACGATGGAGGCCGGGCCGTCCCAGGGCTCCATCATGGCGGCGTGGTATTCATAGAAGGCGCGGCGGCGCTCGTCCATGGACTCGTGCTGCTCCCAGGGCTCGGGAATCATCATCATCACGGCCTGGCTGATGGGGTAGCCGGCCATGGTCAGCAGTTCCAGGCAGTTGTCGAACGTTGCCGTGTCGGACTGGCCTGCGAAGCTGATGGGATAGAGCTTCTTGAGGTCCTCGGCCAGCACGGGCGAGGCCATCACGCCCTCGCGCGCCAGCATCCAGTTGTAGTTGCCGCGCACGGTGTTGATTTCACCGTTGTGGGCCACGTAGCGGTAGGGGTGGGCCAGCGGCCACTCGGGGAAGGTGTTGGTGGAAAAGCGCTGGTGCACCAGGCCGATGGCCGAGACGCAGCGCTCGTCGGACAGGTCGTTGTAGTACACGCCCACCTGGTCGGCCAGCAGCAGGCCCTTGTAGACCACGGTGCGGCTGCTCATGCTGGGAACGTAGTATTCCTTGCTGTGCTTGAGCTTGAGGTTCTGGATGGCGGCGCTGGCCGTCTTGCGGATCACGTACAGCTTGCGCTCGAGCGCGTCCTGCACGATCACGTCGGCGCCGCGGCCGATGAAGACCTGGCGCAGGATGGGTTCCTTTTCCTGGACCGTGGGCGACATGGGCATGTCGCGGTTCACGGGCACATCGCGCCAGCCCAGCAGGACCTGGCCTTCGGCCTTGATGGCGCGTTCCATCTCCTGCTCGCAGGCCAGGCGCGAGGCGTGTTCCTTGGGCAGGAAGATCATGCCCACACCGTACTCGCCCGCCGGCGGCAGGGCCACGCCCTGCTTTGCCATCTCTTCGCGGTAGAGCTGGTCGGGAATCTGGATCAGAATGCCCGCGCCATCGCCCATGAGCTTGTCGGCGCCCACGGCGCCGCGATGGTCGATGTTTTCGAGGATCTTGAGTGCGCCGGTGACGATGTCATGGCGCTTGACGCCCTTGATATGCGCAACAAAGCCGAGGCCGCAGGCGTCGTGCTCGTTGCTCTTGGAGTACAGACCGTGGTCTTGGAGATGCTTGATCTCGGCAGCCGTCGTCATGGCGGAATCCTCAAATTTTTCGCAGGGAACGCAAGATTAAGGCAAGGCATCACCTCATGCAATAAATTTATATAAGGGTCAGATCCCAATTAATTCCAGAACAAAAAAATCGGAAACTAATAAGGGACACATTTATTTCACAAAGGCCTGCAGTGAGGAATCAAGCACTTGCAAGCTATCAGTGGGTACTAACGCACTGTTGTGGTGCGCTCATTGGTCCGTCCGGGCGGACGGCCGGCGCGCTGGCGGGTCACACGGCGCTCGGTGCGCTGTTGTAAATCGGCAATGAATTGCTCATCGCCCAGCGCCCAGCCCCGCAGTGCCGACTGGCTGATGCGTTCGGCGTCATCGGCGCCAACCCCCTCTTCCACGGCTTCCACATAGGCCGCATCCCGCGCAAACGGGGTGTTGCCCAGCTCCCAGAACACGGCATGCGGCTGGATCAGCGCGTCGCTGCGCAGGCCGGCGTTGTGCGCGTAGCTGGACCAGGGCCAGTCGGCCGGCCGCTGGACCAGGCCGGCGCGCACGGGGCTGTCGTCCATGAAGACCATGGTGGGCAGCAGCCAGCTGGGCTGCAGCACCGTGCCGCGATAGCGGCCTTCCCACAGCGTGCCGCTGCGGCCGTGTCGGTCGTTGAAGTAGCGCACATAGCGCCGGCCCACGGCCTGCATGAACTTGGGCAGGCCATCGCTGGTGCGGGGCGTGGCCAGCAGGTGGAACTGGCTGGGCAGCAGCACGTAGGCATGCACGGCCAGCTCGCAGCTGCGCGCCATCTCGCGCAGCAGCCCCAGCATGGTTTCCCGGTCCTGGGCATCGATGAAGATGTCCCCGCCGTTGTTGCCGAGCTGGATGATGTGGTGCGGCAGATCCGCAAGGGTGAGTCGGGGCAGGCGGGCCATGGTGCGAGTGCGGGGCGTGGATCGGCAATTATGGAGCGCCGCGCCGCCCGCCGCCCTACAGGGAAAGCCGCGATGAGGCCCGCAGCAGCTGGCTCACCAGCTGCGTGGCGGCCAGCAGCCGGGGCAGCAGTTGCCCGCGCATCATCTCGGCGCTGTTGCGGTTGGCCTGGCCACTGATGTTGAGCGCAGCCACGGTGCGCCCGGCCGCGTTCTTCACGGGCGCCGCGATGGAGATCAGGCCTTCGGCCAGTTCCTGGTCCACCAGGGCCCAGCCCTGGGCGCGCACCTCCAGAATGCGCTGGCGAAGGCGGTCATCATCCTGCTCGGTCAGGGCCGTGAACTGCCGGCGCTCGCGCGCATCCAGCAGGGCCTGCAGGGATTCATCGCTCTCGCCGGCCAGCAGCACGCGACCCATCGAGGTCCAGCAGGCCGGCAGGCGCGAGCCAACGCCGAGGTTGGTGCTCATGATCTTGTGGGTGTGCACGCGCAGCACATAGACGATGTCGCCCCCATCGAGCACGGCGGCCGAGCAGGACTCCTTGACCTCGTCGACCAGGTTTTCCATCACGGGCTCGGCCAGGTTCCAGACCGGGGTGGAGCTGAGGTAGGCAAAGCCCAGTTCCATGATGCGCGGCGTGAGCTGGAACAGCTTGCCGTCGCTCTTCACATAGCCCAGCGTCTGCAGCGTCAGCAGGATGCGCCGGGCGCCCGCGCGCGTGAGCCCCGTGCGCGCCGCCACCTCGCTGAGCGTCTGCGCAGGCGCCTCGGCGCTGAACGAGCGGATCACGCCCAGGCCGCGCGCAAAGGACTGCACATAGCTGTCGCCGGGGCGCGGCGTGCCGCCCTCTTCTTCGGCCCCACCTGTGGAAATTACGGAAGCGGCATTTTTTTCCATGGCTCTATAATTCTTTCTGCGAACTTTTGTTCTACATACGAACATTTTAGCGCAGCGCCAGCGGCCTGCATACCGGAGACAAGCAAGTGATCAACAAAATCACCGACACCATCGCCGAGGCGTTGTCGGGCGTCCAGGACGGCTCCACCGTGCTGATCGGGGGCTTCGGCACCTCGGGCAATCCCACCGAACTCATCGACGGCCTGATCGCCCAGGGCGCACGCGAGCTGACCGTGGTCAACAACAACGCGGGCAACGGAGACCAGGGCCTGGCCGCCCTGCTCAAGAGCGGCCAGGTGCGCAAGATCATCTGCAGCTTCCCCCGCCAGGTGGACAGCTGGGTGTTCGACGACCTGTACCGCAGCGGCAAGATCGAGCTGGAACTCGTGCCCCAGGGCAACCTGGCCGAGCGCCTGCGCGCCGCCGGCGCCGGCATCGGCGGCTTCTTCTGCCCCACGGCCTATGGCACGGAGCTGGCCAACGGCAAGGAAACGCGCGAGATCAACGGCAAGCACTATGTGCTGGAGCATCCCATCCACGGCGACGTGGCACTGGTCAAGGCCGAGAAGGGCGACCGCTGGGGCAACCTGACCTACCGCATGTCGGCCCGCAACTTCGGGCCCGTGATGGCCACGGCGGCCAAGCACACGATCGCCACCGTGCACGAGATCGTGGAGCTGGGCGCGCTGGACCCCGAGGCCGTGGTCACGCCCGGCATCTACGTGAGCCAGATCGTGAAGATCGACCGCGTGGCCACCCAGGCCGGCGGCTTCAAGAAAACCGCATGAGCGCCCCAACCGCCGAAAGCAAGAGCATGAGCAGCTACCAGAAACGCAGCAAGCAAGAGCTGGCCCGGCGCGTGGCCGAAGACATCTTCGACGGCGCCTATGTCAACCTGGGCATCGGCATGCCCACCCAGGTGGCCAACCACATCCCGGCCGGCCGCGAGGTCATCCTGCAAAGCGAGAACGGCATCCTGGGCATGGGCCCGGCGCCCGCCGAAGGCCAGGAGGACTATGACCTGACCAATGCCGGCAAGCAGCCCGTCACCCTGCTGCCGGGCGGCTGCTATTTCCACCATGCCGACAGCTTCGCCATGATGCGCGGCGGCCACCTGGACATCTGCGTGCTGGGCGCCTTCCAGGTCTCGGCCACGGGCGACCTGGCCAACTGGAGCACGGGCGAGGCCGGTGCCATTCCCGCCGTGGGCGGCGCCATGGACCTGGCCGTGGGTGCACGCCAGACCTGGGTGATGATGGACCTGCTGACCAAGACCGGCGAATGCAAGGTCGTCGAGGCCTGCAGCTATCCGCTCACGGGCCTGTCCTGCGTCAAGCGTATCTACACCGACCTGTGCACGCTGGAATGCACGCCCGAGGGCCTGCGCCTGATCGACACCGTGCCCGGCCTCTCGCACGCCGAGCTGCAGTCCATCGTGGGCCTGCCCATCAAGGACGCGACGGCCACGGCCTGATCCCTCAGCTCCCCACCCAGTGGGTGCGCTGCGGCGCACCCCGGCACCTCTTCATTCTTTTCCCAGGAGACACCATGAGCCAGTCCAACCAGGCCTTCATCTGCGACGCCATCCGCACCCCCTTCGGCCGCTACGGCGGCGCCCTGTCCCCGGTGCGTGCCGATGACCTCGGCGCCGTGCCGATCAAGGCGCTGATGGAGCGCAACCCCGGCGTGGACTGGACGGCCGTGGCCGACGTGCTCTACGGCTGCGCCAACCAGGCCGGCGAAGACAACCGCAACGTGGCGCGCATGTCCGCCCTGCTGGCCGGCCTGCCCATCGATGTTCCGGGCGCCACCATCAACCGCCTGTGCGGTTCGGGCCTGGACGCCGTGGGCACGGCCGCGCGCGCCATCAAGGCGGGCGAGGCCCGCCTGATGATCGCAGGCGGCGTGGAAAGCATGAGCCGTGCGCCCTTCGTCATGCCCAAGGCAGAAAGCGCCTTCAGCCGCAGCAACGCCGTCTATGACACCACCATCGGCTGGCGCTTCGTCAACAAGCTGATGAAGCAGCAGTACGGCGTGGACTCCATGCCCGAGACGGCAGAGAACGTGGCCGACGACTTCAAGATCGAGCGCGAAGCCCAGGACCGCATGGCCCTGGCCAGCCAGCAAAAGGCCGCCGCCGCCATCGCGGCCGGCTACCTGGCCAAGGAAATCGTGTCCGTGTCCATTGCCCAGAAGAAGGGCGACGCCATCGTGGTGAGCCAGGACGAGCATCCGCGCGCCACCACCATCGAGGCGCTGGCCAAGCTCAAGGGCGTGGTGCGCCCGGATGGCACGGTGACGGCAGGCAATGCCAGCGGCGTGAACGACGGCGCCTGCGCCCTGCTGCTGGCCAACGAGGAAGCCGCCAAGCAATACAACCTGGTGCCCCGCGCCCGCGTGGTCGGCATGGCCGTGGCCGGCGTGGCACCGCGCATCATGGGCTTCGGCCCCGCGCCCGCCGTGCGCAAGGTGCTGGCCCTGACCGGCCTGACGCTGGAGCAGATGGACGTGATCGAGCTGAACGAAGCCTTCGCCGCGCAGGGCCTGGCCGTGCTGCGCGATCTGGGCATTGCCGACGATGACCGCCGCGTCAACCAATGGGGGGGCGCCATTGCGCTGGGCCATCCGCTGGGTGCATCGGGCGCGCGCCTGGCCACCACCGCCGTGAACCAGCTGCACACGCTGGGCGGCCGCTACGCGCTGTGCACCATGTGCATCGGCGTGGGCCAGGGCATTGCCGTGATCCTGGAAAAGGTCTGAGACTGCGATGAGCACCGTGGATAACAAGACACCCGTCACCGTGGTCAGCGGCGCCAGCAACGGCATCGGCCGCGCCATCGCCGAGGCCCTGCTGGCCCAGGGCCGCGCCGTGGTCAACCTCGACTACGTGCTGCCCGACTGGAGCCACCCGCTGCTGGTGAGCTACCAGGCCGACCTGACCAGCGAGCAGGCCACGGCCGAGGCGGCGGCCCGCATTGCCGCCGCGCACAACGTGGTGGCCCTGGTCAACAACGCGGGCGCCACGCGCCCCGGCACCATCGACAACGCCAGCACCCAGCATCTCGACGACGTGGTGGGACTGCACCTGCGCGCGCCCATGCTGCTGGTCCAGGCCTTCCTGCCCACGCTGCGTGCCTGCGGCGAGGGGCGCATCGTGAACATGTCCTCACGCGCCGCGCTGGGCAAGCCCGACCGCATCGTCTACTCGGCGACCAAGGCGGGCCTGATCGGCCTGACACGCACCCTGGCCATGGAACTGGGCCGCGACCGCATCACGGTCAACGCCCTGGGCCCCGGCCCCATCGCCACCGAGCTGTTCACCAAGAGCAACCCCGAAGGCGCGCCGCAGACCCAGCGCATCCTCAACAGCATTGCCGTGGGCCGCATGGGCACACCGGAAGACGTGGCCCGCGCCGCGCTGTTCTTCCTGTCGCCCGACAACGGCTTCGTCACCGGCCAGGTGCTCTACATCTGCGGCGGCACCACGCTGGGCGTGGCGCCCGTCTGACCGAACGTCTGACCACCCGTCTGACCGAACGCCTTCCCAGGCACAACACCCTTCAAGAAGAACCACTGGAAGCGCCCGCCTGCACAGGCGGGCGCCACACAGGGCCTTGCCCTGGCCAAGCCCGGCGTTGCCGGGCTGGGCCATCCACCTTATTGCCGAATCAGGAGACCTCTCGATGTCCGATCAAACCACCCACTTCACCCGCCGCCGTGGCCTGCAGGCGCTGGCCGCCGCATCCCTGACCGCGCTCGGCGCCCTGACCGGCACCGCCGCCCTGGCCCAGGACGGCTTCCCCAGCAAGCCCATCACCATCCTCGTGCCCTTCGCCGCTGGCGGCACCACCGACATCCTGGCGCGCATCGTCGCCCAGGCGCTGCAGCAGGAACTGGGCCAGACCGTGATCGTGGACAACAAGCCCGGCGCGGGCGGCAACATCGGCGCCGTGGCCGCCGCACGTGCACCGGCCGACGGCTACACGCTGTTCATGGGCACCGTGGGCACGCATGCCATCAATGCCGCGCTCTACGCCAAGCCCGGCTTCGACCCCATCAAGGACTTCTCGCCCCTGACGCGCGTGGCGAACGTGCCCAACCTGCTGGTGGCCCACCCCAGCCAGCCGTTCAAGACCGTCAAGGAAATGATCGCCTACGCACGCGCCAATCCCGGCAAGCTGAACTACGGCTCCTCGGGCAGCGGCAGCTCCATCCACCTGTCGGGCGAGCTGTTCCGCTCCATGACGGGCCTGGACATGGTGCACGTGCCCTACAAGGGCAGCGCCCCGGCCATCACCGACCTGCTGGGCAACCAGATCGCCATCATGTTCGACAACATGCCCTCGGCCATCCAGCATGTGCGCTCGGGCAAGCTGCGTCCCATCGCCGTGACCACGGCCAAGCGCTCGCCCGAACTGCCCGATGTGCCCACCGTGGCCGAAGCCGGCGTGCCCGGCTACGAAGCCACTTCGTGGTTCGGCCTCTGGACCCAGGCCAAGACGCCCGCCGCCGTGCAGCAGCGCCTGTACACGGCCATTGCCAAGGTGCTCAAGGACCCGGCCGTGGTCAAGAAGATCAACGACCAGGGCGGTGACGTCGTGATCGACACGCCGGCCGAATTCCTCACCTATATCAAAGCCGAGTCCGCCAAGTGGAGCAAGGTCGTCAAGGACTCCGGGGCGCAAGTCTGACCTTCGTTTCCGTATAAAAGAGCTGCTGCGTGCAGCTCTTTTTCATTGGAGCACCGACCTATTGCTAAGCACCGCCCACATCGCACGAACGAGCGCGGCCCAACTCAGGGACACCGAGGAAGGGCCTGAGCCGGCCGCGCCGCCCCGCACCGAGGGTGTCGTCCCCCTTCAGGGGCGCCGTGCAACGGGGAAGGCGCGAAGCGACTCAGGGGGTAATCATTTCAATCCAGCAAGTCGGAGTAGTCGCCCTTGTCGTAGCCTTCGATGGCCTTCCAGGGCTGGGCCAGCGGTGCGGGCAGCTTGGTGGCGGTGACGACGATGCGCTCGGTGCCATGGGAGTCGCTGCGTTCCACGCGGCGGGCGAACTGGTTGGCCACGTCCCAATCGATGACGGTGGTCTGCTCGCCTGCCGTGCCGCGGTAGCGCTGCACGCCGTTGTGCGGTTTGCCCACGCGTTCCATGCCCTGCAGCGCGGTGGGAGGCACGATCCAGTACACGTTGTCGAAGGAGCCGCCGTAGCCCACGTTGCCGTGGTGGGCCAGGTCCACGCTGATGACGCGGCGCAGCTTGGCCAGGATGACTTCCACGCCCACCTTGCCGTCATCGGCGCGGCGGATGGACAGGGGTGCGGCGCGGGCCTCGTCATGGGCGTGGCCGGCGTGCGGGCCGTGGGCGTGGTCATGGCCGTGCTCCTGGCTCTGGCGCAGGGCGGCGGGCATTTCGCGCTCTATCCACAGCTGGGCCTTGCGGCGGTAGACGCGGTTGGTATAGACGCTGCTGCGCTGCACGCCGTCGCTGCCCACGCTCATGGCTTCGTAGGTGATGCGCAGGTCGGCTTCGGGCGTGGCCTGCACGGCGGCCGTGGTGCGTGCCACGGAATCCGCAGGGACTGCGGCCGTGGGTGCGGATGCCGCCGCCTTGGCCGGCTCGGCGGCCCATGCTGCGGAGACGGAACAGGCCAGCAGCGCGGCCGCGTAGATGTGGCGCGCCGCGCGTGGCGCCGGAAGGGAAAGCGTCATGGAATCCAGCCAATGCGAAAAAACCGGGGCCGGGCACACGCATGTGCCACGGCTCCGGCCAGGGGTTGGCAAGCAGCCAACGAAGGAAGAAACAATTACAGGCCAGCAGCTTCGCGGACCTTGGAGAACACCTTGGTGTTGTCCATCGTGCCCTTGAAGATCTTGGCGCCCGCGCCGCCGGCGAACAGCATCACGTCGCCGCCGCCATGGGTCTCGGAGCCCGGCGTGCCCAGGTTCAGGCCGACTTCCTGCAGGTAGTTGTCGTCCGTGGTGTCCACGGCCGTCACGTCGTCGCGCGAGGCGCCGCGCGTGGGAGCGATCCAGGGCTTGTTGCCATCTTCGGCATTGACCTGGCTGGAGGCGGTGGCGTTGGGACGTCCGCCGTTGCCGAAGGCCAGCGTGGTGTAGGGCTTGCCGTCCTGAGCCTTGGCCATCTGGCCGGTCTGGTAGTCCTGCACCTTGCCCAGGATGGGGTTGCCGATCTTGGAGTAGCCGTTGAACACCATGTTGTGGTCGTGATCGGCCGTGACGACGATCAGCGTGTTCTTCAGGCCCGGGTCCTTCTTTTCCATGTAGGCCATGGCGGTCTCGATGGCGCGGTCGAAGGCCAGCGTGTCTTCCAGCGCGCGCTTGGCATTGGTGCCGTGCAGTGCGTGGTCGATGCGGCCGCCTTCCACCATCAGGAAGAAGCCCTTGTCATTGCGGCTGAGCACGTCCAGCGCCTTGCCGGTCATGTCGGCCAGGCTGGGCTCGTCCAGCTTTTGCTTGACGCGGTCCAGCTCGTAGGCCATTTCGCTTTGCGTGAACAGGCCCAGCAGCTTGGGGGCCTTGGTCGCGTCCAGGGCCGACAGCTCGCTGCCCTTGGCGACATAGGCGTAGCCCTTGGCCTTCATCATGTCCACGAGGTTGGCCGTGTCCGTGCGCTTGCTGCTGGGGTTGACCGACTTGGGCAGGTAGTTGCGCTGGCCGCCACCCATGAGCACGTCGATGCCGTCGCCCAGCTTGGCGTTGTAGTTGGCATGGCCGGGCACGGACTGCTCGGCAATGCTGTTGTAGCCATTGCGGTTGCAGATGTGGGCGTAGGTGGCCGCAGGCGTCGCATGGCCCACGCGCGTGGTGGAGATGGCGCCCACGGCACGGCCCTTGGCCTTGGACAGTTCCAGCAGGGTCTGCGCGGGCTGGCCGTTGCCGGCCGGGCAGGTGGTGTCCTCGCCGTTGATGTACTGCTGGCCGTTGGCCGCATAGGCCAGGGTCTCGGCCGACATGGAGATGACTTCGTTGTTCATCTTCACGCCGGTCATGTAGGCCGCCATCGAAGGCGCGCTGTCCGTGGTCTGGCCATCGCGCGAGAAGGTCTTGACGCGGCTGGCGTAAGGCAGGGACTGCATGGTCAGCGTGGCGCGCTCGCTGCTGGTCAGTGCCGTGGGATTGGCAGCCAGCTGCTTCTCACCCTTGTAGATGCGCGCGGCGGTCACGGTGACCGGGCCCATGCCGTCGCCGAGGAAGAAGATGACGTTCTTGGCCTCGCCAGCCGCATGGGCGGCGGGTGCCAGCAGCGCCAGCGCGCCGGCCGCAGCCAGGGCGAGGGAGGTCTTTTGGAGGATCGGATGCATGTGGAATTCCTTGAATACTTTGAATGCCTTGATTGCGGTACAAGACCCTGGACGTACAGCGTGCTAGGACCGCATGAAACCGGCGTGGCCCAGGCGGCGGACGCCGAGCAAGGGCCGCCCCGCAGCGAGGGCGTCGTCCCCCTCCCGCGAAGCGAGAGAGGGGGAAGCGACGCAGTCGCTCAGGGGGTGTTTCATTGCAAGCCGATGCTCTTCTTGATCAGCGTGAAGACGGTGGTGTTGTCGATCACGCCCGAGAACGTATCGGCACCCATGCCTTGCGCGCCCAGGAACACATCGCCGCCGCCGTGGGTTTCGGAGGCCAGGGGCACCACGGCCTCCTGCAGATAGTCGGGGCTCTCCAGCGAGGCCGCGTCGATGGGACCCCGCGTGGCCAGGCGCTTGGGACCGTTGCCGAAGCCCAGGATTGTGTAGGGATTGCCGTCCACATCGGTGGAGGCCTTGCCGTCCACGTAGTTCTTGACCAGGCCCAGCACGCCGGGCTTGCCGGCCTCGGTCTTGCCGGTGCGCGCGGCATAGCCGTTCAGGTGCAGCGTGTGGTCATGGTCGGCGGTGACGACGATCAGCGTGTTCTTCAGGCCCGGATCGACCTTGGCCATCTTGTCCAGCGCGGTCTGGATGGCGTTGTCGAAGGCCACGGTGTCCTGCAGCGCGCGGCGCGCGTTGGTGGCGTGCAGCGCATGGTCGATGCGGCCGCCTTCCACCATCAGGAAAAAGCCCTTCTTCTTGGCCGACAGTGCGTCGATGGCCTTGCCCGTCATCTCGGCCAGGCTCGGTTCCTTGGTCGCATCGCGGTCCAGGTCATAGGCCATGTGGTCCTTGGTGAACAGGCCGGCGATCTTGCTGCCGTCCACGGGCAGCTTGTCGAACTCGCTCTTGTTGGCGGCGTAGCTGTACTTCTGCGTCTTGAACTCGGCGATCAGGTTGCGGCTGTCGTTGCGGCGGCCGCCGTCGGCCTTGGGCGTGAAGTAGTAGGAGCCGCCACCCAGGATCACGTCCACGCCGTCACCGAGCTTGCTGTTGTAGCCGGAGCCGCCGGGCACCAGGGCCGCGGCAATGGTGTTCTCTGCATCGCGGTGGCAGACGTGCGAGTAGGTGGTTGCCGGCGTGGCATGCGTGATGCGCGCGGTGGAGACCACTCCCGTGCCGTAGCCGGCGGACTTCATCTGCTCGAGCAGCGTGGGAACGGCCTGGCCGTTGCCGCTGGGGCAGGTGCTGTCGTAGTTGGTGTGATAGGCCTTGCCCGCAGCGTCCGTGGCCTTGGTGTCGGGCGTCATGGAGATGACTTCGTTGTTCATCTTCACGCCGGTCATGTAGGCGGCCATCGAGGGCGCACTGTCCGTCACCTGGGCGTCGTTCGAGAAGGTGTGGACGAAGGCCGTCTCGGGCAGCTTGTCCATGGTCAGCTCACCGTCTTCGCCCACGCTGTAGATGCGTGCGGCGGTCATGGTGGTGATGCCCATGCCGTCACCCAGGAAGAACAGCACGTTCTTGGTCGGAGCGGCTGCGGACGAACCGTCGCTGCCGCCACAGGCGCTCAACAGCAGCGAGGCACCAGCCAGCGCGCTGCACAACATCTTCAATTTCATGCGGATATCCCTCTGTAGGCAGGGGACCCCGCAGCACGGCCGCGCCCTCCCCCTGTTGATTGACCCGTGCACTGTAGGAGCGGCCTGTGACGAGCCCGTGACAGCAAGGCAGCAGCGGCAGGCGTATCGTTGCGGGGATGCGCTGCCAGCCGGGGAGCACCCGGCCACCCCCGCGACTGAACAAGGAACCCCATGGACCAGAAAGCCCAAGCCCCGAACGCCTCGCACGCCACGGATGCGCCGCCCAAGCCGGTGCTCGACTACCCGTTCGAGGCGCCACCGCAGCGCGGGCAGACGCTGGAGGTCGCACCCGGCGTGCTCTGGATACGCATGCCCCTGCCCTATGCGCTGGATCACATCAATCTCTGGGCCATCGATGACGGCGAGGGCTGGGCCATCGTCGACACCGGCGCGCGCACCGACGAAGGCGTGGCCACCTGGCGCGCGCTGTTCTCCCAATCCACCGACGGCCGCTCGCTGACACGCGTGCTGGTCACCCACATGCACCCCGACCATGTGGGCCTGGCCGGCTGGCTGACGCGCAAGTTCCATGTGCCGCTGTACATGACGCGCCTGGAGTACCTCAACTGCCGCGTCGTGGTCTCGGACTGCAGCCGCGAGGCGCCGCCCGACGCCATCGCCTTCTACCGCCGCGCAGGCTGGAGCGACAGCGCCCTGGAGTCCTACCGCGCCCGCTTCGGCAACTTCGGCAAGCACATCCACGCCCTGCCCGACAGCTACCGCCGCCTGCACGACGGCGAGGAACTGCGCATAGGAAAGCACCTGTGGCGCGTGGTGGTCGGCAGCGGCCACTCGCCCGAGCACGCCAGCCTCTACTGCCCCGATCTCAAGCTGTTGATCTCGGGCGACCAGGTGCTGCCGCGCATCTCGTCCAACGTCTCGGTCCATGCCATGGAGCCAGACGCCAACCCCATGGCCGACTGGATGGATTCTCTGGAAAAGGTCAGGCGCGAAGTGCCCGACGATGTACTCGTCCTGCCCGCGCATGGCGATTGCTTTCGCGGCCTGCATGCGCGCATCGATTCGCTGGCGGCAGGCCAGGAGCGCGCCAACGCCCGCTTGCTGGCCGCACTGGCCGAACCGCGTCGCGCCGTCGATGTCTTCGGCGCCCTGTTCTCACGCCCCATCAGCGAATCCAGCCCCGCCCTGCTGGGCATGGCCACGGGCGAAAGCCTGGCCTGCCTCAACCACCTGATGCATGCAGGGCAGGTGGAGCGCAGCATCGATGGTGAGGGGATTGCCTGGTATCGGGCGATGCCCGGTGCCGCAGCCATCGGCTAGGAACCGATCAGGCGGGAACGGCCTGTGCGGGGGCCGGCAGATGAGGATAGCGGTGCGCCAGCGTCTGCTCCAGCCCGAACTGCGCCAGCAGGGCATGCAGCCGTTCGGCCGAGCTGCGCTTTTTCTGCCCGGTATGGCGCGCAATGATCAGCTCGTTCTTCATGCTGTGCTCCCAGCCGACCAGCTCGGTCACGGTGACCTGGTAGCCGCAGGCTTCCAGGTACAGGCAGCGCAGCACGTTGGTGAGCTGGCTGCCCATTTCGCGCGTGTGTATGGGATGGCGCCACAGTTCTGCCAGCGGCGTGCGCGTCAGGCTCAGCGCCTTGGTCTGGCGCAGGCAGGCAGCGACCTCGGCCTGGCAGCAGGGCACCAGCACCATGGCCTTGGCTTTCTTCTCCAGGCCGAAGGCGATGGCATCGTCGGTGGCGGTGTCGCAGGCGTGCAGGGCCGTGACCACGTCGAATTGCGCAGGCATGAAGTCGGCATGCGTGGATTCGGCCACCGACATGTTGAGGAAGCCCATGCGGTCGAAGCCCAGCTCGGCGGCCAGCTTCTGTGAGGCTTCCACCAGTGGCGCGCGCGTTTCTATGCCGTAGATGTGGCCGCGCCCCAGCGGCTTGAAATACAGGTCGTAGAGGATGAAGCCCAGATAGGACTTGCCGGCACCGTGGTCGGCCAGGGTGACCGCATGGTCGTCGGCCGACAGTTCTTCGAGGATGGGGACGATGAACTGGTACAGGTGGTAGACCTGCTTGAGCTTGCGCCGCGAGTCCTGGTTGATCTTGCCTTCGCGCGTGAGGATGTGCAGCGCCTTGAGCAGTTCGATGGACTGGCCGGGCTTGAGGCCCAGCTGCTCGGTCACATCCTGCTCGGGTCTCGCGGCAGGCTTGCCT
>Ga0268257_1000233_pt1 | contig 87571 bp, 81 predicted proteins | sample AgamicAtPrz_FD_200249 | JGI IMG/M metagenome (GOLD analysis project Ga0268257, IMG submission 200249) | Agave microbial communities from Guanajuato, Mexico - At.P.rz (v2) (version 3) | ecosystem: Host-associated > Plants > Phyllosphere > Phylloplane/Leaf | place: Guanajuato, Mexico | collected... | reverse complement strand
TTTGAAAAATTGAATCGACTTTTGAGGGGATTTTCGCAATGCGTATTATTCTGCTTGGCGCTCCGGGCGCGGGTAAAGGAACTCAGGCTCAGTTCATCATGGAGAAATACGGTATTCCGCAAATCTCCACCGGTGATATGCTGCGCGCCGCTGTTAAATCTGGCTCCGAGCTGGGTAAACAAGCGAAAGACATCATGGACGCAGGCAAGCTGGTGACTGACGAGCTGGTTATCGCTCTGGTCAAAGAGCGCATTGCTCAGGAAGACTGCCGTAACGGTTTCCTGCTGGACGGCTTCCCGCGTACCATTCCTCAGGCTGACGCCATGAAAGAAGCGGGCATCAACGTGGATTACGTACTGGAGTTCGATGTACCGGACGAGCTGATCGTTGATCGTATCGTGGGCCGTCGCGTACACGCTGCTTCTGGCCGCGTTTACCACATCAAATTCAACCCACCTAAGGTTGAAGGTAAAGACGACGTGACCGGCGAAGAGCTGACCACCCGTAAAGACGATCAGGAAGAGACTGTGCGTAAGCGCCTGGTGGAATACCATCAGATGACTGCGCCGCTGATCGGCTACTACACCAAAGAAGCGCAGGCGGGTAACACCAAATACGCGAAAGTTGACGGCACCAAAGCCGTGGCTGATGTGCGTGCAGAGCTGGAAAAAATCCTCGGCTAATCGCACCCTTCTCACCCGGGCTCCCGGGTGAGAATATTTCTCATCTCACCTATTACAGCAATGGGTTCCGTTTAAACGCATTTCCGCTACAATTGACAACCATTCAAATGGTTAAGAGGCGTGAATGAGTCAGGCGAAAACCGGCATCCTGCTTGCCAATCTGGGCACTCCAGAAGCACCTACATCAGACGCGGTAAAACGCTACCTGCGACAATTTTTAAGCGACACGCGCGTCGTGGATTTTCCGCGACTGCTGTGGTGGCCGCTGCTGCGTGGCGTCATTCTGCCGATCCGTTCTCCGCGCGTCGCCAAACTCTATCAGTCCGTGTGGATGGAAGAGGGTTCTCCACTGATGGTCTACAGCCGTCGCCAGGAGAAGGCGCTGGCCGCCCGCCTGCCGGATATGCCCGTCGCGCTCGGTATGAGCTACGGAAAACCGTCCCTCGAAAGCGCGGTGGAAACACTGCTGGCGCAGGGCGTGGACCACATCGTCGTGCTGGCACTCTACCCACAGTATTCCTGCTCGACGGTCGCTGCCGTCTGGGACGAGCTGGCCCGCATTCTGGCGACCCGCCGCCGCATTCCGGGCGTGACGTTTATTCGCGACTACGCCGATAACGAACTGTACATCAAAGCGCTTGCCAACAGCGCGCGCGCGTCGTTTGAAAAACACGGCGAGCCGGATCTGCTGCTGCTCTCCTATCACGGCATTCCGCAGCGTTTCGCCAACGAAGGGGATGATTATCCGCAGCGCTGTCGCGATACCACCCGTGAGCTGGTCTCCGCGCTCGGCCTGCCGCCGGAGAAGGTGATGATGACTTTCCAGTCGCGCTTTGGTCGCGAGCCGTGGTTGACGCCGTATACGGATGAAACCCTCAAAATGCTCGGCGAGAAAGGCGTGAAGCATATTCAGGTAATGTCCCCGGGCTTCTCGGCCGATTGCCTGGAAACGCTGGAGGAGATCGCGGTGCAAAACCGGGAGTTCTTCCTTGAGGCTGGCGGTGAGAAGTACGAGTACATTCCGGCACTTAACGACTCCCCTGAGCATATCGACATGATGGTCTCTCTGGTGAAAAACAGCCGCTGATCGCACTTCGGGCCGGGTTTGTGCTACCATTCCCGGCCCATATTCTTTGCACAGTTCAGACCATGAAATTTCCCGGTAAACGCAAATCCAAACACTACTTCCCCGTTGATGCCCGCGATCCGCTCCTGCAGCAAATTCAGCCAGAAAATGAAACCAGTGCGGCATGGGTCGTCGGTATCGATCAGACGCTGGTGGACATTGAAGCGAAAGTGGATGATGCGTTTGTCGCCCGTTATGGTCTGAGCGCCGGGCACTCGCTGGTAATCGAAGATGACGTTGCCGAAGCCCTGTATCAGGAGCTGGTGCGTGACAATCTGATCACCCATCAGTTTGCCGGCGGCACCATTGGCAATACCATGCACAACTACTCCGTTCTGGCAGACGACCGCTCGGTGCTGCTCGGCGTGATGTGCAGTAACATCGAAATTGGTGGCTACGCCTATCGTTACCTGTGCAACACCTCCAGTCGTACCGACCTGAACTATCTGCAGGGCGTCGACGGCCCGATTGGCCGCTGCTTTACGCTGATCGGGGAATCCGGTGAGCGAACCTTCGCCATCAGCCCTGGCCACATGAACAAGCTGCGTGCAGAGAGTATTCCGGAAGAGGTGATTGCGGGCGCGTCGGCGCTGGTGCTCACCTCCTACCTGGTGCGCTGCAAGCCGGGCGAGCCGATGCCGGAAGCCACCATGAAGGCGATTGAGTACGCGAAGAAGTACGATGTGCCGGTGGTCCTGACGCTGGGAACGAAATTTGTGATTGCCGACAACCCGGAGTGGTGGCAGGCCTTCCTGAAAGAGCATGTCTCCATTCTGGCGATGAACGAAGAAGAGGCTGAGGCCCTCACCGGCGAGAGCGATCCGCTGCTGGCGTCCGACAAAGCGCTGGACTGGGTGGATCTGGTGCTCTGCACCGCCGGACCGGTCGGTCTGTATATGGCTGGCTTCACGGAAGAAGAGAGCAAACGCAAAACCCAGCATCCGCTGCTGCCTGGCGCCATCGCCGAATTCAACCAGTATGAGTTCAGCCGCGGTATGCGTTTTAAAGACTGTGTTAATCCGCTGCGTATCTACTCGCACATCGCTCCGTATATGGGCGGGCCGGAGAAGATCATGAACACCAACGGCGCGGGCGACGGTGCGCTGGCGGCGTTGCTGCACGATATCACCGCCAATGCTTACCACAAAACCAACGTGCCGAATTCAAGCAAGCATAAGTTCAGCTGGCTGACCTATTCGTCGCTGGCGCAGGTATGTAAGTATGCGAACCGCGTAAGTTATCAGGTGCTGAACCAGCACTCCCCGCGCTTAACGCGTGGTCTGCCGGAAAGGGAAGACAGCCTCGAAGAGGCGTACTGGGACAGGTAAAAGCAAAACGGCAACGCATGTTGCCGTTTTTAGTGTTTATTCCCTCTCCCGGTGGGAGAGGGCCAGGGTGAGGGCATCAGGCCGCACGAAACTTATCTCGTCACAGCCTCTTCAACCGGCGGCTTCGCCAGCAGCGTCAGCATCGTGTTCGCAATTTCACGCTCACCCATCACCACCCGATCCGCACCGCGCTCGGTGATGTACTCCACCTCGTCGTCATAATGCGCGCGGGCTATGATCTCAATCGTTGGGCATTTCTCGCGTGCGGTTGCCACAATTTCACCCGCTTCATAGCCGTTTGGAATGGTCAGCAGCAGCCAGCGGGCGCAGTCCAGATGCGCCAGGTTCATTATTTCTTCATTCGCTGCATTGCCCAGCACTGCGCGAATACCGCGCTCACGCAGCTCATCAACGCGGGTGCGTGAGGTTTCAATCACCACCAGCGGAATACCCTGCTCCATCAGCTTCTCGCCAAGCAGGCTACCCACGCGGCCAAAGCCGACCAGCAGGGCATGATTGCAAATATCCACCGGGATCTGCTTCTCTTCTTCGATGGCCTCTTCGAGCGTCTGCTCTTCAAGGGTTTCCGTTTTATCGAGATATTTTTCCAGCAGCGCGAACAGCACCGGGTTGAGCATAATGGAGAGGATCGCCCCCGCCAGCACCAGATTCTGTCCGGCCTGCGGCAGCAGGTTCAGTGCCATGCCCAGACCCGCCAGAATAAAGGCGAATTCACCAATCTGTGCCAGGCTGGCGGCGATGGTCAGTGCCGTACGCGGCGAGTGGCCGAACATTCGCACCAGGAAGAAGGCAGCGACTGACTTACCAAAGATGATAATCGCCAGTGTCCCCAGTACGGCCAGCGGCTGCTGAACCAGAATCATCGGATCAAACAGCATCCCGACGGAGACAAAGAACAGCACCGCAAACGCATCACGCAGCGGCAGCGTATCGTGCGCGGCGCGGTGGCTCAGCTCGGATTCATTCAGCACCATCCCGGCGAAGAACGCCCCCAGAGCAAAGGAGACATCAAACAGCTCCACCGCACCAAAGGCAATCCCCAGTGCCAGCGCAAGGACGGAGAGGGTAAACAGCTCGCGCGAGCCGGTGGCCGCGCTGCGCGACATGATCCACGGCACCAGTCTGCGGCCCACCAGCATCATGATGGCGATAAACGCCACGACTTTACCGATGGTGATACTCATATCCAGCGCCAGCGAGGCAAAGCCGACGTTGTCCTTTTCCATCATCCCGGCGACGGCAGGCAGCAGCACCAGGGTCAGCACCATCACCAGGTCTTCAACAATCAGCCAGCCTATCGCGATTTGTCCACGCTGGCTGTCAATCAGCTGTCTCTCTTCAAGCGCGCGCAGCAGGACCACGGTACTGGCGGTTGACAGACACAGCCCAAACACGATACCGGTCATTAACGACCAGCCCAGCACAGCTGAAAGCGCCATCCCCAGCAGCGTCGCTACCCCTATCTGGGCGATCGCTCCCGGTATGGCGATAGACTTTACCGCCATCAGATCCTTCAGTGAGAAATGCAGACCCACACCAAACATCAGCAGAATCACGCCTAATTCCGCCAGTTCAGGCGCCAGTTTGGTATCCGCCACGAAACCTGGCGTAAACGGCCCTGCCAGTACACCGGCTAATAAATAGCCCACGAGAGGGGAGATACGCAGTTTATTGGCAATCATGCCGAGAATAAAAGCGAGCACAAGTCCACCAACAATGGTGGTGATAAGCGGTGTGGCGTGGTGCATTCCGTCTCCTTTCGTTGTGGGTGTTCCATTTTGGTGAAAACCAAAAACCAGGTAATAGTTTATGACAATTTTTACCCTTATGTTTATGAATAATTGTTGAAGTTTGAATAAAACAGCAATATGCGTGTAAAAAAGCAAGTTTTGGCAAATTCACAGGAGGGAAGGAGAAGAAAGCCTTATGCCATCGGGGAGGTAGGCTGCCAATGTTAAACTTTGGCAGCCGTGAAATTACGCTTTGTGACGATTATCAGGCAGGAATATGGTCAACATCCCCAGAAGTGGCAGGAAAGCGCAGATTTTATAAACCAGGAAGATGCTGGTGTGGTCGGCAACCATGCCTAACACGGCTGCACCAAGGCCGCCCATGCCGAAGGCGAAACCAAAGAAGAGCCCGGAAACCATACCAATACGCCCCGGTAACAACTCCTGCGCATACACCAGAATAGCCGAGAACGCCGAGGCGAGAATAAAACCAATGATCACCGTTAAAATGCCCGTCCATTCAAGGCTGGCGTAAGGCAAAATAAGGGTAAAGGGGGCAACGCCAAGGATAGAGCCCCAAATAACATATTTACGACCAATTTTATCCCCGACTGGCCCGCCAATCACCGTCCCTGCCGCGACGGCAAACAGGAAGGCAAACAGGTGGAATTGCGCGTTTTGGACCGATAATCCAAATTTTTGCATCAGGTAAAAGGTGTAATAGCTGCTGATGCTCGCCATATAGAAATATTTCGAGAAAATCAGCACCAGCAGCACGGACACCGCGAGAATAACCTTATTGCGGGGAAGGGGATTGATAACTTTTGCTTTAGGTTTGCCTTTGTTTACGCGGTGCTGCGCGGCATACCAGCGACTGATCTGCGCGAGCACAACGATCGCCAGCAGGGCGGCCAGCACAAACCAGGCGACGTTACCCTTGCCGTATGGCGCAATGATCACTGCCGCCAGCAGCGGGCCGAGGGAACTCCCAAAATTACCGCCCACCTGGAAGAGTGACTGCGCCAGCCCGTGACGCCCGCCAGAGGCCATGCGTGCCACGCGGGAGGATTCCGGATGGAAGACCGACGAGCCGGTGCCGACCAGCGCCGCGGCAAGCAGCACCGCTTCAAAACTGCCCGCCATAGCCAGCAGCACCAGCCCGCTCAGGGTGAAGCACATGCCAATCGGCAGCGACCACGGCATCGGATATTTGTCCGTCCAGTACCCGACAATGGGTTGCAGTAGCGAAGAGGCCAGCTGGAAGGTCAGGGTGATCATCCCAATCTGCACAAAGGTTAACGAAAACTCGGATTGCAGCAGCGGGTAAATCGCCAGGATCAGCGACTGGATCATGTCGTTGAGCAGATGGGAGAGGCTAATAGCGCCTAAGACTTTAAATGAGGTGCGCGACTGAGGCGGTGACGCCGGCGCGCCCGAAACGGACTGGGTTGATTCACTGATTGCCATAAATACCACGTCGTGAGTGATGGAAAATGCAGGGTGTAATTATTATCCAACTAACATACCTGCCAGCGACATTTGAAGAAAGTCGCAATTATGAAAACTTATTTGTCTATTCTTGTTACTCACTGTAATTTTTGCGTTTGTCTATTGGTCAGGGAGAGAGAAGATGAAGTTAATGAAGCATGGCGTTGCGCTGGCGCTGCTCGCCGCATGGGGTCTGGTAAGCCTGCCCGCACAGGCGTATGAAAAAGACAAAACGTATAAAATTACTATCCTGCATACCAACGACCATCATGGCCATTTCTGGCGCAGTGAGTACGGCGAATATGGTCTCTCCGCGCAAAAAACGCTGGTGGATGGCATTCGTAAAGAAGTTGCCGCCGAAGGGGGCAGCGTGCTGCTGCTGTCGGGCGGCGATATCAATACCGGTGTGCCGGAGTCCGATTTACAGGATGCCGAGCCTGATTTTCGCGGCATGAATTTAATCGGTTACGATGCGATGGCCGTCGGAAACCATGAGTTTGATAACCCACTGAGCGTCCTGCGTCAGCAGGAGAAGTGGTCAAAATTCCCGTTCCTCTCCGCCAATATCTATCAGAAAAGCACCGGCGAGCGCCTGTTCAAACCGTGGGCGCTGTTTAAGCGTCAGGATCTGAAAATTGCGGTGATTGGCCTCACCACGGACGACACGGCAAAAATTGGCAACCCGGAGTTCTTTACCGATATCGAATTCCGTAAACCGGCAGACGAAGCGAAGCTGGTGATTCAGGAGTTGCAGCAAAACGAAAAGCCGGACGTGATCATCGCCACCACCCATATGGGCCATTACGACAACGGTGAGCATGGTTCTAACGCGCCGGGCGACGTTGAAATGGCGCGCAGCCTGCCTGCTGGCTCACTGGCGATGATTGTGGGTGGTCACTCACAAGATCCGGTGTGCATGGCGTCAGAGAATAAAAAACAGGTGGATTATGTTCCGGGCACGCCGTGTGCACCAGACCGTCAGAACGGGATCTGGATTGTGCAGGCGCACGAGTGGGGTAAATACGTTGGCCGTGCCGACTTTGAGTTCCGTAACGGCGAGATGAAACTGGTGCATTACCAGCTTATCCCGGTCAACCTGAAGAAAAAAGTGACTTACCCGGACGGGAAAAGTGAGCGCGTACTCTACACCCCGGAGATCCCTGAGAACCCACAGATGCTCTCCCTGTTAACCCCGTTCCAGAATAAAGGCAAAGCGCAGCTGGACGTGAAAATCGGTACCCTGAACGGGCGTCTGGAAGGGGACCGCAGCAAAGTCCGTTTCGTACAGACCAATATGGGTCACCTGGTACTGGCGGCACAAATCGCGCGCACCGGCGCTGATTTTGGTGTGATGAGCGGCGGCGGGATCCGTGATTCCATCGAAGGCGGGAATATCACCTACAAAGATGTGCTGAAGGTGCAGCCGTTTGGCAACGTGGTGGTTTATGCCGACATGAGCGGGAAAGAGGTGATTGAGTACCTTACCGCCGTGGCGCAGATGAAGCCGGACTCTGGCGCCTATCCGCAGTTCGCTAACGTCAGCTTTGTGGCCAAAGACGGCAAGCTCAACGATCTCAAAATCAAGGGTGAGCCGGTTGATCCCGCGAAAACCTACCGCCTGGCAACCTTAAGCTTTAATGCCACCGGCGGTGATGGTTATCCGCACATCGATAACAAACCGGGCTATGTGAATACCGGCTTTATTGATGCCGAGGTTCTGAAGCAGTTTATCGAGCAGAATTCACCGATCGACGTGAATGCGTATGAGCCGAAAGGCGAGGTGAGCTGGCAGTAGCGTTGTGCGGCCTGATGCCCTCTCCCACCGGGAGAGGGCGCGAACACAAAAAACGGTAACGCCTGTTACCGTTTTGCTTTTACCTCGCAGCCGCCACCCGGCTTTTTCTTTTAATCCCGGCGCGCAATATCCGCAAACTTCGCATCCAGCATTTTGGCCAGATCGCCTGCGGCCAGTTCGATATCCAGCCCGCGCTTGCCGCCGGAAATATAGATGGTTTCAAATTCCTGCGAAGGGGCGTCAATCAGCGTTGGCAGGCGTTTTTTCTGCCCGAGCGGGCTGATCCCGCCCACCAGATAACCCGTGGTGCGTTGCGCAACCATTGGGTCTGCCATATCTACCTTTTTCGCTCCCAGCGCTTTGGCCACTTTCTTCAGATCCAGTTGCCCCGCCACAGGCGTGACTGCGACGGCGAGATGCTTCATATCGCCATTCACGGCCACCAGCAGCGTTTTATAGACCTGGTCGGCGTTCAGCCCCAGTTTGCGCACCACTTCATCACCAAAATTGGTTTCGTTCGGATCGTGATCGTAAGTGTGGATCCGGAAAGAAATTTTGTTTTTTTCGAGTAATTTAACGGCGGGAGTCATAGCTATCCTTCTTACGACAGACAATTCATGCTGACAGCATACGCCTGACGTTTGTCTAAAAAATAGCACCATCTTGCGCAATAGTATTGGCAGTGATGGTCACTTTGAGCGACAATCGGCTCAACCGAAGGTCTCCTTCGGCATAATAAAAACGATGAAATTCCTCTTTGACGGGCCAATAGAAATATTGGCCATTTTTTTATTTCAGCAGCGACGGCAAATTCCCTTCTCCGTACAAATGTAATGCCCCCACCGCAACCACGTAATGCCCGGCAGGTAACGCATGCAGCGTCTGCCGCCATGCCGCATTGCGTGCGTTCATCAGCACATCGTACAGCGATTCACTGAACGTTGACGGCAACGTTAATTTCCCCTCAGCAGGCGGGGCATCGAGCCACCAGCCAATCATGGTTTGCAGCAGACGGGCGTTGGTATGCCAGTGCGTCAGCGTATCATCAAGCAGGATGAGACCGTCGTCAGGCAGCTGGCGAAGGAGGGCAATCTGACTGTCGGTACCTTCCAGCTCAATGATCGGCAGACGGCGTGCCCGGGCCGCATTCAGCAGCTGGTAATCAATACCGTAATCACCGCGCAGCCCCAGACGCTGCGCCTGCGTCGCCTGCAATATCATGGCAATCTGCCAGAGCGGCAGGGTGTCCAGCATCGAGAGCGATACGCCGGTTTCATCCGCCACGCGCGTCAGTTCGGCGAGCTGAGCCTCGTCCAGACGGTCGGCCAGGGTGAGATCGCTCTCCAGCCCGGCAAAGGGAGACTCGTGGCCTGAAATATCCGCCTCAACCACCAGCGCATCGGCCTGCTTCAGGAGGGATAACAGACCAGAGGGCAGCGGGGACATATCCTGCGTGCCCATATGTATGCTGCCCACCAGGTGCAGATGCTGACCGCCGGGGAGCGAGATATCCATTCCGGGCCAGGAATAACGGCGGGGGAAGAGGGCGCGAAACGATGTTTTTATACGGCGAAACAGACTCATACGCGCTCCATAAACGGAAAGGTTCATGCTAACGCGTGGGGAAGGGCGGCGCAACAGGTGAACGTCGGCACGTTTCGTAGGCCTGATAAGCGCAGCGCCATCAGGCAAAAAAGCCGGGTGGCGCTGCACTTACCCGGCCTGCAACGTATTACGCTTTCGGTTTAAAGCGCAGCAACCGGTTGGCATTGCTCACCACGGTAATGGAGGAGAGCGCCATCGCCGCACCTGCGACCACCGGGTTAAGCAGCGTACCGGTCAGGGGCCACAGAATGCCGGCAGCAATCGGGATACCGAGCGAGTTATAGATAAACGCCCCCAGCAGGTTCTGCTTCATGTTGCGCAACGTAGCTTTCGAAATTGCCAGCGCATCGGCAACACCCATCAGGCTGTGTCGCATCAGTGTGATGGCTGCCGTCTCAATGGCCACGTCGCTCCCGCTTCCCATGGCAATCCCCACCTCTGCCTGTGCCAGCGCCGGTGCATCGTTAATACCGTCGCCAACCATCGCGACCTGGCGCCCCTGCTGTTGCAGCGCCTTAATGGCGTCCGCTTTGCCGTCCGGCAGGACACCAGCAATGACTTCGTCGATCCCCGCTTCTCTGGCGATAGCGTTGGCCGTGGTTGGGTTATCCCCGGTTAACATCACCAGACGGTAGCCCGCGCGGTGCAGTCGTTGTAAGGCATCCACACTGTCCTGACGTAACGGATCGCGCACGGCCAGCAGGGCCGCAATGTGACCGTCTACCGCGAGCAGGACAGGGGTTGCGCCCTGTGATGCCTGGGCATTCAGTTCACTTTCCAGCGCTGAAGTTGCTATGCCCTTTTCATTCATCAGGGCCTCGTTACCCAGCAGCAGTGTGTGTCCTTCGGCCTCACCGCTGACGCCTAATCCGCGCAGGGTGCGGAAGTTGTTCACCTGCGGCAGGCTGGCCTCACCGGCTTTCTCAATGATGGCACGCGCCAGAGGGTGGCTGGAGCCTTGTTCTAAGGCCGCGGCGAGACGCAGCGCGTCAGCCTCCGCGAAGCCTGAGGTATGCACGGATACAACCTGCGGTTTACCTTCGGTCAGGGTACCGGTTTTATCAAAGACCAGCGTGTCGAGAGTGCTGGCGCGTTGCAGGGCGTCGGCATCACGCACCAGCACGCCAAATTCGGCGGCACGACCCACGCCGGAGATAATCGACATCGGCGTCGCAAGGCCGAGCGCGCAAGGACAGGCGATAATCAGTACCGTGGTGGCGATCACCAGGGTATAGACAATTTGTGGCGCCGGGCCGAAGAAATACCAGATAGCCGCGCTCAGCAGCGCGATACCCACCACCACCGGCACAAAAATGGCGGAGATTTTATCGGCCAACTGACCTATTTCGGGCTTACTGCTCTGTGCCTGGCGCACCATGCGGATAATACGGGACAGCGTGGTGTGACTTCCCACCGCACTGGCGGTGAACAGCACACTGCCGTCCTGCACCACCGTACCGGCATGCACGCCATCACCCTGTGATTTCTGCTGCGGAATAGGTTCCCCGGTGAGCATCGCTTCGTCAAACCAGGCTTCGCCCTGCGTGATGTCTCCGTCCACGGGAACGCGGTCACCGGTGGTCAGACGCAGCATCATACCGGGCTGAACCTCGGCCAGCGGAACGCTTTTTTCCCCATCGTCCGTGACCACACGGGCGGTCGGCGGGGTTAAATCCAGCAGCCGCTCCAGCGCTTTTGAGGAGCGCTGACGGGCGCGGGCTTCCAGCATATGGCCTAAGTTGATCAGGCCGATGATCATCGCGCTCGCTTCATAGTAGAGATGGCGTGCTTCCATCGGGAACCACTGCGGCCAGACGTTCACGCTCATGGAGTAGAGCCATGCTGCACCGGTGCCAAGGGCTACCAGCGTATCCATGGTTGCGGTGCGGTTTTTCAGGCTCTTCCAGGCGCTGGAGTAGAAATGCCCGCCTGCGAATACCATTACACCAAGCGTAATGATACCAATGACCAGCCACAGCGTGCGGTTGTCGTCGGTGACCATCATGTTGTCACCGATCATGCCCCACACCATCACCGGGATCCCGACCAGCAGCGCAACAATGGCCTGCCAGCGGAAGCGTTTCATGGTGGCGATAGCCGTTTCCTGCTGGCGTTCGCGGCGTTTGGCATCATCTTCGATGGCCTCTGCGCCATAGCCCGCATTTTCAACGGCCTGCACTAATTCTGCGGCGGAGGCACTGCCCATCACCAGCGCAGTACGCTCCGCAAGATTGACCCGTGCCTGTGCAACTCCGGGAACCGCCTGCAAGGCATTTTGCACCCGGGAGACGCAGCTGGCGCAGCTCATGCCGTTGATCAGCAGCTGTTGGCTGTCATCGATATCATCAGCTGCCGGAAGCTCAGAAGTGGCCGCTGTCAGTGCTTCCGACGGGGATGATGACTCTGCCAGCGGTTTAGCCTTTGGGTGGCTCAGCTCCGCCCCATAACCTGCCTGTTTGATGGTATCAATCAGCGCTTGCGCACTGGCGCTGCCGGTGACGGCGGCGTGATCAATCGTAACGTCAGCGCTTTCAACATCAGGACGCTGTTCCAGACTTTCTTTAACGCGTTTGACACAGTGGCCGCAGGAGAGGCCGTCCAGTGTCAGGTCAATTGTGTGAGACATAACAAAACTCCCGTATAATGAACTGGTCAGTTGTTGACCGGAGTAACGCTTTTCGCTAACTGTTATGAAGGTTAAACCTTCCATCAAGGGGAAGGTCAAGGGGGAAATGTGAATATCAGCGATGTTGCGAAAAAAACCGGATTGACCAGCAAAGCGATCCGTTTTTATGAAGAGAAGGGGCTGGTGACGCCGCCGCTGCGCAGCGAAAACGGCTACCGCAGTTATACGCAACTGCATCTGGATGAACTGACGTTACTGCGTCAGGCACGGCAGGTGGGTTTTAACCTTGAAGAGTGCGGTGAGCTGGTTAATCTGTTCAACGATCCAAAACGCCACAGCGCAGACGTGAAAAAGCGCACGCTGGAAAAAGTGGCGGAGATTGAACGGCACATTACGGAGCTGGAGGCGATGCGCAAGCAGCTGCTGGCGCTGGCGGAGTCCTGTCCGGGGGATGACAGCGCCGACTGCCCGATTATCGATAATCTGGCCGGCTGCTGTCATCGTAAGGCGCATGCCTAGCAGGCTTTAACCCGAAGCGTAATTCCTTCCACCGCAATGACCTCAACCCGCGTCCCGGCGCTGAGGTCATCGTCGGCCACCACCGGCCATGAGCTATCGCCCACGCGCATGTGTCCGCGGCCGTTCACCAGCGCGGTCTCAAGCGTAAAACGTCTGCCGACAATCTGCTGTCCACGCTGATTGAGGTGGGCATCGACCGGCTTTTGCTCTTTAACCTGACGGTTGAGCCAGCGCCACCACAGCCAGGCGGCCACCAGCGTCAGCACGGCAAACAGCGCGCCCTGCCACGCCCAGTCCAGGGGCAGCAGCCAGACCAGCAGCCCGGTAATGACCGCGGCCACACCGCTCCAGAGCAGATAACCGTTGCCACCAAGCATCTCTGCGGCCAGCAGTAAGCCGCCCAGACTTAGCCAGAAAGCATGAGGATGTGCGACGATCAGCTCTATCATTTTTTGCGCTCGTTTCCGCTGTCTTTAATCAGTTCAGCAATCCCGGCGATAGAGCCCATCAGACTGCTGGCATCCAGCGGCATCATGACCACTTTGCTGTTATTTGCCGAGCCGATCTCTTTCAGCGCATCGGTATATTTTTGCGCGACAAAGTAGTTCACGGCCTGGATGTCACCGGCGGCAATAGCCTCGGATACCATCTGGGTTGCGCGGGCTTCCGCTTCGGCAGAACGCTCACGCGCCTCCGCCTGCAAGAAGGCGGACTGGCGATCCCCTTCCGCCTTCAGGATCTGCGACTGTTTTTCCCCTTCGGCTTTCAGGATCTCCGCCTGACGCACCCCTTCGGCTTCCAGAATATAGGCACGCTTGGTTCGCTCAGCCTTCATCTGGGCGTTCATCGAGGCGATGAGCTCGGCAGGAGGACGAACGTCCCGGATCTCAATACGGGTCACTTTAATGCCCCACGGGTTTGTCGCTTCATCAACAATATGCAGCAGACGGGTGTTGATGCTGTCACGCTGAGAGAGCATTTCGTCCAGCTCCATAGAGCCGAGTACCGTACGGATGTTGGTCATCGTCAGGTTGACAATCGCCAACTCCAGGTTGCTCACCTCATAGGCGGCTTTTGGCGCATCGATAACCTGAATAAAGCAGACGGCATCGATGGTGACGTTGGCGTTATCCTTGGAAATAACTTCCTGCGAGGGGATATCCAGTACTTGTTCCATCATGTTGATCTTACGACCAATTCTGTCCATGAAGGGAACAATCAGGCTTAAACCTGGCTGGAGTGTATTGGTGTAGCGGCCGAAGCGTTCAACGGTCCACTGATATCCCTGCGGGACAATTTTGACCCCGGCGCCCACAATAACCAGCGCAACGAAAATAAGGACAGGAACAACGATAAGCATAAAAACCTCCTGTTTTGCATGCTGTTGATGAGTGAAAGTGCATGTTTATTGTTCATTAGTATATCGGCTATCGGGCTGAAATTCGCCTCTGAAAACAGGCTGGAAAAAGATTATGCTACAGACGATTCTTACAAGACGCGGTTAATGGAAGCGGAATGAGCGATAAAACAAACGTATTACACCTCAGGGATGTTGGATTTCGTGTCGGGAATAACACGATCCTTCAGCACGTCGGGTTTTGCCTTGCACCGGGCGAGTTTAAATTAATCACCGGGCCGTCAGGTTGCGGCAAAAGCACATTACTGAAGATTGTGGCTTCACTGTTAAGCCCCACGGAAGGAACCATTCTGTTTGAGGGTAACGATATTGCGACCCTCTCCCCGGAACGCTATCGCCAGCAGGTCTCGTACTGCGTCCAGACCCCTTCGCTGTTCGGCGAAACGGTTTATGACAACCTGATCTTCCCGTGGCAGATTCGCCAGCAAACGCCGGATCCTGAAAAATTTATCGCTGACCTGGCCCGCTTTGGCCTGGCGCAGGAGACGTTGACCAAATCCATCAATGAGCTGTCCGGGGGCGAAAAGCAGCGCGTCTCGCTGATTCGTAACCTGCAGTTTTTACCGAAGGTGCTGCTACTCGACGAAATCACCAGCGCGCTGGATGAGGCCAATAAGCGCAACGTGAACGACATCATCCATCGCTACGCCAGCGAACAGAATATCGCCGTGCTGTGGGTGACACACGACTCAAACGAAATTGCCCACGCGGATGATGTCATCACGCTGCAGCCGCAGGGTGGAAAATGGCAGGAGGCAAACCATGGGTGAGCATAATATCACCAACGAATCGCTGGCATTTTCGATGGTACTGGTACTGGTGGCGATTGTCGTGAGCTACCGGGAAAAGCTGGGGCTGGAGAAAGATATCCTCTGGAGCATCTGCCGTGCGGTGATCCAGCTCATCATCGTTGGCTATGTGCTGAAGTACATTTTCAATGTTAATCACGCGGTGCTGACGCTGCTGATGGTGCTCTTCATCTGCTTCAACGCGGCGTGGAATGCGCAGAAGCGCAGCAAATATATCGATAAGGCATTTGTCTCGTCGTTTATTGCCATTACGACCGGGACCGCACTGACGCTGGCGGTGCTGGTGTTATCTGGCTCTATAGAGTTTACACCGATGCAGGTGATCCCCATCTCCGGGATGATCGCCGGGAACGCCATGGTGGCGGTAGGGCTGTGCTACAACAACCTTGGCCAGCGTTTTAGCAGTGAGCAACAGAAGCTGCAGGAGAAGTTAAGCCTTGGGGCAACCCCGAAAGTGGCGTCGGCGCGGCTGATTCGCGAGAGTATTCGCTCCTCGCTGATCCCCACGGTAGATTCGGCGAAAACCGTCGGACTGGTGAGCCTGCCGGGGATGATGTCAGGGCTGATCTTCGCCGGCATTGATCCGGTGAAAGCGATCAAATATCAGATCATGGTGACCTTTATGCTGCTCTCTACGGCGAGCCTGTCGACCATCATTGCCTGTTACCTGACCTACCGGAAGTTCTATAACGCCCGGCATCAGCTGGTGGTGACGCAGCTGAAAAAGGTGCGGTGATTATGCCGGGCCTGCAGGTCTGAAAATGTTTTGCAGGCCCGGTAAGCGATAGCGCCACCGGGCTTTTTTATCAATACAGCAGCGCGTACAGCTGACGACGGTACTTCGACGCCAGCGCATCGCCGGTACCCAGCGCGGCCAGGATCTCCTGGAACATTTTCCGTGCCTGACCGTCTGCGGCCGCCAGATCGTTTTGCAGATGGCTGAACAGCAGTTCCAGCGCCTCTTCGTTTCGTCCCACCTGGTGCAGCTGGAGTGCCAGCTGGCTTGCCAGCGCGGCGTCGGCCGGGTTATCGGCAACCTGCTGCTGCAGTTGCTGGATTTCCGGGGTATCCGCCGCCTGTTTTAGCAGCTCAATTTGCGCCACGAGGCCCTGGTAGCGGGTGTCCTGATCCTGCAACGGGATCGTCTTCAGCACGGCTTCAGCGTCTTCTGAGCGGTGCAGGGCAATCTGCGTTTCAGCCAGCAGCAGGCCAATCTGGCTGTTCTGCTTAGAGAGCTGCCAGGCGTCTTTCAACAGCGGCAGCGCGTCGTCGTATTGACCTTCCTGCATCAGCGCCATGGCTTCCTGCGCTTTTAGCTCCTCCTCACGCGGCAGTACTTTATCCAGCAGGGCGCGGATCGCCTCTTCAGGTTGCGGCCCCTGGAAGCCATCGACAGGCTGTCCGTTCTGGAAAAGGTAAACCGTTGGGATGGCGCGCAGGCCAAACTGAGAGGCCACCATGGGTTCTGCGTCACAGTCCAGTCTGGCGAGAATGAACTGGCCGTTGTATTGCGCGGCAAGGCTTTCGAGGATCGGCGTCAGCTGCAGACAGTGTTGGCTGCGTTCAGACCAGAAGTAGAACAGTACCGGTTTAACCATCGACTGTTCGAGGACCTGTTGCAGGTTTGCTTCAGTGATATTGACGATATTCTGTACGGACATGCGGCATTCTCTTTTATCGGTGTGTTATTTACATGGGGATGAGCGTCGTCGCTTCAACTCAACCGTGTAAAATTTTGTCCATCATCCGGCCCGGCAGCAGGCGTTTTAACCAGCCTACGGCATGGGTGACCAGCGTTACCGGGTAGCGCATTTTGGGGTTATCGCTCTCAAAAGCATGGCGCACTTTCGCGACAACCGCTTCCGGCCCAAGGGTAAAACGTGCGGCAATGCCGGGGTTTTCGACCGGTTTGTCCGCCTGCGTCTGGTTAACGTTATCCGTAAACCGGGTGCGGATGGGACCGGGTTCAATCAGGCTCACCTTAATCCCGCTGTGACGCAACTCCATGCGCAGGGCGTCCGACCATGCTTCAAGCGCATATTTGCTGGCGGCATACGCGCCGCGGCCGGGGGTAGAAATCAGCCCCATCACCGAGGAGGTCATCACGATACGCCCTTCACCGTGTGGCAGCATCGCCGGAAGCAGGCGCATGGTGAGCTGATGCACACCGAAAAAGTTGCTGGAAAACTGTTGTTCAAGCTGTTCGCGGGAGATCGTATTCAGCGGGCCATAGAGACCGTAACCGGCATTATTGAACAGACCGTACAGACGGTTGCCGGTAAGGGCGATCACCTCATCGGCGGCGCGTTCAACGCTTTCTGGTGAGTCCAGATCCAGCAGCACGCTGGTGAACCCCATCCCGTTGAGGCGTTCCACATCGTCAGGTTTACGGCAGGCCGCCAGCACCTGAAATCCCTGACGCTTTAATTCGAGCGCACTTTCAAGACCAATTCCGCTGGAACATCCTGTAATTAAGACCGATTTTTGCATAACTTTACCTGTCAGGATCTCCGCTTAATCAGGAGTCATGGTTAACTAAAGGAGCCAGCCGCGTTGCCATCCAGTCGGCAATAAACGGCTGCGCATCGCGATTGGGGTGGATCCCGTCATCCTGCATCCAGTTGGGTTTGAGATAGACCTCTTCCATGAAAAATGGCAGCAGCGGAATATCAAACTCGTTGGCAAGCTTAGGATAGATCGCACTAAAGGCTTCATTATACCGACGACCGTAGTTGGCGGGCAGGCGAATTTGCATCAGCAGCGGCTGGGCGTTCGCCGCTTTAATGTCCTTCAGGATGGTGCGCAGGGTTTGTTCCGTTTGCTGAGGCTGGAAGCCACGCAATCCGTCGTTACCGCCCAGCTCCACCAGTACCCATCGCGGTTGATGCTGTTTGAGCAAGGCTGGCAGACGCGACAGGCCCTGCTGCGAGGTATCACCGCTGATGCTGGCGTTGATAACAGCTGTTTTGCTCTGCCATTTTTCGTTGAGCAGAGCCGGCCAGGCCGCACTGGCGGCCATACGATAGCCTGCGCTGAGGCTGTCGCCGAGAACCAGTAACGTGTCCGCTGCCGCCGCGCGGAAAGTCATCAGAATCAAAAACAGGAAGGGCAAATGCCAGCGGAAAACATTGTTGAAGTTCATCGTCTTAAGAAGTCCGTCGGTCAGGGGGAACACGAGCTTTCCATCCTCACCGGAGTTGAACTCGTTGTCAAACCTGCCGAAACCATTGCGCTGATTGGCGAATCCGGTTCCGGAAAGTCCACGCTGCTGGCTATTCTGGCCGGACTGGACGACGGCAGCAGCGGCGAGGTTAACCTGGTCGGACAGCCGCTGCATCAGCTTGATGAAGAGGCGCGTGCCGCGCTACGTGCCCGTCACATCGGTTTTGTGTTTCAATCCTTCATGCTGATCCCCACCCTGAACGCGCTGGAAAATGTTGAGTTGCCCGCGCTGCTGCGCGGTGAAAGCAGCCGTGAAAGCCGCGATCATGCGAAGGCATTGCTGGAACAGCTGGGGCTGGGGAAACGCCTTGACCATCTTCCGGCGCAGCTTTCCGGTGGAGAGCAGCAGCGCGTGGCGCTGGCCCGTGCATTTAATGGTCGCCCGGAGGTGCTGTTTGCCGATGAACCCACCGGGAACCTGGACCGTAAAACCGGAGATAAGATTGCCGATCTGCTATTCTCGCTCAACCGGGAACATGGCACCACGCTGATTCTGGTCACGCACGATCCGCAGTTGGCCGCCCGCTGCGATCGTCGCCTGCGGCTGGTCAACGGTGAATTGCAGGAGGAAGCATGATTGCCCGCTGGTTCTGGCGCGAGTGGCGCTCGCCTTCGCTGCTGATTGTCTGGCTGGCGTTGAGCCTGGCGGTGGCCTGCGTGCTGGCGCTGGGCAGCGTCAGCGATCGCATGGAGAAAGGGCTTAGCCAGCAAAGCCGCGAATTTATGGCGGGCGACAGGGCGCTGCAAAGCTCGCGCGCCGTTCCGCCGGGCTGGATAGACGAAGCGCGCAAGCGGGGGCTGAAGGTCGGGGAGCAGATAAGCTTCCAGACCATGACCTTCGCCGGTGACACGCCGCAGCTGGCCAGCGTCAAAGCCGTGGATGATATCTACCCGATGTACGGTGAACTGCAGACCAGCCCGCCAGGCGTCAAGCCGAAACCCGGTACGGTGCTGCTGGCACCGCGACTGATGGCGCTGCTGAACCTGAAAACCGGTGACAGCATCGACGTGGGGGACGCGACGCTGACCATTGCCGGGGAGGTGGTTCAGGAACCCGATTCCGGCTTTAATCCGTTCCAGCTCGCCCCACGCTTGCTGATGAACACCGCAGACGTGGCGAAAACCAACGCCGTGCAGCCGGGGAGCCGCGTCACCTGGCGCTATAAGTTTGGCGGCACGCCTGCGCAGCTGGAGGCGTATGAAAAATGGCTTCTGCCGCAGTTAAAACCGGAGCACCGCTGGTACGGGCTTGAGCAGGATGAAGGCGCGCTCGGCAAGTCTCTTGAACGCTCTCAGCAGTTTCTGCTGCTCTCGGCGCTGTTAACCCTGCTGCTGGCCGTGGCGGCGGTAGCCGTGGCGATGGGGCACTATTGCCGCAGCCGTTACGATCTGGTGGCGATCCTCAAAACCCTTGGCGCGGGCAGGGCGCAATTGCGGAGGCTGATTGTCGGCCAGTGGCTGATGGTGCTGGCGCTGTCGGCCGTCACCGGTGGGGCGACAGGTCTGTTGTTTGAAAAGCTGCTGATGATGCTCCTGAAACCGGTACTGCCTGCCGCGCTGCCGCCAGCAAGCTTCTGGCCGTGGCTGTGGGCGATTGGCGCGATGACCGTGATTTCATTGCTGGTGGGGTTGCGCCCGTACCGGCTCCTGCTCGCCACCCAGCCGCTACGCGTGCTGCGCCGCGATGTGGTGGCCAGCGTCTGGCCGCTCAAATACTACCTGCCGGTGATGATTGCCGTGGTGGTCGGGCTCCTTGCCTGGCTGATGGGCGGGAGTACCCTGCTGTGGGCCGTGCTGGTCGGGGCGGTGGTTCTGGCGCTGCTGTGTGGCGTGCTGGGCTGGATGTTGCTCACTGTTCTGAAAAGGGTAACGATAAAATCCCTTCCCGTGCGGCTGGCGGTGAACCGTCTGCTGCATCAGCCGTGGTCAACGCTGAGCCAGCTTTCGGCGTTTTCGCTGTCGTTTATGCTGCTGGCGCTTCTGCTGGTGCTGCGCGGGGATCTGCTGGATCGCTGGCAACAGCAGCTTCCGCCGGAAAGCCCGAACTATTTTCTGATCAATATTGCCCCCGAACAGGTGACGCCACTGAAGGGTTTCCTGTCCGGGCATCACATTATTCCTGAGTCGTTCTATCCGATCGTGCGTGCACGCCTGACGCAGATCAACGGTCAGTCGACGGAGGGGAATAAAGATGAGTCGCTCAATCGTGAGCTAAACCTGACCTGGCAGGAGAAGCGCCCGGATCACAACCCGATCACCGCCGGAAGCTGGCCGCCGAAGGCAGGGGAAGTGTCGATGGAAGAGGGGCTGGCGGAGCGTCTGAAGGTGAAGCTGGGAGACAGCGTGACCTTTACCGGCGACACGCAGGACTTCAGCGCCAGGGTTACCAGCCTGCGCAAGGTTGACTGGGAAAGCCTGCGGCCTAACTTCTTCTTCATCTTCCCGCCGGGCGCGCTGGACGGGCAGCCGCAGAGCTGGCTGACCAGCTTCCGCTGGGAAAACGGCAACGGCATGCTGACGCAGCTTAACCGGGAGTTTCCGACGGTGAGCCTGCTGGACATCGGTGCGATCCTCAGACAGGTCGGGCAGGTGCTTGAGCAGGTCAGCCGCGCGCTGGAGGTGATGGTGGTGCTGGTGACGATCTGCGGCGTGCTGTTGCTACTGGCGCAGGTACAGGTAGGCATGCGTCAGCGTCACCAGGAGCTGGTGGTCTACCGCACGCTGGGCGCAGGCAAGCGACTGCTGCGCGCCACGCTCTGGAGCGAGTTCGCCCTGCTGGGGCTGGTGGCAGGCCTGGTGGCAGCCATTGGCGCAGAGGCGGCGCTGGCAGTACTGCAGGCGAAAGTCTTCGACTTCCCGTGGGAGCCAGACTGGCGTCTGTGGCTGACGCTGCCGGTGTGCGGTGCGCTTCTGCTTTCACTTTGCGGCGGCTGGCTCGGAACGCGGCTGTTAAAAGGCAAAGCACTGTTCCGCCAGTTTGTCAGTTAGTTCACAGACGTGATGGTTGCGTACCGGTTTAAATGCTGGTACGCAGCCTGTTAACAGCACAAATCGATAATACCAACTCATTTAGTAGCACAAAACATTAAAAACCCACCCACACAGTCCGTTTATTTCCAGTTAATATTCACACGCTAAATATTTAGCAGCGTGTCTATTAAGGAAAAATAATGACTATAAAAACAACCGCGCTGGCGACAGCTATTGGCGCAGCAGTGGCATTAACCTCCTTCGCATCTCAGGCGGAAATCACGGTTCTTAAGCAAGATCCGCAGGCGGGTAACCCGCTGAGCCGTCTGAACTTTACCGTTGGCGGCAGTATTCGTCCTCAGTTCCAGAACATGACGGGCGACGACGGTAAAAACAGCTACAAACGCAACGGCTTCGACGGCGGCACCCGTTTCCGTTTTGCGGCAGATTACTATCTGTTCGACGACATCAGCTGGATCAGCTACTACGAACTGGGTGTGAATATCCCTGCCCAGTTCAACTGGGATCATCACTATGCTGACGGTGCCCACGACACCACGCGCCGTATGCTCTACACCGGCCTGAAGAGCGACACCTGGGGTACGCTGACCTTCGGTCAACAGAACAGCGTGTACTATGATGTGGTGGGTGTGAAAACCGATATCTGGGACTACGACATGATCGCCCAGGCACCAGGTAACGGCATCAATGGCGACTACGATGGCTCTTATCGTTCACGCAATATGCTGAAATATAAGAAAACCGTTGGCGACGCTGATATCTACGCCTCTTACCTGTTTGAAGACAGCGAATACCTGCCGGGTAACGGTCTGCGCTACAAGCGTAAAGGCGGCGGTTCCCTGGGTATTGATTACCACCTGACCACCGACCTGACCTGGGGCGCGGCATGGAACTACACCCGTGCGGACATGCGCAACCCGGACAACGGCGACAGCAAAACCTATGACCAGAACATCCTCGGTACCGCGCTCAGCTGGACGCCGGATAACTGGACCTTCTCTGCTGGCGGCGGCTGGTACCAGAACTTCCTGACCACCAAAAAAGTGTCTGTTAACGACTACTTTGCCGGTGACGCATGGGGTATCGAATACTTCGCAGGGTACAAATTCCCAATCAATCAGTATGCGGTTAAATCCATCCAGCCTTACTTCATGGGTGACCGTATCGAGTACGTGAACGGCCGTAACTACCAGCGCATCGACAACGGTGTGGGTATCAGCTTCCAGCTGGATTACGGTTTCCGTGTGGATTACGAACACGTGTTCACCTCCAGCACCGACAACCTGGGCGATATGAACCTGGTGCGTCTGCGTTACGACTTCTAAGGTCGAAACACAGGGTGCGGTCTGATGCCCTCACCCTGGCCCTCTCCCACAGGGAGAGGGTACAAACATTAAAAACGGCAACCAGGTTGCCGTTTTGCTTTTACCTCGCCACCCGGCTTTCTTTTAGCGATCAAGCCACTCAGCAATTTCTTCGTACGTCCCGCGATACACAATCTTCTCCGCTTTCTTCTCCAGCTGATAGCCGTACATCGGGTCGTAATAATCTCTGAGCAGCGGCGCAAGCCAGCTAAAGTGTGCGTCAGTGCTGCCAGAGCGTTGTTGTTCCAGCAGCGCGGAATCTAACAGCGCGGTGAATTCCGCATAACGCTGCAGCCCCAGACGGCGGCGAATGGCGAACAGGCCGTGGTGCAGATACTCGCTATACTCCTTCCAGCCTGCCTCTTCGCCGTAGGCGGCAGAAAAATCGGCCCACATATGGTCGAAATACTCTTCGCGCAGGCGCTCAAGACGAATGTCAAACGGATCCTCTACCACCACGATAGGGGCTTCGGTCATCCGGTCGCGCAGGCATTCCGGCAGATGGTTAGAGCCAATCATCCTGCCCTCATCCTCCAGCACCCAACGTGCAGCATCCTTTTTCAGCAGTTCGACGGCAAGGTGATTTTCAAAGCTTGCCTGGGAAAGCTGTGGCGTGAGCGTGCGGCCAAACGACGAGCCGCGATGGTGAGCCAGCCCTTCCAGATCGATCCCCTGCGCGTGCTGCTTCACCAGCAACGTTTTACCGTTTCCTGTACAGCCGCCGATAAGCACCATCGGTTTTTGTGACTGCTCGAGGGTGACCTGAATCGCCGCCTGACGCAGGGCTTTATAGCCGCCGCGGATCAGCGGGTAATCCACACCCGCCTCTTTCAGCCAGGCCTGTGAGATATGCGAGCGCTGTCCACCGCGCGCGCAGCAGAGATAGCCTTCAGGACGGGCAAGACAGGCTTCGCGCCAGGCGTTGATTCGGGCCTCACGCGTGTCGCCGCTCACCAGGCTGTGGCCGAGCGCCAGCGCAGCGTCGGGCCCCTGGCGTTTGTAGCAGGTCCCCACGGCGGCGCGTTCGTTGTCGTTCATTAAAGGCAGGTTGATTGCCGCAGGCATCGCACCCTGCGCAAATTCTATCGGCGCGCGAACGTCGATTAAGGGGGTATCGGACGCGAGGATCGCGCGATAATCCGTTCCATCGTTCATGGTTATTCCAGAAATCAAAACAGCAATGGACGGGGATTTTACGCGCGTGGGGAGAGGCCGGGGAAGGGGAAGATCAACTCCCCGGCATTTATCGCTTATTTGAGCTTTGACTGCGCCCAGACAATCCCGCTTGCGTATTCCGGCGGCAGGAGAGGGATCATTGCTTCCAGGGTCGCGCTCAGGCGGCCTGCGTCGCTGTCGTTCAGGTTAAGGTGACCCACTTTACGACCCGGACGAACCTCTTTGTCGTACCAGTGCAGATGCACCAGCGGCAGCTTCAGCCAGTCGTAGTTCAGATCGGTACCGATCAGGTTGATCATCACCGACGGGCTGTTGACCACCGGCTGCGGCAGCGGCAGGTCAGTTATGGCGCGCAGGTGCAGCTCAAATTGGCTGATTGATGCGCCGTTTTGGGTCCAGTGGCCGCTGTTGTGAACGCGCGGTGCCAGTTCGTTGATCAGCAGACCGGACGGCGTTACAAAACACTCCATCGCCATCACGCCCACATAACCCAGTTCATGCATAATGGCTGAGAGCATCTCTTCCGCCTGGGCCTGCTGTTCAGCATTGGCCTGCGGGAAGGCGACGCTGGTGCGTAAGATCCCGTCCTGATGCAGGTTATGGGTCAGAGGATAAAATACGGTACGCCCGTCGTTGCCGCGAGCGCCAACCAGCGACACTTCACCGCTAAAGTTGATGCCCTGCTCAACAATGCACTCTCCGTAGCACTCTTCCGGCAGTTCGGCGGTGTCGTGCGCGCGTAAACGCCACTGTCCGCGACCGTCATACCCGCCGACGCGACGCTTCACAATCGCCAGTTCGCCCAGCATCGCGAAGACATCGTTCCACTCGTTTTTATCAGACAGCAACTGCCACGGCGCGGTGGCCAGGCCGAGCTTGTCGAACAGCTGTTTTTGCGTCAGACGGTCAGCAATGATGGGGAACACGTCGCGGTTCACAAAAGCGTTATGGCGCGCCAGTTCACGCGTCAGCGCGGTTTCCGGCCAGCGTTCGATCTCGGCGGTTATCACGCTCTGGTGGAACGGCACGGCTTCGGGTTCGGCATCCAGACCGACCGGCCAGACGGCAATGCCCAGCGGTTCACCGGCCTGGCGCAGCATTCGGCCTAACTGACCGTTGCCGAGGACGCAAACCTGCTTCATGCCGCACCCCGCGGGTCCGGGTTGTCCAGCACCTCGTCGGTCTGGGCTTTACGCCAGTCCGCCAGACGCTGGTGTAACGCTTTATCGTGCGTCGCCAGGATTTGTGCTGCCAGCAAAGCCGCGTTTGCCGCGCCCGCTTTACCGATGGCCAGCGTACCCACAGGAATACCGCGCGGCATCTGCACGATGGAGTAAAGGCTGTCGACACCACTCAGTGCCGCGCTCTGCACCGGAACACCCAGTACCGGCACCAGCGTTTTGGCGGCAATCATGCCCGGCAGATGTGCTGCGCCACCCGCACCGGCAATGATCACCTCGTAACCGTTCTCTTGCGCGCTTTCGGCGAAGCTGAACAGTTTATCCGGCGTGCGGTGTGCGGAAACCACTTCAACGTGGTGAGGAACATTCAGGATTTCAAAGATTTCGGCGGCGAACTGCATGGTAGCCCAGTCGCTTTTGGACCCCATCACGATGGCGACACGCGCCGGATTATTGCGGGAAGACATGCGTCTTAAAACTCCTGTGGTGCGAAACACACTGCTTTCGAGGGCACAGAGAATAGCATGTAATACGGGCAAGGAAAACGGTTGCGCGGTTAAAAACTGAGCCGTTGTGGCGCCCTGAGGATAACAAAACAGACCGCGTTCAGGCGGTCTGTTTTGAGAGGTTACTGAAGATCCCCTGCGGTCAGGTTCTCTTTGTCGAACGCGTGGCTGACATCAATATGATTCACCAGGCTGGTGTCGATATTCGAGCCTGCTTCCGGTGTGGAGAAGCCTTTCTCCGCCGCCATCGCGCCAGTGGACAGTCCGGCCGCCAGCAGCAGGGCACTTACGATGCTGATTTTTTTCATTCTCTTTCCTTCCTCATCGTCTTGTCGCTGTCGCAGATGGACTGACGGCACGGCAATCAGTGGTCTTATTTAGTCAGTTCTGCGGTCATGTGCACGCGGTTGTTGAACTGTGCGCTGGTGATTTTGTAAGACGCGCCCTGTTCAGCAGCCTGAGCGGCAATTTTCGCTTCTGCACGGTCAAGGGTAGAGGCTGTCGCGCTGACGCTTTGTGCGAAAGAACCGAAAGAGATCAGAGACAGAGCGGCAACTGCAACGAAAGTTTTGATAGATTTCATGGTCGTATTCCTTAAGTATTTTGTTTGGGATAGGGCGTGTTGCCCTGATGTGATAAATGATAGGCCGACCACGGGCTGATTAAAATCGAAACAATTTGCCGATATCGTTCAAAAAAATAGAATGAATTTTGCGGGAGAGATTAAAACGGAAAAGCGATCAGTTCCACGCCTTCAGGCGTGACTTTAACCATCGATCCTTCGCTGTGCCAGGCACCCAGTACCACACGGTGAGCCGGTTCGCCGTTGGCGACCAACGTATGCACGTCGGGACGGTGGGTATGACCGTGGATCAACCACTGGACGTGGTGTTTCTCCATCACGTTCACCACCGCCTGCGTGTTGACGTCCATGATGGTCATCGACTTGCTGCTGTTGGCGGCTTTACTGCCCGCGCGCATTCTGGCGGCGATACGGTTACGGATAAACAGCGGCAGGGCAAGGAATACCTTTTGGATCCATGGGGTGTGGACCTTCGCGCGAAACGCCTGATAGCCGGTATCGTCAGTACAGAGCGTGTCACCGTGCATGATCAGGACTTGTCGACCATAGAGGTCAAGCACCTGTTCTTCTGGCAGCAGCGTCATGCCGCTTTCGCGGGCGTAGCGAGGACCGACCAGAAAATCGCGGTTGCCGTGAATGAAGTAGCAGGGAACGCCGGAGGTGACCAGCGCGTGAATGGCGGCAGCCATTTCACGATGCAGAGGGTTCGGGTCGTCGTCGCCGATCCAGGCTTCAAACAGGTCGCCAAGGATGTAAAGCGCGTCGGCGCTTCTGGCTTCACCCGCTAAAAAACGCAGAAAACCGGCGGTGATCGCCGGTTCTTCTGTTTGCAGGTGCAAATCTGCAATAAAGAGTGTCGCCACGAATTACTCGCTGACGGTCACGCTGGTAATCACAACGTCTTCTTTTGGAACGTCCTGATGCATGCCGCTGCGGCCGGTGGAAACGGCTTTGATCTTGTCGACCACGTCCATACCTTCAACCACTTCTGCGAATACGCAGTAGCCCCAACCCTGCAGGCTTTCGCCGGAGAAGTTCAGGAAGTCGTTGTCAGCCACGTTGATGAAGAACTGCGCGGTGGCAGAATGAGGGGCCTGAGTACGCGCCATCGCCAGCGTGCCACGGGTGTTTTTCAGACCGTTGTTGGCTTCGTTTTTGATCGCTTCTTTGGTTTCTTTCTGGCGCATGCCAGGTTCAAAACCGCCGCCCTGGATCATAAAACCGTTGATCACACGGTGGAAGATGGTGTTGTTGTAGAAACCTTCGCGGCAGTAGTCCAGGAAGTTTTTAACTGTTTCAGGCGCTTTGTCATCAAAGGTTTTGATTACGATATCGCCATGATTAGTGTGGAAAGTAACCATTTTTGCATCCTGTTCCGTTATTGTGGTACGTCGACCCGCGTTCGGGTCATCTATAGGGGCTTGTTATAGCATAACCACAGGATGCGATCACCTTGCATTGTGTGCTGCTTCGGGTTTGAATTACGGGTAGAATACCCGGTTTTCGTCCACACACGTGTTTACATGGAATCTTCGATGTTAAAAATCTTTAATACAATGACGCGCCAGAAAGAGGAATTTAAACCTATCCATGCCGGGGAAGTCGGCATGTACGTGTGTGGTATTACGGTTTACGATCTCTGTCATATCGGCCATGGCCGTACCTTTGTCGCGTTCGACGTGGTGTCTCGTTACCTGCGTTTCCTCGGGTATAACCTGAAGTACGTGCGCAACATCACCGATATTGACGACAAAATCATCAAGCGCGCTAATGAAAATGGCGAAAGCTTTGTCGCGCTGGTGGATCGTATGATCGTTGAGATGCACAAAGATTTCGACGCGTTAAACATTTTGCGCCCGGACAGCGAGCCGCGTGCAACCCACCATATTCATGAAATTATCGACATCACTGAAAAGCTGATCGCACGCGGTCATGCGTACGTTGCGGACAATGGCGACGTGATGTTCTCGGTGCCAACCGATCCCACCTACGGCTCGTTGTCCCGTCAGGATCTTGACCAGCTTCAGGCCGGCGCGCGCGTTGACGTGGTCGACGTAAAGCGTAACCCAATGGACTTCGTGCTGTGGAAGATGTCCAAAGAGGGCGAACCAAGCTGGCCATCTCCATGGGGTGAAGGGCGTCCAGGCTGGCACATTGAGTGCTCGGCGATGAACTGCAAACAGCTGGGCAAACACTTCGATATTCACGGCGGCGGTTCAGACCTCATGTTCCCGCACCACGAAAACGAAATCGCGCAGTCCACCTGTGCGCACGGCGGCGAGTATGTGAACTACTGGATGCACTCCGGGATGGTGATGGTTGATCGCGAGAAGATGTCTAAATCGCTGGGCAACTTCTTCACCGTACGTGACGTGCTGAAGTATTACGATGCGGAAACCGTACGTTACTTCCTGATGTCCGGTCACTACCGCAGCCAGCTGAATTACAGCGAAGAGAACCTGAAACAGGCGCGCTCGGCGCTGGAGCGTCTGTACACTGCGCTGCGCGGTACCGACAAGTCCGTGGAGGCTGCGGGCGGCGAGGCGTTCGAGGCCCGCTTTGTTGAGGTGATGAACGATGATTTCAACACGCCGGAAGCCTACTCCGTGCTGTTCGACATGGCGCGTGAAGTCAACCGTTTGAAGTCAGAAGATATGGCGGCGGCGAATGCGCTGGCTTCTCACCTGCGCAAACTCTCTTCCGTGCTCGGCCTGCTGGAGCAGGAGCCGGATGCCTTCCTGCAGAGCGGCGCACAGGCGGATGACGGTGAAGTGGCGGAGATTGAAGCGCTGATTAACGCACGTCTCGAAGCCCGTCAGGCTAAAGACTGGGCGGCAGCAGATGCGGCGCGTAACCGTCTGACCGAGATGGGGATCATCCTGGAAGATGGCCCTCAGGGGACCACCTGGCGCCGTAAGTAATTTTCCTCTCACCCTAACCCTCTCCCTGTGGGAGAGGGCCGGGGTGAGGGCATCAGCGCGCACGCTTTCGCCACCACAACAATCCCATCAGCACCACCCCCGGCAGCCATACCCACAGCAGTTCAGAGATAATCACCTGATGCCCGTACGGCGTGGTGTAGCGAGACAGCGCAAACGGCGCGACCTTGATCACCTGCCACGGCGCAAAGAACCGTTCATCTGACCACGGCCACAGCCAGCCGACGCCTTTCCCGCCGGTGGTGATGGAATCGAGCAGGCTGTGCGACAGCAGCGACACGGTTAAAAACAGCCAGCAGCGCGTCAAACTTGCCCTGAACCATCGTCGCCCGAACAGTACGCAGAGTATCGGCACCACGAAGGCAAACAGCAGTGAATGGGTAAAGCCGCGATGGCCGAAAACGTTGCCGTAAGCAACGCCGAACTTAAACGCCAGCACGTCGGCATCGGGCAGCATTGCGAGCACGACACCGGCGAAAAGCAGGCGGGGAGGGATAACCCGGGTTCCCAGACCTAATCCCAGGCAAAGCGGAACAGCAGCGTGAGTAATAACGGTAGGCATCGTAATTTTCCATGACAAATCATGGCAATATAGCAGCGATTTCGCTGGAACTGACCTGTGCTAAATTCCGATTTTTACGCCGATTCCCGCGCGATAAGCTGGCCGGAGAGGGTAATGCGCTGCGTCTGCAGCTCTGGCTCTTTCAGCTTACGAATGATAAGACCCGCCGCCTGGCGGCCTGTCTCGTCACTGGCGGAGGAGACATAGGTAAACGACGGCGAGGTCAGGTTGACGTGCAGCATATCTTCAAAGCCCACCACTGCGACCTGCTGCGTCAGAAACACGTCTTTTCCCACGGTGCGGCCCACCTGATGAATGCCGCTAATGCAGCCGATCATCGCATCCGGTGAATGGCAGAGCAGGGCGGTGATGGTGTTGTTTTTCTCAAGCAGCTGGCGGGTCGCCATCGCCGCGGCTTGCGTGTCATCGCTGCAGGCCGGGGAGCTTTCATCGCGCCACACCAGCCCGTTCTGGGTCATTGCGCTGCGAAATCCGAGCAGGCGTTGCTCGCGAATAAGGCAGCCTTCCCGCCCGCCAATGTAGGCGATGTTGCGGTGCCCACGTTCAATAAGATAGCGCGCGGCCAGGTTCGCCGCCTGGCGGTTATCGCGCATCACCAGGTTGCATTTTTCATCCAACAGAGACTGCGAGACCACCACCAGCGGCAGCGGACACTGGCGGATCTGCTCCGGCAGGGTTGAGGAGCGCGTATCAGACGCGAGATAGATCACGCCCGCCACGCCCTGTTGCTTAAAGGAGAGCAGAGTACGCTCTAAATGCTCCCGATCGTTCAGCGGCTGGCCGAGAAAAACCATATAGCCCTGCTTCTCCAGCTCCTGGACGATACTCGCCATGACTTTGATGGAAAAGCTGTCGCTAAAATCACGCAGGATCAGGCCGATCAGGTTGGAGGTGTTGGCGCGAAGGTTGGCAGCGGCAACGTTATGAACATAGCCCAGCGTCGTGATGGCGGCATTGACCTTCTCGATCGTTGCTTCGGAGATTTTCCCTTTTTGACGCAGCACCAGCGATACGGTAGAGACCGACACCCCCGCGTGCTTTGCGACATCAATGATGCTGACTTTCTTCAAAACCGCTCCCTGAAATTTACCGATTATCAGCCAGATACGACTCGTCTCCCAGACTACAGGAGACGTGTCGCTCCGGCATCTTATTATTTGCCAATCATGGTGGACATGGTCTGGGCGATAAACTGTGCTCTGGCACCGAAAATCACCTGAATACCGTTATCACCCACGAAGACCACGCCGCGCGCGCCGAGTCCGTTCAGGCCATCTTTATCCACCGCATCGCTTTTTGCCACTTCCAGGCGCAGACGGGTGATACAGGAGCCAACGGAGTCGATGTTGTGCGCACCGCCCAGCAGGGTAATGATTTCGGTGGCGAGTTCAGAATCGGATTTATCATCCGCGCTGGCGGTTACTTCGGTACGGCCCGGCGTTTTCACGTCAAAGCGACGGATCACGAAACGGAAGGTGAAGTAATAAATCAGGCCCATCGGAATACCAATGATAATGGCATTGAGGAAGTTGGTCTGATAGCCGTTAAATGACGGCAGGATCCCGAACGACAGATAATCGATAAAGCCTGCTGAGAACGACTTAGCGATATGGGCGTGCAGCAGATACATGGTCATGTACGCCAGACCCGCCATAATGGCGTTGAAGACATAGAGGATCGGCGCAACGAAGATGAACGTGAATTCCACCGGTTCGGTGATCCCCGTCAGGAAGCAGGTGAGTGCCGCAGAGAACAGAATACCGGCCGCGATTTTCTTATTTTTGGTGTGTGCTTCATGATACATCGCCAGACACGCCGCAGGCAGTGCGAACAGCATCAGCGGGAATTCCCCTTGCATGAACTTACCGGCGTTCTGGTAAGTGTCGCTGCTGAAGGATTTCACCCCTTCTTCCAGCATCTTGAACCAGATAGTCTGGTCGCCGTGGATCACCTGGCCCGCCTGAGTGGTGTAATCACCAAATGAATACCAGAAAGAGGGATACCAGATGTGGTGCAGACCGAGCGGGATGAGGGCGCGTTCGACCAGACCGAAGATAAAGGTCGAGGCGGCCTGATTATCGCCGTTCACCACCACGGAGAGCGCGTCGATACCGGCCTGGATGTGTTGCCAGACGTAGGGCAGCAGCAGGCCGAGCAGGAACGAGAGAAACGCCGTGGCAATCGCCACAAAGCGTTTGCCAGAGAAGAAACCAAGGAACTCCGGCAGCTGCATGGTGTGGAAACGGTTATAGCACCACGCCGCCAGAATACCGCAGATCAGCCCGCCAAAGACGCCCATCTGCAGCGTCGGGATGCCGACCACCATGGCGTATTTTCCGCCCTGAGAGGCCATTTCCGGCGTGATGCTCAGGACGGTACTGATGGTGATATTGGTGACAAACACCGAGACGGCGGCAGAGAGCGCGGCAATGCCGGATTCCGATGCCAGACCTACGGCGGAGCCAATAGCAAACAGCATCGGCAGGTTATCAAAGATAACCCCACCCGCGTTCATCATCAGCGGCAGGTGGAACTTATCGCCAAAGGCCAGCAGCAGGCCCGCAGCGGGAAGCAGTGAAATTGGCAGCATTAAGGCGCGACCAATCATCGATAACTTAGACAGTGATTTAACAAACCCTGATATCAGACTCATGCTGATTTCCCCCGAGAAGCGCTTTTTTTGGCGCTGTTATTGTAAGTAGAACGTTTTAGTAGAACGTTCTACTTATCGTGGGCAAAGCGTGAAAAACGCGCAACTCAATTTTCACTTTTCAGCAGATGAAATAGTGATTATTTGAAGTTGATCGATAATTAACCGTGATGGGTATGGGGGGATTGTCATCCCCTCTCCCTGTGGGAGAGGGTTAGGGTGAGGGCATCAAACGACTCAGGCCGTAACCGTCACGCTCTGGCCGTCAAAGCTGACAGTCTGACCGGCAACAATCTTGCAGCGCTTACGGGTTTCTACCACGCCGTCGACGAAAACCTGCCCGTCGGCAATCACGATCTTGGCCTGCGCGCCGCTTTCGCTCCAGCCTTCCAGCTTCAGCAGATCGCACAGTTCAACGTGTGGGTGTTTACCTAATGAAAATGTCGCCATGTTACGCGTCCTCTACGTCGTGATACTCCTCACATGCCTGCAAGGTATTCTGAATCAGGGTGGCAACGGTCATCGGGCCTACGCCGCCCGGCACCGGGGTGATGTAAGAGGCACGCGCCGCGGCGTCTTCGTAAACCACGTCGCCGACCACTTTGCCGTTTTCCAGACGGTTAATCCCGACGTCCACGACAATTGCCCCTTCCTTAATCCATTCCCCTGGAATGAAGCCCGGCTTACCGACCGCGACGATCAGCAGATCGGCGTTCTCAACGTGATGACGCAGGTTCTTGGTGAAGCGGTGGGTCACGGTGGTGGTGCAGCCGGCCAGCAGCAGCTCCATGCTCATCGGACGGCCCACGATGTTGGAGGCGCCAATCACTACGGCATTCAGACCGTAGGTGTCGATGTTATAACGCTCCAGCAGCGTCACGATACCGCGCGGGGTGCAGGGACGCAGGCGCGGCGCGCGCTGGCACAGACGGCCAACGTTGTACGGGTGGAAACCGTCCACGTCTTTATCCGGCGCGATACGCTCCAGCACTTTCACGTTGTCGATGCCTGCCGGCAGCGGCAGCTGGACCAGAATACCGTCGATCTCTTTATCGGCATTCAGGGTGTCAATAAGTTCCAGCAGTTCTGCTTCGGTGGTGGTTTCTGGCAAATCGTAAGAGCGGGAGACGAACCCCACCTCTTCACACGCTTTGCGCTTGCTGCCGACATAAATCTGCGATGCCGGGTTGCTACCAACCAGCACAACGGCGAGCCCTGGTGCGCGAAATCCAGCCGCTTTACGCGCCTTCACTTTTTCCGCGACCTCAGAGCGCACCTGCTGCGCAATCGTTTTACCGTCAATAATCTTTGCTGCCATCAGAGAGAAGATTCCGTCTGTAACGTTTGAAAGGGGGGATGGCCTGTATTTTGTCAGAAGCGAGCGCCGCTGTCAGTCACCCTTTGCGAGTTTTCCTCCGGCGGGCGTAAAGACCCTTCCCGGATGATGGTCAATTTCTTAGGCGGGATTAGGATGTGACCTGGTAAAATGGCAGCGTTTTGACATATTTAAAAATAGTTTCCTGAGCTACTTTGTCTCCTCCGAAATAAGCTTTCAATTTTTCAATTGAACGTATTTCTTATTCCCGATAATTCGCGGGAAGGGTTATTTACATTTTAAAGGAATAGACATGAAACTCAGCAACATTGCTTCTACTGTTATTGCTTCACTGGCCCTGGTCGCGGGTGCCGCTCACGCTGCGGATCCGGTTACGCCAGTTTCTGTAAATGGCGGTACCGTGCATTTTAAAGGTGAACTGGTTAATGCTGCATGTTCAGTAAATACCGATTCTTCCGAGCAGACTGTTAATCTCGGTCAGTACCGTACCGCGAAATTCACCAAAGTGGGTGACACGACGTCTAATATTCCATTCACCATCGAACTGAACGATTGCGATCCGCTGGTGGCGAAAACGGCTGCTGTAGCGTTCACCGGTCAGATCGACGCGACCGACAAAACCCTGCTGGCAGTGACTTCCGGTAGCAACGACAACACCGCGAAAGGTGTTGGTATCGAGATCCTCGACAGCAAATCCAGCGTTCTGACCCCAGACGGTGCCACCTTCTCTGCAGCGCAGAACCTGATCCAGGGTACCAACACCCTGAACTTCAGCGCGCGTTATAAAGCAACGGCGGCGACCACTGAACCAGGCCAGGCGAACGCTGACGCCACTTTCGTTATGAAATACGAATAATTCCGCCGTACAGGGATGTTTTGGCCTCACGGATGAGGCCCGTTATACGCTCAGGCCAGGAACGAAGGATGACAAGGACAGGAACACTACTGCTGTTAACCCTTGCGATGGCTTCTCAGGCATTCGCCCATACGGTGGTGATTGACGGCGGCAAAGTACACCTCAGAGGTGAACTGGTGAACGGCGGCTGCGCCGTGGCGCCGGACAGCCAGAATATGCGCATCGACATGGGGCAGTACCGAACCAACTCATTTTCCGGGGTGGGCAGTTTTTCTACGGTTAATGTGCCTTTCACCGTGCGGCTGCTGGATTGCAGCGTGGATGTCTCACGCACCGTCGGGATCCAGTTTCAGGGCATCACGCCCGCAGAAGATCCGCAGGTTTTTCTGGCGACATCGCGGCCAGGTGAAACACCCATCAGCAGCGGGGTGGGGCTGGCGCTCTTTGACGAACAACAGCGTCAGATTATCCCCAACGCCACGGCGGTCAGCTGGCTGCCGATTGAGACCCGCGAGCTTGCGTTTCATTTTAGCGCCCGTTATCGCGCTATTTCCGAACACCTTGTGCCAGGCAATATTCAGTCGGATGTCTGGTTTACGTTGATTTATCCATAACACCTGCGAACACATTATTAAAGGTACGGTTTTGATGAATACGCTAATTAAACCAGGACTGATTTTATCGTTTATTTTAATGATGGTTTCTGCATGCGCGAATGCGTCCGGTGGTATTGCACTCGGAGCCACGCGCGTTATTTATCCGGCAGATGCTAAACAAACTTCACTGGCGATCACCAACAGCAACAAACAAGAACGCTATTTAATAAACGCCTGGATCGAAAATGCGAACGGGCAAAAGGAAAAGACCTTTGCCGTTACGCCTCCGCTGTTTGTCAGTGAACCGGACAGCGAAAACACCCTGCGCATTATTTATGCCGGCCCCGCGCTGCCCGCCGATCGTGAATCGCTCTTTTACATGAACGTGAAAGCGATCCCGTCAGTGAACAAAGCCAAAACCGAAAACAACAACGTGCTGCAACTGGCCATCCTGTCGCGTATCAAGCTGTTTGTGCGCCCGAACAATCTGGCGATGCAGCCGGAAGAGGCGCTCTCTCAGTTGCGCTTTGAGCGTGTTGGCACCCATCTGAAGATCAGCAACGCGTCACCGTATTACATCACGCTGGTCAATCTGAAGCTGGGCGGTCAGACGCTGGACAACATTATGATCGCGCCAAAGAACTCGGCGCAGCAGACGCTGCCGGCCGGCGCGGGCGGTACGCTCTCCTGGCAGAGCGTCAATGACTACGGTGCCATTACTCCGGCGCGTAGCGTCAACCTGTGAGCAGAGTCAGGGCGATGAATAATCATCAATGGCGTTACTGCCCGGTTGCACTGGCGCTGATGGCAACGCTCTGGCCGCAGGCGGGCTGGAGCGAAAGCTACTTTAACCCGGCCTTTTTGTCCGACGATACCGCCAGCGTGGCGGATTTATCGCGTTTTGAACAAGGTCATCAGCAGGCACCCGGCGTGTATCGCGTGGATATCTGGCGTAACGATGAGTTTATCGCGACCCAGGACGTGCGCTTTGAGCAGGCCGACGATACGCCCCCGGTCGCGGGTGGGCTGGCGCCGTGCATCACGCGCAAAATGCTGGAGCGGTTTGGCGTTAACATCGCCGCGTTTCCCGATCTGGTTAACGTGCAGGGCGATACCTGTGTCCCGCTGGCAAAAGCGATCCCCGGGAGCCTGGTCGCGTTTAACTTCGCCTCACAGCGTCTGAATATCAGCCTGCCGCAGGTGGCGATGCAGAACAGCGCCCGTGGCTATATCCCGCCTGAACAGTGGGATGAAGGGATCCCCGCCGCGCTGTTGAACTACAGCTTTACCGGCAACCGGGGAAGCGAGGACGACAGCTACTATCTGAACCTGCAGAGCGGGCTGAACTATGGCGCCTGGCGTTTACGCAATAACGGTGCCTGGCGTTATACGCAAAGTAATGGTCAGCGGCACAGTAACTGGCAGAATATTGGCACCTGGGCGCAGCGTACCGTCATTCCCCTCAAAAGCGAGCTGGTGCTGGGCGACAGCAATACCGGCAATGATGTCTTCGACAGCGTCGGTTTTCGCGGCGGGCGGCTGTTCTCGTCCGACAGCATGTATCCGGACAGCCTGCAGGGCTACGCGCCAACCGTGCGCGGTATCGCCCGGACGCCAGCCAAAGTGGTCGTTCGCCAGAACGGCTACGTTATCTATCAGAGCTACGTCCAGCCTGGTGCGTTTGCCATCACCGATCTGAACCCCACCTCCTCAAGCGGCGATCTGGAGGTGACGGTGGAAGAGAAAGACGGTAGCCAGCAACGCTATACCGTGCCGTACTCCACCGTGCCGCTGCTGCAGCGTGAAGGACGCTGGAAATATGACCTCGTGGCAGGGGATTACCGCAGCGGTAACAGCGATCAGGACACGCCGTTCTTTACCCAGGGCACGCTGATTACCGGTCTTGCCAATGGCTTCACCCTGTACGGCGGTACGCAGCTGGCGTCGCGCTATACCGCAGTGGCCATTGGTGCCGGGAAAAACCTCGGTGACTGGGGCGCGGTGTCCGTCGATGTCACCCATGCCCGCAGCCAGCTGGCGGACGACAGCCGCCATGAAGGCCAGTCCCTGCGTTTCCTGTATGCAAAATCACTTAACGGATTCGGCACCAACTTCCAGCTGCTGGGCTATCGCTACTCCACGAAAGGGTTTTACACCCTGGATGATGTGGCCTGGCGTTCGATGGAAGGCTATCAGTATGCCGACAGCCAGGATGATGACGGCGTGCCGGACGTACAGAGTTATCACAACCTGACATGGAATAAAAAAGGGCGCTTCCAGCTCAATATCTCTCAGTCGCTGGGTGATTACGGCTCAGTCTATGTTTCCGGCAGCGAGCAGACCTACTGGGGCACCAGCCAGTCGAACCTCTGGTATCAGCTCGGCTATGCCGGGGGCGTAAAAGGGATCAACTACTCCCTGTCATGGTCGTGGAACAAGTCCGTCGGGATCGAGGGCACGGACCGGATCGCGTCGTTTAACGTCTCGGTGCCGTTCAGCCTCTTTACCCGTCAGGGGTATCGTCGGGACAGTGCCATCGACCGCGCCTACGCCACGGCGTCAGCCAGCCGCAACAGCGACGGTGATACCAGCTGGCAAACCGGGGTCAGCGGCACCCTGCTGGAAGATCGCAACCTGAACTACAGCGTTACGCAGGGGCACACCAGTACCAACGGCTCAAGCGGTAGCGCCAGCGCGAACTGGCAGGCGACCTACGGCACGTTGGGTGTGGGCTACAACTACGCGCGCGATCAGCACGATCTCAACTGGCAGCTCGCCGGTGGGGTGGTGGGCCATGCCGACGGTGTCACCTTCAGCCAGCCGCTGGGGGATACCAACGTCCTGATTAAAGCGCCGGGAGCATCGGGTGTCAGCGTGGAAAACCAGACCGGGGTGAAAACCGACTGGCGAGGCTACGCGGTGATGCCGTATGCCACCGTCTACCGCTATAACCGCGTGGCGCTGGATACCAACTCCATGAGTAACAACACCGACATCGAAAATAACGTCAGCAGCGTGGTGCCGACCAAAGGCGCGCTGGTGCGCGCCAGCTTCGATACCCGTATTGGCGTGCGTGCCCTGCTGACCGTGACGCGCGGCAACCAGCCAGTGCCGTTTGGTGCCGTGGTCCGTGAAACCCAGAGCGGGGTCACCAGCATGGTGGGCGATGACGGGCAGATTTACCTGAGCGGCCTGCCGCTGGAAGGGGAGTTGCTTATTCAGTGGGGCAATGGGATGCAGTCCCAGTGTCGTGCGCACTATCGTTTATCGCCTGAAAGCCAAAACCAGGCCATTACCATGGCGGGGGCAAGCTGTGACCGTTAACAGGAACCCAAAGATGCGCAGTTTACGCAATGTGTTTAGCTTAGCGCTGCTCTGCAGCACGATGCCCGCGTGGGCGACGGTCTGCCAGAACTCTACGGGCGTGGCAAAGGATATCTCGTACGATCTTTCAAACGTTTTTAACAGTTCCAATAACAAACCGGGGCAGATTGTGACCCTTGCGCAAAAAACCGGGCTGGTGGGCGTTAATGCTATTTGCCCCAGAGGCACAACCGGGAAGTCGACGATGCGTAGTTACGTCACCAGCCTGCCGATAACGACGGTGATTGATAGCTATAAGTATGTGAAGCTGAATGACTACCTTGATGGCGCAATGCAGATCCACGATGACTACGCGGGCACCTTCTACCCGCCGGCAAACTACATCCAGATGGGGCAGCACCCTAACGTTCCGAACAACAAGGCGTTTCCTGTCACCGATTCGAAGCTGGTCTTTCGTCTGAGAGTCACGCGGCGGTTTATCAACATGGTGGTGATCCCTCAGCAAACCATGTTCACCGTCTATGTGACCACCACGTCATCCGACCCGTTGAATACCCCGGTGTATACCATTAGCTACAGCGGCACCATTCAGGTACCTCAAAGCTGTGCGATTAATGCCGGGCAGGTGGTGGAATTTGATTTTGGTGATATTGGCGCGTCGTTGTTCAGCCAGGCGGGGGCCGGCAATCGTCCTCAGAATGTCTCACCCCAAAGCAAAACCATTGCCATTAAGTGCACCAATGTGGAGGCCAATGCGTATCTGACGATGCGCATCGAGGCGGAAAAAATCTCGGGTAATGCGCTGGTTTCCGATAACCCGGATTTAGGGTTTGTCGTGGCGAACGATAGCGGTACGCCTCTGACGCCTAACAACCTGAACAGTAAAATTCCGTTCCGCCTGGATGACAGTGCCCAGGCGCAGGTCGGGATCCGGGTCTGGCCGGTGAGCATTACGGGGAATAAGCCAGCAGAAGGCCGGTTCACCTCTCGCGGCTATCTGCGCGTGGATTACGATTAAGGGGGAGAGATGCGGAACTGGAAATGGCCTTTCGCTGCGCTGGCCCTGACGATGTGTCAGGCAAATGCGTGGTCAGCCACAGCGCTGGGCGAGATCAATATTCAGATGTACGGCAATATCGTTGATTTTACCTGCGTGGCAGAGGGTAACGACAGCGATAAGACTGTTACGCTGGGCACCTGGCCGACAAAACAGCTCCGCACCACGGGGAGTCGTACGCAGCCCATGCCTTTTACGCTAAAGCTAACCGGCTGTCCGCCAGGCGCGGCATCGATTACGTTTTCCGGGAAAACGGACGGGAGTGACAGCGGATTGCTGGCGCTGAACGATGCCAGCACGGCGAATAACGTCGCGGTGGAGATCAGGGATGCGGATAAAACGCGTCTGGCGTTGCAGCAGGCCAGCCAGCCGGTGACGGTGGATGCGCAGGGAAATGCCGTGCTGTCATTCTATGCTAATTATATTGCCACTGCGGATAACCCCCAGCCCGGACGCGCCGATGCGGATGCTACCTTTATGATTAATTATAATTAGCGCTGACCGCACTCCCTGCAGCTCAGATAAACTGCAGGGAGTGAATTCAGGTTATAGCAGCTCGTGTGCCTTGGCGTAATCGATTAATTCCACAATGCTTTGCACGCCGAGCTTGGAATAAATATTGGATTTGTGCGCGCTAATGGTTTTGTTACTTAATAGTAGTTGTTCAGCAATTTCCTTATTCGATAATCCATTCGCCAGATAGCGCAATACCGTGACCTCGCGATTCGATAATGGCATATCTGCCGCCATCCCTTTCCCTGAACCCAGATGATTAATAAAGTTCAGCGTTTCTGACGGAAAAAAAGAATAGCCCATCAGGATCATTTCCACAGCGTTGTAGATCTCACCCAAATCTTTTCGTTTACTGACAAACCCATTTGCACCGGCACGAATGGCGCGCCCCGCGTAAAAGGATTCCGATTTGGAAGAGAGGAACAAGACCTTGATGTCTTTGTTTAAGTTTCTGATTCGTTTCAGTAAAGCGAAGCCATCGGTGCCCGTGAGTTCAATGTCCAGGATCACCAGATCGATGGCGTGATTGCGGATACAGTCAAGGACTTCGTGGCTGTCGCCAGACTTCAGTTTGACTGTGATATTTTTATTTTTCTGTAGCAGGACTTCTATCGACATTCTGACGATAGGGTGTTCGTCCATAATGATAACGGATGCCGGTTTCATTTTTTATGCCTCAGATTGTTAAAAGCGTTATGCTGAGTTTGGTTCAAACTCTCGAAATGCCGGAAGGATAAATTTGCAGATCCTTATAGGGTGGTATTTCCCTGGAAAGAGCGAAAGCATCCTTGTTAACGTAGCGGTAATGTCATTGCCTCAGCGCGGTCTTCTCATTTGGCTGGTATCGGCAAAAAGGTTTTTCTTATTCATATTTGGTACGCGTCTTATTATACCGTGTAAGTTTTTTCCGAAAAGCCTGCAGATTAATTCACAATTATTGGTTTGTATTATCTTCTGGATCTGAATGGCTATTTTTTTAATTTTAGCGGAAATATCCTGTTATTCCATTTACCGCATCTTTTCATCTTTATGTAATAACAAAAAATAACAGATACCACTATATGTTGCAAAATTGTTAATGAAATGGCGGAGCAGTAAAACGTCTCAGCTGCTGCTGAAGTGGCGTGAATTTGCACAGATAGCGCGTCTCATCCTCATCCCGATACCTCTCCCCGATATCAGAAAAATGCTATGCCGGAAGAGCAAAATCTTCTGCGACCTTCACTTTGTGCGCCTGGCACATGCAGCCAAATTGCTTGTTTTTACATCATTATCATCCTGTTAACGGAACCATCAATCCCTTAACGCATGGATGAAAGTGCTGCACTTTACGTATTCTTTGATATTTCACGTGGTTCAGAGTCAAAAATTAGGAATAGTTGTAATTTCGACTTTATTGTTAACGGTTAACATAAAATTAACATTTCTGGTAAGTAATTTCCTAAAGGCCTTTAGGAAAGAAGGGGTTAGGTTAAGAGTAAAACGAGCAGTCGGAGAGATTATTGAGAAGATGCAGCAGTTCCTGGCGATGGCTCAGCCCGAGCTTTACCAGAATGCAGCTCAGGCGATAGATAATGCGGCTATAGGGGCGGTTCTGCAGCAGGGCGATCTGGCGTAGCGTCTTCCCCCGCGACAGCTCCTGTAAAATGGGCCACTCGCCACGCGAGAACCACTCTTTACTGGAGCCCTGCGGGGGGGTGATATCCATCAGGCTGTGCTGGAGCGCCGCCGCCGTTGACTGGCGTTCGAGGACATGAAACGGACCTGCCGCTTTGCAGAACAGACGGGTGTCATAATTATCCGCCCTGACCAACAGATACGGCGTCAGATACGGCGGATACAGGCTGTGTCTTCGCAGCTGATCCAGCTTTTCCATAAGCGCCGTGGTACGGCTTTCAATATCCACCACCAGACGGGCAGCAGGCCACTGGTTCAGCGCCTGAAAGGCATCATCCAGCGTCGGGTAATCGCTACAGCTGCTCAGGGGAAACTGACCGTTCAGAAAACCGGTGCGCAGGAAATGATCTTCCGTGACCAGAATAATAAAGGGCGCGTCTGTTTTGCGGTGCTGGTGGATGGACTGGCTCAAAAATTCGAGTCGGTCGAAAAAGGGGGGAGCAAAAGGCGAGTGCGTAAATCCCAGTGCATCACTTCCTGTACGCCGCCGCCGGTAACGGCGCACTGTCATTCGCATGGCTTCCCTCCTGGAAATGGCTTTTTATTCCTCCGGCCATTTCCAGGACGGCCAGTAGTACCCCTGGCCGAGTCCTGCTCCTGCCTGTTGTGCCCGGATACGATCCTTTTCAGTCTCAATACCTTCAATAAGCACCTTGTCGGCAAGCTGAAAGCAACGTGTTACCAGTTGCCCGAGTGCAGGGGGTGCGCGTAAACGCCAGAATGCTTCCTTATCGATTTTTATGCCGGTTAACGGCAACCGGCAGGACAGAAATGGTTGGACGGTTACTTCATCAATATCGTCCAGCCAGATACCGTGACCTTGCCTTCTGAGCTGTTGCAGTCGCTGGAGAACGTCCTGCCGCTTTGCGTCAGACAGCGCCAGAAAGCGTGCCGGATCGACAATTTCAATATTCAGCGGTGCGGCATGCAACCGGATAAGCCGTTGAAAAGCGTCCGGCTGTGTGAATACGGTTATCGGCAAATTGACGTAAAGATTATGACAGTGCGGGGCCTTTTTTAGCGCGGCAAGTTGCGCTTCAAGCAGCGCAATTGACCACTCCGCAGACCGATCGGTGAAAAATGCCTCGCTTTGCTCTGTTGCTGACAGGACGCTCAACACTTCCACCCCAACCTGGCGCTGCGAGGAGAGGGCGACGATAGGCTCAAGTTTGATGCCCGCAATGTCCTGAGAGAGGTGCTGTAAGCCGGGGGACGTATCGATCAGGTTTTGCGCTGTCACTCCATTGTCCTGTTGTCTGTCAGCCTCCAGGCGGCCGGGATACCTCACACTAGTGTGACGAGCTGGCGCTCAGGAAAACAGCAGGCGTTACTTAAATGCAGCTAAGCCTTTTCGCAGTGCTAAAGTGTACGGAAGAAAAGCGGGGAATGTTGAAAAAACAGTCATATTTACAATCAACTAGCCCTATTCAGGGTCGAATACGGAAAAGGCATTGACTCACCTGCCATTGACCGTATAATTCTTCGCGTTTCACCACCGCGAAGTTCACTCTTCTCAGTGCGCCCTTAGCTCAGTTGGATAGAGCAACGGCCTTCTAAGCCGTAGGTCGTAGGTTCGAATCCTACAGGGCGTGCCATTTTAGACCACTTCGTTATGCTTCTTTTACATGCTCTGCAGTGATGTTGGAAATATTCCGACCGGAGAAATGCCGAAGAGAATATTCCATTTTGTTTTTGCTAGCATCGAACGAACTACTTCACCAAGTCCCATCATATGCAACACTCCTCAAACTACCTCGTTGAAGTTTCTCGATTTGAACCACCCGCTACACTTCAGTTTGTCGCACTGCGTCAGCGCTTGTCTCTTACCCCCGCGTTAGAAATCGTCAATTCTTATTCCTTACGGCGTAACGAAACGACAGTACCAGACAGCGGCCCTGAGTAGAATTTACAGAAAATTTTCCTTCATGTTCACCTACGCCCGCAGAAACAGGTGCCGAATGCAGGAAAATATGCAATATAAGCGACGTTAATGGGGATGTGTTTTTTTCACTTTAACAAAACCTCTGTATCCGGCTTAGTTCCGCAATATCAAATTGGAGCAAAACTAGATGCATCATTTTTTTGTAGGGAACGGATATTTTATTCATTTATCCAGTAATTAAAAAATGGGTAGGCCAATATCTTGAATACGGCTGTTAAGCACGAACAGGGATCTGCCGCGAGTTATGTCACTCCTTATTATGAAGCACCTCTAAATGTTGGATATATACGGTAAGCTTAGATAAAGAGATATGCTTTTATTTGTGGATGGGGCCAAATAAATCTGCAAATGTTTCTCAGCATCTAACAATACTTAGTATATTTTCCATGAACACGTCTACTTTTTTTGATGGCTGAATTTTAAGTAAATTCATAGAATAAGATTAACACTGCAAATAGTAGACTCTGACAGAAACGAAAAAAGACATTTTTTATAATAAACCTCCGACGTTTTGGTAAGACGTATGGGAGGTTTTGATTTCGACCTAATATTACTAAAATATTACCATAAAGCACTTTATTCGGAATTGAGGTTATATAGAAACACAGAAGCCTATCTTGCCATTAATACAACTTTCAATGTGTTAACGTCATTTAATTTATTGAGTGGGATTGATTTTATATTGTTTATTACATATTTTGTAAGTTAAGTACAAGATGGGTTCTTTATTAGGTTGTCTGAGAGTATATAGTTCATTATTTATGGTGTTTTAAACGGATAGGAGTTATATTGACGTTGACGGCAACGGCAATTGCTGAGCTTATAATTTATTACATCAAGATAATATCGTTGGTGATGTGTTTATCGATAATGCGCCATGAATAAAGAAAGAGAAGGGCTAGTAAATTTACACAAGCAATAAACTTCCAAAAGGAAGGCCCCCTAAAGGAGCGCCTCACTAATCTGACTGTGAGGTAACTTTCCCTCACTAAGCACCTTCAAAATATAGTCAAAAGGCAAAGTTACCGTTTGGAAGCATATAGATATGCTATTTAACGTAATGGATTTAATGCCTGAATAAAGAAGATGAAATCTAGTATCCCTCATCATCTCAGGAGAAAAAGTAGAATCTTCATACGGTAAAAGACATTCCACTCAGAAAATTATTCACTATTGATTGGTAGCGCATTTATTCTCTGAGTTTGCCCTATTTTGTATCTCTCAGCCATTATACGTCCAATTTTAATAAATGGTTTTTCAACAATATTATACAGCAAATAGGATATTATAATTGTCATGGTCATCATGAGGATGATCCTACTAAAACCATTGGTGTAGCGAATGAAATCTATATCTTTGCTATATGTTTGAATGAACCTTATGACGAAAACATGAGACAGATACATGCTGTATGACAAGTTCCCTAGCAAATTAAGAATATTAGACTTAAAAGTCCCGTATACCGATTCAATAGTTAAAACAGAAATAAATAAAATCGCTGATATCAATCCTGCACCAACTGGTCCACTGTAAGACATATAACCAGTCATGTAACATAGGATAAAGAAAACAACACCGATAAAACAAATGCTTTTTATATGTGGGTTGGATAATATTAGCCTATTCTTTTGTACAAGTTCAAAAATGTGAAAAACAATTAGACCATATACAAATTCAATCATCATAGGCGATGATAATATTTTTAATATTGAGAATGAATTATTGTTAATATGTGAAGTGGCACTTCCATAAAAGGATACTTTACCTTGATTGAAAAATATTTGTAGTAATATTACAAAAGCGCCAATCGATAATGAGCAAATTAGAGTTCGATGCTTATGGCTGATTGTTTGAGATATACAGAATACACTATAAAAAATTATTTCGTAGGTTAATGTCCATGCTGCAAATATGTATGCATATCCAAATACAGGTGCTTTATAATTATAGTCAAGGTGAATGAAGAAAAGTGATTTTACGAAGTCAATGTTTATACTGAATGCAGGTAATGTAAGCATTAAAAGCATACATGCTAAATAAACAGGATAAATCCTAAATGCACGTTTGAATATGAAGTCAACGCTTCCAGAGTTCTTTTCTGTTGAAAATGCGATTATAAACCCGCTCAAAACGAAGAATAAATCGACACCAATACCACCTCTTCCGAACAGAAGATCGCCAAGATTAGATTGTGCGTAAATTCCATTCAAATAGCCTTTAAAATGATAAAGTATGACTAATATTGATGCAATTCCTCTAATATAATGTATAGAGTAAACTTTGCTTTTTGATGGAGTGAAAGTCATTGTGTTATTATAAATTGGTTATGGAGCCTTAAATTCTAACAGTTGCGGCGAGCTTGGCAAGATAAACTTGTCCACAAAGATCACGATCGTACAATAAAGTAAATCCTAAAAGTTTAAAGAAAAGTGTGTCAGTATTTTTTTCTTTTATATTAGTAGCTTATGTTGATAGGTCGTTCCTTTAAGCTCATGAATGATGAATAACCGCGTACAGAATCCGTGTGTTATCTGAGTTGGTTACATTTTTTTTGGTTAAAAAGTAATCACCAAATTTTGATTTGTAGACGAATCGAATACGCTGCAATTCAGCTATAATCGGGTGATCAATCGACAAACCCGGCCTGAAAGCCGCTTAACCATGTAACTTATTGATTTTTTTGTGTTAATATATTACAGGGCTCAAAGTATAATTGTATTTGTCCAGGTTTGTCGGAGTTTGTGGAATCGGAAATTAACTACATCCGCTTTGGACGGTTCGATGCGCCAGGCGTTATTGTCGTCAGGATGCCTGGTTCGCTGATGAAATATACCCAAGCGTATATTTAATGAAGGCTCCGATTGTCTGGCTATGCTGGATACAAAATTAGATCTGAATAATTAACTCTGGGAGGGGCTGGATACGCTCTACCTTCTTTATAACAAGAATATAAAATTTCTTAATTGATATCATCTTGAGAAACTGCCTTGTGATAACATCCATAAAAATGGCGAAAAATTAAACTATTAGAATTGTGAAACCAAAGTCTCGCACCATCATTTTTTTGATGAAATCATAGTAATCCTCAAACAACCATTTTGCATGTTCTAATCTTTTACATTGCTGATACTCTACCATCACCTTTTCGATAGCTTCCACGAAAATATCATAATCCTGCTTATAGCAAATAATTATAAGATCATCTAACGTTATTAATCATGATTTATTACAATACCTAAGTCAATTTCCGAACCGCGACATGAGTGGTCATTTGCCAGGTGCTATCAAATCGACACACCGGTTAATCATCCGATGTTAATTTGGGTTTTTCTTTTCATTACTAGACTAGCAACTCTTGATATTCCGTTTAGTGCAGAAGTTAGCTATCACACTTCCGAAGGCTTTCCGTTTTTTTCGAGATTAAGGGTTCTCGCATGGCTGTTTACACTATTGTTTTTTAGAATATTTGAAGTGAATTTATTCACATCATTCAGTTCTGCTTGTGGATTTAGCTGGCATTACTGGTTCTTCTGTTGAGGTGATGGAATGAGGAATTGCATCAAAAAATGGGGAAAAAAATTTGCGGTACTGAACGTGTTTTTGGGTCGTACTCTATACCTAAAATACGACATAAGTCGTGAGATGCTGATTTGGGGTGAAGGAATGGAACGATTAAATAGCCTGGCTTGACCTTGACCAAGAGAGAACACTTATGCCATAAAGCATCGAAAAGTAATTTGAACGGGTAACTTTCTGTAAAAAAAAACACATCGAAGACAACCTGATTGTGTATGTACTAAAACTGAGTCAGGGTAATAACTTTTCTGCTCATATTTTTATTTAGTTCTTTCAATCCTGAAATCTGCATAGTTTCCACCCTTAATTCTAATTGCTTGATTAATATGGTTAACTTAGCGTGATCATTATGGGAGTTGTATCATAATCAAAGAGTTTATATCCGAAGAAATATTGGGTTTTTATCGTTACTTTGCGAAGGGCGTTGGATTATGTATCCTTTCGCTCAGCAGTAAACGCGATCGGTTCATTACTGATGGGGCATAGGTTTAGGGCCAAAGAAATCTATTGGTTCACAATCTCACTTCTCTCCTTAGTCAGACGTGAATAGAACCCAACTCTGTTTAGCACACAGGTGATTAACCCTGTCATGGGTATTCACCTTCGGGCATAAATACTCAAATAATAAATAGATGACTAATTAATTATTTTTCTCTCATAGCTTAAGGTTTTCTTAAGCTTTAATTTATCCAATTTTTAAATCTGGATTTTTATCATTTCAAACTCCGCAATAAAGAAATTTTACACTTTTACGCTTAAACTGGATTGATACTTATTATCATTAGTATTGTTGTATGCTTTAATCCTGTCCCACACAGCCCTTTGTTGTTTATCACGTTGGTCTATTAAGGATATGTTCATGAATTCTCGCCTGCTGTCATGCTTCTCGCTTGCCTTATTGTCTTCATCACTTTTCCTTTCAACTCAATCGGTTGCCGCTGATAACAACGAAGGTATCGTTGTTTATAACGCGCAGCATGAAAATCTGGTGAAGTCGTGGGTAGACGGTTTTACCAAAGAAACGGGTATTAAGGTCACGCTGCGTAATGGCGATGACAGCGAGCTGGGCAACCAGCTGGTGCAGGAAGGCAGCGCATCGCCTGCGGACGTATTTTTGACTGAAAACTCGCCGTCAATGGTGCTGGTTGATAACGCCAAACTGTTTGCGCCATTAGATGCAGAGACATTAAAGCAGGTACCGGCGGAGTATCGCCCGGCACACGGCCGCTGGATCGGGATTGCCGCTCGCAGCACGGTGTTTGTCTATAACCCGGAAAAACTGAGCGAGCAGCAACTGCCAAAATCGCTGATGGATCTGGCTAAACCCGAGTGGAAAGGCCGCTGGGCTGCCTCTCCGTCAGGTGCCGATTTCCAGGCGATCGTCAGCGCAATGCTGGCCCTGAAAGGCGAGCAGGCCACCCTTGAGTGGCTCAAAGCGATGAAAGCCAATTTCGTTGCCTATAAAGGCAACAGCACGGTAATGAAAGCCGTTAACGCCGGTCAGATTGATGGCGGGGTGATTTATCACTACTACCGTTTTGTCGATCAGTCCAAAACGGGTGAAAACAGCAAAAACACTAAGCTCTACTACTTTAAACACCAGGATCCGGGCGCCTTTGTTAGCCTCTCTGGCGGCGGCGTGCTGGCGTCCAGCAAACACAAAGCGCAGGCTCAGGCCTTCATCAAATACATCACCGGCAAAGAAGGTCAGGAGAGCCTGCGCACCAACAACGCCTTCGAATATGCGGTGGGCGTGAACGCGGCCTCTAACCCGAAACTGGTGCCGCTGAACGAGCTGGATGCACCGAAAGTAGAACCTTCCACGCTTAACAGTAAAAAAGTTATCGAGCTGATGACGCAAGCTGGCCTGCTGTGATCCTGAGAGTAAAGTGAACGTCCTATGTCTGGTCTGAGTCTCGACATCGGCAAAAACAGAGTGCGGGAGCCTGCCCGCAGGCGTCCTGCGCTTCCGATGGTTGCGTTAGCTGTCCTGTTTTCATTAATGGCGCTTCTGCCTTTGGGCTTTATCATTGCCATAGGCATTGAGACGGGCTGGGAAACCATTAAGGCGCTGGTGTTCCGCCCGCGTGTTGCTGAACTGCTCAGCAACACGCTGTGGCTGACGGCCTTAGCGGTGCCACTCTGTATCGTCACCGGTGTGGCGATAGCCTGGCTGACGGAACGTACTCAGCTCGCCGGGCGGAGGATCTGGTCTGCGCTGGCGGTGGCCCCGCTGGCTATTCCTGCGTTCGTACAAAGCTACGCCTGGGTGAGCGTGGTGCCTTCCATGCATGGGCTTTCTGCGGGCGTGTTTCTCTCCGTGTTAGCCTATTACCCGTTTATCTATATGCCCGTGGCGGCGGTGTTGCGCCGTCTTGATCCAACGCTTGAAGATGTTGCCGCTTCGCTCGGCACGCCGCCGTGGCGGGTCTTTTTTCGCGTGGTGTTACCGCAGCTTAAGCTCGCGATTTGCGGCGGTGCGCTGCTGGTGGCGCTGCATCTGCTGGCGGAATATGGCCTGTACGTGATGATCCGCTTTGATACCTTCACCACCGCTATCTACGACCAGTTCCAGTCGACATTCAGTGGCCCGGCGGCAAATATGCTGGCGGGTGTGCTGGCGCTATGCTGTCTGGCCATCTTGCTGCTGGAAGGGGTCACCCGCGGGAAAGCCCGCTATGCGCGCATCGGCGCAGGGGCGGCACGTGAACAGACGCGCTGGCCGCTGAAGCCTGTTGCAGCGGCGTTGGGCCAGCTGTTTTTCCTCGTACTGATTATGCTGGCGCTGGGCGTACCGCTCATTGTGCTGTGTCGCTGGATATGGCTTGGCGGCGTACAGAACTGGATGAGCGCCGATCTCTGGCACTCGCTGCGCCAGACGCTGATGCTCGGCGTGGGCGGCGCGCTGCTGACCACCGCCTGTGTCATTCCCATCGCCTGGCTCGGTATTCGTTACCCGCACCGCATTTTCCGGATGCTGGAAGGGTGTATTTACATCACCAGTTCGTTGCCAGGGATCGTCACCGCTCTCGCGCTGGTCACGGTCACCATTCACTATGCACGCCCGACTTATCAGACCGAAATTACGCTGTTCCTGGCTTATCTGCTGATGTTTATGCCCCGTGCGCTCATTAACCTGCGGGCCGGGATTGGGCAGGCGCCGGTGGAACTGGAAAACGTGGCGCGCAGTCTGGGCAGCACGCCCGCGAAGGCATTGTGGAGCGTCACCATGCGGCTGGCCGCGCCCGGTGCGGCGGCAGGGGCGGCGCTGGTCTTCCTTGGCGTCAGTAACGAATTGACGGCGACGCTGCTGCTCTCCCCGCTGGGAACGCGCACGCTGTCCACCGGTTTCTGGGCGCTGACCAGCGAGATCGATTATGTTGCCGCTGCGCCTTACGCCATGCTGATGATTTTGATTTCACTTCCGCTGACCGCCATTCTTTATATGCAGTCCAAAAAAATTGCAGGGCTATGAGATGCTTGAATTAACGTCCATTTCTAAATCGTTTTCCGATGCGCAGGTGCTCGACAGCTTAAACCTGAGCGTTGCGCCGGGAAGCCGGACGGCGATTGTCGGGCCGTCAGGGTCGGGTAAAACCACGCTGCTGCGTATCCTTGCCGGATTTGAAACGCCGGATAGCGGACGGATCGTGATGCAGGGCCGAACCCTGTTCGACGAAAACCACGTTGTACCCGCACATCTGCGCAAAATTGGCTTCGTTCCTCAGGAAGGCGCGCTCTTCCCGCATCTTAATGTGGCAGACAACATCGCCTGGGGATTAGACGGTACCCGCCACGAAAAGCGCCAGCGCGTGGAAGCACTGATGGAGATGGTCTCGCTTGACAGACAACTCGCCACGCACTGGCCGCATGAGATTTCCGGCGGCCAGCAGCAGCGCGTGGCGCTCGCCCGTGCGCTGGCGCAGCGTCCCTCTCTGATGCTGCTGGATGAACCCTTCTCGGCACTGGATACCGGCCTGCGCGCCATGACGCGTAAAGCGACGGCCGATCTGCTGGCGGAAGCGGGGGTGGCCTCGATCCTGGTCACCCACGATCAAAACGAAGCGTTGTCCTTTGCCACGCAGGTGGCGGTCATGCGATCCGGGCGTTTCACTCAGGTCGGTACCCCTTATCAGGTCTACTCTCAGCCTGTGGACGAAGAGACAGCGCTGTTTCTGGGAGATGCGGTGATCCTGCCGGCACAACTCGCCAGCGGTTATGCGCAGTGTGCGCTGGGCGAGGTGCCCACGGACAACGCCCAGGCGACGGGGCAGGGCAGAGTGATGTTGCGTCCTGAGCAACTGCGCGTGACGGCATGCGCGGCGCACGAAAGCCCGGTGTCGATTGTGGATGTGGATTTCACCGGCCAGTTGTCCACGCTCACGCTGGCGTTAGCCGGGCAAACGGAGCCGATTACCCTGAAAACCGTCAGCCAGCCTGGATGGAACCCGGGCGCGGCGGTGCGTATTGATATTGCTGGTACGGCGCGCGTTTTTGAATATTCTTAATGTTCGTTAGTAATTTAATACAACGGGTTGTTATAAAAGAATTTTCCTTATCGTGTGGCATTTCCTGAGATTCTCTACCATGCTCATAAAACCTCACCATTATGTGTGAGGTTTTTCGTAGTTGCTGATTAATCTCAAGGAAAAAAGGTTATGAAAAAGACGACTGCTATTTTGCTGGGAACAGCGTTTCTGTTTACCACCAATGCCTTTGCCGCTGAACTGCTGACGAAAAATGATTTCGAGAAAGTCGAATCGCAGTATGAAAAAATCGGTACAGTCAGCACTTCAAATGAAGTCTCCATTGATGATGCGAAGAAAGAATTAATTGAAAAAGCAGACAAAGAAGGTGCCGATGTCCTGGTGCTCACGTCTGGTAATACCAACAACAAAATTCACGGCACCGCCGATATTTACAAGAAAAAATAATGCCCTGCAACCACCCCGGATCCGGGGTGGTTGTGCGTTACGTTTTCCCGCTGTAACCCTTCTCCGTTCCCCCGGCTTCGTTTAACCCATTCTCTCAGGCAGATACGCGCGGTTACACTTGCTAACGTATATATAATGCGTATAGTTCTCATTTGCATTGCTTATAACATCCTTCTAAGGCCCGACGACGGGCCATTTTTGCGCGCACGTTTAATGAGTTAATTATGAACAACACCAAAATACATAAAACATTGCTGGCGCTTGCCGTTAGCACAGTGACGCACGCTGCTTTGGCAGCAGACGCGAAACCAGAAGATACCATGGTGGTCCAGTCTGCAGCCGGAAGCGATTTCAAACCCGGCGGCGACCAGCTGGTGCCCGCTTTCCTGGACGGTCAGGTGGCAAACGGCGGCCGTATGGGGATGCTCGGTCAGCAGAACGCCATGGATGTGCCGTTTAATATCATCAGCTACACCTCAAAGCTGGTGGAAGATCAGCAGGCGAAAACCATTGCTGATGTGGTCGCCAACGATGCGGGCGTGCAGTACGTTCAGGGCTACGGTAATAGCGCCGAAACCTTCCGTATTCGCGGCCTGAAGTTTGACGGCGACGACATGACCTTTGGCGGGCTGTCCGGCGTATTGCCGCGTCAGGTGGTGGATGCCCAGATGGTCGACCGCATTGAGATTTTCAAAGGGGCAAACTCGCTGATGAACGGCGCGGCAAGCTCTGGCGTGGGCGGGATGATCAACCTCGAGCCAAAACATGCGGGCGATACGCCGCAGGCGAAAGTGGGCGTGGACTACACCTCCGATTCACAGATTGGTACCACCCTCGATGCGGGCCGTCGCTTTGGCGATAACGACCAGTTCGGCGCGCGCGTGAACCTGGTTCACCGGGAAGGGGAAACCGGTGTGCCGAACGACCGCCGTCGCACCACGCTGCTCTCCACCGGTCTGGATTATAAAGGCGACAACTTCCGTACTTCCCTGGATATGGGCTATCAGAAGAAAACCTTCCACGGCAGTCCGACCAGCGTCAATATTTCCGGCGTGGACTTTGTGCCGGAGCCACCGAAAAACGATCGTAACTTCTCGCAGAAATGGGCCTACAGCAACATTGAAAACGAGTTCGGGATGTGGCGCAGCGAGTACGACATCACTGACAACTGGACGGCCTATACCGGCCTTGGCGCGCAGCATGCGCACGAAGAAGGGATCTACAGCGCACCGAAGCTGGTGGACAAGAGCGGTAAGGCCGTGGTCAGCCGTCTCGATACCAACCGTATCAGCGATTCCGTCAGCGGTATGGCGGGGATCCGCGGTCACTTCAATACTGGCTTTGTCTCGCACAAGGTTAACGTGGGGTACTCCGCGATGACCAAAAACGAAAAAATCGCCTGGAAAATGTCGGCGACGGCGGATAACCCGACCACCAATATCTACCACAACACCGGCGTCCCGATGCCGGACAGCTCCAACTTCAACGGCTCTGGCGGCAAATACAGCGATCCGCTGACCAGCGGGCGTACCCGCACTCAGGGCTGGCTGCTGAGCGATACCCTGGGCGTGCTGGATGACAAACTGCTGTTCACCGCCGGCGCACGTCATCAGAAAGTGGTGATCCGCGGGTACAATAAAATTACCGGTGCGGAAAACGACGCGGACGGTTTTGACGGCAGCCGCTGGATGCCAACCTACGGTGTGGTCTATAAACCGTGGGAGGAAATTTCCCTTTACGCCAACCACACCGAGGCGCTACAGCCGGGTAAAACCGCACCTAACACGGCGACGAACTATGGCCAGAGCACCGGTATCGTTCACTCTAAGCAGAATGAAGTGGGCGTGAAGGCGGACTTTGGCCGCGTGGGCGGCTCCCTGGCGCTGTTTGAGATCAAAATGCCGTCGGCGATCCTCGACGACAGCGGTCACTACGGCCTGGACGCTGAACAGCGTAACCGTGGTGTGGAGCTGAACGTCTTCGGCGAGCCAATGCTCGGGATGCGTCTGAACGCCAGCGCCACCTGGCTGCAGGCCGAGCTGACCAAAACCAAAAACGGCGTGAATCAGGGCAACGATGCCATTGGTGTCCCGAACTTCTACGCCGTGCTGGGCGCAGAGTATGACATCAAGCCGATTGAGGGCCTGACGGCTACCGCCCGCGTCAACCACTCTGGCTCGCAGTACGCCGATCTCGCGAACAGCAAAAAGCTCGACAGCTATACCACGCTGGATCTGGGCCTGCGCTATCGCTTCGCGGTGAACCACAATGAAAACCAGATGACGGTGCGCGCGGGCATCGACAACGTGACCAACGAAAACTACTGGTCCAGCGTTGACGATTCCGGCACCTACATCACGCAGGGCGAACCGCGTACCTTTAAGGTCTCGGTTGGCTACGAGTTCTAAGCGTTCCACCTCGTTATCCGGGGCAGGGATGCCCCCATCCTTCCGTATCGTGTTATAAAATTGTAATAAAAGCTTCTTACACTGGCCTCCAGACCTTTACCTCTTGGCCAATGACAGGAAGCCGCTATGGGCAGACCCCTCAAATCCGTATTTAAAAAAGAACATCGCGACGATATCACTAACCGCAGCGCTAACCCGGTATTCTCCGAGGTTGCGGAGGTATTCCTCTCTCGTCGCCGCTTTTTACAGATGGGCGCCGTAGCGGGCGCTGCCGTTTCATTCCCTTTTCTGATCAAACCCGAAAATGCCATTGCCGCGGTATCGAAGCCTTCCGCGCTGGCAAAAGCGGTTTCCCTGGGCTTTACCAGCATCGACGTCTCCACGGAAGATACGGTCAGGGTGCCGGAAGGCTATATTGCCCGCCCGTTTTATCGCTGGGGCGACCCGACGGGGATTAAAGATAAGATGCCGGCTTTCAAACCGGATGCCAGCAACACCACGGACGAACAGGCCGTGCAGGCGGGCATGCACCACGACGGTATGGCGTGGTTTAGCCTGCCGCAGGGGGAACAAAACCCTGAGCATGGCCTGCTGGCGCTGAATCACGAATACATTGATAACGGGATGCTGTTTACCGACGGCACGGCGAACTGGAGTCTCGACAAGGCCCGTAAGGGGCAGAACGCGATGGGCGTGTCGGTGGTGGAAGTGAAAAAAACGGGCAGCGACTGGCAGGTGGTTCGCCCGTCTTCGTATGCCCGCCGCATTACCGTCAGTACGCCGATGCAGCTTACCGGCCCGGCGCGGCATCAGGATTTAATGAAAACCGCCGCCGACCCGCAGGGGGAACGCGTGCTGGGCACCATGCAAAACTGCGCCAACGGCCATACGCCGTGGGGCACCTATCTCACCTGCGAGGAGAACTGGTCGGATATTTTTGTCAAAAAAGCCGACCTTAACCCGCTGGAAAAACGCTACGGCATCAGCGACAGCGATGAATCCTACCGCTGGAACGAGGTGGATGACCGGTTCAGCGTCGATAAAACCCCTAACGAACCCAACCGTTTCGGCTGGGTCGTGGAGATTGATCCCTACGATCCGACCTCCACGCCGCGCAAGCACACCGCCCTGGGCCGCTTCAAGCATGAAGGCGCCGCCGTCACGCTCGCCGCCGATAACCGCGTGGTGGTCTATATGGGGGACGATCAGAAGTTTGAGTACATCTATAAATTTGTCTCGGACAAAAAATACGATCCTGCAAACCGTGAAGCCAACATGCAGCTGCTCACCTCCGGCACGCTGTACGTCGCCCGGTTCAACGAGGAGGGAAGCGGCGACTGGCTGCCGCTGATCTTCGGGCAGAATGGTCTGGATAAAAGCAACGGTTTTGAGAACCAGGGCGATCTGCTGATCAAAACCCGCCTGGCGGCCGACGTGGTGGGGGCGACGAAAATGGATCGTCCTGAATGGATAGCGGTCGATCCGTACGCCAGCGGCAGCGTCTACTGTACGCTCACCAACAACAGCGATCGCGGGAAAGAGGGCAAGGCGCCTGTTGATGCCGCTAACCCGCGCGCCAACAACGTGTTTGGTCATATTATGCACTGGCACGAAGAGGGAGCCGATCCTGCTTCTGCACGCTTTAAATGGGATATTCTGGTGATGGCCGGGCGTACCGACAGCGACGATCCGAAGGCCAAAGGCTCCATGCAGGGCGCGGCATTCGGCAGCCCGGATGGCCTGTCGTTCGATCACCAGGGCGTGCTGTGGATCCAGACCGATGTCTCTTCCAGCACCATTAATAAGAAAGCGTACGAAGGGATGGGCAATAACCAGATGGTGGCCACCATTCCGGGCACCAATGAGTATCGCCGTTTCCTGACCGGCCCACGCGGGTGTGAAATCACCGGGATTGCGTTTACGCCGGACAACCGCACGCTGTTTATTAACATTCAGCATCCGGGAGAGGGCGGGGATGATATTACCGATCCGGCCAATCCGCGTGCGGTTTCCAACTGGCCAGAAGCGAATCCGAACGGACGTCCGCGTTCGTCGACGGTGGTGATCACCAAAGCGGACGGTGGGATCATCGGTTCGTGACATTTATCCGCCGGGTGCACGCACTGGCCCGGCGTTAAACTTGCTACCACCAGCATGAAGTGTTAAAACGTGCCCCTTCTAAAAAAGAGACAGGGGTAGGACGTGAAAGACGCGTCATCCGCTTCAGGCAACGGTAGCACTGAAGCTTCGTCGGAACAGAACCCGACGCTGCAACGTGGTTTGCAAAATCGACATATTCAGTTAATTGCCCTTGGCGGCGCGATCGGTACCGGGCTGTTTCTCGGTATCGGCCCCGCCATTCAGATGGCTGGCCCGGCAGTGCTGCTGGGGTACGGTATCGCCGGGGTTATCGCCTTCCTGATCATGCGCCAGCTCGGCGAGATGGTCGTCGAAGAGCCGGTGTCAGGCTCGTTCGCTCACTTTGCCTATAAATACTGGGGCCCGTTCGCTGGCTTCCTCTCCGGCTGGAACTACTGGGTGATGTTTGTGCTGGTGGGAATGGCTGAGCTGACCGCCGCAGGCATCTATATGCAGTACTGGCTGCCCGAGGTGCCAACGTGGGTCTGGGCTGCGGCCTTCTTTATTATCATCAACGCCGTTAACCTCGTGAACGTGCGCCTGTATGGTGAAACCGAGTTCTGGTTCGCGCTGATCAAGGTGCTGGCGATTATCGGCATGATCGGCTTTGGCCTGTGGCTGCTGTTCTCCGGTCACGGCGGCGAGCGTGCCACTATCGACAACCTATGGCAGCACGGCGGCTTCCTGGCGACGGGCTGGAAGGGGTTGATCCTGTCCCTGGCGGTGATTATGTTCTCGTTCGGCGGGCTAGAGCTGATTGGGATCACCGCGGCCGAAGCGCGCGATCCGCATAAAAGCATTCCGAAAGCGGTTAACCAGGTGGTGTACCGTATTCTGCTGTTCTACATCGGCTCGCTGGTGGTGCTGCTGGCGCTCTACCCGTGGGTGGAAGTGAAATCCGACAGCAGTCCGTTTGTGATGATTTTCCACGATCTGAACAGCAACGTGGTAGCCTCGGCGCTGAACTTCGTCATTCTGGTGGCCTCGCTGTCGGTCTATAACAGCGGGGTGTACTCCAACAGCCGCATGCTGTTTGGCCTCTCCGTACAAGGTAACGCGCCGAAATTCCTCACCCGCGTCAGCCGCCGCGGCGTACCGGTCAACTCTCTGCTGCTATCCGGGGCCATTACGTCGCTGGTTGTATTGATTAACTACCTGCTGCCGAAATCCGCCTTTGGTCTGCTGATGGCGCTGGTTGTCGCCACACTGCTGCTGAACTGGATCATGATCTGCCTGGCGCACCTGCGTTTTCGCGCCGCGATGCGCCGCAAAGGGCGTGAGACACAGTTTAAGGCGCTGCTCTATCCGGCAGGCAACTACATCTGTATCGCGTTCCTGGCGATGATTCTGGTGCTGATGTGCACTATCGACGACATGCGCCTGTCCGCGATGCTGCTGCCGGTATGGGTGGTGTTCCTGTTTATCGCGTTTAAACTCTCACGCAAAAAGTAGCCCGTTTTTCTCCCTCTCCCTGTGGGAGAGGGCCGGGGTGAGGGCAACAGACCGCCCCTGCCTTCACGCCCGGTGGCGCTGCGCTTACCGGGTCTACATGTTGCAATATTAAATCTCAAACGCTATCCGTTTCCCGTTTGGTAACGTCACATCGATGCTTAGCTCCCCTCCAAGCGCACTCACATAGCGTTTGAGCGTTGAAAGTCGGGGGTCGTTTCCCGGCTGTTCGATTTTCGCCACCGTGGGTTGTTTTACCCCCATTGCCGCAGCCAGTTCTGTCTGCGAAACATTGAGCTCTTCCCGCAGTTGGTTCAGCGCAACAATTCTGCGCATCACTTCAACTTTCGCCGCAATACGCTCCTGACTTTCCGCGCTCTGTTGTGCCATAAGTTCTTTTAGCGTTGCCATATGGCCTCCTTATTCGCCAGATGTCTGTGATACTCAACGTCAGCCAGCGCTATCATCTCTTTATAAAACCGTTTTTGGTTGCAACCGGTTTTGTCCCCGGCACAGAGCACAATTGCTTTGCGGTCAGGATCAAAAGCAAAAAAGGCCCTGATGGGATTTCCTCTGTGCTGAATTCGTAACTCTTTCATGTTCCCAAAGGCTGAAGCCTTCACGGTGTCTACAAACGGCCGCCCAAGTTGCGGACCAAACTCAGAAAGAATATGCATCGCTGCCAGCACATCTTCTTTTAACGCTGTTGTTTGTTCAAAGAACCATTCATCAAATCTGTCTGTTGTCTCGACGTTCCACATCGTTTCTCCTGTCGCTTCCTCGCCTTATTATCTTATAGCCTATTGGCTATAATTCCAATCAGAACACATCTGTTTATCAGGCAAGCCTCTTTATCGTGACCCCCCTCCCAAATCTTCTACGATCCACAGGATCTTTATTTTGTAATCGATTACTTTTTTGTTTGGACTGTTTTGTAATCGATTACTTTTGAGGGTGGGGCTTATCATGGTGTCAACAACTGAAAGTAGTGGAAAGGCGATAGCACCGCACCGGCTGCTGGTGCCGCGTCTGTCGCTGATGATGTTTCTGCAGTTTTTTATCTGGGGAAGCTGGTCGGTCACGCTGGGTCTGGTGATGACCCAGCACAACATGTCGTTGCTGATTGGCGATGCGTTCTCTGCCGGGCCCATCGCCTCTATTCTGTCGCCGTTTGTGCTCGGGATGCTGGTGGATCGCTTCTTCGCTTCGCAAAAGGTAATGGCGGTGATGCATCTCGCCGGGGCGGCAATCCTCTGGTTCGTGCCGGGTGCGCTGATTGCTGAAAACGGTGCGTTGCTGATTGGCCTGCTGTTCGGCTATACGCTCTGCTACATGCCGACGCTGGCGCTGATCAACAATATCGCCTTTCACAGCCTGGCGAACGTGGATAAAACCTTCCCGGTGGTGCGCGTGTTTGGCACCATCGGCTGGATTGTGGCGGGCATTTTCATCGGCGTTACCGGCGTGGCGGCAAGTGTCACCATCTTCCAGGTGGCGGCAGTCAGCTCCGTGCTGCTGGCTCTCTACAGCCTGACGCTGCCGCACACGCCTGCTCCCGCAAAAGGGCTGCCGGTGCAGGTGCGCGATCTCTTCTGCGCGGATGCCTTTGCGCTGCTGAAAACCCGCCACTTTTTCGTCTTTTCCGTCTGCGCGATGCTGATCTCCGTCCCGCTTGGCACCTACTACGCCTACACCGCCTCGTATCTGGCGGATGCGGGTATTGCGGATGTCAGCACCGCCATGTCGTTCGGGCAGATGTCTGAGATCTTCTTCATGTTGGTCATTCCGCTGCTGTTCCGCCGCCTGGGCGTGAAAATCATGCTGCTGATCGGCATGCTGGCGTGGTTTGTGCGTTATGCCCTGTTCGCGCTGGGCGTCAGCGAGGAGGGGCGCATCCTGCTCTATCTCGGCATTCTGCTGCACGGCGTCTGCTACGATTTCTTCTTTGTCGTCGGCTTTATCTATACCGACCGGGTAGCAGGCGAAAAGGTCAAAGGTCAGGCGCAGAGCATGATTGTGATGTTTACCTACGGTATCGGCATGCTGCTTGGCTCGCAGATTTCCGGCGCGCTCTATAACCGCCTGGTGGCCGGGCAGGCCGTTCCGCAGGCGTGGGTCACGTTCTGGTGGATCCCGGCGGTGGCTGCCGCGGCGATCGCGCTGATTTTCCTTCTCACGTTTAAGTATGACGATGACAAGGCGTAATGTTCTGGAGGTGGTATGAGAACGATTAAGGGACCGGGTATTTTTCTGTCGCAGTTTATTGGTGTGAATGCACCGTTCAACACGCTTAAAGGGCTGGCGGGCTGGGCGGCAGCGATGGGCTATAAGGCGGTGCAGATACCCTGTAACCATCCGGCTATTTTTGATGTGCAGACAGCGTCTGAAAGCCAGACCTATTGTGATGACATCACCGGCACGCTGGCGGAGCACGGGCTGGTGATCAGCGAGCTGTCGACCCATCTGGAAGGGCAGCTTGTGGCGGTGAACCCGGTGTACAGTGACGCGTTTGACCACTTCGCCCCTGTAGCCGTACGCGGCAATGAGGCCGCCCGGCAGGCGTGGGCTACAGAAAAACTGAAACAGGCCGCCGTGGCCTCGGCGAGATTAGGCCTGAAGGCGCATGCCACCTTCTCCGGCTCGCTGGCATGGCCGTTTTTCTACCCGTGGCCGCCGCACAATGAGCCGCGTTTTCAGGCGGCGTTCCAGGAACTGGCCACCCGCTGGCGGCCGATTCTGGACGCCTTCGACGAGCAGGGCGTGAACGTCTGTTTTGAGCTGCATCCGGGGGAAGATCTGCATGATGGAGTGACCTTTGAGCGTTTTCTGGCGCTTGTTGATAACCACCCGCGCTGCAACATTCTCTACGACCCAAGCCATATGCTGCTCCAGCAGATGGACTACCTGACCTTTATCGACATCTACCATGCGCGTATTAAAGCGTTTCATGTGAAGGATGCCGAGTTTCGTCCCAACGGGCGTAGCGGCGTGTACGGTGGCTACCAGCCGTGGCTCAACCGTGCCGGGCGGTTCCGTTCACTGGGTGACGGACAGATCGACTTCAAAGGCATCTTCAGCAAGCTGACCCAGTATGATTTTGACGGCTGGGCGGTACTGGAGTGGGAGTGCTGCCTTAAGGACGGCGATACCGGTGCCCGCGAAGGCAGCGAGTTTATTCGCCGTCACATCATTCCGGTCTCCGGGCGCGCATTTGATGATTTTGCCGCAGGAGGCAACGATGATTAACGTCGGCATTATCGGCAGCGGGTTTATTGGCCCGGCGCATATCGAGGCGCTTCGGCGTCTCGGGTTTGTGCAGGTGGTGGCGCTCTGCGACGGTACGTTTGCCAGGGCGCAGGAAAAAGCGCGTCAGCTTAACGTGCCGCACGCCTTCGACAGCGTGGAGGCGTTGCTGGCGCACCCTGATGTGCACGTGGTGCACAACTGCACGCCAAACCATCTGCACGCGGAGATTAACCGCCAGATCCTGCGCGCCGGTAAGCACGTATTCTCCGAAAAACCGCTGTGCATGACGCCGGACGAGGCGCGCGAGCTGGTGGCGCTGGCGCAGCAGGCGGGTGTGGTACACGGCGTCAGCTTTGTCTATCGCCAGTTTGCCATGGTGCGCCAGGCGGCAAGCATGATGAACGCGGGCAGCATCGGGCGGCTGTTCGCCTCGCACGGCAGCTATCTGCAGGACTGGATGCTGCTGGAAACGGACTACAACTGGCGGGTGGATGCGGCGCTCGGTGGCGCATCGCGCGCGGTGGCGGATATCGGCTCGCACTGGTGCGACACGGTGCAGTTTGTCACCGGGCGGCGCATCACCGAGGTGATGGCCGATTTATCCATCGTCTGGCCGACGCGCAAGGCAAACGTGGCAGGCAATCACACCTTCACTCACGATGAACACGCGCAGTATGAAGAAAAACCGGTCACCACCGAAGATTTTGGCTCAGTGCTGTTCCGCTTTGACGACGGCAGCAAAGGCTGCTTTAGCGTTTCACAGGTGAGCGCCGGGCGCAAAAATCGCCTGACCTTTGAAATCAACGGCAGCGAGCGGTCTGTTGCATGGGATCAGGAGGTGCCGCAACAGCTGTGGATCGGCGATCGCGCGCAGGCCAGTCAGACGCTGAGCGATGACCCGACGCTGATGAACCGCGATGTGGCCGACAGCGCCCACTTCCCCGGCGGGCACATCGAAGGCTGGCCCGATGCGTTTAAAAACATGATGGCGCAGTTTTACCGTGCCGTGCACGCCGGCGTGATGCCTGAGCGGCCCGAGTTTGCGACGTTCCACGACGGGGCGAATGTGATGTATATCATTGATGCTATTGTGAAAAGTCATGAGCAGCAGCGCTGGGTTCGTGTGCAAGCGTAACGCGTTGCCCGGTTCGCCGGGCAACGAATTTATGGTAGCCTGCATAAAACGTTAACCGCAGGAAGTGCCGTCGCTATGTCAATTCAGAAAATCGCTCAGCTTGCCGGGGTGTCCGTGGCAACGGTCTCGCGCGTGCTTAACAACAGCGATACCGTGAAGGCGAAAAACCGCGAGCGCGTCCTGCAGGCCATTAAAGAGAGCAACTACCAGCCCAATTTGCTGGCGCGTCAACTGCGTACCGCGCGCAGCTATATGATCCTGGTGATGGTCTCGAATATCGCCAACCCGTTCTGTGCGGAAGTGGTGAAGGGCATTGAAGAGGAAGCCGAGAAGAACGGCTACCGCATTCTGCTGTGTAACTCCGGATCGGATATCGAACGCTCCCGCTCGGGGTTAAGCCTGCTGTCGGGCAAAATCGTCGACGGCATTATCACCATGGATGCCTTCTCAAAACTGCCTGAACTCGCCGGGCTGATCGGCTCCGCGCCGTGGGTGCAGTGCGCTGAATACGCCGACGCCGGAACGGTTTCCTGCGTGGGCATCAATGATGTGGACGCGTCACAGCATGCCATCAGCCAGCTTGCCAACGGCGGACGCAAACGTATCGCGATGATCAATCACGATCTCAGCTACAAATATGCCCGCCTGCGCGAACGCGGTTATAAGAGCGTGATTCACCTGCGGGATCTGGATTATCAGGCGGTGGAGTACGCCCGCGATCTCAGCTCCAGCGCGGGCATGGCGGCGATGCAAAATCTGCTGAAGGACAACCCGCCGGACGCGGTATTTGCGGTGTCCGATACCCTTGCGGCAGGGGCGCTGCGGGCCATACAGCAGGCGGGGCTGCGCGTGCCGGAGGATATCGCGGTGGTGGGGTTTGACGGTACGGAGCTGGCAGAGATGATCTCGCTGACCACCATTGAACAGCCTTCGCGGGATATCGGGCGCAAGGCGGTCGATCTGCTGTTGAATAAGATCGACAACCCGGATGCGCCCACGGAAAGAATCATGCTGGACTGGCGCTTTATTTCCCGCGCCAGTACCTGATTATTGTGTAATAACGCCCGCCAGGGAGCGAATATCGTTCCCGGTGGGGGACTGATGAATACGCAGACCAAATTCATCCACCACGGCAAAAATATGGTCGAAGATGTCAGCCTGAATCTCTTCATATTCTGCCCAGACCACCGTGTTGGTGAAGGCATATATTTCAATCGGCAGACCATTTGCGTCAGGCGCCAGCTGGCGCACCATCAGCGTCATATCTTTGCGAATCCGCGGGTGGTTACGCAGATATTCATTCAGGTAGGCGCGAAAGGTGCCGATATTGGTCATCTTGCGCAGGTTTAATACCGATTCCCCTTCACCGTTTTGCTGATTCCACAGGTTAATCTCCTCATGACGTGCGGCCAGATAAGGCTTCAGCAGCTTCGCCTGAATCAGCTTCTGCTGCTCATGCTCGTCCAGGAAGTGAATGCTGGTGGTATCAATATTCAGGCTGCGCTTAATGCGTCGCCCGCCGGAGGCAGACATGCCGCTCCAGTTGATAAAGGCGTCGGAGACCAGCGCCCACGTCGGAATGGTGGTGATGGTGTTATCGAAGTTGCGAACTTTAACCGTGGTGAGACCAATGTCCGTCACCGTGCCGTTGGCGCCGTATTTCGGCATCTCCAGCCAGTCGCCGAGCTTCAGCATGTCGTTGGCGGAGAGCTGAATGCCCGCCACCAGTCCGAGTATCGGGTCTTTAAACACCAGCATTAATACCGCTGCCATGGCCCCCAGGCCGCTGATCAGAATGGCGGGTGACTGGCCGATCAGCAGGGAGATAATTAAGATCCCCACCAGAATAGCGCTCACCAGCTTGATACCCTGGAAGATCCCCTTCAGCGGCAACTGCGAGGCGGTCGCCATTTTCTGTGACAGATTAAAAATCACGTCCAGCAGCGAGAAGAAAGAGAGCAGGGCATACACCATCACCCACAGCTTCGCGCAGGTGGTGAGCATTTCCGCTGCTTCGCTACCTTTTTGCAGCCACAGTACCGCCTGAACGTTGACGATTATCCCCTGAAGGGTAAACGCCAGGCGGTGAAATAACTTGTTCTGCGTAATGATTTGCAACCATAAATGGCTGCTGGCCTGCGCGCGTTTCTCGAACGCGCGAAGCACCACTTTGTGCAGAATAAAATGAACAATGATGGCGGTAAGAAAAATAATACCAAAGATAATCACTAACGAAGTGGTGTGATTAATTTCAATCCCTAACTCTTCAACCTGAGCAATTAATTCCTGCATAACGTCTCCTGTATTGATGCAGCCCCATAATGGCGGCTGCGGATCTATTATGCAAATTCGCGGCTTATTTAGTGGCGTGGCAGGTTTTTACCACCGGCAGGCACAGACGATGGCGCATACGTAACGTTGCCAGCCCCAGCACGATCATCATGCCGGTTTCCACGGCGAGGAAGACGTTAATCGCCAGGGTGTAATCGCCGTGGTGGTTTTGCAGTGCGTGCAGCAGGATCGCACCAAAAATCGCCGGGCCAAGCCCCAGGGCGGCCTGCTGCAGCGTACTTAAAATCGCGCTGGCCGCCCCGGCATCGTCAGGCTGAATGTCGCGCATCCCGATGCGGTAGAAGCTGTTGACGATCAGCGCCTGCCCATAGCCGACCAGCCCGGTTGCCGGTGCCAGGGTCAGCGCCGTGTTGTGCATGCCCCAGAGGCGGAACGTGGCAATCAGCGCCAGCAGGCCGATAATCTGGATGGCCAGCCCGGTCAGCAGGATCGTACTGCTGCTGTAGCGGGCAATCAGACGCGGGGCAAACCATGCCGAAATAAAATAGGTTACCCCCAGGGCGATAAAACTGTTTCCTGACTGCCACGGCGCCATTCCGAGACCGGTTTGCATGGTCAGTGCCATACAGAACATAAACCCGGACCAGACGCTGAAAAAGAGCAGCGCAATCAGTACGCCAAAGCGGATGCTGCGAAGCTGCATCAGACGCGGCGGGATCAGCGGATGGGCATCCTCACGCTCCTTTTTACGGGCATTTAAGACCATCAGATACCCCAGCGGGATAATCGCCATCAGTGCGGCTTTCAGCGGCCAGGACCAGTGCCACTGGGGGCCGAGGGCCATCGGGAACAGCAGGCAGCAGAGAATGGCTGCCAGCAGAACGGTGCCCGCCCAGTCAATGCGCGACGGCGTTTCGCGACGGGTTTCCGGCACATAGCGACGGCTCAACGCCAGGACCACCAGACAGACAGGCACGTTGATAAAGAAGGCGTTACGCCAGCCCAGCCCGGCGATATCCGCCGACACCAGCCAGCCGCCGCCCATCTGCCCGACGATAAACGCAATGCCGCCGATACCGCCAAACAGGCTGATTGCTTTGGCGTGAGCCGTACCTTTGAGCGTCACGTGCAGGGTGGCGAGAATTTGCGGCACGATCAGCGCCGCGCCTGCGCCCTGAATGATGCGCGCGGCAAGCAGCTGCTCAATGGTTCCCGCCATTCCGCACAGTAGCGACGCCAGACCAAAACTTGCCACGCCCCACATAAACAGACGACGGCGCCCGAGGTTATCCCCGAGCTTGCTGCAAAGGGCAAGGCAGACGGCGAAGGCCACGCCGTAGAGCGCGACAATCAGCTCCAGTTCGGTGGCGGTGGCATGCAAGGAGTGGGTGATAGCGTCCAGCGCCACGTTGGTGATCGAGGTATCAATCAGCGGCAGCATCTGGCCGGTTAACAGCAATATCAGGCCTGCGCGACCCGGTGAAACAACTGACGTATTCATGGTAACTCCATTGCGTCATTCAACAGATGGTCGTAGCATCAACGATCTGATAAACGGGTACCAGTTCTTGCTTATACTGGTACTGGCACTACCATGCAGGGGGAGTTATGGCGCTGATGTCTGAACCTGTTGTCTCACTCAAGGACGACACGCGAAAACAGCTGGGGGCATTTTTACGCGCCCGGCGTGAGAGCCTTGATCCACAGCGTCTTGGATTGCCGCGCAGCGGCCGCCGCCGCACGCCGGGGCTGCGCCGTGAAGAGGTGGCTTTGCTGGCTGACGTGGGCGTGACCTGGTACACGTGGCTGGAGCAGGGCAGAGATGTTAATCCCTCCAGCACCGTGATGGCGGCAGTGGCAAAAGCGCTGCAATGTACCCCAACCGAGACGCGCCATCTTTTTGTGCTGGCCGGATTGCCGCCGGGCGAAGCGCCACAGGCGACGGGTTGCGAGGGGATCAGCGAGGGCACGCGTCGCCTGCTTGATACCCTCATGCCGAAACCCGCCAGCATCCAGAAACCCAACTTCGATATCGTGGCGTGGAACGACAGTTTCGGGCACTTAATGGGCGTCGATTTCAATACGATCCCGCCGGAAGATCGCAACTGTATTTATCTTTTCCTCACCCATCCCGCATGGCGTGCGCGGCTTGGCAAGCGTGACGACGTCCTGCCGATCTTTGTCTCCTATTTCCGCGCGGCGATGGCCGAACACCGCGGCGATCCGCTGTGGGAAGCGAAACTGGCGCGTTTCTTTGCGGTGTCTGAAGAATTTAAAACCCTGTGGCATCAGCGCAACGAGGTACGCGGAGTGGAGAACCAGCTCAAGCTGTTTACCCATCCTGAGCTGGGCGAGTTTACCCTGCAGCAGATGTACTGGTACTCTGCGCCGCGTAATGGATCGCGGCTGCTGGTCTATCTGCCGGTGGATGACGCGGGGGAGAGGGCGATGGAATGGCTGGCGGAGCAGGCAAAATGAAGGTGACCCGAAAACAGGAGCGGCTTTTGCGCCGCGCGCTCAACGAGTGGCAGCAGGAAGGCACATTAAGCGCTGACGAGCATCAGCGTCTGGCGGGTACCTTGACACGCGTCACCATGGACTGGCAGCGGCTCAGCCGCTATGCCTTCTGGACGGCGCTGGCCTGCGTGATCATCGCTATCGGCAGCCTGTTCTCCGACAGTGAACTGATGGTGCGCATTATTGAATTCTTCTCTTTCTCCTCCTTCGCCCGCATCGGGCTGCCTGCGCTGGTTGCCGTGCTGTTTTATCTATGGGGCTTCAGCCGACAGCGGCGGGAAACCCAGTGGCACTACAGCACTGAAGCCATGCTTTTCCTCGGCGTGTTGTTTACGGCTATCGCGCTCTGGCAACTCGGGGAGCGGCTGGATAACGGCAGCGGCCATATCGCACCGCTCTTCCTGGCGGGGTGTGCGGTTTACGGGCTGGTGGGCTTCTTTGGTCGCTCCGGCCTGGTGTGGCTGTTTTTCCTGCTCTCACTCGGTAACTGGTTTGGTGCGGAGACGGGCTATATGTCCGGCTGGGGCGCCTACTGGCTGGGAATGAACTACCCGGTACGCTTTATCTTCTTCGGTGGTGCGCTGCTGGCACTGTGCTGGCTGCTGCGCAGAAGGCTGCAGGCGCGCCATCTCTACACGACCAGCAAAGCGATGGGGCTCACGTATCTGTTTGTCGCCCTGTGGATCATGTCGATTTTCGGCAACTACGATATCGATAACTGGTACGGCGTTACGCAGGCTTCGCTGCTGCCGTGGGCGCTGCTGTTCGCCGTGGCGGCGGTGCTCTGCATTTACATCGGCCTTAAAACCGACGACGGCATGCTGCGCGGTTTTGGCCTGACCTTCCTCGCCATTAACCTCTACACCCGCTATTTCGAATACTTCTGGGACGGCATGAACAAAGTGGTGTTCTTCCTGCTCCTCGCGGCGTCGCTGGCGGTGATTGGGCGCTATGCAGAACGAATCTGGCACGCCGGGAACCCGGCCAGGTAAGTTTTTGCGAGAAGGATTCAGGGAATCGACGTGGACTCGGTTGATCCTGGCACAAACGTGTAAGGTAAATCACGAAAGGCGAAATTAGCCTTTAATGCAAATTGCCTTATATGTTAATATTGTCAGGGATGAATAACCATGTTCAGACTTATCGTTCATCATGCGGTTCGGGAGGAGATCCTCGCATTGCCTGCGGTGGTACAGGCGAAGTTGATTCGCCAGCTAGATAAATTGCGTACTCATCCAACGGCATTGAGGGAGCCTGATAGCAAGCCGTTGCCACATGGCTTGTTTGAAATAAGAACAGTTGGGCTGCTCCATAGTCGGGGAATTTATGTCTACCAACGGGAGAAGACCATTTTTCTGTTGCGGGTCTTTATTAAGAAGACGCAAAAAACCCCCTCCGCTGAAATCCGTCTGGCACTGAAGAGACAACAGGAGATGTTAGATGAGCAAGAAGATTATTAACTGGGATGAGTTAAGAGCAGAGTTATTAAGTGATTCAGAGGTACAAGCCTCTTTTGATGCGGAAGAGCGTAAAGCGCGTCTGCGTGACATGCTGGCGCAATGGCGAAACCAGGCCGGACTGACGCGTGCGCAGGTGGCAGAGAGGATGGGGGTTAGCGCGCCAACGGTTTCCCGAATGGAAGCAAATATCACACGTGCCAGTCTGGATACCTTAACGCGTTATGCGCTGGTGTGTGGGGTAAAGCATCCGCAGATCACGCTTTATTGATAGCTGGCACGCCGGGATCCAGCGTGCCAGTACTGATTAGCACTCAGTCACAATTGTGCTTAGCGGCAGGCGAGACTTCGGCAGCGTGGCGTTGAAATCTTCCACACTGTGATGCCCAACCGGCACCACCACCAGGCTGGTGAAACCTTTCTCTTTCAGGCCGAACTCGTCGTCGAGGATTGCGGCGTCGAAGCCTTCAATCGGTACCGCATCCAGGCCCAGCGCAGCCACGCCCAGCAGGAAGTTACCCACGTTCAGATAAACCTGTTTCGCCATCCACTGGTCGTCATCTTTCAGATCCACACGGTGCATGTCAGCAAAGTAGGTACGACCTTTATGGTTGGCCGCTTTGGCTTCAGGCGTGTTGAAACGGCCATCGGCCTCTTCCTGATCCACGACGCGTTCCAGCCAGGCATCGTCCATCGCGGTTTTTGCGCAGAACACCACCACGTGAGAAGCGTCCAGCATTTTGCGCTCGTTGAAGACGTAAGTGCCTGCGGCAGATTTCGCCACGCGTGCTTTACCTTCCTCTGTGCTGGCGACAATAAAGTGCCATGGCTGGGAGTTGGTGCTGGACGGGCTGTATTGCAGCAGGGTTTTGATCTTTTCCGCTTCGTCTGCGGTCAGTTTTTTAGCGGGGTCGAACGCCTTGGTGGAGTGGCGTTTCAGGGCGACAGAAATAATATCCATAACAACTCCTGGTAATGAAATTCGCCCGCATGCGGGCGCGAAAGGAGAGCAGATTACAGCGAGACGCGGAAAAAGATAAGTGCGATTCGAGCGCTTATTCTGTTCGTCTCAGATGAACAATCAAACCGGCCTGATCCACTTCTGGTCTTTTTTCGGCAGCTTATCCACCACCAGATTCCAGGAATCGTTGATGAGATCGGTCACCAGCTCTGGCGTGACGTCGTCGGTACCGTAGAGGGAAATCCAGTGTTTTTTGTTCAGATGATAGCCCGGTTCAACCCCGCGATAAATTTGTTGGTTTAACAGCGATTTTTCCGGGTCTGATTTCAGGCTGACGTGGGGCCGTCCATGTACGGTGGCCATCAGCATAAAAATTTTTCCGCCCACCTTAAACACATCGTATTCGGGCCCAAACGGCCAGCAATGTTCGGTGAAAGGCAGCTCCAGCGCCACGCGTTTGGCGTGCTCCTGCAGGGATTTACTGTCCATCGCTCTCTTCCTGGGCAAGCCCGCGCCACATAACCTCAAACCCGAGCGCTTTGAAATCAACGGCGCGGGAAGGATCGCGGGTGGCAAATTCCATTGTGGATTCGGCAAGCGATAAGAAAAGCGCATCGCCAAAGGTTTTAAATTCATCAGACATAAACACCTGGCGTATCGAACGGCGGCAGAGCTCATGGAGTTCCGGGAACATCTCCTTCACCGCCTGTTCCGTTTCGACGCTCAGCTTTTCACTCACGCCGATCTGACGGATAGCCGCATGCGCAACAGGGTTACGAATACCCCAGTCCACATAGCTGTTCCAGATATTGCGGGTATGTTCTTTTGGCAGCGTAATGGTGCGATCGAGGTTCGCCAGCATGGTCTGGCAGAGATCCTGCTTCAGATGCAGATAGAGGGCATTCAGCAGATCGTCTTTGGTAGCAAAGTAGCGGAACAGGGTGCCTTCGGCGACGCCCGCCTTACGGGCAATTAAGGCCGTTGAGGCGGCAATACCTGACTGCGCAAATGCCGCGGTTGCGGCGTTCAGTAAGGCCTGTTTTTTATCTTCACTCTTCGGACGTGCCACTAAATTTATCCTCCTGTCACTTGTAAAAACCCTGATTGAAACACGTGCTTTGACCCGCTGCAACGCGGAATGTCAAAGATCGAAAACGTCTTGACGACTTTATCATCATATCTATAATGAGTGCTTACTCACTCATAATCAAGTTTACCCCGCGCAAACCATCGGATGAGGCGCGTTTTCGGGTCAGGATATGAAAAAACCTCTCTTCATCTGCGTGGTGTTAATCATGATTATTGCTTCAGCTGCGAGTTTTCCGTCTGTTCTGAACGCCGGTTTTGGCCAGCCACCGCAGGGTGCGCAGCTTACGGAAGTAGAGGCCTCGCCACAGTATCGCGACGGGAAGTTCCACAATACGTTGCCTACGCCGGGCTATAACGGCGACAAAAATATGCTGGTGGCGATGTGGGAGTTTCTGACCCAGAAGACCGAAAACGCCCGTCCTGCACAGCCGCTGCCGCTGGTGAAAACCGATCTCGCGAGCCTGCCGCTGGAGCAGGAGACGCTGGTGTGGCTCGGTCACTCCTCCTGGTATATGCAGCTGGCGGGTAAACGTATTCTGATCGACCCCGTTCTCGGGAATTACGCGGCGCCGTTTTCATTCCTCAATAAAGCCTTCGCCGGGGAGTATCCCTGGCAGGCGAGCAGCATGCCGGAGATCGACCTGCTGATCATCTCGCACGATCACTACGATCACCTGGATCACGCCACCATCACGGCGCTGCTACCAAAGGTGAAACGCGTGGTTACCCCACTTGGCGTGGGATCGCACCTGCGTTACTGGGGAATGAAGCCGGAGATTATTGAAGAGCGCGACTGGAACCAGTCGGTACGTATCAGCGAGGCGCTGACGGTACATGTCCTGCCGGCGCGTCATTTTTCCGGACGCGGCATAAAGCGCAATCAAACGCTGTGGGGCAGTTTTATGTTCGTTACGCCCGGGCAGAAGATTTACTACAGCGGCGATTCGGGTTACGGGCCGCATTTTAAGGCTATCGGTGAGCAGTTTGGCGAGGTGGACCTGGCCATTATGGAAAACGGTCAGTATGACCAGGACTGGAAGTATATCCACATGCTGCCGGAAGAGACGGCGCAGGCCTCAGTGGATCTGAACGCGAAAGCCGTGGTGCCTGGGCATAACGGACGTTTCGTGCTGGCGAAACACACCTGGAACGATCCGCTGATCCAACTGGCAAAAGCCAGCAAGGACAAAAATTATCGGCTGCTGACACCCGCGCTGGGCGAGCCTGTCCGGGTGAGTGACACCACACAAACGTTTCGTGAGTGGTGGGAATAATGATCAATCAAGAAGCTGAAGGGGAGAGCAGTATGACCATTTCCGCTCAAGTTATCGACACCATCGTCGAGTGGATCGACGATAACCTGCACCAGCCATTACGTATTGAAGAGATTGCCCGTCACGCGGGTTACTCGAAATGGCATCTGCAGCGGTTGTTTATGCAATACAAAGGGGAGAGTCTGGGGCGCTACATCCGTGAACGCAAGCTGCTGCTGGCAGCACGGGACCTGCGCGAATCAGACGCGCGGGTGTATGACATTTGCCTGCGTTACGGGTTTGACTCGCAGCAGACGTTTACCCGCATCTTCACCCGCACGTTCAACCAGCCACCTGGGGCGTATCGCAAAGAGAACCACAGTCGGGCGCATTAAGCCGTTTTGCCCGGTGGCTTCGCCTGCCGGGCCTCCATCACCTGCTTACGACGCCAGTGAAAACCAGCGGCGCCAGACGAAACGCAGCACGAAGAATTCGATCGCCCCAAGCAGTAAAAACCACACGCAGAACAGAATAGTGTAGAGCTGGTTCAGATCCACCATGTGGAAGGTTTGAACCAGCTTCTGCGCCAGTACCAGCCCCAGCGAGGGTGCCGGTAACAGCAGGCACGAAAGCAGGGCCAGCAATAAAATGCCGCCCGCCGTGAGCAGCGATTCTAACGGGTGTTTCATCGTAATGTTAATCGTCAGTTAAAAATGTCATTGTCGGGCATCGCGAAACGTAAAGCAATATAAACCCGACAATACACATTCACCAAAATAATCGCCGCTGATTATCTTCTTATTCTCAGAATAAAAACAATCCCCCACGCGCGATTAAATGAATATCGCGTTATGTCAATTAATGTCTGCGTTATGAAAATAATTTTACAAACGTATAGGTGCTATATCCAATTAACGTTGCAATAACAATGGCAGCGATAATGTATAACGCCAGGCGGCGTCCGCGATAAATACCAAACATGGATCCTCCTCGTTTAGAGTTGGTTTAGAAATATTTTGTAAAAATTGGGTCATCGAAATAGTTTTAAGCAGTTTTGAATAACCGAGACGTCATTATATTGCGGTAGATCAATTTTACCCGCAAGACTTTAAAATGAATTTATTTACGCCCGAAAGGAATTCAGGCTTCTGTTCACCGGATATTAAAGGAAAAATACGATGACCGAAAAAAAATTGTCCCCAAATGTGCCGCCTTCCGGCGGGCTGGCATACCAGCAGACCGTAGAGCAGGTGCTTGCGCACGCGCAGAGCCAGGCCAGTGGTCTGGACCGTGCAGAGGCACAGGCGCGTTTGCAAAAACAGGGCCCGAATGCGCTGCCGGAGAAAAAAGGTAAACCCGCCTGGCTGCGTTTTTTAGCCCATTTTAACGATGTCCTGATTTATGTCCTGCTGGCCGCGGCCGTATTAACGGCAATAATGGGCCACTGGGTCGATACGCTGGTTATTTTGGGCGTGGCGGTGATCAATGCGTTAATTGGTCATATTCAGGAAAGCAACGCGGAAAAATCGTTGAAGAGTATTCGTAATATGCTCTCCAGCGAGGCGCACGTTATTCGCAATGGCAACCATGAAACAATACCCACAACTGAAATAGTTCCGGGCGATATTATTGTTTTACGTGCGGGGGATCGTATTCCCGCAGATATGCGCTTAATCGAAGCTCATAATTTACGCGTGGAAGAGGCGATTCTCACCGGCGAATCCACGGTGGTAGATAAACACACCAACCCGCTGAACGGTGAACTGCCGCTGGGCGATCGCACTAATCTGGTCTTCTCAGGCACCACCGTAAGCGCGGGTGGGGGGATTGGCGTGGTGATTGCCACCGGGCAGGAGACCGAGCTTGGCCACATCAACCAGATGATGGACGGGATTGAAAAACACCGCACGCCGCTGCTGGTACAGATGGACAAGCTGGGCAAGGCTATCTTCGCCATTATTCTGGCGATGATGGCGGCGCTGTTTATCTTCAGCCTGGTGTTCCGCGAGATCCCAATGGGCGAGCTGCTGCTCTCGCTGATTAGCCTGGCGGTGGCGTCCGTACCGGAAGGTCTGCCAGCGATTATCTCCATTATCCTCTCTCTGGGTGTGCAGGCGATGGCCCGCAAGCGGGCGATTATCCGCAAGCTGCCAACGGTTGAAACCCTGGGGGCGATGACCGTGGTCTGCTCGGATAAAACCGGCACCCTGACCATGAACGAAATGACGGTGAAGGCCATCATCACCGCTGACGCCTGCTACCGCGTGGACGGCAACAGCTACGAGCCGGTGGGTAACATTTACCTGGAAGGCAGCGACGAGCCGATGCAGATCCAGCCGGACACCGTGCTGGAGCAGTACCTGCGCACCATCGATCTGTGCAACGACAGCCAGCTGATTCAGGACGAGCGCGGCCTGTGGGGCATCACCGGTGGGCCGACCGAAGGCGCGCTGAAGGTGCTGGCGGCGAAAGCCCACCTCGCGCCGGTGATGACCACGCTGATTAACAAAATCCCGTTCGACTCGCAGTACAAGTACATGAGCACCCACTACCAGATTGGCAGTGAGGAGCAGATACTGATCACCGGCGCGCCGGATGTGATTTTCGCCCTCTGCGCACAGCAGCAGACCCGCAACGGTGCGCAGGCGTTTGACCGTGCGTACTGGGAAAGCGAGATGGAGCGCTATGCGCGCCAGGGGCTGCGTATGGTGGCCGCGGCGTTCAAACCGGCAAACGGTGAGCAGGCGCTGACGCATGACGATCTCAGTCACGGGCTGATCTTCCTCGGTATCGCCGGGATGATGGATCCACCGCGCCCGGAAGCCATTGACGCCATTAACGCCTGCCAGCAGGCAGGGATCCGCGTGAAGATGATCACTGGCGATCACCCGCAGACGGCGATGAGCATTGGTCAGATGCTGGGGATCACCAACAGCGAGCAGGCGGTGACCGGCTACCAGCTGGAGAAGATGGACGACGCCGAGCTGGCGGACGCGGCGGTGAAGTATGACATCTTCGCCCGTACCAGCCCGGAGCATAAGCTGCGTCTGGTGAAAGCCCTGCAGGATAAAGGTGAAATTGTCGGCATGACCGGTGACGGCGTGAACGATGCCCCGGCGCTGCGTCAGGCGGACGTGGGTATTGCGATGGGCATCAAAGGCACCGAAGTGACCAAAGAGGCGGCGGACATGGTCCTGACAGACGATAACTTCGCCACCATTGCCAGCGCGGTAAAAGAGGGACGTCGTGTCTACGACAACCTGAAGAAAACCATTCTGTTCATCATGCCAACTAACCTGGCGCAGGGGCTGTTGATTGTGATTGCGCTGCTGGCGGGGAATATCATTCCGCTCACGCCGGTACTGATTCTGTGGATGAACATGGCAACCTCCGCCACGCTCTCCTTCGGCCTGGCGTTTGAAGCCGCCGAGCGCAACATCATGCGCCGTCCGCCGCGTCAGACCGGGCAGCACGTGATGGACGCGTATGCCGTGTGGCGCGTGGCCTTTGTGGGCACCATGATTGCCATCGCCGCTTTTGCGCTGGAAGCCTTGCTGGCCCCGCGCGGTCACAGCGCGGAGTTCATTCGCACCGTGCTGCTGCAGATGCTGGTCTGCGCCCAGTGGGTGTACATGATTAACTGCCGCAACACCGAAGGGTTCTCCCTGAACCGCGGCCTGCTGGCAAACAAAGGGATCTGGCTGGTGACCGGTGTGCTGTTCCTGCTCCAGGTGGCGATTATCTATCTGCCGTTTATGCAGATGCTGTTCGGCACCGAAGCACTGCCGCTGCGCTACTGGTTCGTGACGCTGGCGGTGGCAATCGGGATGTTCTTTATCGTCGAAATCGAGAAGCGACTCACCCGCAGGTTCCGTAAGGCCGCATAACCTTTTGCCCTCACCCTAACCCTCTCCCACAGGGAGAGGGGACCCTGACCTCCCTCTCCCTGTGGGAGAGGGCCGGGGTGAGGGCAGCAACCCTGAGGTACTCCCATGAAATTCCCACTCCTGTTCGCGCTCCTCGCCTGCACCCTGCAACCCGCATTCGCTGCCGCCATTCCTGTTCGCGTCGCCGCCGTGGAGCAGACCGCCCACGCCGCCGAGCGTCAGATCCCGGGCCGCATCGAAGCGATTCACACCGTTGAGCTGCGCGCCCGCACGGAAGGCGTGATTACCAAAATCCACTTCCGCGACGGGCAGTACGTGAAAAAGGGAGACGTGCTGTTTGAGCTCGATGACGCCGAGCCGCGCGCCGCCCTGCGCCTGGCACAGGCCGAGGTGAGAAGCGCCGAAGCCACGCTGCGTCAGGCGCAGCAGCAGCTCTCGCGCTTTGAAAGCCTGGGTAGCAGTAACGCCATCAGCCGTCACGACGTGGATAACGCCCGCATGCAGCGGGACGTCGCCAGCGCCGCGCTGGAGCAGGCGAAAGCCCGTCTCGACACCCGCAGCGTCACCCTGAACTATACCCGCATCGCCTCGCCGATTGACGGTCGCGTGGGGCACAGCCAGTTCCACGTTGGCAGCCTGGTCAACCCTGCCAGCGGCGTGCTGGTGGAAGTCGTGCAGCTCGATCCCATCCGCATCGCCTTTGCGCTGGAAGAGGGGGCATTTGCCACCAAAGCCGGACAGCATGCGGATATCAGCGCCATGAAGCAGGCCTGGCAGGCGTTAATTGACAGCAACGGCCAGCGCATCCCAGGTGAACTGACGTCCGTGGATAACCGCATCGACCCGCGTACCGCCAGCGTGATGCTGCGCGCCGAGTTTGCCAACCCGCGCCATCAGCTCCTGCCCGGCGGCAACGTGAACGTGACCCTGCGCCCGGCAACCGAGCAGCCCGTGCTGACCCTTCCCGCCGCGGCGGTCCAGCAGAACGGCGACGGCTTTTTTGCCTGGGTGGTTAACGCCGACGGCAAAGCCGACATGCGCCCGCTGACGATCGCCGGGCAGATCGGCCAGCAGTTCCAGATTACCTCCGGCGTGAAGCCCGGTGAGCGAGCGATCACTGACGGCGCGCAGCGCGTGCAGCCAGGCGCTGCCGTTCAGATACTGAATTAAGGAGCCATCATGCTGACGTTTTTCATCAAACGCCCGCGCTTTGCGATGGTGATTGCGCTGGTCATTACCCTGTTGGGGGCTATCGCGCTGAAGCTGATCCCGGTGGAGCAGTACCCGCAGATTACGCCACCGGTAGTTAATGTCAGTGCGTCATGGCCGGGGGCCAGCGCGGCTGACGTGGCGGAGGCCATCGCCACACCGCTGGAGACCCAGCTTAACGGCGTGGATCACATGCTGTATATGGAGTCCACCAGCTCTGATGAAGGCACCTACAGCCTGAACATCACGTTTGCTGCCGGAACCGACCCGGATCTGGCCGCCATCGACGTGCAAAACCGCGTGTCGCAGGCTGTGGCGCAATTGCCGACCGAGGCGCAGCAAAACGGCGTGCAGGTGCGCAAGCGGGCCACCAACCTGATGATGGGGGTAAGTCTTTACTCACCGAATAACACCCACACGCCACTGTTCGTCAGCAATTACGCCAGCACCCAGGTGCGTGAGGCGCTGTCCCGCCTGCCGGGCGTCGGGCAGGTGCAGATGTTTGGCGCGCGTGACTACAGCATGCGTATCTGGCTGCGTCCCGACCGCATGAACGCGCTCAACGTCACCACCGACGACGTGGCGCAGGCGCTGCGCGAGCAGAACGTGCAGGGCGCGGCAGGCCAGGTCGGCACGCCGCCGGTGTTTAACGGCCAGCAGCAGACCCTGACCATCAACGGGCTGGGGCGCTTAAACCAGGCCGAAGACTTTGCCAACATCATCATCCGCGCGGGCGAGATGGGGCAACTGGTGCGCCTGCAGGACGTTGCCACCATCGAGCTTGGCTCGCGCAGCTACAGCTCCGGCGCGCAGCTGAACGGGCAGGACTCCGCCTACCTCGGTATCTATCCGACCCCGTCCGCCAACGCCCTGCGCGTGGCCGACGCGGTGCGCGCAGAGCTTGAACGTCTCTCGACGCGCTTCCCGGACGACCTGGTGTATGAGGTGAAATTCGACACCACTACCTTTGTCGCCGCGACGATCAAAGAGATCGGCGTCTCGCTGGCGCTGACCCTGCTGGCGGTAGTGGTGGTCGTTTCCCTGTTCCTGCAGAGCTGGCGCGCCACGCTGATTGTCGCCCTTGCCATTCCGGTATCGCTGGTGGGCACCTTTACGGTGCTCTACACGCTTGGCTACTCCGCCAACACGCTCAGCCTGTTCGCCATTATTCTGGCGCTGACCATGGTGGTTGATGATGCCATCGTCGTCGTGGAAAGCGTCGAAACGCTGATGGCGGAAGGGCAGAGCCGGACGGCGGCGACCGCGCTGGCGCTGCGCCAGATTGCCGGGCCGGTGATCGCGACGACGCTGGTGCTGCTGGCGGTATTTGTGCCGGTGGCCTTGCTGCCGGGGATTGTCGGCGAGCTGTACCGCCAGTTTGCGGTCACGCTCTCCACCGCCGTAACGCTTTCAAGCCTGGTGGCGTTAACCCTGACCCCCGCGCTCTGCGCGCTGCTGCTGCGCCCGCGTCCGGCGCGCCCGGCGGCTGTGTATCGCGTTTTCAATCGTGGGCTGGATACTGCGCGCAATGGTTATACCCGTATCGTCAATTTCTTCAACCTTCGCCCGTGTCTGGCGCTGCTGGCCACCGCAGGCGCGGCAGCGGTGGTGGTGTTCAGCTTTACGTCGATGCCAAAAGGCTTCCTGCCGCAGGAAGATCAGGGCTACTTCTTCGCCAGCGTTCAGTTGCCGGAAGCGGCTTCGCTTGAGCGTACCGAAGCCGTCATGACCACTGCACGTGAACTGATCGCCAAAAACCCGGCGGTAGAGGATGTGATTCAGGTTTCCGGGTTTAATATTCTCAACGGCACCAGCGCCTCCAATGGCGGGTTTATCTCCATCATGCTGAAGGACTGGAGCGAGCGTCCGCCGCTGGATGAAGTGATGGGTACCCTGCAGCGCCAGCTGCTGGCGTTGCCGGAAGCAACCATCATGACCTTTGCCCCGCCGACGCTGCCGGGGCTGGGCAATGCTTCCGGTTTCGACCTGCGTATTCAGGCGCAGGCGGGGCAGAGCCCGGCGGAGCTGGAGCGCATCACCCGCGAGGTGCTGGTGAAAGCCAACCAGCATCCGCAGTTGAGCCGCGTATTCACCACCTGGAGCAGCAACGTGCCGCAGCTGACGCTGGCCGTTGACCGCGAGCGCGCGGCACGTCTCGACGTACCGGTGTCGCGCATCTTCAGCAGCCTGCAGACCGCTTTTGGCGGCACGCGCGCCGGCGATTTCAGCGTCAACAACCGCGTCTACCACGTGGTGATGCAAAACGAGATGCAGTGGCGCGAGCGCGCCGGGCAAATCAGCGAGCTGTTCGTGCGCAGCAACAACGGCGAGCGGGTGCGCCTGAGTAATCTCGTGACCATCACGCCCACCGTCGGCGCACCGTTCCTGCAGCAGTACAATCAGTTCCCGTCGGTGTCGGTGAGCGGTTCAGCGGCGGAAGGGGTCAGCAGCAGCTCCGCTATGGCGGCGATGAGCCAGCTTCTGGCGGAAAACCTGCCAGCGGGTTATGACTATGCCTGGAGCGGCATGTCGTACCAGGAGCAGCAGACCGGCAATCAGGCAATCTGGATCGTACTGGCGGCGGTGGTGATGGCGTGGCTGTTCCTCGTTGCCCAGTACGAGAGCTGGACGTTACCGGCGAGCGTGATGCTCTCGGTGCTGTTCGCCATCGGCGGGGCACTGGTCTGGCTGTGGACAGCCGGCTATGCCAACGACGTGTATGTACAGATTGGTCTGGTGTTGCTGATAGCCCTTGCTGCCAAGAACGCCATTCTTATCGTCGAGTTTGCCCGGGCGCGGCGCATGGAGGGGATAGCAATAGCCGATGCGGCTCGCGAGGGGGCATCACGCCGCTTCCGTGCGGTGATGATGACGGCGGTATCGTTCATTATTGGCGTCCTGCCAATGATGCTGGCGACCGGGGCGGGTGCCCAAAGCCGTCGCATCATTGGTACTACGGTATTCAGCGGTATGCTGGTGGCGACCGTGGTAGGGATCCTGTTCATCCCCGCGCTGTTCGTGCTGTTCCAGCGCCTGCGCGAGTGGGGGCACGGCCTTACGGACTCGTTGCCCACAGCTCGCAGTGCTTCTGAACCAGAGAAATAAGCGAGCCGCCGTCGGCGATAAAGTCCCGCATCCGCTGCGCCTCGCTCTTGCCCTGCTTTAACAGCAGGGCAAGTTCCTTGATCGCGCTGGTCGCGCCGAGCTTCTCGGCCGATGGCGCAACCTGCTCCAGCAGCCAGGCAATATCCTCTGCGACCGTCTTGTGCTCGCCGGTATGCACGTCCGTCAGTATGCCCTCCAGCCCGTAGCGACACGCCTGAAAACGGTTAAAGCGATACAGCAGAAAATCCCTCTCCTGATGCTTATACGGCCGGGTGGTCAGCAGCCAGTGGGATGTGGCCTGGATCAGCCCGGCGATATTGATCGCATGGCCGAGCGTCAGCGGCGTATCCATCACCCGCACCTCAACGGTGCCAAAATGTGGGCTGGGGCGAATGTCCCAGTGCAGATCTTTAATGCTGTCGATCATGCTGGTAGCGCTCAGGCGGCGAAACAGCCCCTCGAACTCCTGCCAGTTGTTGACCCACGGCATCTGCCCGTTATCCGGGAACCCGGAAAAGATGTTGAGTCGCGACGAGGCAAACTTTGTGTCCGTGCCCTGCATGTAGGGTGATGCGGCGGCCAGGGCGATAAAGTGCGGGACAAAGCGTGACAGGCCATGCAGCAGATAAATCGCGTCATCGCCGGTCCGGCACCCGACATGCACGTGCTGGCCAAAGACCGTTGCCTGTAGAATCAGATAGCCAAAGCGCTCCAGGGTAATGTTGTAGCGCTCGTCATCGCACACCTCCTGCCGCTGCCACTTCTGGAACGGATGCGTCCCGCCGCCGCAGATCTGAATATGCTGCTCCGCCGCCGCCCGCAAAATGCTCTGCTGCATCATGGAGAACTGTGCCGCCGCCTGATCGATGTTCTGGCACACGCCGGTGGCAATCTCAAGCATGCTTTCGGTGATATCGTGTTTGACCTCACCGCCTTTGATGTCGTCTTTAACGGCGGCGATAAGCGCGGAGGAGTCCTGGCTCAGATCGTATCCCGGTGGGTTAACCACCTGCAGCTCGAGTTCGATGCCAAGGGTATAGGGTTCAGAGGATTTGAAATCGGGTAAAGGCATGGCGCACTCCGTTGTCTGTCGAGTGTTGAGTATAGACAACGACGTGGCGCTCACTTTTTACAGTGGTATAACTGTTAGCAGGCTTAGCGAAAAGGGGAGTTAACCATGTCTGACAATCCAGAGATTGCGCTGATTGGTCCTGGTGCAATTGGTACCACCATCGCCGCGGCGCTGCATGATGCTGGCCGCACGCCGCAGCTATGCGGACGCACCGCACATCCAGAGCTGCGTTTGCGCGACGACGAAGGTGAAACGGTCGTTCCCGGCCCGGTATTGACCGATCCGACAGCCATCACACGCCCTGTGGATCTGGTTTTTGTGGCGGTGAAGACCACACAGAACGCTGACAGCGCCGGGTGGCTGCGCGCGCTGTGTGACGTAAACACAGTGGTCTGCGCTCTGCAAAACGGCGTGGAGCAGAAAGCCCAACTGGAGCCGTGGGTCAACGGCGCGACGGTGCTACCGTCGGTGGTCTGGTTCCCGGCGCAGCGCGAGCCGGATGCCTCCGTCTGGCTGCGCGCCAAACCGCGCCTTACCTTGCCGGACGTTCCGCAGGCAAAACGGGTGGTGGATGCGCTGCAGGGTACACGCTGTGCGGTAGAACTGTCGGCTGATTTCACCACTGTCGCCTGGCGCAAGCTGCTGCAAAATGCGGTTGCCGGGCTGATGGTGCTGGCCAACCGTCGTGCCGGAATGTTCAGGCGCGAGGATATCAGCGAACTTGCGCTGGCCTATCTGCGCGAAGGCCTTGCCGTCGCCCGTGCCGAGGGGGCGGCGCTCAATGATGACGTGGCGCAGGAGATCCTGGCGAACTTCCAGCGCGCCCCGGCCGATTTAGGCACCTCGATCCTTGCCGACCGTCAGGCCAACCGCCCACTGGAGTGGGATATCCGCAACGGCGTGATCCAGCGCTATGGCCGCGCGCACGGTATTCCGGTGCCCATGAGCGATGTGATAGTGCCGCTGCTGGCGGCGGGGAGCGAGGGGCCGGGCTAACGGCCGCTGTTTTTCCGTTCGGCAAAGTAGTGCGCGGGCGTGGTGCCCATCGCTTTGCGAAACATGGTGATAAACGCATTCACGGATTCATACCCGAGTTTTGTCGCCACATTCTGCACCGGGGCACCGCTCGCCAGCTCCTGCAGGGCGATAATAAGGTGCAGCTGCTGCCGCCATCGCCCAAAACTCAGCCCGGTCTCGCGTTGCATCAGGCGCGCAAGTAAAATAAAAATATATTTAAAATCAATTTCTTACTTTGTTTTTTGCTTATGACTGTCATCACGTTGTGTAACAGTTTTAGCAGCGTTTTGTATCACTGCATTTATGCACACCATTTTCGAGCTTGTGACAGGCTTCGTTATCAGACATAAGCCTGACGAATTCGTCCAACGGCTTTGCGCGTTATTTTGCTCCAAATGGGCAAGAGATCTTCTGTTGTACAACATCTTGTAAGGGGGCGACAGGCAGAACTGACGGGGATTTTTGAGACATTTCAAGGATAGGCCAGCATAACTGCTGGCCTATTTAAGGGATGCTATCGAAAATACAACACTGCTCCGGCGATAACGATTGATACCAATCCTAAAGCGGAGAAAGCATACTCGACGATAAACCAGTTTTTTAGGTGAGGTGGCAAGTCTTTGATGAATGCAACATCATCATTTGTACTGTCAACTGAGCTTTTACCAAAGATCAAAGGGTTCACGATAAAGTTGATCTTCGCTGCATAACCTGAGCTAAACCCTATAGAATCGGCATTATCGAAGATAATCGATCCGGCAGGGAGAGAACCAAACTTTTCTTTATACAGCGTGCAGATCGCGGAGAAGCGCTTTTTGTTGAGAAATGAGAGGAACGCGACCGCGATACCACAGCAGAGGCTTAACCCCGCGAATCCGCAGATAATCAGATCAGATAGAGTGAACATTTATTTAACAACCTCATAAATTTTCTCTCCTGCAAACTCCCCAACGTTGCTGCCAACTTCACCGACACCATACCCAACGGCTCCAGAAACTATTACGCCACATGCTAACGCGCCAACGGCTCCGACTTCTACAGTTAACGCGCCGAGCACTACCGAACATGCCGCTGTGGCTCCACTATACACTGCTGAGGATGTGTAAATACCCGCAGCAGTACCAACACTGAATCCGCCAACCTGAGTAAATGCCGCTTTTTCACAATCGCTCCCAATGGTGCAGGCTTCATAAACTTTGTCCAGCCTGTTAGCGCCATCGAGAGCAATACCGACATAGCCAACTGCTTTCATCATCTTCACGTATTTTGCTGCGTTCTCCATGAAGGTGGCGTAGCCTTCAATGTCAGCAACCCCCGTTTGATTCCAGCGGTGAGTGATAGAACTGGTCGATAGTCCTAATGCTCGCTTAATATCTGGGTAGTCCTGTAATGCCAGTTTGTGTCGTGTGAAATCAGTGAGAATGCTATCAAGTTCACCGAATAGCTGCCGCCTCTGCACGTAGAACTGTTCGCTGATCAGTGATCCACTGGTAATATACTGATTTTTGTACGCTTGCTGAATCCTGGTCAAAACATTTTCGATCTTCTCAAAGTATTTACCAGCAGCATCTGAAGCAACCCCGGCTGTCGTACTGGCACGTGAAGTAAACAGAACAATGGTGTCTTTGTTCTTATGAAGAAAGTTAGCTTCCTGGATAGTCAGTGGTTCTAACGCTGCATCAACCCTCGCTTTCGCGGCTTTCATGTGGGCAATCTGTTCGTCGTCCTGCTTTTCAGGATCAACCAGAAGCATAATCGAACCAGCTTTGTATTTTTCATCGGGGCCGTTCAGCGTAGCGAATAGTTCCTTTGCTCCCGCTGGCGGGTTTTCGGTGAATAGCAGACGTTGCCAGGCTTCTGTAGTGCCGCCATAGGGGAGAACGGCAAAACCAGCGTCTATGCCTGTTTTCTTCTTTGCTGTCTGGGCGTGTTGTTCCGGTTCTGACTCAATCGGTTCTGGGAGTACAGGAATCCCTACGGGGTGAGACAGATCAGTGTTTGTTACTGTTTCTTCTCCACCAAGTTCGTAACCATCGTCAAAGTTTGAAGGAACGAATTTCGATTTGCAGGGGCAGGAGCTATAGCTGTGCAGCGTTCCGGCAATCCTTTTACCATGTATATAGTCGGTATCAAGACCGCCACAAATACGGTAACGACCCGGATGATTACCACAGGTTACCTGATGGCCTTCACAGGCCATGTCTTTACCGAAAAACTGGTGGTCACACCATCCTTCAATAATCCGACCGCCGCATACCGTCTTATCACCCCTGAACAGAAAGTAACCTTTGGCTGCCATTAGTGCTTACTCCCTGGCATGGTTAAGAGTCCTTTCGGAAATGTGTCACCTTCACGGAAAACCAGTCTGCTGCCGGATTGTGATGTTGAGATTATTTCGTCGCCATTACCAAGCATACTTCCAACCAATGCAGCAGATGTGTCCTGTATAATACGAGCCCCACCTGCACCGGAAACAATAGTGACTTCACTGCCATCAGTGTAAACAACTTTATCTCCAACCCGCGCCATCTTATACCCACCAGTTGGACTGCCTGCCGAAGCATTGCGGATCACTCCCCCGTTGCGGGTGATGCTTCCCACTACAGCGAATCGGAAAATGGAGGCTAATGGGCGACTAACGTGTTTATTAAAATCCTCAAGCTTTTCACGTGTCTTGCTGTCACAGCTTGCTAAAAAATCTTCGTCGTAGTGTTCCTGTGAAGAGGATTCTCGGATTTCAGGCGTGATCTCGTTGGTGTATTGCTGCATAAGTCCATCTGCTTTGTGTGGAAATAATCACTGCGGTCATTTTACAAACAATCACCACATGCACAACAAGTATTAGATCTAAGTGAAACTACGTTTCGTAAGAGAAGGTTATTTTCATGAAATTACTGCTCTCTTTACTGGCTCGCTATGCGTTGATGGGCTTCGGGCCTGAGATTTCCGGTCACGTGGAGAGCATTGGGCATGGGATTGGGGACAGCAATGATGAGACGGGCGGGCTGGCGCAGCGCGTGCCGGTGCGCATTCATATCGACACCTTACCGAAGGGAGTTGAGCTGGTGGCGGGCCTGTCGGCGAGCGTGCCGGTGGGACAATAATCTGGGGATAGTCAGCCTTAAACACATATGCGAAACTTACCGCTTCTGAAAAAATGTGGTGGGACCCGCTCAATGTCAGAACCATCTTCGCAGTGCCTGTTTAATGAAGGAATGATCGCTTTTCCTGAGGGCTATCAGGATCGTACCGTCAATGTCTTCGCGCCGCCTGCTGCGGATGCGCCAGCATTCAACATCTCCCGCGATACCCTCAACCCCGGCGAAGCGCTTGCCGCGTATATCGATCGCCAGCTCGCCCTGATGGCAAAACATCTCAAGGGCTGGAAGCAGGGTGAACGCAGTGCCGCAACGCTCGGCGACGGCCTTTTGCAGGGTGAAATGGTCCACGCCAGCTATCTGCGCGACGGGAAACGCATCTGGCAGCAGCAGGCCGTGTTTAATGCCGAGCGCGATAACATTCTGGTGTTCACCATGACCTGCACCCGTACGCTGGGCGATACGGACTGCGCGCTGTTCGGCGATCTTCTCAGGAGCTTTCGCTTCCACCATTAACACCAGGGATAGTCGTTATGTTTGAAGCTGCACGCGTTGGTGATGATATCGGCCACTCCGGTGCGCTGGCCGGGATGATTGCCGGAACGATTGTCGGTGGCCTGATTGCCGCCGCCGGGGGCATTCTGGCGGGGGCGATGTTTATTGCCGGTCTCGGCGCATCCTGCCTTGGCGTGGGTGTGCTGCTCGTCGGCGCAAGCCTGGCCGTGGGGTATTACACCGGGGAGCTGGCGACCGCCGCCCGGGACAGCATCGCTGACGCCGGGGCATCCAGTATGACCAAGAAAGGCGTCATCACCTCCGGCTCGCCCAATGTGTTTATCAACAGCAAACCCGCCGCCATCGCGACGGACAGCGCCGTGAAGTGCTCGGACGATGGCTCGCAGCAGATGGCCGAAGGCTCTAAGCGCGTCTCCATTAACAGCCAGCCTGCGTCCCGCATCGGGGATCGCACCACCTGCGACGCGAAGGTGATGACCGGCTCGGACAATGTCTTCATCGGCGGCGATCCGCAGCAAACCCTGCCCATTCAGTCTGAAGTGCCCGAGTGGCTCTATAAAGTCTCCGATCTTACCCTGCTGTTCGCCGGGCTTCTCGGCGGCTGGGGCGGTGCGGCCGGCAAAGTCGGGGCGCTCTCTAAGCTGCTGGGCAAAATCCCTGGGATCAATAAGCTGGCCCGTATCGCCTGTCGCGCCGGCACGCTGATGACCGGCGTGGCGGCCGCGGGGATCATCGCCCGCCCGGTAGATATCGTCAGCGGACAGAAGTTTCTCAGCGGGGATGATGAGCTGGATTTCGTTCTTCCTTCCCGCCTGCCGGTGCGCTGGCAGCGCTACTGGCGCAGCGGCAACCCCGGCGACAGCGTGCTGGGCCGCGGCTGGAGCCTGTTCTGGGAAAGCCGCCTGGAGCCTTATCAGGACGGCCTGGTGTGGCGCGCACCGTCCGGCGATTACGTCGCCTTCCCGAAGGTCCCGAAAGGGCTGCGCACCTACTGCGAAAGCGAAAAAAACTGGCTTGAACATCACCATGACGACAGTTGGTCGGTGTATGACGTCAGCGGCGAGCGCTGGCACTATGCGCCGCTGCGGGATGACTCTCCGTCGCTGCTCCAGCGCATCTCTGAACCCTGCGGCAACGATATTCTCTTCGAGTGGAATGCGGATAATACTCTGCATGCCCTGACCGACAGCGCGGGCCAGCGCGTGGTCTGCCGCTACGACCGTGACAGGCTCGCCAGCGCCTGGCTGGATGACGAGATTTGCCTGGTCAGTTACGCTTATGATGAGCAGCGCCAGCTGGTCTGTGTGACCGGCCGGGGCGGTAGCGTGCGCCGACGCTTCAGCTGGCAGGACGGGCTGATGAGCGCCCACGAGGACGCCAACGGCCTGCTGAGCGAATACCGCTGGCGGGAGATTGACGGCCTGCCGCGTGTGGTCGGTTTTCGCCACAGCGGCGGCGAACAGCTGACGTTCGAATACGATTTTGATAACGGCACCCGCCGCGCGACCCGCGAAGACGGCGCGCAGGCGCACTGGCTGGTGGATGACGACGACAACGTCGCGCGCTTC
>Ga0268257_1000231_pt1 | contig 88277 bp, 69 predicted proteins | sample AgamicAtPrz_FD_200249 | JGI IMG/M metagenome (GOLD analysis project Ga0268257, IMG submission 200249) | Agave microbial communities from Guanajuato, Mexico - At.P.rz (v2) (version 3) | ecosystem: Host-associated > Plants > Phyllosphere > Phylloplane/Leaf | place: Guanajuato, Mexico | collected... | reverse complement strand
AAGAAATTCGGCACGCACTTGAAGAGAACGAGCAGGTCAAGCTGTCCGGTTTCGGCAACTTCGACCTTCGCGACAAACGCCAGCGGCCGGGCCGCAACCCCAAGACAGGGGAAGAAATCCCGATCACTGCACGGCGCGTCGTCACCTTTCGTCCAGGGCAGAAGTTGAAGGCCCGGGTTGAGGCCTATGCTGGAACCAAGCCATAACGACGAACTGCCCCCCATACCGGGCAAAAGGTACTTCACCATTGGTGAGGTGAGTGAGCTTTGTGCGGTAAAACCGCACGTGCTGCGGTATTGGGAGCAGGAGTTCGATCAGCTCAATCCCGTGAAGCGGCGGGGGAACCGGCGGTATTATCAGCGGCAGGATGTGCTGATGATTCGCCAGATTCGTGCGCTGCTTTATGACCAGGGGTTCACCATTGGTGGGGCTCGGTTGAGGCTCTCCAGTGATGAGGCCAAGGATGAGTCTAGCCAGTACAAGCAGCTGATTCGGCAGATGATTGTCGAGTTGGAGGATGTGTTGGTGGTTTTGAAGAAGTGACCTGGTTTTTGATGAGTGGAAATTTTTTTGAGAAAAAGCTTTCATTTATCAGGAGGTTAGGGTAAATTCTTCAGCGTTCTCGGTAGCATTGAGAACATGCTTCAAAGCCCAGTCGGGGCGTAGCGCAGCCCGGTAGCGCACTTGCATGGGGTGCAAGGGGTCGAGTGTTCGAATCACTCCGTCCCGACCATTATTTAAACGACTAAGCCACCTTCGGGTGGCTTTGTTGTTTCTGGAGTTCTTGGTTTTTTAGAGGCTTCGCTTGTTTCATTAATCAATCTTGTGATTCGGTTAGGCAAGATAGCTGCGCGCATCGTTTCGCGAACCTCGTAACTGAGCAGGCGTATCGTAAAGGGGTGGGCTACCCTGGTTCAATCCGCTGTCCAGTTACGGATGCTCCCTGCGATAAGCGATGAGGGCCGGTGTGGGCGAATAGATTTGCGGGCTGAACTTCTTGTGTTGGACCGTAAGCAGCTTTTCACTGGTCGTGCTACGGAGTGCGCGACCTATGCGTCGAGAGGCCGGGGGAAGTTGAGAACGGCGGATAACCATCTGAATTATATATAAATTGGCTAACTAATTTTTCTTGTGGAATGCTATATGGAATAAGTGAGTGATTTCTGCAGAGCAATTATGAGTGGTGTAGCAAGGTGCCCCCCGGGGCTTTGCCCGGGGGGAGATGCAACGCTATGAAAGCTTTTGTCTGAGATCAGTCAAAGCACGCAATGGGCGCCGTTCCAATTCGAACGTATCCAGGGTTCGTAGCGAAGGTAGCCAGTCTGGCCCCAGCAGATCGCGCATTACACTGGAGTCAGAGTGTCTCCATAACGGGTGAATGACAACGGCGCGCCACAATTCGACGCCCTCTCTCCGCTCAAATAGATAAGGGAGTCCGGAATAGGAGAAATGTCCTCTACTAATTGTACTCGGACGCATAGCTTCGACATCCTCTGCCAGCTGATGCGCCCTGTCTCGCCATCCCTTCATCTCCGGATATTTTTCATCGCTGGAGTTCAGACCACAGGCATAATTTGAGGTGGTCATTGCGCGAAGGTAGGCTAGCCCGAGTCGCCAGTCCAACAAGCCGTGATATCTCCGATTGCCATAGCGTTGAATACAGCGGTAGCACGATGTCTGACATTGAGCTGCATGAGGACCTTCCACACTGTTCCTGAGAAAGTCTTGGAGAGGCCATTTATCAGTTTCTTCTAGAATTTCATGCAAGAGGTCGACTATCAGTGGTGTAGGGCCCCCAGCAGCCGGCTCACCTAAGCGTCGGCAGAGACCTGAACCGTTGATCAGCGCGTCTGCTATTTGCAGCATTGGTTGGCCAGCGCGGAGTCGAGGCTCCAGTGCCTCAAATTCATCGGGGGCAACGTCAAGTGCGAGCGCGGCCTTCTGCACCAAAATTTGCGTCGCGCTGATGGCGGCTGCACGCGTTGGCAAATGCATGAACTCCCCTCTTCGAGCCACCATGTCTAAATTAAGGCGTCGATCAAAGTTCGTTAGCTCCAGGTGAACTGAGTCAGTCTCTTTTGTGGATATTAGACCAAATTGTTGTTGACCAAGCGGTTGGCTTCCGTGTAGGGCAATATGTGATCGCCGCCAGGCTGTTTCGACAGCTTGAATACCCTCAATCACCGCTTTCTGGGATGAAAGTGGAAGTGGTACTTTTTGATCCTGCACTAGGTCCACAGTGAAGCGCTGACCGTCGTTATCGCCATCGATTGGTCCATCATTCAGTTGCAAAATGGTCACGCCTGCTCCACGACGAACAGTTAGAGCGTCACACGTGACTCGATCGCCCTCGTGCAGCACGGTTGCCATCGTACGTAAGGACATTCGCTCAAACTCATCGAGCTCATCTTTCGGTATGAAATCTGTCCGGAACGCTGCAGGGGTAACGTAGAACAAAAAGGCCTCCGGTGGAATCGGGACGTGGCAATCATCACAGTCCAAAGGAACTTCAGTTGCCTCTTTACTTTGCTGTGCCGCTCCACAATTAGGGCAAATTGCCACATATTTTTTGGACTCGCACCAGTCAGTGACTGTCCGTAGTCCTGTAATTTTGTGCCCCTGCTTCTGTGGATCAGTTAAGTTTCCAGTGAATCCAACAATGCGGTGCTTTTTCTTGTCTTTGACCAAAACTGCGCCCGGCGCATACTCAAATACTGCTAGGTCGAGATCACGATCCATCGTGGACCATTCATACTCTGTCTGATTTTCATTTACTTTTGTCTCACGAAGGCCCAGATAGAGATTACGAACGCGTGTAGGCATCCCGTACATGGGCAGTAGGCCTCTTTCAGCTAGGAATCGAGCGAGACCAAACTCATCGCGAGGGGCATGCTCGCGTTGATCTTCTATCTCTTTCAATAGCTTATTAATGTCCGCCTGATCTCGCAGACGCTGGCGCTGGTCTGGATCAAAGGCTGCTGTCTCAATGAATTGGTCGCGTACTTGTTCAGTCTGTTTTAGAGCTGCGCGAAGGCGGGAAGGCCAATTATTTTTTTGATCAAAGTAATAGTCTTCCGTCGTGACATACTCCCCGTGCACATCTGGAGGCATGAGTAGGTCTCCGGGGAATAAAACTCCTTCATTCGAACACTGGTCACGTAGCTGCTTGAATGCGGCGCGCAGCCAAGTTTTACGTATAAGGCGCAAGGGTATTGCGTCATGACTTATCGCCAAGAACGGTGGGGGTGGGGCGTCACCAGTGATGGATCGCGGATGTGCGAAGTAGTAAGCATCGTGACTGCGACCGCGACAGAAAGTAACTACAAAAGAAAATGCTTGTCCCCGACGACCCGCACGGCCCACACGCTGCTGATAATTGAATCGCTGTGGAGGCATGTTTGCCTGGTATACAGTTTGTAGGGCGCCAATGTCGATACCGACTTCCATTGTTGTTGTAACGGCCAGCATATCAATTTCTGAGGCGAGTTTCTCCAGATCACTTGTTTTATTTACAAAAATACCTTTGAATTTGCGCAGGCGATCAGAGAAATCGTCAGTCTGGCCTGTCAACTCCTCAACGCGCAAGCGGAAGCGTCCGACACCATCTCGCTCGCTTCGTACAATGCGTCGTCCGAGGAAGTTACTCTCCCAGAGTTCTTCAACCTTTCCGCTTGGCTCACCCAAGACTGCTGCACAGCGGGTGCAAATTCCAAGGCCTTTATGTAGGTGTACACGCTCGCAGTTGTGACAGCGCCAGAAATTATCCGCTGGTTCGGCTACCTTCAGGGAAAGCTTACCAATGTTAAATAGACCGCCTGGGTGTCCTAGCTCCTCAAACCTTAACAGAACTTTTGTAAGTTCTTCGGTAGACCGAGCTTCACCATGAAGTGCGCGTGCGATTTTCTTGATGCGCTCGTTTGTAATGTCGGACCCTTTCTGCCAAAGTCTGATCTTGTTCTTGTCGAAATATTTGTTGTCCTTTACCCGATAGGCGCTAGCAAAAACGCGTAGCCAAGAGTCTAATGCTTGATCGGTGTCGGCTTTCGAGATGCAAGTGTATGCGAGTCCAGTCTCCTCCATGGCAAAAAAAGTGTTGGAGAAGATGACGTCGTCAATAAGTTCGTATTGGTCTTCAATGATGTCTTTGTTTAGCTCGTTTATTTGAGCATATGAGAGGGTGTGGTCATAGGTGACTATGTTTTCGTTTTTTGTAAATTCTTGATGCCAGTGGCGGTCTTTATTGATGCTTGGGTCGGGATTTTTGTAAGGGGAAATTCCGAGGCGTACAAGTTCAGAAGTAATTCTGCCAATGGATTCGTCTTTACCGAACTGCAGCAGCTTGTCCAGCTGAACTCTTCCATTTCCTGTATTATCATTGGCCACTTTTACTAGGAGCGCCGATAACCTTTTGACTTCCTCATTCTCTCCAGCTGACTGGGCTTTAGTTAATTCGGTAATTATCTCGGCGGGTGTCATGGCCGCTCGGGAAGAATTACTTACATAAGCGCGTGCTGCTGTAACGAGCACTTCTCGGCGTAGGTCACGCAGATGGAGTCGCTCGATTTCCATGGCAAGGGAGGCGGCATCCTGCCTACTGTCCGAGAAAACAATACCCTTGGGTTCGGCACCGATAGCATGCAACAACTCAAATAGCTCTGTTGCCACCAGTTGTGAGGATTTGGTTACGCCAGTGCGGAAAGCACGAATCGGAGAGCGCGATCGGTTCGTACTCGGTCTGTTGGAGTAGTCAGTACCGCACTTAGGGCAGCAGAAAGGTTGGGCAGAGGGCTTTCGAGGCGGCTTACCTTTCTCTGTTTTAATTGCGCTCTGATCTTGATAGTAAAGATATCCGGCGATGTTGGATTTAGGTGTCTCATGGCCAATCTCCACGACACCGGTATCGGGGTTTAGGTGAGCCGCTTGCCATTTATCATATCCTTTTTCTGATCCGGACCAGTCACCGCGCTGGGGCCAGAAAACTGCGAATTCATCCAAGGTCATATCATCGTAGTATTCGGCACCGGGGCGCTCCGGCAGATTCTCCAGATTTGAAGCGGATGGCAGTAATTCAGTTGCGCTCATTGAACCACTACTTTGACCCCGCTGCCCACCTATCAAAAGGTCACCACAAGCCTCGCAATAAAGAAGTTCAAAAAGTCGGCGCCCACGTTTCTCCCCGAGTGCGGGAGATGCGTGGGAGGTGCCGCGCTCCACAGAAAAGTCGTCGAATATCACCCCGTGATCACTTCGAGTAGCACTGGCGAATAGGCCTTCAATATTACGGATGAAAGTATGTATTCTAAAGGCGGGTGTAGCAGCACCGATTTTCAAAGGTGAATTGATGAGCTCTGGCAATGCTCGCAACAACATTAGTCCGCGAAGTGCTAACTCCATGTCGCCTGATCCACGCGCAAAGATCTGCGCTGAAATCGACTTTGGTGTTGCCGCTCGAATATTTGCGCCATCAGCACATGCATGTGTTAGTAGGCTGGCTGCAGCTTCGGCGAGTTGGATTACGAGCTTGTCGTGTTGTTTCTCTTTTATGGCTAGTGCTTTAGCCGCTTCGAGAATAGCTGTGTCTAGCGCTGGTGATATAGCCAGCTTCCCGACAAAACCGTCTTTCCCCTCAAGCGCGACTTGCATCAGTTGGATAAATGGCTCGGGCGAAATTAGGTTTTGCTGTTTCGGGGGGATATATGCAGTGCCTTGAACTACACAGTTTTTCCAGAATTCCGGGCAGATCGAGCCTTGGTCATCTGGTCCAGAGCTAGTTCCAAAGGGGGAGAAGAGGTCGCGTAAATATGTCCGGGATTGTATGCCACCGTCTCCTTCCATTGGCAGGGAGGCAGATGAGGCTAATAATCGCAATTTATAGCGATGCTCCGGCTGGTCCAGTCCGAGACGATTTATAAGCGATTTTATAAGAAAAGCAACTTCAGTGCCCGCCGAGCCGCGAATCAGATGAAGCTCGTCAAATATTAGATAAAAATATGCATCATCGTTTTCCATGAGCCACTTTCGAGTGGTCTCGAAAATTGTATCTTCGACTTCACGCGACAACATTGCTCCCAGCATGGAGGCGTTGGTAACTAAGATGTCTGGCGGGTTTGCATGCATGTCCCAGCGCGACACCATTTCGCCTCCGTCTATAGAAGGGAATATGTAGCGAGTTCTATCGGGAGAGGCCCCATCTACGAGCTTGGCGTTTGAATCAAACTCACGTGCTGCATCTTGATTGCTTTGAATGTCACGCATTGCTTTACGTAACTCGGCAATGCGTCTAGCGCGGCGTTTCGCTTCCTGCTTTTCACCTGCAAGGCGTGGGTGCTGTTCGTATCCAGTTACTGGCGTAGCACTTGTATACTGTCCGAAAAATAAGCGGTTCCCTGCGAACCGCTTATCCATTACTGAGTGCGCGTCATCGGAGTCCAGAGTTTTTCGCAGACGCACCATTTGGTCCTCTACCAACGCGTTCATAGGGTAGAGCACTAAGGCTCTTACCGCGCTGGGCCTTAATTCGCCCGTACGCCGGGGGGACCACTTAGATCTTGGGACTGCCCACCACTGCTCTTTCAGGTAGTTTAAGCTTGGTGATGGCCAGGTAACGGCCTCGTTCGCAAGTGCTGCTAGTACTGGCAGCATGAAACTTTCAGTTTTGCCAGAACCGGTGCCGGATGTGACGATACCTGGTTGGCCTGAACGTATGCCCCGCTCTAGCATTGAAACCTGGTGGCGATATGGGGCATACGCAGATTTTCGAGTCAGGGGGCCGTCGCTGGGTTTACCATCAAACAGGCCAGACAGGGATAATTCCACGAACGCTTCCTGACCTTTCAAAGACAGGGGGGCAAGCGGCCCGTCATCGTCACCGACCATATCCTCTAGTAATTTTTCAGAGGACTCGTAGCGAAGTACTGGCTCAATATAGGGTTCTGTGGCCAGCACGCCACTAGTGTTCAGTAGCTTGCGCCGAGCATCTGCTGCGGAGGGATTAGAAATGCGAAAGCTAGTTTCGACGTAAGAGATGAAAAAATCTTGGATGCGGCGGAAACCACCGATAGGGTCCAGCATCATTTGCCTTCCTTAGTGAGTTGAGCCTGTGGATTCTTTTCTTACGGCAGTATCAAGAAACAGAGTTACGAGGCGAGCCATGGCTTCCGTAGCACTCTTGCCCGTGTGGAATGCAGCGACTTCCGTCGCTGCGCGCACTGTCCGTAGCGTATTGACGAGGCCGAGGCGATTAGCCAGTTGTTGTGCGACCTGCAGTCCACTCTCGATGTTTTCGGTAGGATAATCACCTGGGTCAAGTTCGCGAAGGTGCCGAGAAGACAACCACAGGGGGGCTACTGCTGCCGTATCTTTGGCGATGGCGTCTTTGACCGGTAGCCAGATTTGGCGTGACCTCAGGGCTTCCGCTTCCTCACAGTCAGCATCCTCAACCGTCGCGCAAAGGAAAAAGCGTCGGGGCAAATCGCCTCGGCGAGCACGATCATTCAGCGCAGGCAGCCAGTACCGAGCGCCAGAACGCTCGACTCTCTCAATCACTGCGAGGATAGAGCAGGGGCTAGGGCCGCTGGCCAGCTCCAGCCCTTGTGAAAGTGAAGTGGGCAATCCTGTCCCTGCTCGTACCCAAAGATCTTCGAATGTGAGAACCGTAGGGTCGGCTTCTAAACGCGCGGATCTTCCTGACGCTATGAGCGATTCTGCGATCAATAAAAAGTCTGAAACGTCGGGGCCGATGAGCAATGGGGTTTCACCTGCTAGGGTTAGCGCTAAAAATTGTTCCATCAATTTCTTGCCTTCACCTGTCAGCAGGGGACAATCTTTAATGATCTGTCCTGCCTCCGAGCAAACCCATACAAGGGCGTTTTCTGGACGAGCAAATGGCACGACGCCTGCTGATGTGATTCCACGCCTTTGGGACGCAGTGGTAGCCTTTAGCTCCTCGAGCTCAGTTATTCTCTGTGCCTTTTGCTCCTCTAAATCCTTGATAAATACCTTAATATTTACAGCGCTTTCCTCAAGCTCCTTCAGTTCGATAGTTAGTGAATTTCGATGCTGTAAAAGCTTTGATAGAATTTGCTCGTGAGCCGCTTTTTTCTCCTCCGAGCATTTCAGTTGTTCAGCAAGTGTCCGCTCGATTTCGGATTTTTGTGTTGACTCATATTCCGCTAGGGCTGCTTCGCCCTGTTGTTTTGCTTGTTCGATTTTTTGCGCTAGCTCAGCTCGCATTAATTCTGCATAATTTTTTAGCTCGGACTCAATTTCTGCTTTGCGGATGTTTTTTTCATTTTTTGTTTCTTCAATCAGCTGAAATTCTAACTGCCTTCGGATGGAGTTGCGCTCCTCCTCAAAGATAAACTTCATCTCTTGTTCGACAAGGCCGGCTACTTTGGAATCGGTTGCTAGGGCTTCTGTGAGTTTACGAAGGGTTGTTTGGTCAGCATGTAGCCGCTTAGCGAGTTCTCCGGACCGTAATGCATGTTGGGTTGCCAATAAATCATTAGGGTTAATTGTGAGGTTGCTAGTTTTTTCATCAGCGTGTTGTTGCAGCCAAGACGTGATCTGCGTCATTTCTGCCGAATTACTTCCGGAAATCCAGCGAGCAACTCGCTCTATGTAACCCTTGTCAGGTGTCCAGTCATAGATGTGCGACGGTTTGCTGTCAGCCTTTAATTCATAAAGTACTTCGTTAGCTACGCCGGTCGGCATCAATACAATGCCATCTAGCTCAAAATCGTAAACAGGTATTGCACCAACTTTGGAAATGACTAACGTGTTTTCGTTTGATCGTATCAGCTCTACCTGGATGATGCGCTCTCCGTTTGTGCGAATCATCCAAGTTCCCTGCGTGCAGTGTTTAGGTAGTCCTTCTAAGGTTAGCTTTTTACGTATTTCCTCCATTGATTCGGTATCGTGTAGGTCGTAATAAGTATATAGTCGATTAGAGCGGGTTGCTCTCCAGTGACCTTTGCGATCACCTGGCACTACCTGAAATGCGATCCATTCGCCAGGTCGAAGCGGTAAGCTGTCTAAGCCTCTCATTTCAACTTCTCCCATTTTAGGGAATAGTCTGCGCGGATTTTCTACTGGCGACCACTCATCGCCTGTTTTACTCGCCAGTACTTCGATATAGGCGACTTTGTCATTTCGTCTAACGCATCGACCAGCGTACCATGGAGTGATTGCAGCCATAACACAATTGTTCCTTAGTCATGACGCATCAGCGTCAATTGTCCATTTCGCCACTGCAATCGTTGTTGACCTCCGGAGCGGCGCGCCTCAGAAATAATCCCGTTAAGAGAGAGATTGTTGGCTCGCACCGGTCCGAATAGATATCTAGGTAGCAGCGATTTAAGCCATTTTAGGGATAGTGTATCTACCGGATAAACGTACTCGGTTCCTACAGGGCCCCCATTTCGCAGCATTCTGCGTTTCAGTCCGATGGCTAACGCATCAGGGAGCCCCCCGTCACGAGTAAGACACATTAGCTGTCCGCTCTCGCGTTGCTCAAACAGCGGAGTGCGATTCTGAGCATGTGCAGCGACAATGGCCGCAGTGCGTGAATGCCAGTTAGTCGTGCTGTGGCGGGTGGTGAGGCAGTACAGATCATGATCCCGTCCTCCTGGATGAACACGACGGGTTAGTGTAATGGCATTATGCCTTGTCGGGCTATCCCTGAACCCGCCACAGCTCCAGTCCCAAGTTGAAACAATTTCATGCAGAGTTTCCATTCTCTCGGTTCTGGCAAGTGCCATAGGTAATTCGTCTGGCATGAGTGGTTCTGTAATGAGCGGCCAGCCTAGTATTTTGGCCAATGCGTCGACTGCTACGAGTTTTGCTCCAATCAATGGGGGAGACCAAGGGCTTACTCCCAGGCGCCTGAAACATTGGCCGCCTAGCCCTTCAACAGCTTTATGAAAGTCCTTCACTAGCTGATTACACAGTGCGCCTTCGAGCACTACGAGATCCCGTCCGGAATGTGCGATGCGAATCAATCTTGGTTCGACCAGTGTCCATGAGCGTCCTTTCCAGCCGCTCCGCAGGCGGGGCTCAACGATGCCAGCGTCTCGAAGACAGCGGAGCAAGGACCACGGGCTAGCATTCGTGCGCCGCAAAATCGTTACGAGCTCGGCTTCCTCCCACCCGTAAGCTCCGCTCGCGTACAGCGCTTCAAGTAGGTGCTCGCAATCGACTGAGTCCGTCTCCCAGGTCAGAGTGTCGTGCCCTTCGAAAGTCACGCGGGTGGGCGACAAGTGATGCCAGTCAGTAAGTGGTTCCAACCGGTATCGTGCGCTCCCACCGAGCTCGTGGTGCGGCAAAGCATTTTGGAAAAACTGAACATGGAGCCTCCAGGGCGATTTTTTTTCGCCGATTTCTCGCGCTGGTTCTACCAGAAAGGAACCTTCAAATTGGTCCGGTGCAGTCAGCTGTCCGTACTCAATTGCAAAAGGTATATTGCTAGGATTCGCGGCAACTGGATGGATCACATAGTCCGTTGTATCAGACTCGATATGGGGTAAGAAACTAGGCCGTGCCAGCCACCCGTGAGGCATGCGTATCCCACCGGACAGCCGTGGACGCACAATCTGTTCGTTGAATAAGGGAGGTAGCAGCTTTGTAGGGAGAAGGGCATCGCAGACTGCCTGATAACTAAGTGGATTACTCGTTAGAAGCCATTCACCGTCATCTATAAGCTTACCCAATCGATTGCCAACGTATCGCTCATTTCGTCTGGCGAGAGCAACATGGAGGCCTTGTGGTGCACTGGTTGGGCTTGTTTCTGCACGCCAACTGCCTATTCCGATCTGGCGAAAGAATAAAAGGCCTGAGGATATTCCCACACTCAAATTCAGACTAGTATGTGCTGATACGCAGGCTAATGCCATAAACAAACTAGAATGAAATTTTGCTTCCAGAGCCTGCTCAAAACGAGATTGATAGCCACGATTTCCATCGGCGTCAAATATCATTTCAACTGTCACGCTGCTTCGCATGGATTGGCTAGTGCGAGTAAGAGCACGATGGAGTAAACGCCAGAAGCGCAGATCTGCTAGAGCGCGTCGTCCTAACAAGTAGGCTTCGCGGAACTCTGTAAAGGCTAACTTAAGTGATTCGGAGGCTCTGTCATCGAGCAGGATGATCGGGAATTTTTTTATTAACAATCTCGGATCTGTGTGAGCCTGCGGATGCTTAGTGAGAAAGTCCTCCATGAGACGTAGGTCAGTTTTGTTCGGGAAAGTTAGTCGAAGTGTATAGCCTATGTGTCGCCAGCTTTTGGGTATCGCTGGAAGAATAAGGCGTCTGAAGGGTTGGCCGTTTCTAATACGCAGATCAAGCCACTGCGCCAACGTTTCCCACATTTGGTTGACGCCGGGGAGCTGTTGGAATCCATTGGTTACGCCAAGCCATTTACGTAATTTGCTGCGAAACTCATTGCTTTCGTCATGTGTATCTAGTTGATTGTCTATGAGCAGTGTCATGGCCAAGTATACGAAAAAGTTAGGCCACTCTTGCGTTGACGCTGCCTGCATGCCTCCACTCAGCCGTTGCGATAGATCAGGTATCTGAGACATGAAGCTTCTAAAAGCTTCTTCTACGGTGGCTTCCAGGTTACTTTCTGCTCCGCATGCTAAGGCAAGGGTGGTTGGTGTGACTTCAAATGATTGAATGTCACTTGCATCTCCGTCCGGGCCGATGCAGATAAAATATCGTACTAGAAGTTTCTCCCAAGCGTTAATTGTTTTTGGTGGTTCCCAAGTCATCTCATGCATACCCTCTGGATTTTGAAGGCTAACTTTTCCCTAGCCGCTACGGCTAGCGGCTCAAGTAAGCGATCAGCGAGGAAGCGTACGGGCGGAACTGCGACTCCATCTCCTATCACTTTGAATGCGTGATGGTAAATCTCAGGAAGTTTGTAAGTTTCCTCCAAGCCCATCAGAGCCGCCGCTTCTCGAATGGATAGAAATCGAGTTCTGACATTACCGTCTTTTACAACAATAATTCTTGAACGAGACGCACCTCCTTTTGGTGTTCTCAGGCACCCTAATATAGGGGAAAAAGTAATCTCCGTACGTTGTCTGTTGATTCCTTTCTCTCGACGCATACGCAAATACAGGCTGCCAACAGCTATATTTTTTTCAGATTTCGCTTGTTCTAGACGAGCCAGGTGCGCGGGTGCCATCATGTTGATGAGACGAGCGGTCTCCTCGGGAGAGTGCCAATCACCACCCTCGGGATCAATGAAGCTTTCTAGGGCATGCTCCCTTAAGATAGGGGCAGAGCCCAGGTTCCACCATAACCAGTCATCATGCGCTAGTTTTGGAATCGACTTATATGCGCGAAGTAGCGTTGGCGTGTGCCAAGACGCTGTTGCCATGCCGTGCAATAGTTCACTTGGAATTTCAACTTCGCGTTGAATGGCTATGATGAATACACGTGGTCTAGATTGGGGGAGGAAATGCTTGGCGTCAATAATAACCGCGCCGTAGCGGTAGCCTAATTCTCCAAGCTTGAGGCAAATTGCAGAAAAGTCACGCCCTTGTTCAAGCGTTAGCAGTCCAATTACGTTTTCTAACACTACAATGGGCGGTTGTCGTGAATCTTGACGCAGATCCTCGATTAAATCTAAAAATGGCCAGAGCGCGCCAGATCTCGTAAACTCTTCGGTGCTAGAGCTTCCAATTCCCAAGCCATTACCAGCAACAGATAGGTCTTGGCATGGGAATGATGCCCAAGCCAAATCACCATTTCCAGTTAAGTCTGTTATCCTTACCTCTCGTATGTCACGACTGTCAAAGTGATCGCCTCCCCAGTTGTTGATATAGGTTGAGGCCTTCACTTTGTCCATGTCGTTGGCGAAAAGGCATTGCCACTGAGTGCCGAGGCCAGCTCTCGCCATGCCGCCGCCAGCGAAAAACTCATAAAAACTAAATGTATTGCTGGTTTTGGCTTTGTTGTCAAGCATCGCAGTGGATCTCAGCTTCTTCGTGTCTGCCGCTGTTTGGTATTCGCTCTAAATACCAATATTTTTGGCGTGAAGAATTATCATATAAATAATCAATGTTTTTGAATGAAGAGCATTGTGCAGTGAGCTATAGAGAAAAGTTCTTTCCTTGTCTACTGTTTTAGCCTGCATAGGCGAGACCTTCCTGGTAAGCCTGATTTACTTCTCATGAATTGTGGCTGTGCCAAGCGAGGGAACGGATCTCCGCACTGAACACGTAAGCCTACGTAGGATACTGGCATTTCGAGATCGCCCGCAACCGGCAGAGTGCCGGATCTCACGCTCCTGGTCAGGAAGGCTTCAGGATGGAGATGAATCTGTTCTACCTATTCGTACTCATGCTTATCAGTCTTGGAGCTTGCTTACAGACACCGTTGGGTCTCACTCGCTTCCAGATCAATGAGGCCGTAAGGTGATAGTAATATCTGCTTGCATCAGAGTGGCCTTTCAAGTGTTGTGTAAGAAACCAGCGGACATGTTTAATCTGCCATGTCCAGGGATTAGCACGGTGCCAGCGCTGTTGAATGGCCGCTTGCATGATTCGAGCTTGTCGTAAGTACCGTTGGCGCGTGCTTGTGACCCAGTCAGTCCGCCACTCAGCAACAGCGCGATGTCGTATGGATTGGTCATGTCCAACCTCCGACATAAGATGAAACTACATCGATTCGGTTATGACCCAGCTCATAGCTGATCTGTCTGCGCGCCAGTTGATCGAGGCTGCGGTCAGCGCGATAGCATTGGCCACCTTTGATTGGTGCTTTATGGTGTGTGAGATGCTCATAACGTTCGCAGGCGAAAGCTGCTCGTAGCTCATGGAATCCCTTCAGTCGAGGCGAGTTGGCGACTGTCGCCATCCGCTCAGACGACGAGGATGTAGATGGCACGCGGTCTGTCGCCAGTGTCGCCGTTGTCGCCGTCCTATCGGATGGGTACTACGTTGCGATCCCTGGCCACATTCATCGCGCTGGCCGAGAGATTGCCCGTCGACGCCTTCAGAATGTACTCGCTCCACCAAGCCATCATCGGCCGCCGTCGCTCGATGTAGTCGGCTCGGTTGTAGGCACTGCGCACCTCATCCTTGTCGACGTGCGCCAACGCCACTTCGATGAGCTCCGGGTCCCAACCATGTTCATTCAATATGGTGCTGGCCATCGAGCGCATGCCGTGGCTGGCCAAGCGGTCCCGGAAGCCCATGCGTTTCAACGCCATGTTGGCGGTCTGGCTATTGGCGTGAGTACGAGGGTTTCGGTCTGCCGGGAAGACGTATTCCCGATGACCACTGTGAGATTTCAGTATCTCCAGCAATGACATGGCTTGATCGCTCAACGGGATGCTGTGCAAGCGGCGCTTCTTCATCCGCTCCGGCGGGATGGTCCAGACACGCCTTTCAAAATCGATGTCTGCCCAACGAGTAGTCGCCGCCTCGGCTGGGCGAGTCATGGTGTGCAACTGCCATTCGATCAGGCAGCGGGTGGTGCGCTTGATACTGGCGTTCGCTATTTCCAGCATGAGCTCAGGAAGCTCCTCGGGCGGTAGCGCCGCCATGTGTTCTTTCTTCGGTTTCTTGAATACCGCCCGAATCCCGCTGAGCGGGTTCGCGAAAATCATTCCCGAATTGACCCCGTAGGTCATGATCTCGTTGAGGCGCTGGCTAAGCCGCTTCACGGTTTCCAAGCTGGCTTTGGCTTCGATCGGTCGAAGGATTTTGATCACCATCGGTGCGCTCACTTCCGAGATCGGAGTCGATTTCATACTCGGGAAAACGTGCAGAGTGAGTGAGCGCCAGATGTCCTCAGCGTAGGCCGGCGTGACCGAGTCCTTTTTCAGCTCGAACCAGGCGCTAGCTACTTCCTCGAACGTATGTTCCGTCTCGGCTAGCTTGGCCTGCGCGAGCTCATTGCGCTGAGATTTGGGATCGATCCCCTGCGCAAGTACTTCCCTAGCCTCAACCGCTTTCCGCCGAGCTTGCGCCAGAGAGACCTCAGGGTAGGAGCCGAGCGCCATGTTGATTCGATTTTTGGTGACCGGATGCCTGTAGTTGAAATTCCACTGCATCGAGCGGTTGACCCGGACTCGGACTGGAGGCCGTCGCCATCCGTGAGGCCATAGTCCTTGTCTTTGGGCTTGACTGCCTTGAGCTGGCGGTCGGAGAGGCGAGCTGTTTGAGCGCACATGGGAGAAGCTTCATGACACCTCTTGGTATTCCCAAGATTAGCCCCAGGTAGGTTGGAATACCACCGGGAATACCGGGATGGCTGGAACTCAAAAAACCGTTGTGGCCCTCAAAAGAGCAGTAAACCCTTGATTTCACTGGTTTCTAGGCGCAAAAAAGACATCCGTGGACGTCTTTGATTGATCATTTGGTGGAGCCGGGGGGAACTGAACCCGCGTCCGCCATCCGCTGACGTATCGCTAGTTCATAGGCTACAAGCTCGTGAGGTTGGAATGCTGTAGGTACGACATACCCCAACAGCAATCTCGGTAGGGTATGGCCAGTTCTACAACCGCCGGAAATGGAGCTCACTTCTCATTATGTCGTAGGAAATTTCCTCTTTTTTGATAGGCTTTTGCCATCAGTCGAGAGGAAAATGATATGCCCGTCGTCATCGTTGAAAACGACACATCGCAGTGGGAAGACGAGACAGGCGCTGTCTATCACTTCCCCAAGCGCTACCAAGCCTGGCTCGCGCAAGGAACCGAGGTGATCTACTACAAAGGGCGCATCAAGGACAAAGCCTTTGCTTCCGTACGCCTCAGCACCGATCCGCATTATTTTGGTAAGGCACGCATAGGTCAGGTCTACGCAGACCGGAGCAGCGATAAGGGTGATCTGTTTGCTCTGATCGAAAATTTCACGCCGTTTGAAGACGCTGTCCCCTCGAAAATTGACGGCGAGTACCTGGAGACTATCCCCGCCAGCCGTATGAGTAATTACTGGCGTGATGGCGTTCGGCCAATTTCTCAATCCGATTACGATGCCATCTTAAGCCATGCGACGCTCCTGCCTTCGCGTGCTGACGCGGCTGTACCGGATACGGAAGATGACCCACTTACCTTTGAATCGGCCAGTGAAGGCAGCAAAACAAGCTACTTTGGAACCCGTTACGAGCGCCGGAAAGATTTGAGGGTGAAGGCCATCGCCATCCACGGGCTTGACTGCAAGGCATGCGGGTTTGATTTCGAACAGGCCTACGGCGAACACGCGAAGGGTTTCATTCACGTTCATCACGTAGTACCGATTTCGGACTTTGGTGGGGAGAAGGCCGTGAATCCTGAGACAGACCTCGTGACGTTGTGCGCCAACTGTCACGCGGTTGTCCATCGCAAGAGAGATAAGACTCTGAGTGTTAACGAGTTGAAAGGAATGTTGCGCGGCCGATGGGTAATCGAGTCCCAATAGACAGCTAAGTGCACGCTAACTTTGCCTGGCTGTGAAAGTGGGGGCAGCTGGAGCGCCTTCGAAACGGGGGATGGAGTTAGGCTTTGAAGGCGTCCAGTGAGGGGAGTGTGATTCAGCGCATCATGCCCAGCTCGGCATCATCCATCAGCGCCTTAGCCAATGCGCAGAGGTAATGCGAAGCCCAGATCAACTGGGGTTTGTCTTCCATCAAGCCGTCCAGGGTCATATCCCGTGCGTAGCCCATAAGCTCCGAGGCTTGTTCGCGGGCGCTCTGGCAGGGGATACCGGCTTCGATGCGGAACAACGGATGGGTCGGGTTTTCGCCTTGGAAGAAGGTGGTTTTGCCGACGGTGAATTTGGTTTCTTCTGTGGTCATTGTTCAATCTCCCCGAAATCTCTGGTGCCTGGTCTGGCCTCATCGCCGGCAAACCAGCTCCCACAAATACTGCATAGGCCTCGAGATTTGTGGGGCAGCTTAGATCCATGTGGGAGCCTTGCTTGCTCGCGATAGGGTCAGCCCAGGCGACACATAAATGAAGCCTTAGTGCAAAGTCCTAGGCTCAGTGGGCATCTGCACCTGGATCAGTGCGGACTCAAGCAAAGCTCGCAGCGTCTCCAGTTCATGCATCGAGGTCATCATCAAAATCGACGCAGGCGATTTGGGCTGCAGCAGCATTGCCTGATGCACTACGGTCGCCGCGCATAGTGCGTAGTCCGTGGCTTGGATCAGGGTGTCTTCAAGACAGAGAGTCTTGTGGGGAGGATCTGGAACGATCTTGAGCATGGTGAATCTCCAACGTAGAAGGAGGAACTACCACGGCCATGCCGTCAAGCAATGGGGTGGTAGCTGTACGCGGGTTGACGGACCGAGACGTTGGCACTCGGCGCACCACAGGGTGCCCGCACGTACAGCCACCATAAAAGTGTGCACATGAGGACAGCGTCATCGGTCCGTCAAAACCGGTCGCTGAATTGGCAGCGACGAGCCGAGACTAAAATCCACGTTGGTCATGTGCAACGAAAAACAGGCGCAGGGAGTATCTTTGGGAAATGGCCTACAAGGAAGGGGTTAATTCTGACTTTTTTTGCCCGTTCACCTCCACTGCCTGCAACGCCGGCTGCTCTGTTAACGGTTTGTGGCTCTCAAAAAGCTTTCCACTCACTAATCCCTGTATCCAGTTATGTCGCGATGCCAACAAACGGTCCAGCATGGACTTTCACCACTCAAGCCTTGAAACTGACCCCGCTCGCATCTGGACCAAGGCAGGTCACGGGCCTGCCCCCTGACAACGGACGCCAAGTAACAGCCCATGGAATGCACCGAAGATGACTATCGAAGCTTTTGCCCCTTTCCAGCGCTTTGCCGCTGACCTGTTGAACTATCTACCGGCCGACCAGCCAGATGGCTCCCACGACCTGTCCCATATCCATCGCGTATGGGTCAACGCACAACGGATACAGCGCGTAGAAGGCGGCGACCTGGAAGTGCTGCTTGCAGCGACTGTGCTGCATGATTGTGTCGCAGTAGAAAAGAACTCGCCCTTGCGTGGGCAGGCGTCAACGCTGTCCGCACAAAGGGCGGCGTCAATCCTGGCTGATATGGGCTGGCCCTTGCAGCGCATCGAGCAGGTGGCGCATGCAGTCAAAACCCACAGCTACTCGGCTGGCTTCGAGCCGCTCACCCTTGAGGCCAGGATTCTTCAGGACAGCGATCGCCTGGACGCCATAGGTGCAGTGGGTATCGCCCGGTGTTTTTACGTATCCGGGCGAATGGGGTCAGCGCTGTACGATTTCGAGAACCCCACTGCTTGGGGGAGGGAGTATCAGGACAAGGCGTATACGGTCGAGCACTTTCATACCAAGCTGCTCAAGCTTGCGTCAGGGTTTAAAACTGCTGAAGGGGCTCGGCTGGCTGCTGAACGTCATGCGCGGCTTGAAGTGTTTCTTGCGGATTTCATGGATGAGATCGGGCCTGGCGGGGCAGGGGTGAAGTGACGGGGCTTGGGACGATTGGCAGATTTTTTGGGCGTGAGTCAGCTGTATTGGAACTGCCTACGACTGGATCGATTTTGTGGGTGGCTTTGGGGAGGTAGCCAGGCCCTGGGTTTGAGGTGGGTAGCTGTGGTGTCATGGGCCTGAGTGTTCTGTTTGGGCGGGGAAGAATTTAGCGTGGGCATGGCACCGGCTGCGCCGGTGTTCGCGGCTGAAGCCGCTCCCACAGGGGGGGCTGCTAATTCAGGGAGATATTTGCAGTATTTGAGGGCGGGTTTGTTCGTGAAGACCTTGTCGGCGATGCCATTCGCTGTGTTGGAGTCTTCGTGGGTATGTTGGACCGCGGCGGCGCCGGTCCCTTAGAGGCTGGGTCCGTGCTTACCGGTTGAGCTATCTATGCGGCAACGCACCTCTGGGCTGGGCCTTCTTGTACTAGGTTCTGCTGATCGATGAGCTGTGTGCAGTTTTTTTGAGCGGGTTTACAGTGGATGGCACGGGCTGCGCCCATGTTCGCGGGCGCGCCCGCTCCCACAGGGATCGCGCCATCTTTTAGATTTTGAGCAAGGCATTTGCTGCCACAGGGATCGCGGCAGCATTTAGAGTTTTTGCAAGGCAGTTGCTTTCACTGGGGACGCGCAGGGTTTGAGTGCTGTGTTTGCGGTTTTTAGATGATCCAGCTTTGGTGGCAAGGGTATGCCGAGCGGGGCGGGCTCTGGAATATGAACAGACGGGCTGACGTGCGAGAAGAGATGCCGTACAGCCCGGATCGTGTTCGTCTCAGAGAGGCGGCGCTACATAGACAACCCGATCACGCCCATTCTGTTTGGCGGTATAGAGCCCCTTGTCGGCGCGTTCCAGTGCGTCATCCAGCGTTTCACCCTTGGCGAACAGGGTGCACCCTATGCTCAGGGTTACCTCCAACTGACCACAGGGCAACTGCATCGGGCTGGCACCCACCTGTTCGCGAATCCGCTCAGCAATCCGCGTCAGTTCTTCGCTGTCTTTAACATGCAAAATAGCGACGAACTCCTCACCCCCATGGCGCACCAGCAGGTCATCGGGGCGAAGTGCTGCGCGCAGGCGACGGGCAGATTCGCAAAGCACCTTGTCACCGCCGCCATGGCCGTACTTGTCGTTGATGGATTTGAAGTGATCCAGGTCGGCATAAACCGCGCCCAGTTGTAAGCCGTTCACCTCTGCCAATCGCCGTTCATGGTCTTCAAACGCCGACAGCGCGCCGCGGTTCCACAGTTGCGTCAAAGGGTCGAGCAGGGCTTTGCGCTGCTCGCGATCCATTTCAAGCCGCAGATCGCGGTTCACCTGCGCCAATGTACGCAGCTGCAGATATCCCTCGGCGAGCGTGGCCAGGTCCCTGAAGTTCGCTTGTTGAGCCTCGCTGAGCACGCGCGGGTGGGGGTCGAACATGCACAGCGTGCCGATGGCTTTGCCGTTGCCGGCGCGCAAGGGGTGGCCGGCGTAAAAGCGGATGTAGGGCGGGTTGAGCACCAGCGGGTTGTCGATGAATCGCCCGTCGCACTTGGCGTCGGGCACCATCAGGGTACCCTCGCCGAGAATGGCGTAGCCGCAAAAGGAAATACTGCGCGTCGTCTCGCTTGCCTCAAGCCCTATGCGGGCCTTGAACCACTGTCGGTCCTGGTCGATCAGGCTGATAAGCACAGTGTCCACATGGGCCAGGTCCTGGGTAAGCCGCACCAGGGTATCGAGGTAATGCTCGGCTGGTGTATCGACCAGGTTCATGTCATCGAGCGTGCGCTGGCGAAGCGCTTCGTCTGCGGGTAAAGGGCAAGCTGGCATCGTTGGTCCTCCATTCCCTGGTTGGCTGCTTTTGCACCTGGCGGGGGCGCGTTCTCTATACCGTCGAAACAAGCACAGCATAGGTTATAGCGTGGAGCCTTGGGCTGCAGGTGCGGCAGGCCATTTCTTGCCGAGAGTGTGATTTCTTTCGCTCGATAATCGTCAAGATTGCTACCCCTTCGCCGTCGTCTGGGGACTGATACAGGGCCTTTCATGCAAACGCTGTTGAACGAGATTCTCGAAGAAGTACGTCCCTTGATCGGCAAGGGCAAAGTGGCTGACTACATTCCTGCGCTGGCCGATGTGCCAGCGAACCAGTTGGGCATCGCGGTCTATGGCAACGATGGCAGCTATTACTGCGCAGGCGACGCTCTGGTGCCGTTCTCGGTGCAGAGTATTTCCAAGGTGTTCAGCCTGGTGCAGGCGATTGGGCACTCGGGGGAAGCCATTTGGGAGCGGCTTGGCCATGAGCCTTCCGGCCAGCCGTTCAACTCGCTGGTGCAGCTGGAGTTCGAGCGTGGTCGGCCGCGTAATCCTTTTATCAATGCGGGTGCGTTGGTGATCTGCGATATCAACCAGTCGCGCTTTGCTGCTCCCACTTTGTCGATGCGCGATTTTGTGCGGCGGCTATCGGGCAATCCGCATATCTCGATCGATGCTCGCGTTGCCGATTCGGAGTATCAGTTCCGTGCGCGTAACGCGGCCATGGCTTACCTGATGCAGTCGTTCGGCAACTTCCATAACGAGGTGGAGACGGTGCTGCGCAGTTATTTCAGTTATTGCGCGCTGCAGATGAATTGCCTGGACCTGGCCCGGGCGTTCTGTTTCCTGGCCAATGATGGGTTCTGCAAGCACAGCGGTGAGCAGATTCTGACCCGGCGCCAGACCCAGCAGGTGAACTCGATCATGGCCACTAGCGGGTTGTATGACGAAGCAGGGAATTTCGCCTATCGGGTGGGGTTGCCAGGTAAGAGTGGCGTGGGGGGCGGGATTGTGGCGATCGTGCCGGGGCAATTCACCGTGTGCGTGTGGTCGCCGGAGTTGAATGCGGCGGGTAACTCCCTGGCCGGGATGGCGGCGCTTGAGTTGCTGAGCTCGCGGATTGGGTGGTCGGTGTTCTGATCGGCGGGCTCGCTTGTTGTGCGGTGTAGCGGTTTGACTTACCTGTGAAGAATGCGACGCGGTGTATGGCACCGGCTGCGCCGGTGTTCGCGGGTGAACCCGCTCCCACAGGTACTGTGGCTGCTTTGAAGGCTGTGGTGATCCTGTGGGAGCGGGCGTGCCCGCGAAGAATGCGACGCGGTGCATGGCACCGGCTATGCCGGTGTTCGCGGGCATGCCCGCTCCCACAGGTACTGTGGTTGCGTTGAAGGTTGGGGTGAGCCTGTGGGAGCGGGTTTACCCGCGAAGAATGCAACGCGGTGTATGGCACCGGCTGTGCCGGTGTTCGCGGGCATGCCCGCTCCCACAGGTACTGCGGCTGCGTTGAAGGCTGTGGTGAGCCTGTGGGAGCGGGTTTACCCGCGAAGAATGCAACGCGGTGTATGGCACCGGCTGTGCCGGTGTTCGCGGGCATGCCCGCTCCCACAGGTACTGCGGCTGCGTTGAAGGCTGTGGTGAGCCTGTGGGAGCGGGTTTACCCGCGAAGAATGCAACGCGGTGTATGGCACCGGCTGCGCCGGTGTTAGCGGGTGAAACCGCTCCCACAGGTACTGTGGTTGTTTTGAAGGCTGTGGTGATCCTGTGGGAGCGGGCGTGCCCGCGAAGAATGCGACGCGGTGCATGGCACCGGCTGCGCCGGTGTTCGCGGGCATGCCCGCTCCTACAGTGGAGCTTTCTTGAGTGAACGAACTCATGCCCCTCCACCAGCTATCTCCCGAGCAACCCAGCCCTTGAACGCCTCCGCCACCGGCGATGGGTGCATCGCGCCTGATTGGGCCAGCACCACTTTTTGCGGTGATACCTCTTCCAGTAATGGCCGGCATAGCAGCGGTGTGCCGTCATAGCAGTGGTCCCCGGCGGGCCGGGTGCATGACAGGGCAACCCCGTAGCCATGCGCGACGAGGCCCCGTTGCATCTCGAAGGTCTGGGTGTATTGCTGAGTGCGCGGTTGCAGGTTATGCGCCCAAAACAGTGAAAGAAAATACTCACGCGTTTGTGCGATGTCTTCAAGAATCAAACACTCTTGCGCCAGCTCATGCAGCGGTATCTCGGCCAGGTGGGCCAGGCGGTGGTCAGTGGCGATGAGTGCGTAGGGCTTCAACTCAGCCAGTACCTGGCGCGGCAGCAAGGGATCAAGGCCAATGTCATAAGTTAGCGCGAGCTCGGCTTTACCGGCGCTCAAGTGGCGGTGTACGCCTGCCAGGTCAGTCTCGAAAAGCGTTACCTCGACATCGGGATACTGCTTGCGAAAACTCGATAGCAGCCGCGGCGCGTAATAGGGGCCCAAGTCTTGAAAGCAGATAAGCGACAGGTTGCCGCGAAGCGAGCCGCGCGTGGTATCCGCGTTCTGATTCATGGCAATGGCCATGCCGATGATATCGCGTGCCTGGGCCAGTAAACGCGTGCCCGCTGACGTCAGCTCCAGTCCGCGGCTCACCTGGCGCCGGAACAGCCGCTCGTTCAGGGCCTCTTCCAGCTGGGCGATCGCTACCGAAACCGATGGCTGTGAAACGTGCCGGGCTCTGGCCGCAGCGCTGATGCTGCCGTGTTCGGCCACGGCGACGAAGTACTCGAGCTGCCTGAACGAGAACCCTATCATCTTTTCCTATACTCGGGATTAGGAAATATATTCTTTTCCTATTGCGGCTGAAAAGCAATACTCGCGGTGCACCTTGCTTATTCCGCTCGAAAACTGGCAGTGGTGCTGTTGCCCAATAAAAAGACCAAAGGGTGCTTATGAAACAGTCCGCCGAATTTCAACTGAGTGACGAAACCATCGAGGCTTTCCAGCGTGATGGTGCCGTCTGCGTACGTAATTTGTTCACGCCGGAAGAAGTTGCACTGCTCGAAACCGGCATCGAACAGAACCTGAAAGCCCCAAGCGAGCGCGCTAAAGTGGCAAGCCGCCCTGATGACCCGGGTTGGTTCTTCGAAGACTTCTGTAATTGGGGGGATATTTCGGCCTATCGCCAGTTCATCTTCGAGAGCAGGGTAGGTAATGTTGCAGCGCAACTCATGAACAGTGAGACCGCCCGGCTTTATCACGATCACCTGCTGGTCAAGGAGCCGAACACGCGCCAGCGAACGCCCTGGCATCAGGACCAGCCGTACTACAACATCGACGGGCGGCAGAACTGCAGCATGTGGATGCCAGTCGACCCGGTCTCGAGAGAATCCACCCTTGAATTCGTAGGGGGCTCGCACCTTGGGCCATGGCTGATGCCGCGCAGCTTCCTCGACAGCCAGGCGCAATGGTTCCCGGAAGGCAGCCTTGCGGACTTGCCGGATATCGAGGCCGATCGCAGCGCCTGGAACATCCTCGGCTGGGAGCTCTCCCCAGGCGATGCGGTGTTCTTCCACATGCTCACCTTGCACGCCTCTGGCGGTGTCGGGGGCAATCGTCGGCGTCGTGCCTTCTCGGTACGTTTCCTGGGCGATGACATTACTCACGCACCGCGCCAGTGGAAAACCTCGCCACAGTTTCCCGGCCTCGAAACGCAACTCGCCAGCGGTGCCCAAATGAACCACGAACTGTTTCCGGTGCTGTGGCCTAGGGCTTGATGATTTGGAATGCTGCGTGCCTGATAAAACCGCACGGCATTAGCGTTGTGCGGACCTGATAATAAAACCAAGAAGGTATCTATGAGCGCTCAATCTTCACACCAGTTGAAGCGGGGTCTCTCTACCCGGCATATTCGTTTCATGGCGTTAGGTTCTGCTATCGGTACGGGGCTGTTCTATGGCTCGGCATCGGCAATAAAGTTGGCAGGGCCTTCGGTTTTGCTGGCCTATCTGATAGGTGGCGCAGCCATTTACATGATGATGCGCGCCCTTGGCGAAATGGCGGTTCATAACCCGGTGTCAGGCTCGTTCGGGCACTATGCCAGCCAGTATCTGGGGCGCTACTTTGGCTTTCTGACAGGTTGGAGCTACGCGTTCTCGATGCTGGTGGTTTGCCTGGCAGACGTGACGGCCTTTGGCGTTTACATGGGGCTGTGGTTCCCTGAAACACCTGCCTGGATCTGGGTGCTTGGGATAGTGTTCTTTATCGGGGCGCTGAACCTGTGCAGCGTGAAAGTGTTCGGGGAAATGGAGTTCTGGCTGTCGTTGCTGAAGGTGACCGCGATCGTTGCCATGATTGTGGCAGGCGCGGCTGTGCTGCTGCTGGGTATCCAGTTGAATGACGATGCAGGCACGGTTGCCGGAGTCTCGAATCTGTGGAGCCACGGCGGGTTCTTCCCTAATGGTGTCAGTGGGATGATCGCTTCGTTCACTGTCGTGATGTTCGCCTTTGGCGGGGTCGAAATGATCGGCATCACCGCAGGCGAGGGAAGAGACCCGAAGCGCGTGCTGCCGAAGGCTATCAACTCGGTGCCCCTGCGCATCCTGCTGTTCTACATTCTTACCCTGTTCGTACTCATGGCCATTTACCCTTGGACCAGCATTGGCAGCCACGGTAGCCCGTTCGTGCAGATCTTCAGTGGTCTTGGCATCAGTTCAGCGGCCACCGTGTTGAACATCGTGGTGATTTCAGCTGCTGTTTCGGCGATCAATAGCGACATCTTCAGTGCTGGGCGGATGATGTACGGAATGGCTCAGGACGGCCAGGCGCCAGCCGGTTTTGCATCGTTGTCGCGATTCGGTGTGCCGTGGATGACGGTTGCAGTGATGGGCGTCGCGCTGCTTCTGGGTGTGGTATTGAACTACCTGGTGCCGGAAGACCTGTTCCTGGTTCTTGCGGCGGTGGTCACGTTCTCCATTGTCTGGGTCTGGTTGATGATCCTGCTTTCTCAAGTGGCCATGCGGCGCGGCATGAGCAAGGAGGAGGCGGCTGCACTGGATTATCGTGTGCCGCTGTGGCCGGTGGGGCCAGCTTGCGCGATTGCTTTCATGGTGTTCATTTTTGGCGTGCTCGGTTGGTTCCCGGCCAGCCGCACAGCCATGTATGTCGGGGTTGGCTGGTTGGTGCTGCTATCCCTGGGTTACTGGTTGTGGGGTGTGCGTGCTCCACGTCATGTGTCGGCCAGCGCTTGAGGCGTTGAACCAAACTGTGGGAGCGGGCTTGGCCGCGAAGAATCAGACGCGGTGGCTGGCACCGGCTACGCCGGTGTTCGCGGGCATGCCCGCTCCCACAGGTACTGCAGCTGCCTTGAAGGCTGTGGTCTAGGCCCCCGGGGGCATCGGCCCTGTCATTCAGATGGGGCAGTACGGGACTCACGGTCAATGTCCTCCGGCCAATGAACCTTTGGTGCCAGGCAATGCATGTGGCTCAGGCCATCGTCATCGTTCCAGTCACGGGGTGGGTGTACGAACTTCGGCAGGGCTTCGGGGCCTTGCTGCATGAATAGTCGGGCGATGGCCCAGTAGGCTTCGCCTTTGTAGAGGTCATAGGTGAAGAACACACGGTCGATGACTTCGTTGGTTTCCGGGTTGCGGACCGACAGCATGACGTTTTCGATCTGCCCACCGTGGCCGGGGGCGTAGACTCGGTAGACTTCGGCGGTTACATCGTCCCAGTTGTAGGCGACCGGTTTGACGCCCCATCGTTTGCGACTGAAGATGAAGATACGGTCATATCGAAATTCATAAATATATATTTTTTGGCGTAGTCGATTGAGGCGAATTGGCTCGTCTCTAGGGGCAACCAGATCAAGCCTGACATAGGCAGTCAAAGCCCCTAATGCTACCGGAAGAAGAGCTATTGATATGTTTGTAAGCCAGTCGCGCGGCCAACTGCCATGCAAAAGGCTCCAGTATAAGTAAAGCGTAATTCCTAAAGCGAATAGCAAACCCGGAACCCCAATCAAAAATATAACACCTCGAAGGATGGTGCTGCTCCGCGGTAACTCGAGATATATATCATCGAAATAGTTTGGCGGCGGCTTGACACTCGCCGACACTTCCCGCCACTTTGGAACTTCATGCACCGTGGGAAGGTCATGGCTCCAGCCTAAAGCGCGCTCGCACAAAACTTTATCATCACGCTTCACTCGCTAATCTCCCTGGCACAAATCTCAATGTACCCACTTGGTATCTAGGCAGAGCGTATAGCAGCTTGCCGTAGGGCCTAGCTGTGCAGGGGCCTTGCGGGAACAGTGAGGCTGCCGCAACCTATGGCAGCCTATACCCTCTAATCCCAGGAGCATCGGCTCTCTCATTCAGATGGGGCAGTACGGGATTCGCGGTCAATATCCTCCGGCCAATGAACCTTGGGTGCAAGGCAATGCATGTGGCTCAGGCCATCGTCGTCGTTCCAGTCACGGGGTGGGTGCACGAACTCCGGCAGGGCTTCGGGGCCTTGCTGCATGAATAGCCGGGCGATGGCCCAGTAGGCTTCGCCGTGGTAGAGGTCGTGAGTGAAGAACACGCGGTCGATGACTTCGTTGGTTTCCGGGTTGCGTACCGACAGCATGACGTTCTCGATCAGGCCGCCGTGGCCGGGGGCGTAGACTCGGTAGACTTCGGCGGTTACGTCGTCCCAGTTGTAGGCGACCGGTTTGACGCCCCATCGTTTGCGGCTGAAGATGAATATGCGGTCATATCGAAACTCATAAATGTATATCTTTTGGCGGAGTCGATTGAAGCGAATTGGCTCATCTCTAGGCGTAACCAGATCAAGTCTGACATAGGGAATCAAAGCCCATAGTATTGCCGGAGGAAAAATTATTGATATGTTTATTAGCCAATCGCGCTGCCAACCGTCATGCAAAAGACTCCAGTAGAGGCAAAGCGTCAATCCCAGAATAAAAATCAACCCCGGAATCCCAACTAAAAATATGACACCTCGGAGGATAATGCTACTCCGAGGTAACTCGAGATAAACATCATCGAAGTAGTTGGGCGACGGTTTGACACTTGCCCACACTTCCCGCCACTTTGGCACTTCATCTACCTTGGGAAGGTCATGACTCCAGCCTAAAGCGCGCTCCCACAGAACTTTACCATCACGCTTCACTCGTTAATCTCCCTGGCACAAATCTCAATATACCCACCTGGCAAGCTCCGATCCGGCCAGTACATCACCACCAGCGTAGCTGCCAGTATCGTGTGGTTTCCTATAGTTGCCATGAGCGATATCGAGCCAAAAATTTCTAACTGACTGAGCCCCGCAGGGTAAGGTTTTCGCTTCTCGCTGATTGAATAATTGCGGTCGTGGTCGGGTATTCGCGGCGATGTAAAGCTGGAAAATGAAGAGGACGGTGAGAGAGGCTCTTCAGAGTTTGCAAAGAAATTGCCCGAAGCAATAGTTTCCCCGCCAACGTAATCAGGGTGATGGCCATCACCGTGACGATGCACGATCAATTTCCAGTGATATCCCGAAGACCGCTCGTCGTACATAGGCAAAGCGATCAAGAATTTTAGCTCCCTCATTATTTCGACACTAATCAAGCCACCGATTTTCGGAAGACCTGGATCAGTTGCCACGTGCGACTCAAAGTGCAACTTCGCCTGCACCCCTAACGTGGCAGCATTGAGTTCGGCAAAAGCGATATCCGCATGTTCTGGAGAATTCCAATGAATGCTCGGCTTTTCGTCTGCCTTTCCAAAGCAGCACCGCCTTACCCAGCGTTCCAAATCAGTTGATTCATTTTTCTCAGCCCGTTTGCTTAGTTGATAAGCAGCAAGCGTGAGGGCTATCGCCAATCCCAGCGGGCCGAAAAATAACGGGTTGAGTACTGCGACTCCGAACGCGATAGTTCCAGCCGCATAAAAAAAGGCTGAAGTTAGATGTTGGTAGTACGCTACATCATCACCCGCAGCGGCGGTGCGCCTCATGGCATTGATTGCTTGAGCCGTATCAAAGACCCCTGCAACCACACTTACCAAAGCACCAAGCCTTATCAAGGCCCCCCCACTGGCTGCAACACCCTTTGCCCGCGCCAAATTCAGTAGACCAGCGCTTGATCTCAAAATGAGCCCAACCAGTTCGATTTGCCCTCCCAACAGGCCCAACTGCGATCCTTGCAACGCCAACCTGGCCTCATGCGCCTTCGGCCCAATCTCTGTCTCCGCCTTTTCCTGATTCCTGCCCAGGCTGTCCTGCTGCAGATACAACCCGCCAATCGCCAGCAGGACTTCCCAGCTACCAGCAATCCCGCGCAACCCGGAAAAACCGGTTTTTACCAATCGGGCCGCCTGCTGCGACGTGATCTTCATCCCCTGCAATAATTTGCGCGCATCGGCTTCCAGCGTCCCCGCTGCCACCGAGATATCCACCAAGGCATGCTGTGCCGCGCTGCTCGCCTGGGTCACCCCCATGCTGGCCTCCTTGAACAACCGCCCATGCACTTCCTCGGCCTTGCCCTCGACCCACACCGTCACGCTGATCATCGAATTGGTGAACCGCGGGTCGAGCACGGCCAGACTCATCAGCCCGTGCTGGATGATCGGCCGCACCTTGCGCATGGCCTTCATCGAGCCAAACTCGAAGTCATCGATATTGCGGCGCATCCGGTCCCGCGCCTCGGCGATCGACGCGTTGGCCTTGTGCTGCAACTCCCGGAGGTGGGCGCTCTGCAAGGCGTAGTACTCGCCCAGCTTCATCTGCACTTCCAGCTCGATCAGGTGGACGCCGTTGTAGAGAAACTGCGTGGCGCTGTTCAGATGCCGCACGGCCTTCTGAATGCCAGGCGACAGACATGGCGCCAGCCGCTGACTGGCCGCATTGAGTGCGCCCTGTGTTTCAGCAATGGCCTGCTTGAGGGTATTGCGCATGCGCAGGCCGGCGTCATCGCTGGCGATGATCTTGCTCAGCATGCCGTAGAGCTTGTCGCTGTCGTTCCAGTTGATCGCTTCCGTGGCGGAGAAACTGGGCAGCAGTCCGGCCAGCAGAGAGCGATCCCGCATCAACAACGCGCGGTAGGGCGGGCTGTCCGGATCCTGCAGCCATTTCAACCAGAGCAGTTCGCTGGTGCCGGAAGCGGGAACATGCGGTTCAAGTCGGGGGACGACAGCTTCCGTAACGCCACCGCCCAGGCACAGGGCCATGGTCTTCGCATAGGCCACCCCGGACTCGCGATCGTTACCGTCGTAGTCGTACGCCTCGGCCACCTTGAACATGGGCGTATCGAACAAGGCAACGTACGCCCTTGTGTCCTTGTCGATGTAACGCTGAAACTCGCGCTCCTGCTGCTCGTATTCAGCCTGGAACGCGGCCCGCTGCGGTTCGTGGTAGCGCTCTTCAAGCCGCTCGTCACTCTCCTGCTGCGCACGCTCGACCAACAGCTGCCGCTCGACTGCCGGGTCGGTGAACACCGGCGGCCCATCGCCCGTCATCGGTTCCAGCGACGGCACCTTCTGCGCCGCCCATTCCCTGTGCGTGGCACGAATGATCTGCAGGATCTGCGAGGTCTGCAGCTGATAGGCCCGCATCGGTTCTTCACGCCAGGCCTGACGCTTCAGTACCCAGTTCAGACGTTGATGGTTGTACTCCTGAATCAGCCCGACGGTGTCGTCGAGCACCACCGCCAGCACGCCGTTTTCCAGCTGGTGCCGGTTGATCGCATTGACCAGATAGCCGCGCAGGGCGAACCGGCGCAACCAGCGGCTGTGGAAGCCATGCGCACTGTCGAAGGGGGCGCAGCCATGCTGGGCATACTCGAATACCTGCTGGTCGACCCCAAGCTTATCGGGCGTCATGGCGATGCCCAGCAGTTCGGGATTGTTGCGGGCCTGAATCAGGTCCAGGCCCTCGAAGCGATGCGCAGGCGACGCGCCGCTCTTGTAGGCGTTCAGCACGCTCACCGGCCAGGGATCGCTGGAGAAGGCCAGCCAGGCGCTGGCGTACCTGCTGGTATCGATGTTGAGAAAGGCCGAAGGAATGTCGTGATCTGCGTTCACGCATTTTTCGGGCAGCGGCGAAGGCGGGCCGTCCGGCGGCTCGTAAGGGTTGAAGCGGCGCAGGTGACCCTGCTCGCTGACGGCATAGGCATGCCAGACTTGCTGGTCGAGCAGGACATACAGGTAGCCCATGCGCAAGGTGCGCAAGCCGATCTTCGCCGTGATATGCCGGTTATCCGCCACGGTGGAGACGCACTCGGGGCGGGTATCCGGCACCAGGGCGCGACGCAGCGGCAGGATAGGCAGGCCCTGGCGCTCGCAGGACATGCACTGGTCGTGTGGCAGCCCGGCTTCGGCGATCGCGAGGGCAATACGTTGGCTGATGGTCATGAGCGATCCTCGTGTTGGACAGGTCCTTGTCGGCCTCTGAACACTAACGGGGAATCGCTTTCCAGAGAGGCATTGGGCTTCCTAAAAGCTTGTAGGAAACGTCTCTGAATAATGGTTTAGCTCTATATGGGGCCATGATCGGTACCCCGGCCTTTTGCGCCACCTGTCGAACCCAAGGCACTGCTGCTGGCCGTTTTCCGTCCGATCTGTATGCGCGATCAATGCGCAAACCCAGGAGAACGTCCATGGCAAACGATCAGAAAGACCCCGGCCTCGAGCAAACCGAATCCCAGCCCGGCAGCGGTGACGGAGAGGTCCCGCTACCTTCGGATGACGAAGGCCCGATCGAGGAGGAGATGGAGGACGTGCAGGCCAACAATTCGGTTTCTGCCGAGCACCCGCAGCCTCGCTGACGGAGTTGCCCGGAACGAATGCGGTTCACACCTTTTCTTGCGAGGTATGCAGCGATGAGCCCCGATCCGAATGCCCAAGGCGGCACGAACCCGGACATGCCCACTTCACCCGACCCGGCCGTTGACCCCGACCGCCCGACCGTACCAGACCCTGACGACGACCCGCTCATGAACGAAGAAGAGGGTGGTGATTGGCAGGAGGAAGACAGCTTGGCTGATGACGGCAGGCAGAGCGTGGAGCAGCCTGCGGTAGACCTGGATCAGCGCAGGGAATGACCATTGATAGGGCAGGGCGGGAGCGGGTTTCCCCGCGAAGAATCCGACACGGTGTATGGCACCGGCTGCGCCGGTGTTCGCGGGCATGCCCGCTCCCACAGGTACTGTGGCTGCCTTGAAGGTTGTGGTAATCCTGTGGGAGCGGGCGTGCCCGCGAAGAATCCAGCGCGGTGGCTGGCACCGGCTGCGCCGGTGTTCGCGGGTGAACCCGCTCCCACAGGTAGTGTGACTGCCTTGAAGGTTGTGGTGGTCCTGTGGGAGCGGGCATGCCCGCGAAGAATCCGACACGGTGCATGGCACCGGCTGCGCCGGTGTTCGCAGGCATGCCCCCACAGGTACTGCGGCTGCCTTGAAGGTTGTGGTAATCCTGTGGGAGCGGCGTGCCCGCGAAGAATCCAGCGCGGTGGCTGGCACCGGCTGCGCCGGTGTTCGCGGGTGAACCCGCTCCCACAGGTACTGCGGCTGCCTTGGAGGCTGTGGTGATCCTGTGGGAGCGGGCATGCCCGCGAAGAATCCAACGCGGTGCATGGCACCGGCTACGCCGGTGTTCGCGGGCGCGCCCGCTCCCACAGGTACTGCATCTGCCTTGAAGGCTGTAGTGATCCGGTAGGAGCTGGCTTGCCTGCGATGGGCTGCGCAGCAGCCCCAATGGACGCAGCCCTGGCATGCGCGCCGGCATATCACCCCCGTCGCAACGCAGCCGCCAGCCCCACGGTCAGGATCACGGCACAAAGCATGGCCAGGCTGATGGCAATTGCGACACCCCAACCATCAAGCAGCCCTGCCAATACCAGATAAAACGCAATCACCCCCACCGCCCCGATCGCATTGCCCCGCACCATCGCCGCCATTCCTGCACGGCCATTCTGCACATGGGCGAACACCACCAGCGGCCAGGCAATCACCGGGATCGGCGCCAGCATGCCGCTGGCCGCCGGGCCCAGCCAGTTGGCCAGGCTTGTGATGACCATCAGCAACGAAGTGGCAGACACCATGCGCAGAGGGATCTCCCAAAACCGCTGTCGTGGCCGGGCCAGGGCATCCGGCCTGGGCTCGCGGCCGCTGGCGCGTATCAGCACGCCAATCAGCACCAGCGCCACGGCAATCGACAGGTACAGGTTGCCCCCATGGGTAAACGCATAGGCCGCTACACCATAGAACAGCATCGCCAGCAATACGGCTGGGCCGATGCCGAGCCTGCGTGTGGCGAACAGGTAGAAGGTGTACGTGCCCTGCACCGCCGCCAGGCCGCCCAGCGCGCCGGGCACCGCACCCAGGGCAAAGGCCGTGCCCTGTTCCAGGCACAGGAAGGTCATTACCAGTGCCGAGGTGATCGGCAGGCCGGACAGCAACCCGCCGAGCAGGCCGCCCCAGCGACGCGAGGCGAGGGAGATGGCCCACATCAGGAGGGGGGTGACGATCAGCTTGAGGTAGAACAGGGTCATCGCAGGGCTATCCATATGTGCGAAAGGTGCGCCCGCCGTAGGCATTGGGTAGGGCGCAGATGAATCAACCGCGGCTGGCCTCCAGCGCCTGGGCCAGGTCGGCGATGATGTCGTCGCTGTGCTCGATGCCGATCGACAGGCGCACCATGTCCCGTGGCACGCCGGCCTTCTCCAGTTCCTCGTCGTTGAGCTGGCGGTGGGTGGTGGAGGCGGGGTGGCAGGCCAGCGACTTGGCGTCGCCGATGTTCACCAGGCGCACCACCAGCTGCAGCGCATCGATGAAGCGCGCGCCGGCCGCCTGGCCGCCCTTGATGCCGAACGACAGGATCGACGCCGGTTTGCCGCCGGTGTAGCGCTGGGCCAGCTCATGCTCGGGGTGGTCGGGCAGCCCTGCATATTTCACCCACGCCACCTGCTCGTGCGCTTGCAGGTAGCGGGCGACCTTCAGCGCGTTCTCGGTGTGACGCTCCATGCGCAAGGCCAAGGTTTCCAGGCCTTGCAGGATCAGGAAGGCATTGAACGGCGACAGCGCTGCGCCTGTGTTGCGCAACGGCACCACGCGGCAGCGGCCGATGAAGGCGGCGGGGCCGAAGGCTTCGGTGTAGGTGACGCCGTGATAGGACGGGTCGGGGGTGTTGAGCAGGGCGAAGCGTTCCTTGTTGTCGGCCCAGGGGAACTTGCCGGAGTCGATGACGATGCCGCCAATGCTGGTGCCGTGGCCGCCGATGTACTTGGTCAGCGAGTGCACGACGATATCGGCACCGTGCTCGAACGGCCGGCACAGCACCGGGGTGGCCACGGTGTTGTCGACGATCAGCGGCACACCATGGCGGTGGGCGGCCTCGGCCAGCGCGGCGATGTCGACGATATTGCCGGCAGGGTTGCCGATGGACTCGCAGAACACCGCCTTGGTGCGCGAATCGATCAATGCTTCGAGGGCGGCGATGTCGTCATGGGCGGCGAAGCGGGTGTGGATGCCCATGCGTGGCAGGGTGTGGGCCAGCAGGTTGTAGGTGCCGCCGTACAGCTTGGCCACCGAGACAATGTTGTCGCCGGCCTCGGCGACGGTCTGGATGGCGTAGGTGATGGCCGCCATGCCCGAGGCCACCGCCAGCGCGCCAACCCCGCCCTCCAGGGCGGCCATGCGCTGCTCGAGCACGTCGTTGGTGGGGTTCATGATGCGCGAGTAGATGTTGCCGGCCACCTTCAGGTCGAACAGGTCGGCGCCGTGCTGGGTGTCGTCGAAGGCGAAGGAAGTGGTCTGGTAGATCGGTACGGCCACTGCCCGGGTAGTCGGGTCGGGGCTGAAGCCTGCGTGGATGGCGAGGGTTTCCAGCTTCATGCAATCGTTCCTTGAGCGTGGGTGGAGCGATCGAGCATGTGGCGGGGGAAGGGTATGGGTCAAGCGTGAACGTGCGATGGGCTGCCGGGCAGCAGCCCATCGCATCCACGGGCGCTTCTACTGGTCCTGCCGGCGCACCTGCATCAACCACTGCCCTCCATACCAGGCGCCACCTACCGCGATCAAGCCCGCCACTGCGCGCCAGTCACGGAAGAACAGTCGCATCGCGTTGATGGTGGGCGGTGCGTCGCTACTGCGGACGTAAATGCGGATCCGCGAGGGTTGTGGGGCGGGATCGGTCTCCACGCTGTCGTGTTGCGACAGCGAAGCTGGGCTGACGCCCTCCTGGATGATCAGGTAGTCACGGCCCTGCTGCGCCACGTGGGCGTTGATCTTTTCCTTCTTCAACTGCTCGACCAGGCCTTTGGTGACGCTTTGGATCTGCTGATCCACGGTATGGACGAAGTCCAGTAACTGGGCGCCACTCACCTTTGGGTCGGCGGTAAACGCCAGCGGGCCGGCCTTGATGGTGGCGATTTCTATGGGTTTGTTCATTCTCAGCTCCTTGCCGAATCCGGCGACAGCAGGCCGGCGCGCTGCTGCGCGCCGGCCGCAGCTTCAGGCGTGTTCCAGAACCCTGCCAAGGCGCTCCTGGCGGGCAGCGATCAACCGTTGGGTAGCCTCGTAGGATACTTTGGTCACTTCGGAGTAGGTGATGGTCAGTTTTATATTGGCGCCGTCCATGCGCGCAGTTGCGGTTGCGCAGTTCATGCCACTGGGGAACTTGATCTCTCTTGGGCCGACAACGACGTTGCTGCTGATGACTTCACCCAGCTGTACTTTCTGGAACAGCCCCAGGTAATAAGTGGGTGTCACCTTGAACTGAGCCTGGCCGCTACCGACCACATCCGGCTTGAACACCGAACCCTGCCCGCTCATGCCGATACCCAGGTTGGCAGGCAAGTTCGATTTGTTGTTGATCTGGATGCTGTCTCCGGGCGCCGAGCCGCTACCCAGCACCAGTTGCTGGACGTTGTCCTTGAACACACAGTCCCAGACCGATCCGAGCTGCGTCGACAGCGTCTGGCTGGCCTTGTACACCCCGACGCCACCGACCTGCCGATAGTTGGCGATCACCACGTTGTAGTCGATGGTCCACTCCACCCCGCTGAAGCCCTGGGTGGGCACGGTGGTCTGCTTCCAGGACACGCTGTCGAGCCCTACCGAGCTTGGCAAGGTCTGGTAGACCGCGAGGGTCCAGGTATCGTTGGTCTGGTTGTCGAAGTCTACATAGTAGTCAGTGCTCATGATGCTCTCCTTGTCATGTGGGCCGAGCGTGTGGGGTCACGCGCTCGGCCCAGTGACAGGAGCATCGATCATGCCAGGCTGGTGATCGCTTTCCTTTCAACCAGTTAGGCCGAAAAGCAGGGGTACAGGTGGACGTTTTCGTCCACCTGGGGGAGCCCATGGCGGACGTATCCGGCCACCTCAGCCAAGGGGCGCCCTGGCGTAGCACAAACGGCTCGGTCGCACCTTCATTCGCACCAGCGACAGCAGGAAGCCGAAGCCACACTGGTTGGGGTCCAGCACCGGTACGTAGCAGCCAAGGTCCTGCTCGATAAGCTTCGACAAGCGCTCGGCGACACCCATGAAGCCGGTACAGCCGAGCAACAGTGCCTGCGCGCCATCCTCGTTGATGGCAGCCAGCCCGGCTTGCAATGCCTTGACCAGTACCACCTCCACATCACCCAACTGGGCTACCGGGCAGTCGATGGCACGGATCGAGGCAAAATTGATGCTCTGGCCATAATTGGCCACATGACCGCGTTGCAGGGCCAGGGTGCTCTGCAGGATGGTGATGATGGAAAACCGCTGACACAACCCCAGGGCACTGAACGCGGAGGTGGGGAAGCCGCCAATGATCGGGATATCGATCACTTCGCGGGCAGGCTCCACGCCGCACATGTCGAAATCGCTCAGCCAGATGCCGTCGAACCCCTGCTGCTCAAGCTGTTGGGCCAGGCGCACCACCGCCAGGGCGTTCTCGGTGAGATTCAGCCGGTTCTGGATACACGGGCTGCCCTGGTCGATGTTGTACACCTGGACCTCGACGTCCGGGGGCACCACTGGGGCTATCGAGGCCAGCAGGCCCTCGTTGTAGTTGCTGCTGTTGACCGGCGCGAGAACCGCAATACGCAGGCTCATGGTCGTAACTCCTGCAGTTGCTCGATGCTTCGGTAGGCGCCCATGTAACCCAGGTCTGCCAGCAACTGCTCGAAGCTCCACGCGATCAATCCACCGGGTTGGCGTAGCGGCGCCGCCGCCTGCCAGCCGATCAGGCAGGCACCGCGCCCGGCATAGCTCGGGTCCAGCGAGCCGTCGGCGCGCACCAGGTCGCCGTTGGAGGCCAGTGCCGGCCCCGGGCCTTCGAAGAACCAGGCAATGCTGTCCGGGGCCATGGCCAGCGGTTGCGGCTGGCGCTTGTCCCACAGCAACAGCGACTCGTTCTCGTAGCACAGGCGCAAGCTGCCTTCTGGGCTGTCGAGGTCGATGCGGCCGATGTCAAAGCCGCCCTGGGTAGTCACGCCGGCGTGGGTCAGGCGCGCATTGCGGGACAGGCAGCGGGCCATCAGGCCGAACTGGCCAAGCCAGTCGAGCACGGCCTGGCAAGTGTGCAGCTGCCCCGCAGCCAGGGCTCTGCCCAGCGCCAGGGCGCGGCTGAGGGTGCCGCGCAGCGGCAGCGCGGAAGGCAGCTGGTCGGGGCTCATGCACCATAGCGCCAGGCCACCGAACTCACCGAACGCCGGCGAGCCGACCACAGGGCGCAACATTTGCTCGGCGATCACATTGGCGTTTTCAGCGTACCCCTGGGCCTTGGCCGGCGGCGTCACATTCAACTCCACCACCAGTCCGCCCTGGCTGACCACGAACGCCGGCCGCGGCGGTATACCGGCAGCAGCGAAGGTGAGCATCGGCAATGAGGGCACCGCGCGCCCGGCGCCGTCCGCATCGACCACCGCCAGGCCCAGCTTGGCGGCGGCCAGGCACGCAACCAGAAAGCCCAGCGCGCCGCTTTCCGGCGGCACGACATAGGCAAGCTCGCGGCCCTGCTCGTTCAGGCGCTGGCGCAAGCATTCCAGGGCCTGAATCGGCCCGAGGGGGTACTGGCAACGCCCGATCGTTTCCGGTGCACCCATGTACGCCACTACCGCGGCGTCGCCGGCACGGGCCTCATCCACCGTGACCACCCTGACGCGGTCGCGCGGGTAGAATTCCCCGACATTGAACGCGGCCAGCAAGTGCCGGGCCGACGCCAAGGTGCCGCCACCACCACTGCCAAAGAAACAACCACCGTTGATCAACGCTTGCAGATCCTTGTGCTCCAGCTCAAACGCCATGATCGTGCTCCTGCTTTCGGGTTGAGGGGGTCAGCTCGACAAACGTGCCAGCCAGCTACGCACGGTGCTGGCGGGCGGGTAGTCCAGTTGCGGGTCGAGACCGCGTAGCGCGCGCACCAGGATCGACTGCACCTGGGCGCCACGTTCGCTGCGTTCGAGCAACCGGGCCAATTCCAAGGCGGCGTGCAGCCGCGCAGGCACCACGCCGAGGGTCAGTGCGGTGGACAAGGCAACGCGCAGGGTCGCCTCGGCTTCGCGGTCGTCACCAAGCGCCAGCAGCGCCCGGCCGCGTAACAGCATCAGTTCGCACAGGTAGGCGCGCTCCTGATGGTCCTGGGCCAGGTCGAGGGCGACATCCACCAGTTCCAGGCAGGCCTCTGCACGCCCGCCCAGCAACAGCACTTCGCCGCGCTTCCAGGCCTGGAAGCCATGAAACAACAGGCCGCCGTTACGCAGTACATGCTGCTGGTAGCCTTCGGCAATGGCCTGTTCACCGGCTTCGTACTCACCCGATATGCCCTGGTGATAGCCGCGCAGGATCATGCCCACGCCCCGATAGAAGGAGAACTCGTGGCGCGCACTGAGCAGCTCCAGCTCGCGGGCCTGGCGCCCGAGTGCATCGCGCTCGCCCAGCACTGCGGCGAGCCAGGCCGCGCCCTGCAGGGCGACCGCGCGGTTGAAGGGGTTGTCGACCGCCTGCTCGGCGCGGGACTGCAAGCGGGCCAGCGCCTGGCGCGCCTGGCTGAACAGGCCCAGCTCGAAGGCGGCCAGGCCTTCGAAAGTGCGGGCCAGGCCCACCAGGTCCAACCCTTGGTTCGATGGCCAACTGGCCTGGTCGTCCTCCAGCAGCCTGCCGCGCGTCAGGCAGGCCAGGCTTTCCTCGAAATCGCCGAGCCAGAACAGGGTGTTGGCCATGGCCAGGTGGGCCTCGATGCGCAGTGCTTCGCCACCGGCTATCTGCGCCTGCTGCAGCATCTGTTGTGCCGTAGCGCGGGCCTCTGCCAGTTCCAGGCCCATCAACAGGGTGGTCCACAGCCCGAACGACACCGACGCCATCTCTTGCGCCTGGCCTTGGCGCGCGGCCAAGGCCTGGGCGTCCCGGTAGCTGGCCAGGCTGGTGATGCTCAACCAGCCCTCAATACTGCGAAAGCTAACTCCCAGTAACCGGTGCAACTCAAATTGCAAACGCCACAGGTCTTTGCCCTCGTAGACCCGCTCGGCTACTTCCAGGCCCTTCTGCAAAGGGCCCAGGGCGCCGCGGAAGTCCGCCCCGTCGATCAGCTTGCGGCCTTCGGCCAGGTAGCGCTCCACGGTCAGGCGCAAGTCCTGGCGCAACCGGACCCGCCGCTCGATCACCTTGCGATTGACCCCCAACAGCTGCGCCGCAGCACTCTTGTTGCCGTTGCAGCGGTTCAGCGCATGCTCGATCAGCAGTGTTTCCACCGCCGCCAGTTTGTCCGGCCCCTCAAGCCCGAGCAGCGCTTCGGCCAGCTCTACGGCAAGCGCAGAGGCGGGCGAGGGCGGTGCCAGCAACTGCTCGAGGGTTTCCCGGTCGACCAGTGGTGAAGGGGCCAGGGTGCCGATGCGATCGATCGAATTGCGCAGTTCGCGCACATTGCCGGGCCAATCTCGCTGGCACAGCAGCTCCAGCGCTGCGGCATCGAAGTGCAGCGGTCGCCGTTGCTGACGGCAGAAGTGCTCGATCAGGTCCGGGATGTCCTCCCGCCGCTCGTTCAGCCCCGGCAGTTCGAGCTCGAACACCGACAAGCGGTAGTACAGGTCTTCGCGAAAGCGCTCCTCGGCCACCAGGCGCTTGAGGTCACGGTGGGTGGCCGCCACCACCCTGCCGCGGAAGTGCCGGCTCTCGCTGCTACCGAGCGGCCGGTACTGCCCGGTTTCCAGCACCCGCAGCAGCTTCGGCTGCAGGGCCAGGGGCAGTTCGCCGATCTCGTCGAGGAACAGAGTCCCCGCCCCAGCCATCTGCAGATGGCCCATGCGCTCGCCAACCGCGCCGGTGAACGCGCCGCGGGCATGGCCAAACAGCTCGGACTCGAGCAATTGCTCGGGGATCGCCCCGCAATTGAGGTCGATGAACGGTTTGCCCGGCGCGCTCAGACGGTGCAGTTGCTGGGCGATGACTTCCTTGCCGGCTCCCGTCGGGCCAAAGATCAGCACCGGCCGGTCGCTCTGCGCCACCCGCCGCAGCAGGGCTTGCAGCGCCTGCATGGCAGGCGAACGGCCAGGCACGCCGTCCTCGTCGCCCGGGTGCGTGGTGCACAGTGGCTCCATGAGAATCCATCCTCGTTGGGGTGAGCCAGGCAATGAGGTATAGCAGAGCGACGCGGCCGCTGCTGTGTGTCCGGGTGGCCACCGGTCAGAACGTCGTAAATGGCGCGTGGGTGCAGCATGGCCGCGCCATGCCAACCGCTACAGCATCCGCACCATCTCCCAGAACGATGCCGCCACCCCGGTAATGCTTTCCCCGGCAATCAGCCCCGCTGCGGCCGTGATCGCAAACCGCTCTGTAACGCTCGGCCAACGGCAACCGACCAGCCAGGTAACCACCGCACCGAGCCCCATCATCATGCTGATCGATGCCGGCAATATGAACGCCAGCCCCAGCGCGCCGGTACTCGGCAGCCAGCGCGCCACCCATTGCGGCAGCAGGCTGTCCAGCGCGCCCAGCAGTACGCCTGCCGCGCTGCCGGCCACGATCGCCCAGCGCAGCTCCGGCGACAGCGCCCCCAGCCCCTGCATCAGGGTTTGGGCCACGGCCTTCCAGGTCGCCACGGCCGGTGCGGGCCATTGCTCGGTAAGCAGCAGGGTCTGCGGATCGGGAATCAGCACCAGGTACACCATCACGCCGGCCACGCTGCCGATTAGGATGCCCAGGCACTGTGCAATCAGTTGCTTGTATGGCGTCGCGCCGATCGCCTGGCCAACCTTGAAGTCGTTCATCAGGTCGGTGGCTTGCCCGGCCGCGCCGCCGGCAGTGTTGGCGCTCATCAGGTTGATGGCCACCTGGCCCGGGGCGACCAGGCCAAAGCTGAGCTGCGACAGCTTGCCGATGGCGCCGATCGGCGCAATACCGGTGGCGCCGACCACGCGCGCGGCGACCACCGCAAGGCATATCGCCAAGGGAATGCTCAGCAGCGCCATCCACCAGTCGATGCCGAACAGCAACGCCTGTAGCGCCACCACCAGCGCAATGGACATTAACAGCCCGCACGCAGGTGCCAGGGAAAACCGCCCACGGGCGTGCGCTGCCCGGCTTGCCAGCGGGGCGGTGGGCCTTTGCCGGGGCATTTGCAACAGGCGGACCGACAATGAAGTCAGGGTCGCGCATACCATCAGGCTGACGCCCGGCCACAACAGCCATTCCACCAGGGCAGCGAACTGTGGGCCGCTGGCGTTCGGGGGCAGCACCACCAGGGCATGGTCGATCAGCCACGGTGCCAGCCCGCCCCAGGCCAGCGCGGCGCCGAACAGCAGCGTAAGGCCCACGCGGATGCCGATGATGCCGCCGAAGCCGACCAGCATCAGCGAAGGATCGAACGTGAAGGTCAGGCGCTCGAGCACAGGCGAGGGTGCCCAGCGCGGTATCGCCCAGACGAACCCGTCAATCCACTTCACCAGCCCCGACAGCAACGCGGCGCTGCACAGCACCTTTATCCGCATCATGGCTTCGTGGCCGTGGCGGTAGATCTGCTGCAATGTCTCCAGGGTCGCCATGCCCTCAGGGAACTTCAGGCCATGGTCATCGAGCAGGGCGGGGCGCAGATACCAGGCGATCCAGATGCCCAGGAAGCTCACGGAGAACACCCAGGCCATCATCGGCAGCGGGTCCAGCTGGTGACCGGTGAGCAGGGTATAGGCGGGGATCGGCGCGACCAGCCCGCCAGAAACGATGGAAGCGGCGGCCGAGGCCACGGTCTGGTTGATGTTGCTTTCGTGCAACGTCCATGCGGGCCGGCCCTTGCTGCGCCCCGCCAGGCCCTGCCACAGGGCGAAGCCGACCAGCAAGGCGATGATCGACATGTTGAACGACCAGCCGATCCGAAGGCCCGCGTACACATTCGAGGGTGTCAGCAGAATGCCCAGCACTACGCCGGTGAGCACCGCCCGCAGGCTCAGTTCACGTTCGATGCGAGCCTGGGGAAGGGCGGTGGACGGGGCATCTCTCATGGCAATCCCTTGTCGGAGTGGTAAGCGCGCTATGCACAAATGAGCCACTGCCGCCACAAAGGTTCACTGTCGCTTGCGGTTGTGCAAGCTGCCTGCCAACAGCTACATCGTCCGTATCCATCCTGCCGTCTCACTGGGTCAATATTTCGACATACTGACGATAGAGAGCCTCCTTCTGCGTCGGCGACATGTTTTCCGCTGGTACGTACTCGCTGAAAATGACCCCGGTATAGTCCGGGAAGCTGGCCTCCGTCAGGCGTTCCAGCGGCAAAGCGAGCAGAGCCTCGTCTGCGGCTTCGATAAACTTATCGAGGCCGACAGGTTCGCCTTCACTGTTCAACACTGCCCATAAAGCGCCCTCTTCAAAAACAGTACAGTCCCACACCCCGCTAAACAGATACTGCGCTAGCAGCTTCAACGCGTGATCATCCCACAGGCGGTAGGTTTTGTACCTTTGCTCATATTCATCACAAACACGACCGACGATATCCTGGAACGTCAGGCCCAGTTTGCCTGTGTCAGAGCGCAGCCGAAAACCATCGTCTTCTCGGGCAAAGCCGAATTCGCCTTTCACGGGGTGCGAGCTGCACAGCTTGAGCGCTACCGCATGGGAACTACCGATCAAGCGATCATCATTACGCCCCATGGTGGCAACATTGCGCACGATCAGTTGCGCTAGGTACCTGAGCAGGTCCTCGAGGATATGGTCTCGCTTCTTCCGAACCCAGGCTTCATCGTGAATAGGGCGACGATTGCCATAGACGATGTTGCTAGGTATGCCCGGCTCCAGTGGGCGCTCGAAGCGCTCCAGTGGCAACCCCAGCCCATAGGTTTCATCAAAATTGCGCAGCCCTTGCTTTATGTCCTCGATCAGTTGGTCGCGTTCGGCGATCTGATACTCGTCCAGGCCATGATCGGCTCCGTATTTCATTCCATTGCCTCGGTTGTCGAAGGGCCAGAGTTGGTCGTGCGGCAAAATACTATCACCGAGCCGACCTAGGCAGGATAGCCCTTCAGCGTTGGCAATGCTGCTATCGCAGCCCTTACGTACGCTTGCCGAAGCCGGCATAAATTGGCAATCTGCGCCGCAATATCAAAAAGATATCATGCAGTGCTCCAGGGCCTGTGCATGGACGCTTCGATAAAAGGGATTTCCCATGCCGCACGCTGTAAGAACGATCACCCGAGCGTTGGACGAAGCACGCGCCTTGATGGCCGACTGGGTCGTACCAGAAGGGGCCAGTGACGCTGATACATTGGGTGAGCTCGTCGGGGTGCTGGATAACCGCACCCTGAACAACGCAATGCGCACGCTGTCCGCGCCATTCCACCAGGGTATCAACCGCAAGCTTCTGGCCCCGCGCTACAAAGTCGCCTTCGACCTGCTGCACAAATACGGGGTGATGGTTGATCCAAGCTCGCTCAGCGATGAAGTCATCGAACGCCTCTATCCGCGGGTCAACTACCCCCGCTTCAGCTACGGGCAGACCTTGCGTGAATGGAGCGACGCGGTGCTGGGGGAGGGCGAGCAGGTGCAGTTCTTCCTGCCGCAGGCACCGCGCCGCAATACACACCTGGCTACCGTGCAGTTCCTCAGTGATGACATTCGCGAGCTGACCGATGAGTTGGTCAAGGCCGCCTGCCCGGCTGATGAGGCAGAGGCGGAAGCCGCTGTCGAGGACAGTGCCTATGAGCCGCAAGTGCGATCGGAGCCGCCTTCGGGTCTTGCCACCGAGGCGCAGGACATTACTTCGGGCGCGCGGCGTGGCATCAACACCCTTATTGCCTTGGGCGAAGAGGCCGAGGAACGCTGGTCGCCCGCCATGCGCGAGTGCATTGCCGCGGTAAGGAAGGATCACGAACGAGATGAAGAGGCCGACACGCTGGAGGTGATGGTCGAGTTGGTCGACCGTCTCGACAGGTTGGCACGTGAAGCCCGCAGGCTCCTTCACGAGGTGACTCCGCCGCAAGCTGACGGCTTGTCGTCCCGCACCCCCCTTTTCCAATGATTGGCAGTACCTCGCCCCGTACAAGGACCGCCCCATGAATCAAGCCGTGAGCCCACGTCAACTTGCGCCATCTCTACCGCCCGAGGTGGATGGTATCGCTGTTGCCTCTACAACCCTGGCCAATGTGTTCAAGGCCGCAAGAATCCCGTGCAACGATGGCAGCTTGATTTTTGGCCATCTGCAACTGCCCGAGTATCAGCGGCCTTACCGCTGGGGCGAAGAACAGCTGGCGCGGCTGCTGGAGGACCTGAGGGCGTTTTTCAGCGACGACGCACCACCTCATGATTTTTACCTGGGCAGCATCATCCTTCATCAGGAAGGTGGCAACGCGCGCGAGCGCGGTTGGCTGAACATCATCGATGGCCAACAGCGCATCACCACTCTGGCGCTGATACATTACTTGCAGCATGGCGACAAGGGCGCGCCTGAGTTGACGTATAACTCACCGGAAAGCCACGTGCGCATTCAGCGCAACCTCCGCTGGCTCGAACAGCAGCAACTCCCCAAGGTGGACTTTTCCCGTATCAATGTAACGTTGGTGGTCACGCGGCACGAAGATGATGCCTACCGCTTCTTCGAGACCCAGAACACCTCGGGTGTTCGTTTGGCTGGTGCGGATATTGTCAAGGCCTACCATCTGCGCAGTGTGCCCAACATGGCACAGGACAATTTCGCTCGTGCCTGGGAACGCATGAGGGATCTCAAATCCCTCGTGGCTACTTTCATGAAGTCCCGTCACTGGCAAACGCTGCGCTGGCGAGATGTGGCCAGTGACCGTGACCCGGTTTTCGAGCGCAAGCAGATCGTAACTGAACTGGCGGAGCGTACGCTGCCACATGGCGGGGATATCGCCTATCGGCGGCTGCAGGTGCATCGCGATGCCTGGGGTACGGAAGCCCATATTGCCCAGGTGGGCTACGGCATGCGCCAGCCGCTGGGTGCGGGTGTGAATACCATGCGCTATGTCGAATATTTTCATGGCCTGCGGCAAACGTTGCTCGACGTCGGTGAGCATCCCGCCATGGGTTCATTCGGTCACTACTACAAGCGCTTGGGCATTGATGCGCGCGGTAGTGTGTTCCTGACCCGGGCCTTCGACTGCGCCTTGCTCATGTACGCCAGCCAGTTCGGCTGTTCTCGCCTGCTCGAAGCCGGCCTCTGGATTTTCCGCATGGTCTTTGCACTGCGCCTGATCAACGACATCAGCGTGCGTGAAGACGGCGTACAAACCCACATCCGGAACAATCCGCTACTGGACTGGATTTCCACAAGCCATACCCACGATGAACTTATGGAGTACCTACGCGCATACAGGTATTCGGCCAGCGCCAGGAATCTCGATGCCAACAGCATCAAGCAACGCTTCGCTCGATCAGTCTCCGGCACGCTCGGCTTCGAGTTGCCATGGCCGGAGGCCGAGAAGATCGCAACTATTTACGATGTTGAGCTTTGCGCCGCCATCGATCGAATCTGTCTTGCTGACGCTGCCAGCCAAGGAGGCAAATGATGAACGCCCAGGTGCAAACCCATGTACAGAGCGCGGCATTACTGTGTGAGCAAGGCATCGCGCTGACCATTCCGTGCTACCAGCGGCCTTATGTCTGGCCAAGTGAAGATGTGAAAGATCTGCTGGAGCAGATCATTCAGGCAAGCGCCGTCGACGAGTACGGTAAGCCTGCGCAGTCGCACTATTTCATTGGTACTGTGCTGACCAGCCAGGTGCCGACTGGCGCATCTTCGGCTGCAACCGTGACTTATGAGCTGATCGATGGCCAACAGCGCATGACCACCCTGATGGTGCTGGCGTTGGCATTTTCCGCGCTGGTGCCGGACTCGACCTTGCGTTCGCTGGTGGTGCTGGGTAACGAGCCACGTCTCACGTTCAACATCCGTGAGGAAGTGCAGGCACGCTTGAGTGCCTGGGCGGGGCTGAGCGAAGACGTACCGCTGGATGAGAAAGACGCGGAAAACCCTTATCTGACGCACCTTTACGCAGCCCGAAAAACTGCATCCGACAGGTTGAAGACATTGCAGGCGGATGGTGGGAACGAGGCCGTCGAGCGCGTCGGTCATTACCTATTCAACCAGGTGACCTGGGTCAACAACGTCATGCCTGCTGGCATGGACTTGAACAAATTGTTCGCCACCCTGAACACCAGCGGCGTACAGCTGGAGCAGACCGACATTCTCAAGGCACGCTTGATGGAGCGCATTGTGCGTCATCGCGCCAGCTATGAAGGCATCTGGCAGGCCTGCGAGAACATGGGCAACTACTTCGAGAAGAACCTGCGCGATGTCTTCAAGGGCACCAACTGGGGCGGGCTGAAGTTCATCGATCTTGCCAACTATTCGCGTGATGACTTTTCCATCGATCGTTCAGTTGCAGGTACTCAACCTGGCAGGACGATCAGCCAGATCGCCATGATGAAAAACCTGGTCGAATCATCCCCTGATGCCGAAGAAGATGAGGGGGCTCGCTACCAGTCCATCATCAGCTTTGGCTTGCTGCTGATGCATGCGTACCGCATCTACAGGCACGGGGCCGGCCTGGATGATATCGGATCGCGGCTCAACGACAGTAACCTGAACGCCAGCTTTGCCGTGTTCGTCAATCAAGCCAGTGCGGCCGAAGCCAAGGCATTCATGGAGTGTCTGTGGCAAGTGCGCTTCCAGTTCGATCGCTGGGTGGTCAAGTGGGTGCGTCTGGGTGAGGAAGACGAACGCACACTGCGGCTGTGTTCGTTCAACAACCGCAGCAAGGGCAATGGCCCGGACTGGCGTACGGTAAACCACGAAGTTTCCGACCTTGGCCAGTTGCAAAGCGTGCGCTACTTCACTGGCGAGCGCAGTGCGCAGTACTGGTTGACACCGTTCCTGGGCCGGTTGGTTGAAGAACCAGGGTTGACCGAGCAGCAGGTGCTTGCCTTGCTCGAACGGATCGATAACGAGCTGTCGCGAACCGAGCTGACCCAAAAGGAGGCCAGTTACCAATTGCTGTCTAGCGACACTGTCCCATCGGCCCCGTTGACGAGCTTGTTGAGCTATCTCAGGCAGGCGCACGGAACCGGGTTTGAGCATTATTGGTTCCAGAAACTGGAGTACATCCTCTGGCGTGAACGGCATGCCTACAAATGGCTTGATGCTGGCAAGTTGAATGTTTATCGCGTCACTTCGAAGAACTCGGTCGAGCATGTTCATCCACAGAACGAAGAGTTCAATCGAAAGTTGCCAGACGACTTGCTGCATGGCTTTGGCAACCTGGTGCTGCTCAGCCCAGGGGAGAACTCCTCGTATAGCAATCAGGCCGTGATCAAGAAACAGGCGGCTTTCCGCGCCAAGCTCAAGTACGACTCCTTGAAGCTTGCGCATATGTTCCATGTGTTGGGGAATGGTGAGGAGTGGGGGAGGGAGCAGATCGAAGCCCACTCGCAGGCGATGCTGGCGCTTGTCGAGGCCCACTACGGCGCTTGAATCGAGATGAAGGGGCCGATCAGTACTGAGGGCGGTGGCAACGCGTCCTGAGTCATTCTCGCAAGAGAAGCATGAAGCTTCTCTTGCGTAGCCTTGTCAATTCATCGAGCTTGCATGGCAGGTACAGCAGCAGAGTCATCTGTTGGCGCAGGCTCCCCTTCATAACGCTGCAATGCCCCTCGCAGTGTCTCGAGCAGTTTCTGGCGCAGCGCTACAGGCTGTTCGACCATCACACTGTCGCCTTGAGACAGAAGCCACCAGTTCAGTTGCCAGCTGTCGCTGACAGTCGCGGTCAGGCGATATCCACCGTCATCAGGCTCCAGCAGCATGTCATCTGCCAGCGGCGTTTCTCGCAGCAGGCGGGCCAGGTTTTCGCTAACCCACGCCTGCAACTTGATCCTTTGCGGGCCACCAAATTGCAAGGCGTCGCTGGCCAGGTACTGGGGAAGGTCGAACTGTGCGGCCCCCTCGCATGCAGTAGCGAGTATCTCGACGCCCAGGAAGCGATGGGCAGCATATTGGCGTAGATCCGCGTAGTGGTCGGCGGTTGCTATCAGGTATGTAGCTACGCCACGTTGCACCAAAGCCAGAGGGTTGAGTGTCAGTTCACTGGTCTTGTTGCCGTGTGCCGAGTAGTAGCGGCAGGCGATTTGTCGCTCCTGGAGAAGCGCCAGTTGAATGGTCTCGAGAATTTCGGCGCAAACGCTCGGTGCCTGCAGGTTGAGCTCTGGGCGAACACTGGCAACCTTGCTCATCCAACGGGCGGCAAGATTTTCATCGGCCATGTTCTCGAGCTTCTTGCGTGCATGCTGAAAGCGGTCCTGCAATGCCTTGAGCATTCCGTTGGGGAGTAGCGGGCGAATGGTGTCTTCGATAAGTGTCAGGCTCAACGCTTCGCTGATGTTCATGCCAGGCAGGTCGATGCTTGCTCCAGGAGCCCAATGCCAACCGAAGGGTTTGCTACGGTCGTTGCAAGTCAGCGGAAATACTCGCGAGAGCTCGATCAGGTCGCGTTCGACCGTGCGTTTGGTGATGCGGTATCCCGTATCCAGCATTTTTTCGAGCAGTTCACTGCTGGTGATTCCCGGGCTTCTGGTGGGCAACTTGTGAAGCAGTTCCCATTGGCGGCTGATGGTGTCGCGGGAGCTGATCTGGGGCAATTGGGGCTTCCTTGTCGAGGCATGGGCAGCGGCAAGCGTACCCAGGTTGATGGCCTATCGCCATTTCTGGGTGTGTGTTTTTTGGGGGGGAAGGCAATGCGGTGGGGAGATTGGCGCAAAATGCCCCGCCAGCGGGCGGGGCTTTCCGAGGATATCAACCTTGGAAGATATGCTTGATCAGAAACCCTTCCAGATTGCCGTCCAGGGTGCGAACCACACCGCCGTTAGGGGTGGCCCACAGCACAACTCGCTGGTCCCGGGTGTCGTACAGGTAGTATTGCCCGTCGCCCAGTTCCAGCAACGGCACTGCAGTTGCCGGGTAGCTGGCGTCCGACGCCAGGTCCTTGTAGGCATTGAGCACGTGCAGGAAGTAATCGTCTGGTACCCCGAGGCCGTAAGTTTCATAGGCATCATGGGCAATCACGCCAAAGCGCTCCAGATACTCTCTGTACTCGTTGCCGAGTGCAAACCCCAGGTTCGATTCAAGGGTATCGATGTTTGCCCTGGTAGCAGGGCGTGTAGCAGCCTGTTGCTCTTCGACCAGTTTTTCCAGTGTTTTCATGTGGGCTCGCTTACTGTTGGCTCTCGATCTGTTCGGCTCGCGCCTTCCAGTATTCCTTACGTTCCTTGTCGAAATCGTCGCGTGCGATTTCTGATTCTTTCAGCTTGTTGTGCAGCACGTTGTCGTTGCCATTACCCCTGTGCTCATCACGCGTGAGTTCGGCCAGTGGGGAGTCCTGCTTCTGGCCAATGTGATGCAACTCGATCGGCCTGCCTTCCGCATCGAGGGGGGCGAGGCCGAGCTTCATACGGTCCAGATTGGTGCGGCCGAATGCATCCTTCTGATCGTAATCGATGTCAGTGCGGATCAATGCATCCTTGCCGTTGACCTGGGCTGGCTCCAGATTGGCTTCTTCATAGATGCGAGCTTCAGCCTCGCTGTTGATGACGTCCAGTACTTCCTTGGGGAGGCCAAGCCTCTCGAGACGCTCACGCGTCTCTTGGCTCATCCCGGGCAGCTCAAGGCGGTTTTCCTGGGTCAGCACGATCGGGCGGTCCAGTTCGGCGATGATCAGGCATTTGTCGGGAGTTTCCCTGGCAAGCAGGGCGAGGCGAGAGGGGCCGTCGGCCTTCTCGATGGCAAAGTTCTCGAAGTTCACCGAACGCTTCCTTTCTCATGGTGTGCGTGCCACATCGCGTAGATCTCGAGATGGCTTTCGTGCTGCTGGCTGTAGTCTTTCATCAGGCATTGTTGAGCAGCGAGCGCCAGTTCGGCCGAAAGGCCGCTGGCACATTCTTCGAGCAGCCCATCGAGCAGTCGGTCAAGGTCCGCATAGTCATTGGCGTCCTGGATGATCTGGTTGACCTGCCGGCGACAGTTCAGTGCATCGACCACCAACCGTGCCAGGCGCTCGAAGGCTTCCGCTCGCCAGATGCCGGGTGCTTGCTGGTTGCGGTATTGCGTGATGACTTGCAACAGGCTGATGCGAGTACGAGCGGGCAACGGAAGTGCACGGAGGCCACGTTGTAGCAGGTCAAAGTCAACTTGCACTGGCGTGGCAATGCGCTGGCTGAGCAGCAGTTTCAGCAACTGGCCGTTGAAGTCGTTGCGGGCGACGTCTGCAGTGGCTTGTGGCTGGTACTGGTATGGCGTTTCCTCGCCTTTGAATTTACGAACCTGGCACATCACGGGCTCAAGCCAGTCATTCTGGTAGACGATGGCTACACCTTTGGGTAGCCGTGCAATCTCATCCAGTTTCTCGTCATCCAGTGCCACGGATTTGCCAATCAGGCGGCGATCGGTTTCATCAGGCAGGCGCATGATGATTTTGGTATTGGTGTTGCGGATCGCGGCAATATCGACTGCATGGGGCGACTGGTCGGCGATGATGAAACCTTCCCCATAGGTGCGCATCTCTGCAATGGCGTTGGTCAGCATTTCTACCGACTTGGCGACCAGGCCTGCGCCTTCGGCGCCACCTTCCGGGCTGCGCTTGAGGATGTTGTGGGCTTCTTCGAGCACGGTGACGTGGCGCAGGGGCTGGTTCATGCCGCCGTGGGCCATGCGGTGCTCGCTCAGGCGCATTACCAGGATGCCCATGATCAGCGCCTTGGTTTCCGAAGAGCCGATGCGGCTGAGGTCGACGATCACATTGCTGTCGAACAGCACGGTATTGTCGACTTCGTCCGCAACGAACAGTTGGCCGTTGAGGCCATTGGTCAGTGATCGGATCCGGGTCGACAGGGAGCCAATGTAGTTGGCTTTGAGCTCCAGGGAATAGGCTGATGCCTCGATCACTTCCAGCAGCGTGTCCAGCAAGTCGACGAAGGTGGGGAAAATGTCTTCGTCGTAGCGGTTGCTCGAGCTTTCCAAGTCCCAGCCACAGCGCTGGTAGGCTTGCAGGATGGCGTCCTTGAGCACCGCAGGCATTGCGGCGTACATGGGCCAGCAGACGTTGAAGATCTCTACCAGGCGGTCGACATGCTCGAGCACGTGGATCGCTGCCGGGAAGCGGAACGGGTTGATGCGCAGCAAGGCACTGTGCGCCGGGTGGGTACCAAGCACGGTCACATCGGTGCGTTGACCGAACACATGCTTGTACTCGCCTTTGGCTGGCTCGATTACAAGGAACGGTACGCCGACGGCGCTGACCTGGTCGAGCATCTCATATAGCGTGTTGCTCTTGCCTGCACCGGTGGAGCCGCTGATGAATACATGGCTGGTCAACTGGTCCATGTCCAGTTCGATGGTTTGCGGCAGGTTCTCCCAAAGATGGCGGATGTTGCCCAAGGTGAGTTGCCTGGTACTGGCGCGCTCTGGTGTCTTGCCGTCCAGGCGCTGCACCTTGCGCCCGAATGCCTGGGTTTCGACCACCGATACTGTCGAGGTGGAGCGACGTGGCAGGCTCAGCTGAATCGCCATCTCCTTGCCGGAAATCAAGGTCGCCGGGGTCACGAACGGGACTGGTACACGGCCAGCGAACGCGGGCTTGAGTTCGGGGTGACTGAGGCGCGTGAGCCAGTCCAGCACGGCCGACTTGTTGCCGTATTTCCAGGTAGTGAGGGCAAAATCCTCGTGGCTGGATTTGCTGCCGCGTACCAGGCCCAGGAAAATGCTTGCCAGCGATTCGGAGGAGGCGCTGCTATCGCCGATGAAGTAGGCGGCAGAGTTCCAACCGCCGTATGTCTTGGCCTCGTCGATGCGTTGCAAGTGGTGGTCGATTCTGCCCAGCAGTTGCTCAATAGTTTTGTCCACCGATTCGATGGACAACTGACGGTTGTTGCCGATGGTACGGTTGACCGACTGGCTATCGGTGGTGCTTGTGGTGTGGGTTGTCGATTGTGTGCGGGCGTTGGAACTGCTCCAGGACGCTCCATGGCTTTCGCTGGTGCCCTGGGTAGTCGAGCGGCTGGTGCCGGTGCTGCGTGTTTCATTGAAGGCGGCAGCGATGCCGGAGCCAACTTGTACACCTGCCACCGCGCCTACGGGGCCCAGGAAAGAGCCCGCAATCGCACCGATGGCACTGCCTGCAATGGCGGCTGCCTTCGAGGTCCCCGTTTGCGAGCTGAAGCTTTCGGAGGTGCCGTTGGTTTCGCTGGTGGATGTACCGGTCGTGTGGCTGGTGCCGCGTGTCTCGGTAAGGCCCAGGCTGTGGCCAAGCGAAGTGCTCAGGCCTTGGCTGATGCTCAAACCGACACTGTCACTGTCCTGCTCGCCGTAAGACAGTTGCTGCTTTGCCAAGGGCGAAAGCTGGGTCGCAACCTGTTCGTAACCAGTGCGGATCATGTCCAGCTTCTGCGAAGACACCGGCTCGGCCAGGATCAGCGCCTGGTACTCGCGGCGTTCTGCTGCGTCGATGAAGCGTTCCAGGCCCTGCATGAAGTGGTCGCGGTTTTCGGTCGACAGTGCAGGTACGCCGGTGACAGCGGTGATACTGGCTGAAGGGTTTTCCTTCTCGTTGTCCAACTTGTCGAGCAGGGCATTGGCGTCCTGGACACTCAGGGGGTGTAGTGCGCTACCCGGGAAGTGGCCTTTGAAGGTTTCACGCAGCAGTTCGCCGGAGTTCTGGCCAAGCATCTTGCCAGGTTCGCCACGTGTGCCAATGAACAACTCGGTCTCGATGCCATTGGAACGCAGGAACAGGAACACCGTGTAGCCAGCAGCGCCCAGTGCCGTGTAGGCAGCAGTGGTGCTTTCCAGCACCGACTGCTTGTTGTTCTGGACAATGCGTTCGACACGGAAAACCCGCATGTCGCTGGCACGGTTGAGGCTGATGCGCTGCTGCGAAGCGATGACTGGGTATTGCTCCAGTTCGCTCAGGTAACTGCGGTTGATCAGCGCGCGGCCGGCTGCCAGGGTCAGCGTGGCGTTTTCCTGGATCTCGCGGATCGCCAGAGGGGTCAGGGTCGTGGTTTCCATGGCGTTATTTCACCAGCGCAACCAGGAAGACCACCAGGGCCGCCAATGCACCGCCAACGAGCAATGCGGCTTTGAAAACCGGGTTGCGGTCGTCGTTCGATGCACGGTTTTGCGACTGGTGCGCCTGGTGCGTGTGCTGCGACTGTTGTGACCGGGAGTTCTGCGTTTGAGCACGGAACGAGGCTGGCGCGGCTTCGTTGGCGCTGGCACTGGCACTGGCACATGGTTTAGGTTGCACGGGGGCGAAACCTTCTACGCCTTGCTGACGCAATAGCTCACGGACTTCGATGATGTGGAGGAAGCGTTCTTTGGCGTAGTTGGTCTTGAGGTAGACGACCTGGAGCTCATAGTACTCGCTCGTCCAAAGCTTCTGGTCAGCCTCCATTTCGCGGGCGAAAGACTTTTCAGAATAGGCTTCGAGAAGCCCCGGAACCTGGTTGGATGTCCAAGCCAGAGCAGCACGAAGGTCCGCTGACGTCAGGCGGTTGTCATTCAGCTCCATTCGCAACGCGGTACGGATGGTGAGCAACTCGCCTTCTTCCACGAATTTCTTGAGGTTGGCGGATGGCTCATAGTTCGACGTCACGTTGGCGGTACTCTGGGGCTGGGGAGTTGAAGGACTTTCCGTGGGTACGAAACCTTTCACACCGGAATTGCGCAGGTGCTCTCGAACAGCGAGTAGATGCTCGATTCGCTCTCGAGCGAAGTTTTCTTGGGTGAGCAAGATGTGGCGGCTGAAGTAATCTGCACTCCAACTCACTTTGTCTGGGTCAAGAGCATTCTTGCCAGTGCCGGGCACGAAAGCGACCAGCAACTCTGCAGACTGTTTCTCGGCGCTATCTAGCAGGTCTTTGAGCAAGGCCGTACTGGCTTGGGGATCCTTGATGGACAGTAGATAACTCTTCCTGGTTTTGGCAAGTATATCGGTAGTCATGTTAGGGCCTCCTTAAATAGCCAATGTGCTGTCGAGCTTCGCTTTGAAATCGTCGATCCATGTACGCAAGGCTTTGGCTTCGGAAACCGCAACCTCTCGGGCGTTTCGGTCTGTGGTTTTCGTGCTCAAGGAAGTCAGCAGTTCGGCAAATTTGAGATCGAATTCTCGGGTCATGAATGCGACATATTGCTCGATCAGGCGATCCTTGCCGACCTCGATTTCCTTGCGAGCACCATCAACCAGACGTGTGAACTCTGCCTCAATTCGAGTAACACGCTCTTTCCAGAGTTTCTCTAGGTCGACAAAATTTTCCGTGCCGTAATCGCGCACTGTTTTGGTAGAGCCCCAAGAAAAGGGGTTCCACCAAGTACTATCACTGACTTCCCGGGTACCAATGACAACGCGCTTCTCTTGGATATCGTTCTGCTGTACGGACAGATTGAACGAGATGTTAGATGCCGCTTTCTTGAGCCCCTCGAACATTGGCAGGTTCAAGCTCTCTGTGCCTTGGAATATTTCGGTGATATAGCGTTGGTACTCGGCATGCAAATCCTGTCGGATTAGCTCTTGGCTGGAAACGAAAACAGCTTCGTACTGGTTTACCAGTTTTCGATGGTTGAACTGCAAGAGTTCCTCAGCTTCCTGAACGCGCGCCTCGGCGATATTCACCCGAACGTCGTTTTGCATGAAGTTCTCGCCCAGTTTCTTGATGATTGGCCCAATAGAGGATTCCAGTCTGGCCAACTCAAGCTCTGTATCTCGGGGCAGCGCCTTACCCTCACGTTCCAACCTATCCTTGTAGGCTGCAGTATCGAAGCCTTTCTCCTGGCGCTGTTGCAGTCCCATGATCTCTTCGTTCAGATGCGCCAGTGTTTTTTCATCCTGTTCCAATTGCTCAATCAGCGCAGTCTCGTTCAGACCCACACGGATGGCATGGCCCAGCGCTTCGTATGCGCGCTTGAGGCGATGCGGCAGGTTGTACTTGTCGATGTACTCATCGATCATCGCCTCGACTGCCGGCAGGCCACTGCTGAGCAGCAGCGGGGAATAACGCTTATCCTGCAGCGAACGACGCACGCGAGACGTGATCGGCATGTACTGCAGCATGTTCATGCTCGGCTCTTCGCTGAACATGTCCGCCATGGACTTGTGTTCGTTGCGCTCCTTGCGGGTATGCAGGTCGCTCGGTTTGCGAATCAGGCGAGTAAGGTTGGCAGATACCGGGTAGATCAGTGGGTTCTGGATGCCATTGCTGGTCAAATATTGATTTACACGCTCCAGCACGGAGGGAATGTTTTCTCCGTTTTCGGGGTCGAACACATCCATCTTGTTGATCACGAAAATGAAGCGGTCCTTGCTCTGTTTGCCACCCTTGCGCATGGTTTCCGCGACCAGGCCAAGCAGGTTGCGGTCATCGTTGGTGCCCAACTGGCTTGCATTCAGCACATACAGGATAAGCGGATTGCGCTTGGAGTCCTGGATGAAGCTCATGGTCTTGAGCTGATGCGCTTCGTCCTGGCTGTTGTTGGGACCAGGGGTATCGGTCAACACCAGACGCACGTCTTCACGCTCGCGGATCGCTACGATATTGCCCTCGATGTCGATCAGTTGAGTGTCCTCAAGCTGGTTCCATTCCTTGAGGCATTCCAGGTCAACATTGGCTGACTCACCTACTTCATCACCGTTGCGGTTGTAACGCTTGGCTGCAAACCGATCAATCATCTGGTCATTGTCAGTGATACGGGCGATGGTCGCGGTAGTCGCTTCGTTTGCGGCCGGTAGAAGGTCACGCCCCAGCATGGCGTTGATCAGCGTCGACTTGCCCGAGGACATAGTTGCGACTACATAGACGTCGAAGTCACGGTTGAACGCCTCTTCAATGGACTTGCGTGCGTTTTGGTCGCCCTCGATGAACTGATCGAACTGGGGGTGCTCGCGAGCTTCGGTCATGAGGGCGCGAATCTGTTCCAGACGCTGTTCGGTAGGCACGGTCTGGTGCCACTCCAATTCCACTTCCATGCCATTGGCAATTGCCACGTTGGCGGCTTCCTGGATATCCAGGAAGTCAGACTCGACACCTTTGAACGCGACATGGAAGCGATTGTCGCCGTTGAACAGGTCGCTCAGTTCGTCGAATAGCTTTTCTACCCACAGTTGCAGGCGCGACTCCTTGTAACTCGACAGCTTGCAGCCATCTGCCGGAGCCTGGTCGTTGATCGAGAAAGTCGTTTCGACAGTGAAGGGGTTGTGCGTGATATGGATGCGGTTCATGGATTCTTGATCGTTTGACGTTGATGTTTGATCAGGGCTTCAACGGTCTTCAAACCGCTGATGGCCACCAGTTGCTGCAAATCGTTTTTCTCGCAGGCCTGCTCGTCGAGCGCCTTGAGTTGGCGCTGCCGTTCCAGGCTGTTGAGCGCCTTGAACACACCTTTCTTGATGGCGTCCGGCACCACGGTGGCATGCAGTAGCGAGCGTTTGTTGTCCTGTAGATCAGCGAGCGCCTGGTGAAGTCTCAGGCGCTGTGAGCGAGTCAAGGGCTGAGCCTTGAGGGCTTTGCGCGCATAAAGCGCGATATTGGCCATGGTCGGGATGATGATCGGCTGGTCAAAGCCGACGGTCGTGAGGTAGCGGTGGGCCTTGGCGACGTATTCATCAATGGTTTCACCCATCTCAGGGTCTAGCAGGTCGACCTTGTTCAAAATGAAATAGACCGGATGGCCAGGGCGCGACGCGAGTTCATCCCTTATCTGTTCTAGTAGCGTTCGATCATCCTGTGTCCCCAACTGGCTGGCGTTGAGCACATAACAAAGCGCCTTGAAGGAAACGGTACGGATCGCCTCAAGCATCAGCTCAGCGTGCTTAGGGTCCTGGCTATTGTTCGGGCCGGGCGTGTCATGCAATACCAACCCAGGTGCGGGGCTGGGCACGATCTTGAAGCTGCCTTTCAAGCTGATCCGCTTCACGTCGCTATTGGCATTCCAGTCACGAAGGGTCTCAGCTGAGGTGTCCTTCAGGCGAGCAAGTTCCTGATCCGTGTGCGAGTAACAGGCTCCGTCGAAGGCGCGCGCCCCTTGGCGATGTTCGACACGGGTCATGCAGGCGGTGGTGGCTTCGTTGGCGGTATGCAGCAGTTCTTGCCCGATCAAGGCATTGATAAAGGATGTCTTGCCTGCACTCATGGTCGCTAGTACCAATACATCGAAAGGGGAGCCGCTTGCCTGGCGAGGCCTTGATTTTCCAGAACGGGCAGCTGACCTTATTGAATGCTTCATGTGTCTTGCGGTCCTGTTGAACTATTGGCTTTTGCTTCGATAGATAGAGTGCTGCGGGAGGCGATCGGCGCTCTCTTGTTCGCTGAAAACAGGCTTGCATGACGACGCGACAGGATGAGTCGCAAACTCCATGCAACTGATCAGGTCATTGAGGGGGCGTACCGGGTACGTTTTGCTTGATGCGAGTTTGTACCCGCATCCAGAGTCTGTTGGGTGCGAGCGGGCTGGATGAGGGGATGGCTTCGGGCAGGGGCAAAGTGACGTCCTTGTGTCATTTGGTGGCATATTGCCATTGATGGCAGTATCGCATCCTACGCGATATCGACGTCAAGAAGATAAACTTGAACCCCACCAAGGTCTGAGAGGAGCGGTGAAAGCTGGATTGGGAACCGTTGTCGCTTCTGGCTGGTTCAGCTTGGCTCGCACCGACTGTAAAGATATGCAAAGTTTCCCCAGGCCATCACGCTGTCACTCTAGAATCCGCCCGCTGCCGAACCTGGTAATGGCAGGCAGCAGATCTAGCCTTGTGGAGCGTTCCAATGAAGTCGAAACACCTTTTCCGCGCAGCCCTGGTTGCGGCGCTGGTATCGGCCTTGTCAGGCTGCTGGATGTTCATGCCGCCGGGTGGTGGCGGTGGTCATGGTGGTGGCCACGGTGGGGGCGGTGGCTTTGGCGGTCATCAGGGCGGTGGCCCTCGCTAAGCTGACCTAGCGACGGAGCGCACAGCCTCGGCCGGGACGCTAAAGCGTACCCGGCGCGAGCGCACACACCTCGGTTCAGCTCACCCCGACCGCCCAAACCGCTTGCGATACTCCGCCGGCGTCACCCCCACATGCTTCACGAACGCCCGCCGCAACGTATCCGCATTGGCAAACCCACACAGCGCCGCCACCTGCTTCGGTGCCTCTCGCCCAGCCTCCAGCCGCGCCCGCGCAGCATTCACCCGCGCCAGCTCCACCCACGCGGCCGGGGTCATGCCCACATCACCCTGAAACACCCGCGCAAAATGCCTCGGGCTCAGCCCAACCCGCGCAGCCAGGCTGGCAACCCCGTGGTCCAGTGCAGGGTTGGCGGCCACGTAACGCTGCAACCCCTGCAATGCCGAACGCCCAACCGGTGATGTCCCACCTTGCCGGCTGAACTGCAGCTGCCCGCCAGGCCGCTTGAAGTACATCACCAGGTGCCCGGCAACCTGCTTGGCAATATCCCGCCCCAGGTCTTCTTCCACCAGGGCCAGTGCCAGGTCCAGCCCGGCCGTTACCCCCGCAGCGGTACGCAGGTTGCCGTCATGCACCTGAATGGCGTCGGCATCCACCTGCACCCGCGGATAACGCTCGGCCAGCGGCTGCGCCACGGCCCAATGGGTGGTCACACGCCGGTCATCCAGCAACCCGGCAGCCGCCAGGGCAAACGCCCCCGTGCATACCGAGCCGTAACGCCGGCAAGCGCCCGCGCGTTGCCGCAGCCAGTCGAGAATGCCGGGGCGCAGGTATTGTTCGGCAGCCTGCGGCGTGCCGGCGACCAGCAAGGTGTCGATGGCTTCCAGGTCTTCGCCGATCCAGCCATCGGCGACCAGGCGCGTACCGGATGAGCTCACCAGCGGCCCCGGTTCGCAAGCCAGCAACAGCAGGCGATAGGCGTCACGGCCGGCCTGGCGGTTGGCTTCGGCGAACACATCGAGCGGGCCGCAGGCATCCAGCAGTTGTACGCCGGGCATGGCCAGGATGGCGACCGTGATGGGGGCAGAGGGCATGGTGGCTCCGGGCGTTGCGCCGCAAGTCCGTAATCCGCCGACAATGGCAGTATCTGGCGCTACAAGTCAATTGAGGACATGGACTCACGACCGCAGACTGGGCTCGTCATCAACCCACCCAGGAGCGACCATGTCCTCATCCATCGCCGGTATCCAGGTGCCCGACAGCGCCATGGCTCGGGAAATCACCGAGCTCGTCCGTGACACGGCTTCCCCTTTGCTGTTCCACCACTCCAGCCGGGTGTTCTACTTCGCGGCCCTTGCCGGGCAGCGGCTGGGGCTGCGTTACGACAGTGAACTGTTGTACGCAGGCTGCATGTTCCATGACATGGGCCTGACCCATCAGCACAGCAGCGATTGCTGCCGCTTCGAGGTGGACGGTGCCAATGCGGCGCGCGATTTCCTCCAGCGCCACGGCGTGGCCGAGCGCGATGTCGAGCGAGTGTGGACGGCGATCGCGCTGCATACCACGCCTGGCATTCCAGAGCACATGCACCCGCTGATCGCCCTGGTCACGGCGGGGGTAGAGACTGATGTGCTGGGGCTGCACCACGAAGGGCTGGGGATTGCCGCGCGGGACGCCGTGGTCCAGGCGCACCCGCGTGGGGAGCGGTTCAAGGAGGCGATCATCCAGGCGTTTTACGACGGGATTCGGCACAAGCCGCAGACCACGTTTGGCAACGTGAAGGCGGATGTGATCGCGGACAAGGAGCCTGCATTCCGGCCTGGGAATTTCTGCAGCGTCATTCGGCAGTCCTGCTGGGCGAGCTGAGTAAAGCGGGCGGAGGCTGCAGAGCAGCCCCAGCAATTTCAACTGTTGCGCATCAATCCTGGGGCCGCTTTGCGGCCCTTTCGCGACACAAGGCCGCTCCCACAGGTTCACCGACAACCTCGGGAGCAACGCTGTACCTGTGGGGCACGTCGAGCGCAGAGTCCGCCACCGAACGCTCGCGATTCGCCACCCCGAACGGCACATGCACCATCGGCAAGTCCCCCGCCGGCGATTGCAAATGGCTGCGCTGGTCATCAAAGAACACATGCGGCTTCAGTATCGACAGCACCCTGGGTTTTTCCATCCCGCCCAGAAAGAAGCACTCGTCCGGCGATACGCCCCAGTCCTTCAACGTCGTCACCACCCGCTCGTGCGAAGGGGCATTGCGCGCCGTCACGATGGCAATCCGCAAGATGCGCTTGTACGCCGGGTCCTCGGCCAACTTGCGGTCTTCGAGCATGCGAATCAGCGAAAGCTTGCGGTACAGGTCCGCCAGCGGCCCCGGCGAATGCGGGATGCCCTTGCGCACGCGTTCATGCTCCTGAAACTCGTCCAGGTTGTCGTCGCGCTTGTACACGCGCTCGGCCTCGTCATCGGCAATCACCCCGTCAAAGTCGAAGGCTACCCGCAGTTCGGTGTCGATCTCGTCATCGTAGATGCGTGTCGGCAGCACCCGCCCGGCCGGGTAGTTGGCGTCGATGGCTTTCTGCACATCTTCCTCGTTGGCGCTGAGAAACAGCGAGGCATTGAACGCCGGGATGTACTCGTAGGGCGAGCGGCCCGACATGAACGCCGCGCGGGTGATGTCCAGCTGGTAGTGGCTGATCGAGCGAAACACCCGCAGGCCGGTTTCCGGCGAGTTGCGCGACAGCAGCACCACCTCCACCGGCAGCTGCTCGGGGAAGGCCTGGTTGATGCTGAGGAAGCGGCGAATGAACGGGAACGCCACGCCCTTGGGGAAGGGTTCGTCCAGGTTCTGCTGCTGGTGCTGGCGGTAAGCCTCGACGCCCTGGGTCTGGTAGATGTCGTCCGAGACGGTGAGGTCGAACAGCGCACTCGAAGCAACGCCGATGACCAGTTTCTGTTCGATGGGGTAGGGCATGAAGCAACTCCTGAGCGTGAGCCGAGGGCAAGGGATCCTGTACAGTGCGATTCTGTAGGAGCGGCCTTGTGTCGCGAAAGGGCCGCAAAGCGGCCCCTGGATTTCAGCAACTGTGCATAGTCTGTTGGGGCTGCTCTGCAGCCCTTTCGCGACACAAGGCCGCTCCTACAAGGCGCTGGGCATGCCTGACAGTTGTTCCACCAGAAAATCCACGAACACCCGCACCCGCGCCGGCATCGCCGGGCCGCCGACGAACACCGCATGGATCGGCTCGCAATCACCTGGGTTGTACGCCTCCAACAACGGCACCAGCTGCCCTTTGGCCAGGTCATCGGCCACGGTAAAGGTACCGATGCGCGCCACGCCGGCGCCGAGCCTGGCCAACTGCGCCAAGGCCTCGCCGCTGCTGCATTCGATATTGCCCGTCACCTTCAATGAAAAAACCTGCCCGTCGCGGCGGAACGGCCAGTCGGGTGCGGCGCGGCGGAAGTTGAAGCGCAGGCAGTTGTGTCGCGCCAGGTCCTCCGGCACAAGCGGTGTACCGCAGCGCGCCAGGTACTCGGGCGAGGCGACGATCACCTGGCCGGTTTCGCCAATGGCACGAGCGCTCAACGAACTGTCCGGCAGGTGGCCGAAGCGCAGCGCCACGTCGGCCTGGCCGCCGAGAATGTCGGCCACTTCGTCGCTGAGGGTAAGGTCGACCAGCACCTGCGGGTAGCGCGCGCTGAACGCCGCCAGCAACGGCACCACGGTCAAGCGGCCATGGCCCAGCGCTGCGCTGACCCGCAAGCGCCCGCGTGGCACGCCCTGGTCGGTGATGGCCTCTTCCACTTCGAGCATGTCGGCCAGCACCCGCCGTGCACCACGCAGGTACGCTTCGCCTTCGGGCGTGAGGGTGATCGCCCGGGTGGTGCGCAGCAGCAGGCGGGTGCCCAGGCGCTGTTCGGTGCGCGCGAGGATGCGGCTCACCGCCGAAGGCGTCAGGCCCAGCGCCCGGGCGGCTGCGGACAGGCTGCCCTCGTGGGCCACCTTGGCAAATATTTCCATCTCTCCGGATCTTCCACTGAAGTCCATTTGTGCCTCTTCAGCAAAGGTGGTTCGCAAAAATGCAGTCTAGTGCGGCTCGCCTTCGGATCGTAGCATTTGCAGCACAGATAAGGAGCTTGCCATGCGTATCAATCCACCTCTTGTCGCACTCGCCATCGGTGCCTTCGGCATCGGGGTCACCGAGTTTGCCCCCATGGGCATGTTGCCCAGCATCGCCACCGACCTTGGCGTCTCCATCCCCGCTGCCGGATTGTTGGTCAGTGCCTATGCGATCGGTGTGCTGATCGGCGCACCACTGATGACCCTGGCCACGGTGAAGAGCCCACGGCGTTACCTGCTGATCGGGCTGATGGCCATTTTCACCCTCGGCAACCTGATGTCGGCCCTGGCCAGCGACTACGCCAGCCTGCTGGTCGCCCGTGTGGTTACCTCGCTGAACCACGGTGCGTTCTTCGGCATCGGCTCGATCGTCGCGGCCAGCGTGGTGCCGCCCGAGAAGCGCGCCGGGGCCGTGGCCGCCATGTTCATGGGGTTGACCCTGGCTACCATCGGCGGAGTGCCGCTGGCGACCTGGTTCGGTGAAATGCTGGGCTGGCGCACGGCATTCTGGGGCATCGCCGGGCTCGGGCTGGTGGCAATGACCACCCTCTGGTACGCGCTGCCCAATGTGCCGTCGCCCAAGGGTGGCGGGGCCATGGCCGAAATCCGCGTGCTGGGCCGCGGGCCGGTGCTGGCGGCACTGCTGCTGACCGTGGTGGGCTCCAGTGCGATGTTCACGGTATTCACCTACATCGCGCCGATCCTGCAGAGCGAGGCGGCAGCGTCCACCACCTTCGTCACGGCCATGCTGGTGTTGTTCGGTGTCGGCCTGACCTTGGGCAACGTGTGGGGTGGCAAGGCGGCGGACCGCTCGATCGACCGTACCCTGATGCTGTCGCTGGCCGTGCTGATTGCGGTGTTGCTGGTGTTCCCGCTGGTGATGGACTGGCCGCTGCCGACTGCGCTGGCGATCCTGGTGTGGGGCGCTGCCAGCTTTGCCCTGGTGCCGCCGCTGCAGATGCGGGTGATGGAGACGGCCAAGGATGCGCCCAACCTGGCGTCGGCGGTGAACATCGGGGCGTTCAACCTGGGTAATGCAATTGGTGCGGCGCTGGGTGGGGCGGTGATCAATGCCGGGCTGGGGTATTCGGCGGTTTCCCTGGCAGGGGCGGCGATGGCGGCGGTTGGGTTGGTGATGGTATTGATGTTTGCCTGGCGTGGGCGGGCGGTGGCGTTGGGGGCTCGGGCAGCGCTGTAAGGGCTTGAGATCCTGGGGGCGCTTTGCGCCCCTTTCGCGACACAAGGCCGCTCCCACAGGGAAGGCGCTGGCAGTACTTGTGGGAGCGGCCTTGTGTCGCGATGGGCTGCAAAGCAGCCCCACGGTCTTGCCCCGGTCGTCAATCTGTTGCCATCACGGCGTACCGTTACGGCCATGCAGGTGATAGGCCGGGCGCTCGCTCAACCGCTCGTAATAATCGCGCACTGCCGGCAGGTGCGGGTGCTCGAACGGCGTTTCGAACCAGCGGTTGACCGACAGGCCAATGGGGATGTCGGCCAAGGTGAACTGGCTGCCGGCCACATAGGCACCGGTGCTTGCCAGCTGGCGGTCGAGAATGTGCATGTAGCGCGCCCAGTCCGCGCAGCCGGCGGCCAGGGCCTGTGGGTCCTGGTGGGCGGGCGAGTGCCTGACCAGCGACATGAACGCGTAGCTCCAGGAACGGTTGAGGTCCGAGGCCTGCCAGTCGATCCACTGATCGATCCTGGCCCGCGCCTGCGCTTCGCCCGGGTAGAACCCGGTGGCGCCATAGCGCGTGGCCAGGTAGCGGATGATGCTGTTGGATTCCCACAGGGTGAAGTCGCCATCCTGGATCACCGGGATCATGGCGTTGGGGTTCAACGCAAGGAACTCGGCGCTGTCCGTGGGCTTGAAGCCCGCCCCCCAGTCTTCGCGCTCGAACGCGACCTCGAACTCGGCGCACGCCCACAGGACTTTTCGTACATTGATGGAGGAGGCTCTGCCCAGTATCCGTAGCATGGTGTTCATCCTTGTGGGGGGAGATTGATCGTCCGTCACTGCCGGTTGCCGGTCAAGAGCCTGAGTGGTGGTAGAGCATCCCCTTTGTAGATTCCTTGTAGTCCATTTCCGAAAGTAAGCCTTTCCACCCCCAAGGTTATTGTGGCGGGGCAGGCAGCGCCCTAGTCTCGGCACGCTCGTAACCCCGAGGAATGGACATGGACAAAGACACTCCGAAAGAAAGCAGAAACCTCAATGTCGTGCGTGCAGCGGGCCGTTTTGGCAACGGCGGCGCCGAACTGGTGCAGATGAACGCGCAGCTGCCAATGCGTACGGCGCTGATGGAGGCCTCGAGCATCATGGGCTGCATTACCGAACTCACCCGCAAGGCCATCGACCGGCCCGGTGACCGCAAGGCGATGATGCAAGCCACGTATTACCTGGCAGGCATGGCCAAGGCGCTGATCGACGGCCAGTTGCAGCAGTTGCGCCAGGCTCGGGGAGGCGAGCAGGAGCCTTAGTCAGGCTTGCCTGGGGACCATGAACTTGGCACCCTTGGCCAGTTTGAATCTCTGTAACACGACAGAAGGAAGTTCGCATTGAGCTGGGACAAGGTGGGGAAACTCCTCGTAGCCGTGCTGCTTGGCCTGATGGTCCTGCTGACCGCCTATGGGTTGCTCAGGGGCAACCCGCGCCTGGAGGCATCGCTGACCTATGCCTACCTCACCTATCCCAGCCAGTTCAGCGAACGCATCACCAAAGCCAGCGAGCAGCTCAAGTACGAGCAGTTGCAGGGGCGTATCAATTCCATCAGCGAGGGCAGGCTGAGCCACGATCAGGTCGAGCGGCTGATCGAAATGGCCCAGGCGCCGTATGCCCAGCTGTTCGCCAAGCCCTTCGAGGCCGGGCTGGTCGACCACCGTACCGGTCTGCTCATCGAGCTGCGCAACAGCGGTGATGCGCAGGTGCGCCAGGTGAAAATCCGCCTGCCGGCGAAAGGCCTTGTGCAGGTGCGCGATGCAGCTGGCAATGACACCATCCTGGAAACCTCCACCATGCAAGCGGACATCCCCGTCATCGAGCCGGGTGGCGCGTGCAAGGTATGGGTGTATTTCGATGCGGACTACTCACAGATCCGCCAGGGCGGGGTCAGCATCAGTCACGCCGATGGCAAGGCTGACATACAGGTTTACCGCGAGGTCATCGGTTTCCCGGCCTGGGTGGCCCGTTACAGCCGCGAGCTGATGGTGCTGCTGGGCGTATTGGCGGCCAGCGTGCTGGGCCTGGGGTATGCCTGCCTGTCGCGTCGCCGCGTGGCGTGAGCTTGCCGGGCGTGTCTTCAGGGCAAAGGACATTTGCCGCAAACTCAACAATCGCCCGTTGACAACCCTCTATAGTGCTCGGCATTACAAGACCCATGCCGAGCCTGCCCGATGATCCCCTCCCTGGACTCCATTTTTTCCCGCCTGCGCCTGCGTCAGTTACGCCTGCTCATCGAACTGGACCGTTGCGGCTCCCTGCACAAGGCGGCGGAGGCCATGGCGATTTCCCAGCCCGGTGCCACCAAGGCCTTGCGCGAGGTGGAGGAGGTGCTGGGTGTGCCGTTGTTCCAGCGCCTGCCCAGCGGCCTGGTGGCCAATGACGTAGGCCGTTGCGTGGTGCGATATGCGCGGTTGATTCACAGTGACCTGGGGCATTTGCGCGAAGAGGTGCTTGGCATCGTCCAGGGCCAGGGTGGGCGGCTGGCGGTGGGTAGCATCATGGGGGCCATGCCGACCCTGATCGGCGCCCTCGGGCGGTTGCGCCGCAAGCAGCCGCAACTGGCGGTGGAGATCGCCGAGAACACCAGTGCCAACCTGCTGGCCCAGCTTGATGAAGGGCGCCTGGACCTGGCCATCTGCCGGCCAGGGCTGGGCCGCAATGCGGCGGACTACGCCTTTGTCGAACTGGCCCAGGAGCCGCTGGCGGTGGTCGCGCACCCGCAGCACCCGCTGGCCGGTGCGGCGGCGCTGGAAGTTGGCGACCTGAGCCAGTACCGCTGGATCGTCTACCCGGCCAACATGCCCATGCGCCAGGCGCTGGAGCGTGAGTTGAGCGAGGCGGGGGTGGAGGTGCCACGCTACCCGCTGGAAACCTTCTCCACCTTTGCCACCTTCATGCTGCTGGAAGACGACCCGACGCTGGTGGCGGTGATCCCCAGCGCCGTGGCGGCGTTTGCCGAGCAGCGCGGGTTGCTGGTGTCGCTGGCAGTGCAGCTGCGGGCACTGAGCGAGCCGTTCGGGATCGTGCACCGGGTAGCAGCGCCGCTGTCGCCGGCGGCGCGGTTGCTGGTGGAGGAGCTTACGGCCGGTTGAGCCCTGTTGCGGCCCCCTGTGGGAATGGGTTCACCCGCGAAGAATACGACGTGGTGGATGGCACCGGCTGCGCCGGTGTTCGCGGCCACGGCCGCTCCCAGAGGTACAGCGTGAGCCCGAAGCCTGCGCCGTCCCTGTGGGAGCGGGTTCACCCGCGAAGCAGGCGACGCGTTGGATGGAACCGGCTGCGCCGGTGTTCGCGGCTGAAGCCGCTCCCACAGGTACAGCGTGAGCCCGAAAGCCTGCGTCGTCCCTGTGGGAGCGGGTTCACCCGCGAAGCAGGCGACGCGGTGGATGGCACCGGCTGCGCCGGTGTTCGCGGCCACGGCCGCTCCCACAGGTACAGCGTGAGCCCGAAGCCTGCGCCGTCCCTGTGGGAGCGGGTTCACCCGCGAAGCAGGCGACGTGGTGTATGGCACCGGCTACGCCGGTGTTCGCAGCTGAAGCCATACAGAGATCTCGCAATCTAGGTCTCAGAACTGCCGCTCGCGGTAATCGATCAAGCTGGAAAACACCGCAATCAACACCGCAGCCACCACAAAGAAGATCAGCGCAAAGAAGTAATCCCCGGTGAACTGCACGATCAGCCCGATCACGATCGGCACCAGCACCCCGGCCATGTTGCCGCAGAAGTTCATGGTGCCACCCAGCACGCCGGTGCGCGACGGCCCGCCGATGATCGCCGGCAGGCACCAGTACATCCCGCACCAACGGATGAAGAACATCGCCACGCACAGCAGGCTGATCACCGCGACGGTCTCGCCCACATAGGCTGCCGCCAGAATGCACAGCGCCGCCACCAGCGCCGAACCGCTGAACATGGTGCGCATCACCAGGTTCGGCGAGGCACCGCTGGCCCGCCAGCGGTCACCGATCCAGCCGCCGATCAGTTCGCCGACAAACCCGCACATGAAGATCAGGAAGGTCGCCCCGCCCATGGCCGAAATGTTCAGGCCATGGGCCTTGTGCAGGTAGCTCGGCATCCAGGTCAGCAGGCCGTAGAACACTGCCAGGATGCAGCTGTAGCCGGCGAACATGGCAAAGATCGAACGGTCCTTGAGCAGCTCGCGCAGCGGCAGCCTGGCCTTGGCTGCCGCGGCATGGGCGCTGGCGTTGCCTTCGGTGATGTGGCGCAGCTCGGCCTCGTTCACCCCCGGGTGCTCGCTGGGGTGGTTGCGGATGTACTTCCACGCCAGGATGCCGGCCAATACGGTGCCGACCCCGGCCACCACGAAGGCCAACCGCCACGAACCCAGCCAGGCAATCAGCCCGGAAATCAGGATCGCCCCCAGGGCGCTGCCCAGCGGCGCGCCGCCATCCACCAGCACCGCGCCACGGCCACGTTCGTTAGGCGTCAGCCAGGCGCCATTGAGCTTGGCCCCAGCGGGCATGATCGGCGACTCGGCCACGCCCAGGCCGATACGCGTCAGCAGCAGTACCAGCCAGTTGTGCGAGGCCGCGCCCATTGCCTGGAACAGGCCCCAGGCCACAGTTGCCGCGCCAATGATGCCGCGGGTGTGGAAGCGGTCCAGCAGCATGCCACCAGGGATCTGCATCAAGGCATAGGACCAGAAGAACGCACTGAGCATCAGCCCTTCCATGGCCGGCGTCAGGTTGAATTCGGGGGCGATCAGCGGCAGCGCCACCGACAGCGAGGCGCGGTCGATGTAGTTGATTGCGGTCAGCAGCAACAGGATCAGGAAGATGCGCCAGCGCACCGTGGTCATCGGGGCCGCAGCGGGCAGCGCCAGGTCGGCCGGGGAGGGGATGGTCTTCATCGCAGGAGCTCGTTGTTGTGATTATCGGGAGGCGTAGCAACTACGCAGGCCGATTGTTGGAGCGCTGCCGGCAGTGCAGGTAATGAAAAGAGCTGATCCGCCAATAACGCCTGCTTATTACCCAGGCAGGGGATAAGCAGTGGTTATTGGCGGATCAGCTCTTTTCATTATCGGCGGCCCTGGCCCGCGCTCTAGATTGCCCCGGCACGGCCCGCCAGCGTCACGGCGGGCACAACAAGAACAACGCAGTTGCCTGAGGACCCCTCATGAGCCAATTCCAGTTCCATTTCCCCACCATTGCCAAATGTGGCGCGGGCCTGGCCGACCAGGCCGGTGCGCTGCTCAAGCCGTACGTGGACGGCACCCTGCTGGTGGTCACCGACCAGGGCCTGATCGATGCAGGCATCCTGGCCGGCTTCTTCGCCTCGCTGGAGCAGGCGGGCATCGACTACCAGCTGTTCTGCGCCGTTGAAGCCAACCCCAGCACCGATGTGCTCGACGCTGCCGTGGCGCTGCTGAAAGAGCGCAACTGCACCGCCGTGATCGGCGTGGGTGGCGGCAGCAGCATCGACACCGCCAAGGGTGTGGCGGCGATGGCCACCAACCCTGGCAACATCCTCGACTACGAGGGCTACGACAAACTGACCCAGCCGCCGCTGCCGATCTTCGCCATCCCGACCACCTCCGGTACCGGCAGCGAATGCACGGCGTCGACCGTGTTCACCAACAAGCGCACGCTGTTCAAGACGGTGATCGTCAGCCCGCGGCTGTTCCCGCGCCTGGCCATCCTCGACCCGGCACTGACCCTGAAGCTGCCTGCGGCCATCACCGCCGCCACCGGCATGGATGCCCTGACCCATGCCATCGAGTCGTATGTGTCGCGCCAGGCCAACCCGATCAGCCAGGCCATGGCCCTGCAGGCCATTCGCATGATTGCCGGCAGCCTGGAAAAAACCTACTTCGTCGGCACCGACATGGCGGCCCGCGAGCAAATGCTGCTGGGCTCGTTCCTGGCCGGGGTGGCGTTCTCGCAATCCAAGCTGGGCAACGTGCATGCCATTTCCCATACCTTCGGCGGGGTGTTCAACATCCCCCATGGCATCGCCAATGCCGCCCTGCTGCCTTACGTGATCAAGTTCAACCTGCCGGCCTGCCCGGAGCGCTTCCGTGACATCGCCATTGCCCTGGGCGCCGATGTGATCGGGCTCAGCGTGGAGCAGGCCGCGGCACGCACGGTGGATGCGGTGGTGGCCCTGAACCAGGCCATCGGCATTCCCGCGACCATCCGTGAACTGGGCGTGGACCTGGAGTTCCTGCCGCAGATGGTCAGCGACTCGATGCGCAGCGGCAACGTGCTGGTCAACCCACGCCTGACCACCGCGCGCGATGTCGAGCGCCTGATCACCGACGCCTACCACGGCAACCTCTGAACCTTTTACGGAACCACGACCATGTTCTATGAAATGCGTACCTACACCCTGCACATCGGCAAGATGAAGCAATACCTGGAGCACTTCGAAAAGGAAGGCTTGCCGGTGATCTCGCGCTACGCCAAGCTGGTGGGCTGGTGGTACACCGAGATTGGCGAACTGAACCAGGTGGTGCACATCTGGGCCTACGAGAGCCTTGACGACCGCATCGAGCGCCGCGCCGCCCTGTACCGCGATGCGGACTGGCTGGAGCGCTTCATCCCCGTGGCCTTCCCGATGCTGGTGCGGATGGAATCGAAGCTGTTGATGCCTGCCGCGTTTTCGCCGATCCAGTGACCCTGTAACTGCATTGCATCAAGGAGCAACCCAATGGATCTAGGCATTACCGGCCGCTGGGCCATCGTCTGCGCGGCCAGCCAGGGCCTGGGCAAAGGCTGCGCCGAGGCGCTGGGCAAAGAAGGCGTCAACCTGGTCATCAATGCCCGTACCCAGGCCACCCTGGAGCAGACCGCCGCCGAGTTGCGCGCGGCCTGCCCGGGCATCGAGGTGCGCACCGTGGCCGGTGATGTCGCCGACGCCGAGGTGCGCCAGGCGCTGCTGGCAGCCTGCCCGCAGGTGGATATCCTGGTCAACAATGCCGGTGGCCCGCCCCCGGGCGACTTCCGCGACTGGGGCCGCGAGGACTGGCTGAAGGCACTGGACGCCAACATGCTTACCCCTATCGAGCTGATCAAGGCGGTGGTCGATGGCATGGCCGAGCGCGGGTTCGGCCGGGTGGTGAACATCACCTCCGGCGCGGTGAAGGCGCCGATCGATATTCTTGGCTTGTCCAATGGTGCGCGCAGTGGCCTGACCGGCTTCATCGCCGGCCTGGCCCGTCAGCAGCGCCTGGCGGGCAGCAACGTGACGCTGAATAACTTGCTGCCTGGGGCGTTCGACACGGCGCGCCTGCAGAAGACCTTGAAGGCGGCAGGTGGCGATGTGGAAGCCACCGCCCAGTCGCGGCGCAAGGCCATCCCGGCGGCGCGCTTTGGCAGTGCCGGCGAGTTCGGCGCTTACTGCGCGTTCCTGTGCAGTGCGCATGCCGGGTACATCACCGGGCAGAACCTGTTGATCGATGGTGGGGCGTTCCCCGGTACGTTCTGAATCGCCTGACTGAACGTGCCCCTGTGGGAGCGGGTGAACCCTAATCCCGGTCAGTTAGGCAAATTGGGGCCGCTTTGCGGCCCTTCGCGGGCTTGCCCGCTCCCACAGGTTTGGCGCGGGGCTCAGAAAATGCGCAGTTCCTGTGGGAGCGGGCAAGCCCGCGAACACCGGCGAAGCCGGTGCCATGCACCGTGTCGCTTTCTTCGCGGGTGAACCCGCTCCCACAGGTACCGTGTCAGCCCTCAGTCGCGGCGATCAGTGAATCGCCACGGGGTTGATGTTCACCTGGGTCGAGCCCTTGTACAGCGGCTGGCCCAGCACGAACAGGAACTCGAACGCCTTGTCCTTCACCAGCGCGCGGGTGTCGATCAGCTCCAGGTTGTAGATGCCGCGCTTGGCGAGCATGAACTGGTTGACCGGGAATTCTTCACCGGTCGGGTTCGGGTACACCTCCGAAGCCCAGGTATCGCCACCAAAGGCGACAATCCCCTGGTCAGCCAGCCACTCGGCCGCCGGCAGGTCGATGCCCGGTTCGGTGGCGAGGAACTGCTGGTTGTCCTTGCCGATCAGTTCCAGCCAGCCGGTGTTGAACAGCACCACGTCACCCTTGCGCAGGTTAATGCCTTCTTTCTTGAGCACGGCCTTGATGTCGTCGACGGTGAACGAGGTGCCGCCCGGCACGATGGCCTTGCCGTAGTGAGCGGTCATGTCCAGCACCACGCCGCGGGTGACCATGGGCGGTACTTTTTCCACGCCCAGCTTGGTCACGCCTTCGACGGTGACGAAGTCGGCAGCCTTGTTGCCGTTGTAGTAGACGTTGTCGATACCGATGTGGCCGATGCCGTTGAGCTGGGTGCCGACGCCGGTCCAGCCGTTGACCAGTTCATCGTTGAAGCTGAACTTGTTGCGGCCCAGGGTCTGGCCGGCCTGCTCGCCAGGCTGGATGTTGTACAGGTGGAAGCTGCGATGGCGGAAGGCCGGCAGGTCTTTGCTCACCGGTACGGCCAGCGGGTAGGTCTTGCCGGTCTTGACCAGGCCGACCGCCTGCTTGACCACTTCGGGGGTGAGCAGGTTGGCGGCGCCGATTTCATCCTGTTTGCCGTAGGGCGAGGTCTGCCAGTCGGCGGCCAGGGTGGCCTGGGCAGTGGTCGCCAGGGCGACGGCGAGCAGCAGGGGCTTGAAGCGTTTCATCGGGTACTCCTGATAGTGAGGCGTTGTCAGGAGCAGATTCTGCGCAGGGCCAGCTATGGGAAAAAGCGGCCCGGGGGACAATGACTTTTGCTTGCCGGTCAACAACCACCCTCGTGCAGCGCCAGGCTCTGGCGCAACTGCTCGAGCATGGCCTGGCGCAGTGCCTGTGGCGCCTGCACGCGGATCGAGCCGGCTTGGGACAGCAGCCAGCCCATCAGCGCACGGTTGTCGTCGACGGTGGCTACCAGGGTGGCGCCACCGTCCGCTTGCAGCGTCAGTTGCATATCTGCCGACAGGGGCGCCGCTTCCAGGCGCCGGGCCAGCGCATCATCGACCCAGGCGTGCAATTCAACCTGGTCCGGGGGTATGAGCGCATCGGGCTGCAGCTGCTGCGCCTCACCCAGGTTCAGGCCCGGTTGCCAGTACCAGCCGTAGGGCATGCCTTTGCTGTTGCACTGCAGCGGGAACAGCGCCGCGAGTTCGACCAGGTCGCGTTCGACGGTGCGTTTGCTGGTGATATGGCCCACGGTTGTCAGGGCGGCCTGCAACTGGGTGGAACTCATCCCCGGGTGGCGGCCGGGCAGCAGCTTGAGCAGCTGCCATTGGCGGGCGATGGTGTGACGGGTAGGGTGGCTGGGCAAAGGGCTCGTCCTTGAAGGCAGGCACGAGGCCTGCCTGAGCAGTGGCGTTTAGCTATTGCCCAGCATACCTTGTCGTAGAATGGGATCCAAGTTCTCGCACACGGCGTTCAGTCGAGGCGCGTCACCCATTTGCCTGCGCCTTGGCCCTCTTTCAGCTGCCGCAGAGCCTGTGGCAGTGCCGAGAAGGCGAACTCGCGGCGCTGTGGCGCGATCAGGCTGCCATCGGCGACGGCCTGCAGCAGGCGTTCACCGGCCACGCGCAGGGCTTGACGATCTGCCAACCGGCCATGGGCATGAATGCTGTTGAGCGCCACTTCATGCAGCGAGATCGCCGTGCCGAAGGCGGGCGTTGGCGCGGTTTCCTGGCGGTCCTGGATGCACACCAGGTGGCCGTTGTAGCCGAGCAGGTGGGCAAGGCTACCGGCATGGGCGCCGCTGACGGTGTCGAACAGGGCATGCAGCGGGCGCTCGCCCAGGGCGGCCTGCAGTTGGTCCTGCCAGTCGGCGTCGTGGTAGTCGAACACCCCACTTACACCAAGGGCCTTGAGCGTGGCGTGGTGGCGTTGGCCGGCACTGGCCCACACGCGCAGGCCTCGTTGCGCGGCCAGTTGCGCGAGGTAGAAGCCCACCGCGCCACCGGCGCCGATCACCAGCACGTCGCAGCTGGCACCTTCGGGCACCTTGGCCAGGGCCTGCCAGGCGGTCAGGGCGGGGCAGGGCACGGCGGCCGCGGCGGTGTCGCCGAGCGCACTGGGGATATGCATCACCAGGCTGGCATCCAGCAGGCAGTGCTCGGCAAAGCTGCCGTCACGCGCCAGCGATTGGTGGTAGGCAACGCGGCTGCCCAAAGGCATGTCGACGCCTGCGCCAGCGGCGACTACCACACCGGCGCCATCCACGCCCGGGACCGTGCCTTGCTGCCAGGCAGGGTGGCCCCACTCGCAGATTTTCCAGTCCACCGGGTTGAGGGCAATGGCGCGGTTGGCCACCAGCACCTCACCGGGGCCGGGTTGTGGCAGGGGTTTACGCAGCAGTTGCAGGCCGTCGAGGCCGGCGTTCGGGGTCCAGGCCCAGGCTTGATGATCGGTTGGCATGGTGCGGGTCCTTTCGAGACGGGTGTGGGCGGCAGGCTAGCGGGGATCGGGCGGGGGAAACAGCTGCAGTGAGGGCAAGGTGTTTTGATTTCAGGGCAAAAGTCTGGGGCCGCTTTGCGGCTCATCGCGACACAAGGCCACTCCTACAGGAGAACGCGTTTCCTTGTAGGAGCGGCCTTGTGTCGCGATGGGCTGCAGAGCAGCCCCCAGGTTGAACTCAGATAGCCAGGCTGTCGACTACACCACCATCGACCCGCAGCGCTGCACCGGTGGTGGCGGACGAGTAAGGGGAGGCGAGGTACACCGCCAGGTGGGCGACTTCGTCGACATCGGCGGCGCGTTGGATGATCGAGCTCGGCCGAGCAGTACGCACGAAGTTGTCGGCTTCTTCACGAATGCTGCGCCCGGACGCCTGGGCTGCATCAGCCACCAGCGCGGCCACGCCGTCGGTCAGGGTCGGGCCGGGCAGCACTGCGTTCACGGTTACCCCGGTGCCGGCCAGGCGCTTGGCCAGGCCATGCGATACCGCCAGGTTGGCAGCCTTGGTGACGCCGTAGTTGATCATGTCGGCAGGGATGGCGATGCCCGATTCCGAAGAGATGAACAGGATCCGCCCCCAACCTTTCTCGACCATGCCCGGGGCATAGTGGCGGGCCAGGCGCACGCCGCTCAGCACGTTGGTGTCGTAGAAGCGCGTCCACTCGCTGTCGGCCACGTCGAAGAAGTCGACGTCGTCGTAGATGCCCAGGTTGTTGACCAGGATATCGGCCCGTGGGTGGGCGGCGAACAGGGTTTCGGCACCGGCGGCGGTGCCCAGGTCGGCAACCACGCCGTGGATCTGCCCATGGCCGCCTTGCTCGCGCAGTTCGGCCAGGGCGGCATCCAGCGACTTCTGGCTGCGGCCGGCAATGACTACGTCGGCGTTGGCGCGGGCCAGGCCGCGGGCGATAGCCAGACCAATACCGCCGGTCGAGCCGCTGATGATGGCGGTGCGTCCGCCGAGGTCGATGTTCATGGAATGGCTCCTGTGGGTGAGTTGCATCGATAGGAGCCATCCTAGTGAAGCGTGGTCAGACTGTAAAAGACGTAATTCGACTGAGTTCAGACCTGGTTGGACTTATCAAGCCCTTGCTCGGCCAATGCCAGCACCCGCTCGCGGAAAATGCCCACGATCGGCCGCAAGTCGACCTGGTGCCAGACCGCCCACAACTGCTCGCTGGGCTGGAACCAGTCCAGCTGGCGCAGCACCACGGTAGGCCCGGCGCTGGCCGACAGGCTGCTTTGCACCATGGCCAGGCCCAGGCCGGCGGACACCAGGCCGAGCACGCTCAGCGGGTCGTTGGCCTCCAGCGACAGGCGCGGGGTGAAGCCGGCATCGCCACAGCGGGCGATGAAATCGTCACGCTTGTGGCCCTGGTCGGGCTGGCCACCGGTGATGATCCAGTCCTGTTCGTGCAGGTCGGCGGGGGTCAGTTCGGCCTTGCTGGCCAGCGGGTGCGCGGCCGGGATGGCCAGCAGCAATGGGTCGTCCAGCACCGGCTGGCCGCGCAGGTCGGGGTCATTCTTTGGCGGCGGCTCGCAAACCAGGGCAATGTCCAGGCTGCGCTGACGCAGGCCTTCGAACTGTTCGTTGGGGGTCATGTTGTATAGCGCAATATGAATGTTCGGGCGCTCGCCACGAATGGCCCGCACCGCGCCAGGCAGCACGCCGGCGTGGATGGCGTGGTTGACGTAACCGATGCACAGCCCGCCTTCCTCGCCACGGCCCAGGCGCTTGCCCAGCGATTCCAGGCGCTCGGCATGCTTGAGCAGGCCGCGCGCTTCGGCCAGGAAGGTGCGCCCGTCCCTGGTCAGGTACAGTCGCTGGTTGCGCCGTTCGAACAGCGCCAGGCCAAGGTTGTCCTCCAGCTGGGCGATCTGTCGGCTTAGGGGGGATTGGGAAATATGCAGCTGCTCGGCGGCCCGGCCGACGTTCTCGCATTCGGCGACGGCTACGAAGTAGCGCAACTGACGTAGATCTTGCATGAGACCTCCTGGGACTTAACTATTAACAATTATGACTTGGGCGGTCTCGATCTTGCCAGCCTGGGATGCGCTCATTTCGTCGGTTGAGCATGGCGAGATCAACGCAAGGGGAGGGCTTCGCCCTCCATTCGCGGGCACGCCCGCTCCCACAGGTACAGCGCTGTTTCAACTGCAGCGCAGTACCTGTGGGAGCGGGCGTGCCCGCGAATGCGTCTGTCCAGGCAACAGAAAAGATTGACCCTTTCGCAACAGCCCAGTCGCAACCTTTGCTTCCAGATCAAAACTCATTGTCCCGTCCCCACCTTTTTCCCATCCCCACGTCCCCCGAGAATTCACCCATCCCAACCTTCCACAGGTGATTCTCAAATGCCTCTCGCCTTGTTAGCCCTGACCCTGGCGGCCTTCGCCATCGGCACCACGGAATTCGTGATCGTCGGACTCATCCCGACCATCGCAAATGACCTGGCGGTCACCCTGCCTTCGGCCGGCCTGCTGGTCAGCCTTTACGCCCTCAGCGTCGCCATCGGCGCGCCACTGCTCACCGCCATGACCGGCCGCGTCCCGCGCAAGCTGTTGCTGGTCGGCCTGATGGCGCTGTTCACCGCCGGTAACCTGGTGGCCTGGCAGGCGCCCAGCTACGAATCGCTGATCATGGCGCGCATCCTCACCGGCCTGGCCCACGGGGTGTTCTTCTCGGTCGGCTCGATCATCGCCACCAGCCTGGTGCCGAAAGAAAAAGCCGCCAGCGCCATCGCCACCATGTTCAGTGGCATGACCGTGGCCTTCGTCACCGGTATCCCGCTGGGTACCTTCATCGGCCAGCACTTCGGCTGGCGCGTGACCTTCCTGGTGGTGGCTGCCTTCGGCCTGGTGGCGCTGCTCGGCGCACTGCTGTTCGTGCCCAAGCGCATCCAGCACAGCCAGCCGGCACCGCTGCTGCGCCAACTGCGGGTGATGCTGCAACCGCGCCTGCTGCTGGTGTATGCCATGACTGCCGTGGGTTACGGCGGCTCGCTGATCGCCTTCACCTTCCTTGCCCCGATCCTGCAGGACATCGCCGGCTTCGGCGCCAACAGCGTCGCCCTGGTGCTGCTCGCCTACGGTGTTTCGGTTGCCCTGGGCAACATCTGGGGCGGCCGCCTGGCCGACCGCAAAGGCCCGGTCAAGGCACTGTCGATCATCTTCCTGCTGCTGGCCGTGGTGCTGCTGGCGCTGACCTTCACCGCGCCGCATCCGGTGCTGGTGGTAATCACCGTACTGGCCTGGGGCGCGGTGGCCTTCGGCAATGTGCCGGGCCTGCAGGTGTACGTGGTGCAGCAGGCGGAAAAGGTCGCCCCCGACGCAGTTGACGTGGCTGCCGGTTTCAACATCGCCGCCTTCAACCTGGGTGTGGCCGGTGGCTCCTGGGGCGGTGCCCAGGTGGTGCAACAGCTCGGCCTCGGCCACACCCCATGGATTGCCGCGCTGGTCACCCTCGGTGCCCTGGCCCTGACCCTGTACAGCGGCCGCCTCGACCGCCGCGTACCTGCCCAGCCACAACCTGTTGTCAGCCGCGCCTGACCCCTGATTCGCCTTACGGAGATGCTCGTAATGACTCAAGATCCGCTGTTCCAACCCCTGCAATTCGGCGCCCTTAACCTGCCTAACCGCGTGCTGATGCCGCCGATGACCCGCTCCCGCGCTGCCCAGCCTGGCGATGTACCGACCGCGCTGATGGCCGAGTACTACGCACAACGCGCCAGTGCCGGGCTGATCGTCAGTGAAGGCACCTGGATCTCGCCACTGGGCAAGGGTTACGCCCGCACCCCGGGTATCCATACCCAGGCGCAGATCGACGGCTGGCGCCTGGTCACCGAGGCGGTACATGCCGCGGGCGGGCGCATCTTCGCCCAGCTCTGGCACGTTGGCCGCCTCAGCCACAGCAGCCTGCTTGGCGGCCAGGCACCGGTGTCGTCCTCGGCAATGCAGGCCGAAGGCGTGAACGTGTTCATCGACAATGCCGACGGCACGCCAGGCTTTGTCCAGTCCTCCAAACCACGCGCGTTGAGCGAAGCGGAAATTGCCGAGATCATCGAGCAGTACCGCCAGGCTGCGCGCAACGCCATGGCAGCCGGTTTTGACGGTGTCGAGTTGCACGCGGCCAACGGTTACCTGGTCAACCAGTTCCTCGATTCCGGCGCCAACGACCGCACCGACCGCTACGGCGGGTCGTTGGAAAACCGCCTGCGTTTCCTCGACCAGGTCACCCGTGCGCTGGTCGAAGGCACCGGCGACGCCCAGCGCGTAGGCGTACGCCTGGCGCCGCTGACCACGCTCAATGGCTGTGTCGATGCCGACCCGGTCACCACCTATACCGCAGCGGCCAAACGCCTGGGCGAAATCGGCATCGGCTACCTGCACATTGCCGAAGCCGACTGGGATGACGCGCCGGACATGCCGGTGGACTTCAAGCAACAGCTGCGGGCGGTGTTCCCCGGGGTGATGGTGTATGCCGGCAAATACACCGGCGAACGTGCACGGCGCGCGCTGGAGGAGGGCTGGGCTGACCTGATCGGCTTCGGCCGGCCATTCGTGGCCAACCCGGACCTGCCGGCGCGGCTGAAGCTGAATGCGCCCTTGGCCGAGCACGAACGGGCCACGCTGTTTGGCGGTGATGCCCATGGCCTGACCGACTACCCGGCACTGGCAACAGCCTGACCCCGACCGCTCCTCATGGAACTGCAAATGACTCATTGAGTTAGCAGGGACCCTGTGGGAGCGGCTTTAGCCGCGAACACCGGCGCAGCCGGTGCCATGCACCGCGTTGGATTCAAAGGGCTGGGCGATCTCCTGCAAACACGGCATTTCGCCTGTCGTGTCTTACCTCTGTGCTTGAGCTGTGACGACTTGTTTGTGTCCTATATATGGACCAAAATATGGCTCTCTATTGAGGGTGTAAACATGCAAAACATATTCGCTGACGTGGCCGTAAGCGTGTCGGAACTGAAAAAGAACCCATCCGCGGTGATGACCGGCGCTGCGGGTATGCCCGTCGCCGTGCTCAATCACAACCGCGTGATGGGTTACATGGTGCCGGCCGAACTGTACGAGGCCATGATGGAACGCTTGGAAGATCTCGAATTGAGCGAACTGGCCAAGTCGAGGTTGGGTGAAAAAGGCGTACCGGTATCCCTGGATGACCTATAAACTCGAATTCCTGCCTTCGGCACTGAAAGAGTGGGGCAAGCTAGGCCACACCGTGCGCGAACAGATCAAGAAAAAACTCGCCGAGCGCCTGCAGTCACCCAAGGTACAGGCCGACGCGCTGCGTGACCTGCCGAACCACTACAAAATCAAGCTCAAGGCCTCTGGATATCGCCTCGTCTATCGAGTCGAGGACGAGCGTATCGTTGTAGTGGTGGTATCGGTTGGCAAGCGCGAGCGTAGCGAGGTGTATCGATCCGCTCAGAAGCGGTAAACGCCATCATGGCCATCAACCAAACGCCGCACGCTGCCAATGCGCCTCGCTTACGATCGCAATGTTCGCACCCGCTTCCCTGATTTCCACTGCTTTCTTGATCTTCGTGCCATAACTGCTGTGCAGCCACTGCTCGTTGCCAATACTGCCAATGACCAGGTAGTGGATCTTCTTGCTCACCCCCGCGGCGATTGACCCCCCACGTTCGACTACCAGCGCTTCGCATGCTTTGCGAGGCCCGTAAGCCATTGTGCCGGTAAACAGGAACATGCGGCCTGTCCACTCCAGTGTGGGTTCGGGGTTATCGAGTGGCAGTGAGGTGGGTGAAGAGAATGGGTTGTCGCTGCAGCGCGGCCTGCCGGTGAACTGCTGCAATAGCTCAAGCAGTTCAGCCGACTCGGCAGCATCCAGCATATTGTCCTTGAGCATGTCGCTCAGGCGCCGGTACAACAAATTGATGACCGGATCCTCAAGATGAACGAGTTGCTGCTCCATCCATCCTTTGAGGAACTCGGCTTCTTGTTGATTGACCTGGTTGTCAGCAGTCAGGCCCGCAGCGATTCCAATCAACCCATCAACCGAGCGCTGCGCGATCCGCGCTTCGTGAAAAAAGCGGCTGTTCTGAAATTCCTGGTGAAGATCGACCATTCCCTGTTCCTCGTTTCTATTCCGTCAGCATCACAGCGTTGGCGTATTTTTCCTGGTCCGGTGTGAACGTTGTCAGCATGCCGGTGTGATTACAGGTCAGGGTGAGCTCTGTTCGCGTATCGATGAACAGATCCTCGCCGCGAAGGCCCTGCCATTGCGCCAGGTACTTGAACGAACCGTACTTCATCGGTTTCTTCAAAGCGCGATCATGGCCACCTTTCCAACCTAGCACCGGGAGTGCGCCATCGGCGCAGTGCCGGGCAAGTTCTGGCTGGGCCAGAGCCCGCTCTCGGCCAATCTCCCAGCAGCGGATCAAGCCCTCGTCGGGCCCCTTCCACGCTTCTTCCCAGGTGATCAAGGGGCGGATGGGGTGATGAATGGGGCGTCGAATGACCCCGGTAGCTCGATCCATGACTGAGATTGTCCGTAATGTTCAGTTGGCCTGGATGCTACTAATTGGCCACTATCGTGTCCAGTGCTCGCCGACCCCAGCTCTGCGTTCAGTCAAGGCTCTGCTGCAACGCCTCGATAAACACCTCTTCCGCGCGGCTGAAGCGTTGCTCCCTGTTCCACAACAGGTGGATATCCACATCGGCAATCCCTTCCTGCGGCGGCAGCTTCCACAGCAACCCGGCGTCTACATCCGGCGCCACCACATGCTCGGGCAGGCAACCTATGCCAAACCCGGCAATCACCAGCCGGCGCACTTCTTCAAGGCTTGGTGACGATGCCACTATCCGCCCGGCAAACCCTTGCTGGTCGCGGAAAATGGTCAGTGGCGACAGCATGCCGCCAATCTGGTCACTGGTGAAACTGACGAAGTTCTCCCGCTGCAGGTCGCCTTCGGCCTGGCCGAACAGGGCATGGTGCTTGCCACAGAAGAACGCATAGCGCTGGCGCAGGAACAACCGCTGCTCCAGCCGTGGCTGCGCACGCCGGTTCAGGCTGAGGCCCGCCGTGGCGGTTTTTTCCTGCAGGGCGGCGACGATGTCGGAGCTGCGCATCACGTCGATCTCCAGCTCCACCCGCGGGTGCTGGCGGTGGAAGTCGGCGAGGAAATCGTCGAAGCGTTCGTTGACGATACGGCTGATCATCAGCAGGCGTACCTTGCCCACCAGTTCGTCCGCCGGCTGCTCCAGCAAGCCGCCGATCTGCGACATCTGCCCATAGACCTCGCCGGCCAGCTGGAACAGCTGCTCGCCCATTTCCGTCAGCACGAAGCGCGGCCCGCGGCGGGCGATGAGCTGGCGGCCAAGCTGTTCTTCAAGGCGCTTGAGCGCCTGGCTCACTGCCGGCTGGGTGAGGTGCAGGCGCGCGGCAGCACGGCTGATGGACAACTCCTGGCCGATGACCCGGAAGGTACGCAGCAGGTTCCAGTCGAGGCGGTCGTTGAGCAGACGGTCGGGCATGGCAGGGGCTCGATAATAAGCAAGGCTAATATTGCGAATAATAAATAGAAAATTGACTAATCATAGCCCTGGGCCGATAAATCGCAGGTATCGAGGCCTGTTGCATCGGTGCTGGCTTCTTCGCGGGTAAACCCGCTCCCACAGGGATTGCACAAGGCCTGCAAGCGCTGCAGTACCTGTGGGAGCGGGTTTACCCGCGAAGAAGCTGACACCAGACCAACAGGCCAAGCGCCACAAGAGCGCCACCGTGCCCCCGACAACTCCTGCCAGAACAACAAGCAAAGGAGCCCCCATGAAGCCCACCGCTTCCGCCCAGCCACGCCGTGCCGCCGCCGCCGCGTTCATCGGCACCATGATCGAATGGTACGACTTCTACATCTACGCCACCGCCGCCGCCCTGGTGTTCGGCGCGCTGTTCTTCCCCTCCGACAACAGCCTGTTCAGCACCATGGCCGCGTTCGGCACCTTCGCCGTCGGCTTCTTCGCCCGGCCGCTGGGTGGCATCGTCTTCGGCCACGTGGGCGACCGTATCGGCCGCAAGAAGTCGCTGGTCATCACCTTGCTGATGATGGGCATCGTCACCGTGGGCATCGGCCTGCTGCCGACCTACGCACAAATCGGCGCCAGCGCGCCGGTACTGCTGATCCTGCTGCGCATCGTCCAGGGCATTGCCGTGGGCGGCGAGTGGGGCGGGGCGGTGCTGATGGCCGGTGAGCATGCACCCAAGGGCCGGCGCAACTTCTTCGCTTCGTTCGCCCAGCTGGGCAGCCCGGCGGGCCTGATCCTGTCGCTGCTGGCCTTCGGCGCGGTCACCCGCCTGCCGGAAGAAGACCTGATGAACTGGGGCTGGCGCGTGCCGTTCCTGGCCAGCGCGCTGTTGCTGCTGGTGGGCCTGGCGATTCGCCTGGGGGTGAATGAGTCGCCCGAGTTCATCGCCAGCCGCGAGCAGGCGGAAAAGGCCCGGCGCAAGGAGCAGGCTCCGGTATTCGAAGTGCTGCGCACGGCCTGGCGCCCGCTGTTGCTGTGCATCGGTGCCAATACCCTGGGTATTGCCGGGGTCTACTTCACCAACACCTTCATGATCAGTTACACCACCCAGCAGTTGCACCTGGAGCGTTCGTTGATCCTGGAGTGCCTGTTCTTCGTGGCGATCATCCAGTTCTGCGTGCAGCCGTTGGCCGCGTGGCTATCGGAAAAGATCGGCGCCACCCGCTTCCTGGCCCTGGTCGCGCTGCTGGCGATGGCCTCACCGTACCCGATGTTCGTGCTGGTCAGCTCGGGCCAGGGCCCGTTGATCGTGCTCGGCATTGCCCTGGCCGCCGCGTGCATGGCGTCGTTCTACGCGGTGATCGCCGGCTACGTCAGCGGCATGTTCGACACCCGCGTGCGCTACACCGCCATTTCCCTGGCCTACCAGATCTGCGGTGCCATCGCGGGCGGCCTGACCCCGCTGATCGGTACCTGGCTGGCCCACACCTTCACCGGCCAATGGTGGCCGATGGCGGTGTTCTACACCCTGATCGCCACCATCTCGCTGGTCTGCGTGCTCGCCCTGGCGCGCCAGTACGCCCGCAGCCAGCACCTGGAACTGGCCTGATCGAACCGCTTTTTTCTGGAGTACCCGCACATGTTGAAAAGCAATGGCGAACGCCTGTGGGCGAGCCTGATGGCCATGGCCGAAATTGGCGCTACCGCCCGTGGCGGCAGCTGCCGCCTGGCCCTGAGCGACGAGGACAAGGCTGGCCGTGAACTGTTCAGCCACTGGTGCCGCGAAGCCGGCCTGACGCTGACTGTGGATGCCATCGGCAACCTGTTCGCTCGCCGCGCTGGCAGCGACCCGGATGCAGCGCCGGTGATGATGGGCAGCCACCTCGACACCCAGCCTGAGGGCGGCCGTTTCGATGGTGTCTACGGTGTGCTGGCGGGCCTTGAAGTGGTGCGCCGGCTCAATGACCTGAACATCCAGACGCGCAAACCGCTGGAAATCGCCGTATGGACCAACGAGGAGGGCGCCCGCTTCACCCCGGCCATGTTCGGTTCGGCGGTGTTCACCGGCACCCTGGCACTGGACGAAGCGCTGGCCATTCGCGATGCCGATGGCATCAGCGTCGCCGACGAACTGCAACGCACCGGTTACGCCGGCCGGCGCCCGCTGGGCGGCCAGGTCGATGCCTATTTCGAGGCGCATATCGAGCAAGGCCCGATCCTTGAAGACAACGCCAAGGCCATTGGCGTGGTCAGCGGCGGGCAGGCCATCCGATGGCTCGACGTCACGGTCGAAGGCATGGCCGCACACGCCGGCACCACGCCGATGCCGCTGCGCAAGGATGCCCTGTACGGCACCGCACGGATGATCCAGGCGGTCGAGCAACTGGCTGCCGATTTTGCCCCCGAAGGCCTGACCACGGTGGGTGAACTGTCCATCGCCAAGTCCTCGCGCAACACCATTCCAGGGCTGCTGCAGTTCACCGTCGACTTGCGTCACCACCGGGATGAAGCCATCGAGGCGATGGAGCGCGACCTGACGTTGAAGCTGCAAGCCATCGCCAATCAGCGCGGGTTGCAGGTGCGTATCGAGCGCCATTGGGTAAGCCCGGCCACACCATTCGATGCCGATTGCGTAGCCGCCGTGCAGCAGGCGGTGGATGGCCTGGGCTATGCCCAGCAGTCGATCGTCAGCGGCGCCGGCCACGACGCCATCCTGCTCGCCCGCTACTGCCCGACCGCCATGGTGTTCATCCCCTGTGTCGGTGGCCTGAGCCACAACGAGGCCGAAGACGTACTGCCCGACGACGCCCGCCAGGGCGCCGATGTACTGCTCAATGCCGTGCTGGCCCGCGCGGGCCGTATCGAACAAGGAGACGCCTGATGCGTTGCTACTTCCACCCCGAACAACTGCTGCACCACCCACGCAGCTACTACTCGCGCGGCGCCATGCGCACCCCGCAGGAAGTCCCCGAACGCGCCCAGCGCCTGCTGCAGGCGGCCAAGGATCTGGGCTTCGACATCCGTCAGCCTGAGGACGCCGGCCTCGAACCGCTCAAGGCAGTGCATGGCCAGGCCTACCTGGCCTTCCTCGAAGAGGCCCATGCGCGCTGGAAGGAAGTGCCCGAGGACTGGGGCGACGAGGTCATGTCCAACATCTTCGTGCGTGAACCCAACGCCCTGCGCGGCATCCTCGCCCAGGCCGGGCGCTACCTGGCTGACGGCAGCTGCCCGGTAGGCGAACACACCTGGCGCTCGGCCTATTGGTCTGCGCAAAGCGCAGTGGCCGGTGCCAAGGCCATTCTCGACGGCGAGCCGGCGGCCTATGCCCTGTGCCGGCCGCCAGGCCACCATGCGCGCTTCGATGCGGCCGGTGGTTTCTGCTACATCAACAACGCCGCTGTCGCTGCCCAGGCCTTGCGCAGCCGCTACAGCCGCGTGGCCATCCTCGATACCGACATGCACCACGGGCAGGGGATTCAGGAAATCTTCTACGACCGCCGGGATGTGCTGTATGTGTCGGTGCATGGCGACCCCACCAACTTCTACCCGGGTGTGGCCGGGTTCGCGGACGAGCGTGGCAGCGGTGCGGGGGAGGGGTACAACCTCAACTTGCCGATGGCGCATGGTGCCAGCGAAGCGGACTTCATGGGCCAGCTGGAGATCGCGCTGGCAGCGGTGAAGGACTTTGGCGCCGAGGTACTGGTGTTGTCGCTGGGGTTCGATATCTACGAACTCGACCCGCAGAGCAAGGTGGCGGTGACGACTGAAGGGTTTGCGGTATTGGGCGAGCGGATTCGGGCGATGCGCTTGCCGTGCCTGATCGTGCAGGAAGGGGGGTATCACCTGGAGAGCCTGGAGGCGAATGCGCAGGCGTTCTTTGCTGATAAAGCAGATTGGTGATAAGTGCTATATGCCGGCAGCTGTGTTGTCGCTGCCGGCGTCTGTGATGATACTCGGTCTCGGTGAACGAGGATGTACGTGCTGGGCTGTGGAATCAGTTCTGCTTATAGCTCATATCTTTTTTGGGTCAAGAATTCAGGCTCTCGCCAGTTTGGACCTTTGATATAGCCATTTCCACCGCGCTGTATCAAACCTTCGTCACTCATTTTCTTAATCAGGTTAATGAGTTGTAGGCAGTCGCCAATGTTCACCCATCCATTTCGATTGTATAGATTGTCGAGTCGTGGATGAGAAATGCCATTTTGCCTGACAAGCCACAGAATGATATCGGTGGGGCTTTCGTTGGTGATTATTTCGCTAATAGTGTTCATTTGTTCTCTCGTGCGATCTGCTGGTCATCTGCTTCAATTGCTTCTGGTGTGTAAAGCAGTTCGGGCTCCGAGGTGAGTTGGTAGTCTTCCAGTGTTGCAGCGTGTGTATTGTTCCATGCTTCACCATCATCGTTCGGCCTGATTTTATCTGGTATTTCAAGGGTGCGAAAGCGCTCCAGTTCCCTTATCTCATGTGTGTAAAAGCGCTTGTCGGTGTCCGTTTCTTGCAACTTGCCCTGTAGGATTTTTTCCAGCCTGTTGATCATGATGTCATTTGCATCGGACGGGCCGAAGCGGCTTGTGTGTAATTTGACTAATTCGATGCCTGTCGCTGTGATTTTGACCTCGCGCCAATCCAGTCGCTCGATAGGTCCACCTGCTTTGTCTGGATTATAAGCTCGCCCGCTATAAGTGCCTATGGTTGTTGCGTCGGGATAGGGAGAATTGAAAACTACGTATAGTGGTGGCAGACCAGATTCTGGCGGGAAGCAGTAAATACAGTCTTTATAATTCGGTGGTTCATAGGCAGGGAGCGGTGTCGCTTCTATCCATGCGGGTCTGAGATTGACCCCCTCATAGGGGTCCGACAGTATCGGGTCACTGGGGGGTGTAGTTGACGACCCGTTCTCGGTATGAATGGGGAAGCTGAGCCTGATTGGAAAATCACTCGATGGAATCGATGTGTAGCTATTGCCTTCTTTATCCATTACTAAGGGGCGTACAGGCACCTTTTTTTCAGCACTTGTGGAGTTTGCACGGTTCGTAAGTGTATACGTGTCCAGATTGGCATTTATTCGTAGCGGTGATTCAATTGTCCCGTGCTTAAGCGCAATGTCATGAATATTCGTAGACAAATCAGGAATGAGTAGTTCAGCAGGCATGCTCAGGGTTGAGTCATGGTGCAAATCAGCGTTTCCTAATTCTGATGAATAAAAAAATGGTTTTCTGCTGGAGGTTTTCGTATTCCTTTTTTATTTTTTCAAGGCAGCGATTTAGTACTATTTCAATTTGCGCGGCAGTAATGCTGCTCATTAAAAAGTACAAATCTTCCTCGATCATATAGAAATCTTGGTCGTGCCAGCGGTTAAAGTGAACGACGTTTTCGAAATGCAGTGCTTCTTCGTCAATGCCTATTGTATATATGTGTTCTGCTAAGTATAGGTTGATATTGCGGATGGCTTGTTTGTGGGTTTTGTTATAAAGGAGCAGGAGGAATTTCTTTTGGGCGTAAAGATGGCTTGCCTGGTCTGGGTAGGATTGTCTTATGTCTGAATAATGTTTATTCAAATAGTTCTCAAATCCAGGAGTGCTCACTGGGCAGGTAGCCTCGATTTCCTGTATCACATTTTTCGCAATGGTCGTTGCGTTGACGCTGAGCGCATCATATGAAAGCGATGCTATGTTCGGCGGTGTTATAGGTAGTGTGAACGGGCTGTCCCAAGAAAGGATGTCCTCAAAGTCATATGTAAAAGGCGCGGCTGAGTATATTTCTTGCAGTTCCTGGCTTGTTAGTGTTCTACATGAGGTCACGTCTATTTCCCTTGAAGAAGCCTTTAGGTACTAAACCTTGAGGCTTTCGCAAGAAGGGCGGCAGGTGGAATAGATGCACTGCTATTGAGTAGCGAGCGCGACACCAACAGAAATCGTAGATGCCGATGGCTGGTGGGTGTAAGAAGATGGGTTAAGCTGTTGGATCAAGGGAGTTAGACATCTAGTTTTTTTATAGGCACTCGTTGGCTGAAGTATCCCTGAGGTTTATGGAATAGGTGACGCAGACTGCGGAGGGAGTTGGCCTGCACCTGTGGCAGCGGGCATGTCCGTGAAGAAGCCAGCGTGGCTCAAGCGTGGAGTGTGCAGCTATCGGTGGCAGGCGTAGGCTGGGGGAACCAGAATCTTCGCATCAGGCGCCATCCCTTGGGCAATCCCTGCACAGACTGCAAGCACCAGAGAATCCCCCTGTTCCCCCCCACTGCACGCCTAGGCCTAGTTGATGTGCAGAGCGGCGCTCGATCTCACAGGTGCTGAAAAGGTTGCGGCGAACTACACCCCACCCCGCCGCACATGCTTCACCAACACCTTCTCCAGCAACTCCCACATCGCCGGCTCGGTACTGAACGCCACGTTGAACCGCATCCACCCGGTCGCCTTGGCATCGACCATGAACAACTGCCCGGGCCCCAACATGATGCCTTTCTCCAACGCATCATCCAGCAGCGCCGCGCTGTCCGGAATCGCCGGGTGGCGGGTCCAGATATACATCCCTTCATCCGACTCGATGAACAGCTCGAAGCCCAACCGATGCAGATGCCGGCCAACTTCCTGGTGCGCCTCGGCCAAACGCTGGCGCAGGCGCTTGAGGTGCTTGCGCCAGCGCCCGTCGATGATCGCGGCATACACCACGCGCTCCATCACCTGCGAAGTGGTCAGGCCCGAGCGCATCTTCAGGTGCAGCAGCTTCTGCATCAGCTCGGGGTTGGCCAGCATGTAGCCGACCCGCACATTGGGCGAAATGCTCTTGGAATAGCTGCCCACGTATACCACCTGCTGCAGGTGGTCGAGGCTGGCCAGGCACGGCTGCGGTTCGGCGACCATGTCGGCGTACAGGTTGTTTTCCACCAGGCGGAAGCCATGCTGGCTGGCCAGCTGCAGCAGGCGGTGCAGCTGCGGCAGTGGGGTACGCGAGCAGGTCGGGCTGTGCAGGTGTGGCTGGGTGAAGAACGCAGTGGGGCGGTGATGGGTAAGCAACTGCTCCAGCTGGTTCAGGTCGTAGCCGGCCGGTGTGCGCGGTACGCCGACCAGGGTCGCGCCCTGGGTGCGCAGGATGCTCATCAGGTTGGGGTAGCCAGGGTCGTCCACCAGCACCACGTCGCCCGGGCGCACCAGGGTGCGCGCGGCCAGGTCCAGGGCCTGGCTGGCGCCGTGGGTAAGCATCAGCTGCGCCGGGTTGGCGACGATAGACAGTTCCTGCTGCAGGTTCTGTGCGGTCAGTGCACGCAGCTCCATCAGGCCCATGGGGTCGCCGTAGCCCGACAGCTCCAGCGGGCTGCCGGCCACCTGGCGCAGGCCGCGGCGCAGGCCGTCTTCGTACATCCAGTCGTTGGGCAGCCAGCCGCAGCCAGGCTTGAACGGCAGCTGGCGGATTTCGAAGATCTGCTGCAGGTACCACTCGGAGTTGAACGTTGGTCGACTGGTGTCGGCCTCGGCGTTGTGCGGGTCGAGCAATTCGCCCGCCGCGCGGTTGACGA
>Ga0268257_1000229_pt1 | contig 88429 bp, 77 predicted proteins | sample AgamicAtPrz_FD_200249 | JGI IMG/M metagenome (GOLD analysis project Ga0268257, IMG submission 200249) | Agave microbial communities from Guanajuato, Mexico - At.P.rz (v2) (version 3) | ecosystem: Host-associated > Plants > Phyllosphere > Phylloplane/Leaf | place: Guanajuato, Mexico | collected... | reverse complement strand
AGGAACGTTGAAGACGACGACGTTGATAGGCCGGGTGTGTAAGCGCAGCGATGCGTTGAGCTAACCGGTACTAATGAACCGTGAGGCTTAACCTTACAACGCCGAAGATGTTTTGGCGGACGAGAGACAGATTTTCAGCTGATACAGATTAGTTGTGCGGCGGTAAGCGGCATGACAACAGAATTTGCCTGGCGGCACTAGCGCGGTGGTCCCACCTGACCCCATGCCGAACTCAGAAGTGAAACGCCGTAGCGCCGATGGTAGTGTGGGGTCTCCCCATGCGAGAGTAGGGAACTGCCAGGCATCAAATTAAGCAGTAAACCGGGGCAACAAACCGGTGGTTGTGGAAAAATTCGGTGGAGCGGTAGTTCAGTCGGTTAGAATACCTGCCTGTCACGCAGGGGGTCGCGGGTTCGAGTCCCGTCCGTTCCGCCACCCTAATTAGGGGCGTAGTTCAATTGGTAGAGCACCGGTCTCCAAAACCGGGTGTTGGGGGTTCGAGTCCCTCCGCCCCTGCCAGAAATAATCCTTAGCATCTGCTAAGGATTTTTTTTTGCCTTTTTTTTAGGTAATTTCCTTTCTGTGTTGCCTCACCCGGCATCATTTCAAAAGATCTGCAGGGCGTCCTTGCCCTCCAGAACGCCCTACTCGATAACATTAACCTTTAAAAGATCCTTTATCTGGCTCTGTTTATCACTGTTTTGCAGCCAAATCGCATATAACGGGCGAGACAATGTTTCTGTGTCCATCACAGGATAAAGGCTCTCTTTCGGTTCAGCCCATGAAACTGGCAACCAGGTACAACCATTCAGTTTTGGTAATTGCTGATGAGCCACTTCCGCTGAGCTGGTCGTTAACGCTGGCACGTCATCACTGGCAATCAATTCAGACTCATGTTGTTGAAAGTCCGGCCCCCACTCCAGGCGTAAATAGTTAAGATCGCTTTTCTTCTTCTCGGGTTCGGCGCTATAAAGAGCAAGCGTGAAATGGCCTAATAACTGGCTGCTGAACTCATCCATCTTTGGCGTCTCGGTCGTTATTAACAGATCGAGTTGCCTCTCATGTAATTGTTTTACCAGAGATTGTCGTTGGGCAATGCGCGCTTCAAACTGAAGGTTATCTTGCAAATGGTAAAGCCGGGAGAGCCAGTCACTCAGCATGCATTCCCAAAGCGATGCGCTGGCACCAATTGAAAATTGATGATGCCGCGAGGTATGCGCGACCTCTTTGCGGGCGGCTTGCCAGGTACTCATAAGCGTTTCTGCATAGGGCAGCAGCTTCTCGCCGGCCGCTGTCAGGCGGATATTATTACGATGGCGGGTGAAGAGATTAACCCCCAGCTGGTTCTCCAGCTGACGGATACGAAAGCTCACCGCGGATTGCGTCAGATAAAGCGCTTCCGCTGCGCGCCCGAAGTGACGAGTCCTGCTCACTTCGAGGAAAGTCTTTAACAATTCCGTATCCACTGTTTTCTCCGCAAAATTTTTTGTCGTAATGATTTAAATGTTTTGTTTTACACTCTGTCAAGCGTAACTAATACTCCGCGCCATAAATAGCTCGGCCAAAGAATTAGGAGCGTGCAGGATGGCGGAAAGCTTTACGACGACTAATCGTTTTTTCGACAATAAAAATTATCCTCGCGGGTTCTCCCGTCATGGTGATTTCACCATCAAAGAGGCGCAACTGCTTGAACGTCATGGTTATGCTTTTAACGAGCTGGAACTCGGCAAGCGTGAACCGGTGACTGAAGAAGAGAACCAGTTTGTCGCCGTTTGTCGTGGTGAGCGTGAGCCTAACACGGAAGCTGAACGTGTATGGATCAAGTATATGGCACGTATTAAACGTCCGAAGCGCTTCCATACCCTCTCAGGTGGAAAACCGCAGATGGAAGGTGCGGAAGATTACACTGAATCCGAGGATTAAGAAAAAAGGGGCTATGGCCCCTTTTTTTATGCCAACATATTTTGCAGATGTATAAGTAGCCTGTCGATTGCCCGGTAACTTAACGCTTCCTGCAAATGCTCCCGACGGATGGTTTCCTGCTGTTCAAGATCTGCGATAGTTCTGGCTACCTTCAATAACCGCTGCCAGGCTCGTACAGACAATCCCAGCCGTGTCAGCGTCTCTTCCAGCCATTTCCCATCTTCCTTCGTTAGCGTGCAGAAGCGCCTGGTTTCACTGCTCTCCAGCCGCGCATTGAGCTTTTGCTGACGTTGATGCTGTTGCGCCTGAGCCTCAACCACTCTTGCACGAACTGCGTCACTACTTTCACCCCCCTGATGTGATTCACTCATCAATCCGCGTGCGGGCAATGGTATCTCAAGGGAGAGATCGAAGCGGTCGAGGAAAGGGCCAGATAACTTTCCCAGATAACGTAACGTCTGCTCGGGCGAACAGCGATTGTGTTTGCCCTGATAGTGCCCGGTCGGGCTTGGATTCATAGCTGCGATCAATTGAAAGCGGGCGGGGAAGGTGACTTTTGCCCGCGTACGCGAAATATGGATCTGCCCGGATTCAATCGGCTCCCGCAGTGCATCAAGAACACGGCGTTCAAATTCGGGGAGTTCATCCAGAAATAGCACGCCGTTATGCGCCAGAGAGATCTCGCCCGGTGCAGGTATGGAGCCTCCGCCAACCATGGCCGTTAATGAGGCGCTGTGATGGGGCGATCGAAACGGCCTGTGCTTCCATTGACGGCTCAAGCTGGCGCTATTAATTAAGCTCATCACCGCCGCGCTCTCGAGGGCTTCAGCATTTGAGAGCGGAGGAAGTAAACCGCTCATTCGGCTGGCCAGCATGGTTTTCCCCGTACCCGGCGGGCCAATCAGCAGTAAGTTATGCCCTCCGGCGGCTGTAATTTCCAGCGCACGCTTCCCTTGCTCCTGACCAATAATGTCCCGCAAATCCTCCCTGCGCTCCTCTTGCAGCGCAGCCATGGGAGAAGGCTTCAACAACGTCTGTTTACCTTCCAGAAACGCACACACCTCCAGCAGATGATTCGCCACCAGACATGCCTGCGTCTCAGCCAGGCTCGCTTCCGCTTCGTTCTCTTTCGCAATAACAATTCGCCTGTTAGCCTTTACGGCCTCCATAACGCATGAGATAGCGCCGGGAACGCCACGTAACGCGCCCGTAAGCGCTAACTCACCGACGAATTCGTAATGGTCGAGTGACGCCGCATTGACCTGCTCAGAGGCCGCCAGGAGCGCGATAGCGATAGGTAAGTCATATCGCCCACCCTCTTTAGGGAGATCTGCGGGTGCCAGGTTAATTGTGATCCGCTTTGCGGGAAAATCATAACCGCTATTGATGACGGCACTGCGCACCCGATCACGAGCCTCTTTCACCGTCGTTTCGGGCAGCCCGACGATGGTTAACCCTGGCAGCCCATTACTGATATGGACTTCGACGGTCACAAGCGGCGCGGCAACGCCCAATACCGCTCTTGTATAAATTACTGACAACGCCATAGACCCTCCTTGTCGACAGCATTATCTTGCCGCCTCCCGCTTTTTTCATCAGGCAGATATCGTTATTACGCGTTTGTTTCCAACATATCGCTGCAATTTCATATCTGTTTCGCCACGCTGGAAGGAAGATCGCACCTTATTAATCAGCTAATAAATCCTGAAATATTTTCACCTCATATTTTTGCTATATAAAACAAGCGCTTTTAAGTTAATCCTCTTACCTTTCAAAAGAGGCGTCATAATTTTTTCTTGTGCCTCATCGCAAATCTGTGTTAACTCTTTAGGCATTCCTTCGAACATGAAGCAAGAACGAACAACTATGACAGCCCTTCTACGAGTGATTAGCCTTATCGTGATTAGCGTGGTGGTGATTATTATCCCACCGTGCGGGGCTGCACTTGGACGAGGAAAGGCTTAAGAATCAAGCCTTAACGAACTAAGACCCCCGCACCGAAAGGTCCGGGGGTTTTTTTATCACCAAAAAACGCAAATCAGGAACAGAAATGAATATCAGCATAAAATTCTGTTTCTCACGATATTCGACGGGGATGTAGCTATGAATGGAGCACAATGGGTGGTACATGCGTTGCGAGCGCAGCAAGTCGATACGGTTTTCGGCTATCCTGGCGGAGCAATCATGCCGGTTTACGATGCGCTATATGATGGCGGCGTGGAACACCTATTGTGCCGGCATGAGCAGGGCGCGGCGATGGCGGCTATCGGTTATGCACGCGCAACGGGCAAAACCGGCGTCTGTATCGCAACTTCAGGCCCGGGCGCGACGAACTTAATCACTGGCCTTGCGGATGCGCTGCTTGATTCTGTTCCGGTGGTCGCGATTACCGGGCAGGTTGCTGCGCCGCTGATTGGCACCGATGCTTTTCAGGAAGTGGATGTGCTGGGCATGTCCCTCTCCTGTACCAAACACAGCTTTCTGGTCGACTCCCTTGATTCGCTGCCGCGCGTGATGGCCGAAGCGTTTCATATCGCCAATTCCGGTCGCCCCGGCCCGGTGTTAGTTGATATCCCGAAAGATATTCAGCTTGCCGTTGGTAACTGGGAGCCTGACTTTGTTACAGAGCAAGAGGAAGTGGTCTTTCCTCAGGCTGAGGCGACCCAGGCCGCAGCGATGCTTGCCCAGGCGAAAAAGCCGATGCTTTATGTCGGCGGCGGCGTAGGCATGGCGCAAGCGGTTCCTGCTCTGCGCGCGTTTCTGGCAGAGACGCAAATGCCGATCGCCTGCACGTTGAAAGGCTTGGGCGCAGTAGCATCTGACTACCCTTACTACCTCGGTATGCTGGGCATGCACGGCACCAAAGCGGCTAACTTTGCCGTACAGGAGTGTGATTTGCTGATTGCCGTTGGCGCGCGTTTTGATGATCGTGTGACCGGCAAACTGAACACCTTCGCGCCTCATGCGCGCGTTATCCATATGGATATCGACCCGGCAGAGATGAGCAAACTGCGCCAGGCGCACGTCGCCTTGCAGGGCGACCTGAATGCGCTGCTGCCTGCGCTGCAACAGAACCTTGCAATTGATGAGTGGCGTCAACACTGTGCCGATCTGCGTCACGAACATGCCTGGCGCTACGATCACCCCGGCGAGGCGATCTATGCACCGCTGCTGTTAAAGCAGCTCTCCGATCGCAAACCGGAAAACAGCGTCGTGACGACGGATGTCGGCCAGCATCAGATGTGGGCTGCCCAGCATATGAGCTTTACCCGCCCGGAAAACTTCATCACCTCGAGCGGCTTAGGCACGATGGGCTTTGGCCTGCCCGCCGCCGTTGGCGCACAGGTTGCGCGCCCGGAGGATACGGTAATCTGTATCTCCGGTGACGGCTCTTTCATGATGAATGTGCAGGAGCTGGGCACCGTGAAACGCAAGCAGTTACCGCTGAAGATCGTTTTACTCGATAACCAGCGATTAGGGATGGTTCGCCAATGGCAGCAGCTGTTTTTCAATGAACGTTACAGTGAAACTACCCTGACCGATAACCCCGATTTTCTTATGCTGGCCAACGCCTTCGGCATCCCAGGCCAACACATTACCCGTAAAGACCAGGTTGAAGCGGCACTTGACGCAATGCTCTCAAGCGATGGGCCCTATCTGCTTCATGTCTCGATCGACGAGCTCGAGAATGTCTGGCCGCTGGTGCCGCCCGGTGCCAGTAACTCACAAATGCTGGAGAAATTATCATGATGCATCATGACGTCGCTGTTGAAGCCCGCTTTAATCCGGAAACATTAGAACGCGTGCTGCGCGTAGTGCGCCATCGTGGCTTTCAGGTATGTGCAATGAACATGGAAACGGCCTGCGATGCGCGCAACATAAATATTGAATTGACCGTTGCCAGCCCGCGGCCTGTCGAATTACTGTTTAGCCAGTTGAGCAAACTTGTCGACGTTGCCAGGGTCGATATCCGGCAGCGCGCTACATCATCATCATCACAACAGATCCGCGCGTAAGCGCAAAAGGAAGAATAATGACGACGAAAAAAGCAGACTACATTTGGTCCAATGGCGAGATGGTACGTTGGGAAGATGCGAAAGTTCACGTAATGTCTCACGCATTGCACTACGGTACGTCTGTATTTGAAGGTATTCGCTGCTATGACTCCCACAAAGGTCCGGTTGTTTTCCGCCATCGTGAACATATGCAGCGTCTGCGCGACTCCGCCAAAATCTACCGCTTCCCGGTCTCCCAGAGCGTTGACGAGCTGATGGAAGCCTGCCGCGCGGTGATCCGCAAAAATAATCTGACCAGCGCCTATATCCGTCCGCTGGTGTTCGTCGGCGATGTCGGCATGGGCGTTAACCCGCCGGCAGACTACACCACCGATGTCATCATCGCCGCCTTCCCGTGGGGTGCCTATCTGGGCGCAGAAGCGCTGGATCAGGGCATCGATGCGATGGTCTCCTCCTGGAATCGCGTAGCACCGAACACCATTCCAACTGCTGCGAAAGCAGGCGGTAACTATCTCTCCTCCCTGCTGGTCGGTAGCGAAGCGCGCCGCCATGGTTATCAGGAGGGTATCGCGCTGGACGTTCACGGTTATATCTCTGAAGGCGCGGGCGAAAACCTGTTCGAAGTGAAAGATGGCATTCTCTTTACGCCGCCGTTCACCTCCTCCGCGCTGCCGGGTATTACCCGCGACGCCATCATCAAGCTGGCAAAAGATCTCGGCATCGAAGTGCGTGAGCAGGTGCTGTCTCGCGAATCACTCTACCTGGCGGATGAAGTCTTTATGTCCGGTACTGCGGCTGAAATCACACCAGTGCGCAGCGTCGATGGTATTCAGGTTGGCGAAGGCCGCTGCGGCCCGGTCACCAAACGTATTCAGCAAGCATTCTTTGGCCTCTTCACCGGTGAAACGGAAGATAAGTGGGGCTGGTTGGATCAAGTTAATCCATAAATACCCGTCATACTTCAGGTTGTAGGTGTGTTGGCTGCACCCGTTCACCCCAGTCACTTACTTATGTAAGCGCCTGGGGCTCGCTTGCCGCCTTCCTGCAACCCGGATTAGCCGGGGTATAGCAAATAGATATGGGATGGCACGCACCACCCCATCGACAAGACAGACGGGAGTAAAGAGCATGCCTAAGTACCGTTCCGCCACCACCACTCATGGGCGCAATATGGCGGGTGCCCGCGCGCTGTGGCGCGCTACCGGAATGACCGATGACGATTTCGGCAAGCCGATTATTGCTGTTGTGAACTCGTTTACCCAGTTCGTGCCAGGTCACGTTCATCTGCGCGATCTCGGTAAGCTGGTTGCAGAGCAGATCGAAGCCGCAGGCGGCGTAGCGAAAGAGTTTAATACCATCGCTGTGGATGACGGCATCGCCATGGGGCACGGCGGCATGCTTTACTCTCTGCCTTCACGCGAACTGATCGCCGACTCCGTTGAATATATGGTGAATGCTCACTGCGCCGATGCGATGGTGTGCATCTCCAACTGCGACAAGATCACGCCGGGGATGTTAATGGCCTCTCTGCGCCTGAACGTTCCGGTCATTTTTGTCTCCGGCGGCCCAATGGAAGCCGGGAAAACCAAACTCTCCGACCAGATCATCAAGCTTGATCTGGTGGATGCAATGATTCAGGGTGCTGACCCGAAAGTCTCTGACGATCAGAGCGAGCAGGTTGAGCGCTCCGCCTGCCCGACCTGCGGCTCCTGCTCCGGCATGTTTACCGCCAACTCGATGAACTGTCTGACCGAAGCGCTCGGCCTGTCGCAGCCGGGTAACGGTTCGCTGCTGGCCACCCACGCCGATCGCAAAGAGCTCTTCATCAACGCCGGCAAACGCATTGTTGAGCTGACCAAACGTTACTACGAGCAGGACGATGAAACCGCGCTGCCGCGCGCGATCGCCAGCAAAGCAGCCTTTGAAAACGCCATGACGCTGGATATCGCCATGGGCGGCTCCACCAATACCGTGCTGCACCTGCTGGCAGCGGCGCAGGAAGCGGAAATTGATTTCACCATGAGTGATATCGACCGTCTCTCCCGCCATGTGCCGCAGCTGTGCAAAGTGGCACCGAGCACGCAGAAGTACCATATGGAAGATGTTCACCGCGCGGGTGGCGTGCTTGGCATTCTGGGCGAGCTGGATCGCGCCGGGTTGCTCAATCGTGAGGTGAAAAACGTGCTCGGCCTGACGCTGCCGCAGACGCTGGAAAAATATGATGTGATGTTGACCCAGGACGAAGCGGTGAAAACCATGTTCCGCGCCGGCCCGGCAGGTATTCGCACCACCCAGGCCTTCTCGCAGAATTGCCGCTGGGATACGCTGGATGACGATCGCGCCGAAGGGTGTATCCGTTCTCTTGAGCACGCTTATAGCCAGGAGGGCGGTCTGGCGGTGCTGTATGGCAACTTCGCGGAGAACGGCTGTATCGTCAAGACCGCAGGCGTTGATGACAGCAACCTGACCTTTACCGGCCCGGCGAAAGTGTATGAAAGCCAGGATGCGGCGGTTGAAGCGATCCTCGGCGGGAAAGTGGTCGCGGGCGATGTGGTGGTTATTCGTTATGAAGGGCCGAAAGGCGGGCCGGGCATGCAAGAGATGCTCTATCCGACCAGCTTCCTGAAATCAATGGGCCTCGGCAAAGCGTGCGCGCTGATCACCGACGGTCGTTTCTCGGGCGGCACCTCTGGTCTCTCTATTGGTCACGTTTCACCGGAAGCTGCCAGCGGCGGCAATATCGGTCTGATTGAAGATGGCGACATCATCGCGATTGATATCCCGAACCGCGGCATCCAGCTGCAGCTGAGCGACCGCGATCTGGCGGCCCGCCGCGAAGCGCAGGAAGCCCGTGGCGATAAAGCCTGGACCCCGGTTAACCGTGAGCGTCAGGTCTCCTTTGCGCTGCGCGCTTACGCTACTCTCGCTACCAGTGCGGATAAAGGCGCAGTACGCGACAAATCCAAACTGGGAGGTTAATGATGGCCGACGCCCAACCCCTCTCTGCCGCCCCCGAAGGGGCGGAGTATCTGCGCGCCGTGCTGCGCGCGCCGGTCTATGAAGTGGCACAGGTCACGCCGCTGCAGAAGATGGAGAAGATCTCTGCCCGGCTGGATAACGTTGTGCTGGTGAAGCGGGAAGACCGCCAGCCGGTGCACAGCTTTAAGCTGCGCGGAGCCTACGCGATGATCGCCGGTCTGAGCGCAGAGCAGAAAGCCCACGGTGTGATCACCGCTTCGGCGGGCAATCATGCCCAGGGAGTGGCGCTGTCCTCCACGCGGCTCGGCATCAAATCGCTGATTGTGATGCCGGTGGCGACGGCGGATATCAAAGTGGACGCGGTGCGCGCGTTTGGCGGCGAAGTGCTGCTCCACGGCGCAAACTTTGACGAAGCGAAGGCAAAAGCGATTGCCCTCTCGCAGCAGCAGGGCTACACCTTTGTGCCGCCTTTCGATCACCCGATGGTGATTGCCGGCCAGGGTACGCTGGCGCTGGAGCTGTTGCAGCAGGATGCGCATATCGATCGCATCTTTGTGCCGGTCGGCGGCGGCGGGCTGGCGGCGGGCGTCGCGGTGCTGATTAAGCAGCTGATGCCGCAAATCAAAGTGATTGCTGTTGAAGCGGAAGATTCCGCCTGCCTGAAAGCGGCGCTGGACGCGGGTTATCCGGTCGATCTGCCGCGCGTGGGTCTGTTTGCCGAAGGCGTGGCGGTAAAACGCATAGGCGATGAGACCTTCCGCCTCTGCCAGACCTATCTCGATGACATCATCACCGTCGATAGCGATGCCATCTGTGCGGCAATGAAAGATCTGTTTGAAGATGTCCGTGCGGTGGCAGAACCCTCCGGTGCGCTGGCGCTGGCGGGGATGAAGAAGTACATCACCAAACATAACATTCGCGGCGAGCGGCTGGCGCATGTGCTCTCCGGCGCGAACGTAAACTTCCACGGCCTGCGCTATGTCTCCGAGCGCTGCGAGCTGGGCGAACAGCGTGAAGCGCTGCTGGCGGTCACCATTCCGGAAGAGAAGGGCAGCTTTCTCAAATTCTGCCAGCTGCTGGGCGGCCGCTCGGTGACGGAATTTAACTACCGTTTTGCAGATGCGAAAGATGCCTGCATTTTTGTCGGCGTGCGTCTGAGCCGCGGGCTGGAAGAGCGCAAAGAGATCCTCACTCTGCTGCACGAAGGCGGCTACAGCGTGGTGGATCTCTCCGATGATGAGATGGCGAAGCTGCACGTGCGCTATATGGTGGGCGGGCGGCCGTCTAAGCCGTTGCAGGAGCGCCTTTACAGCTTCGAATTTCCCGAGTCGCCCGGCGCGCTGCTGAAATTCCTCCACACCCTTGGCACGCACTGGAATATCTCGCTGTTCCACTACCGCAGCCACGGCACCGATTACGGGCGCGTGCTGGCGGCGTTTGAGCTGGGCGAGCATGAGCCGGATTTCGAAACCCGGCTTAATGAACTGGGCTATGAGTGTCACGATGAGACCCATAACCCGGCGTTTCGCTTCTTCCTCGCCGGTTAATGGCCCGGCAGGATCTGCCAGAACGCGTTAATAAGCGGCTCATGCAGCCGCTTTTTTTGTGCGCAGACACCCAGCTCAAACGGCGTTTTTTCATCGCTACGCTCAAGGATCATCACGCGGTTGCGCACCGGTTCAGGGCTGTTCTCCAGCACCACTTCCGGGATTAGCGCCACGCCACAGCCCAGCGCAACCATGGAGACCATCGCTTCGTGACCGCCGACGGTGGCATAAATCGACGGGTTGCTGATTTTATGGCGGCGGAACCAGAGTTCAATACGGCGGCGCACCGGCCCCTGATCCGGCAGAATAAACGGCACCGTCGACCAGTCCGGGTCGGGCTGCGAGACCTGGTTGCGTACCGGGCAGGGCAGCGCCGGGGCAATCAGCACAACCGCAAGATTCTCCAGCATCGAAAAGGCCACGGCGCCCGGCAACGTCTCCGGTTTGCCGGCAATTGCCAGATCCGCTTCGCCGGTCACCACTTTTTCCATCGCATCGGCGGCATCACCGGTAGAGAGCTTAATCTCCACCGACGGGTGTTCCGCGCGAAAGCGATCGAGAATCGGCGGTAAATGGCTATATGCCGCGGTCACAGAGCAGAAGAGATGCAGTTCGCCGGAGAGCGATGGACCTTGCTGATCGAGGGTGTGCCGCAGCTGCTGATACTGCAATAGCGTCTGCTGGGCAAAAACCCGCAGCTCTTCGCCCGCTTCGGTCAGCGTAACTGTGCGGTTGTCGCGCACAAAGAGCGGTTGGCCGAGATCTTCTTCCAGCCGCTGGATCTGGCGCGATAGTGTCGAGGGGCTGACGTGCATGGCGCGCGCACTGCGGCCAAAATGGCGGCTCTCCGCCAGGTGCAGAAACATTTTCAGATCGCGTAAATCCATGAGACCCGCTCCACAAAATTACATTGCAAAAATTGCAATGTCACATTGTTAATATATCAATTTAAGCAACGCATTTCCTGACATATAGTGGGTTCAACCTCGCGCAACAGCGAATCGAACAATAAGCACGACACAACATCTACGGAGTACACCATGGCTAACTACTTTAATACACTGAACCTGCGCCAGCAGCTGGCGCAGCTGGGCAAATGTCGCTTTATGTCGCGTGAAGAATTTGCTGATGGCGCAAGCTACCTTCAGGGTAAAAAAGTGGTCATCGTCGGCTGTGGCGCACAGGGCCTCAACCAGGGGCTTAATATGCGTGACTCCGGTCTGGATATCGCTTACGCCCTGCGTGCGGAAGCAATCGCTGAGAAGCGTGCCTCCTGGCGTAAAGCGACTGAAAACGGTTTTAAAGTTGGCACTTACGAAGAGCTGATCCCGCAGGCGGATCTGGTAGTGAACCTGACCCCGGACAAACAGCACTCTGACGTTGTGCGTACCGTTCAGCCGCTGATGAAAGATGGCGCAGCGCTCGGTTACTCTCACGGTTTCAACATCGTCGAAGTGGGTGAGCAGATCCGTAAAGATATCACTGTAGTGATGGTAGCGCCGAAGTGTCCGGGTACCGAAGTGCGCGAAGAGTATAAGCGTGGTTTCGGCGTACCGACGCTGATTGCGGTTCACCCGGAAAACGATCCGAAAGGCGAAGGGATGGCGATTGCCAAAGCCTGGGCCGCAGCGACCGGCGGTCATCGCGCTGGCGTGCTGGAATCCTCTTTTGTTGCCGAAGTGAAATCTGACCTGATGGGCGAGCAGACCATCCTCTGCGGCATGCTGCAGGCGGGTTCGCTGCTCTGCTTTGATAAGCTGGTGGCGGAAGGTACCGATCCGGCCTATGCGGAAAAACTGATCCAGTTCGGCTGGGAGACCATCACCGAAGCGCTGAAGCAGGGCGGTATCACGCTGATGATGGATCGCCTCTCCAATCCGGCGAAACTGCGTGCTTACGCGCTCTCCGAGCAGCTGAAAGGCATTATGGCACCGCTGTTCCAGAAGCATATGGATGACATCATCTCCGGCGAATTCTCCTCCGGCATGATGGCTGACTGGGCGAACGACGATAAGAAACTGCTGACCTGGCGCGAAGAGACCGGTAAAACCGCCTTTGAAACCGCGCCGCAGTATGAAGGCAAAATCAGCGAGCAGGAGTACTTCGATAAAGGCGTACTGATGATCGCGATGGTGAAAGCGGGCGTTGAGCTGGCATTCGAAACCATGGTCGCGTCCGGCATCATCGAAGAGTCGGCGTACTACGAGTCTCTGCACGAGCTGCCGCTGATCGCCAATACCATCGCGCGTAAGCGTCTGTACGAAATGAACGTGGTGATCTCCGATACCGCCGAGTACGGTAACTACCTCTTCTCATACGCCTGTGTGCCGCTGCTGAAAGAGTTTATGACCACGCTGCAGACCGGCGATCTGGGCAAAGCGATTGCTGAAGGTGCGGTAGACAATGCACAACTGCGCGATGTGAACGAAGCGATTCGCAGCCATGAGATTGAGAAAGTGGGTCACAAACTGCGTGGGTATATGAAAGATATGAAGCGTATCGCCGTCGCAGGCTAATTTTCGCAAAGTAGTAACAGAAGCCCGGTAAATGCTACCGGGCTTTTTTATTAGTTGCGGTACAGCACTTTGATGATGTGGTAACCGAACTGGGTGTGCAGCGGGCCGGTTGGCTCCAGCACCGGGCAGGAGAAGACCACTTTATCGAACGCCGGAACCATCTGGCCCTGACGGAATTCACCTAAGTGACCGCCCTTTTTGCCTGACGGACAGATAGAGTGCTTTTTCGCCAGCTTCTCGAAATCGCCGCCGTTTTTGATCTGCTCCAGCAGGTCTAGCGCCAGTTTCTCTTCTTTAACAAGGATATGCAGTGCTGCTGCGGTTTTTGCCATGATCGTGCCTTGAGTGAGGTTATTGAGGCTGGCTATACTACCACGCCTTTATACACTTCGGCCTTCAACCTGCCTCTTCGTTGGCCCGTCGTCGCCTTGCCGAATCGGTGTATTTTCCCTGACTTTCATTGAGTGATGTTTCTTTATGCGTTTAAACCCCGGACAACAACAAGCCGTCGAATTTGTCACCGGACCTTGCCTGGTGCTTGCAGGCGCGGGATCCGGTAAAACACGCGTGATCACCAATAAGATCGCCCACCTGATCCGCGGTTGCGGCTATCAGGCGAAGCATATTGCCGCCGTCACCTTTACCAATAAAGCGGCGCGCGAAATGAAAGAGCGCGTAGCGCAGACGCTGGGGCGCAAAGAGGCGCGCGGCCTGATGATCTCCACCTTCCATACGCTGGGGCTGACTATTATCAAGCGCGAATATGCCGCGCTGGGCATGAAAGCCAACTTCTCCTTGTTTGACGATACCGATCAGGTGGCGCTGCTCAAAGATCTTACCGAAGGGGTGATCGATGACGACAAGGTCGTGTTGCAACAACTGATCTCAACGATCTCCAACTGGAAAAACGATCTGCTGACGCCACAGCAGGCTGCCGCGCAGGCGGTGGGCGAGCGGGATCGCATTTTCGCGCACTGCTATGGTCTCTACGACGCGCATATGAAGGCGTGTAACGTTCTCGACTTTGACGACCTGATTCTGCTCCCGACGCTGCTGTTACAGCGCAATGAAGAGGTGCGTGAGCGCTGGCAGAACAAGATCCGCTACCTGCTGGTGGATGAGTATCAGGACACTAACACCAGTCAGTATGAACTGGTAAAACTGCTGGTGGGCCAGCGCGCGCGCTTTACGGTGGTAGGGGATGACGATCAGTCGATCTACTCCTGGCGCGGCGCGCGACCGCAGAACCTCGTTCTGCTCAGCCAGGATTTCCCTGCGCTGCAGGTAGTGAAGCTGGAGCAGAACTACCGCTCTTCCGGGCGCATTCTGAAAGCGGCCAACATCCTGATTGCCAATAACCCGCACGTCTTTGAAAAGCGGCTCTTTTCGGAGCTGGGCTACGGCACCGAGTTAAAAGTGCTCAGCGCCAACCATGAAGAGCATGAGGCGGAACGCGTTACCGGCGAACTGATCGCCCATCACTTCATCAACAAAACGCAATATAAGGATTATGCGATCCTCTATCGCGGTAACCATCAGTCGCGCGTGTTTGAAAAATTCCTGATGCAGAACCGTATACCTTACAAAATTTCTGGTGGCACCTCGTTCTTCTCACGCCCGGAAATTAAGGATCTGCTCGCTTACCTGCGTGTGCTGACCAACAGCGATGATGACAGCGCCTTCCTGCGCATCGTTAATACGCCGAAGCGCGAGATTGGTTCTGCGACGCTGCAAAAGCTGGGCGAGTGGGCGATGGTACGCAATAAGAGTCTGTTTGCCGCCAGCTTTGATGTCGGTCTCAACCAGACGCTCACCGGGCGCGGTTATGAAGCGTTAACGCGCTTTACTCAGTGGCTCGGCGAGATCCAGCGGCTGGCGGAGCGCGAGCCGATTGCGGCGGTGCGCGATTTAATTCACGGTATCGATTACGAATCCTGGCTATTTGAAACGTCGCCCAGCCCGAAAGCCGCTGAGATGCGGATGAAAAACGTGAATACGCTGTTTGGCTGGATGACCGAGATGCTCGAAGGCAATGAGCTGGATGAAGCGATGACGCTGGCCGAAGTGGTCACGCGCTTTACCCTGCGCGATATGATGGAGCGCGGCGAAAGCGATGATGAATCAGATCAAGTACAGTTAATGACCCTGCACGCCTCGAAAGGTCTCGAATTTCCCTATGTCTTTTTAGTCGGCATGGAGGAGGGGCTGTTACCGCACCAGAGCAGTATTGATGAGGACAACGTCGACGAAGAGCGACGTCTGGCGTATGTCGGCATTACCCGCGCGCAAAAAGAGCTCATCTTTACTTTGTGCAAAGAGCGCCGCCAGTATGGCGAGCTGGTGCGCCCGGAGCCGAGCCGTTTCTTGCTGGAACTGCCGCAGGACGATCTTATTTGGGAGCAGGAGCGTAAAGTCATCAGCGCTGAAGAGCGGATGCACAAAGGCCAGGCCAACGTCGCCAATATTCGTGCCATGCTGGCAAAAGCGAAGGGTCAATAAAATAAACGGAAACTTCCTGCGTAATTATCAGGAAATTTCCTTTTTTATTTTTTAACTATTATTCGGAATTTTGTTTCCCACTAAAGCATATTTATTGCATGCCTTTTTCTCTTTGCGGTTAAACGTGATTACTTTCGCACGCCTATTAAATACAGAGAAATATCTCGTATAGTCTTTGACATTATCAAATGGCGCTTGTAGCTTTATTCAGGTCGCAATCTCTGCCGCATGCGGTTAATTTCCTGAGGCGAATGACTTTATTCATAAATCAGGTATCTGATCGAAGCTAGAGATATTCATATTGATAAGGATTTCGCTTATAGCACCTTTACTATTTATGTTCCGGAGAATGATGAGACTATTCTCCACTCCTCCATTGATTGTTTAACCAGAGTCTACAGCGCACGCAGGACAGTTAAAGGATTAACAAAATGAGTAACAAGAAATGGGTTTTAGTCACGGCAGGCAGCCGTGGCATCGGGGCTGCTATTGTCAAAGAGCTGGTGCGGCACGATTATCATGTTGTTTTCACCTACAAAAGTAATAGCGCGCTTGCGGCCGTGCTGATGCATTCGCTTAACGTTAATCATGAGGTTTGTTGGTGCTACCCCTGTGATGTCGCGAACGTTGAGTCGGTGAAAGCGCTTAGCGAAATATTACGTAAAAATCATGGCACGCCCTACGCCATTATTAATAATGCCGGTATTACCAAGGATGCACTCAGCTTTACCATGAGCCTGGATGACTGGCTGGATGTCATTAATACCAACCTCAACTCGCTCTTTTATCTCAATCACTGTCTGCTTAATGACATGTTAATGCAGAGAGATGGCTGCATTATCAATATCAATTCTGTTGCCGGATTACGCGGCAATATCGGTCAGGCGAACTATTCAGCCTCAAAATCCGCGCAGTATGGCTTTACCAAAACGCTGGCCAGAGAAGTGGGTAATTTTAATATTCGCGTGAACTGCATCGCGCCCGGCCCGGTGAAGACCGACATGCTGTCGGCGCTCCCGGAAAAAGCCGTTTCGCAGCTTGTCAAAATGACCCCGCTCAGGAAGCTGGGCCAGCCCGAAGATGTGGCGCTCATGGTTGCTTTTCTGCTCGGCAAAGGTGGAAAGCATATCACCGGACAGACTTTTGTTATCGATGGCGGTTTGTCCATTTGATCAGGACGTTCAAATGAAGAGGGGAAGAGTATGGATCTGACATTAAGGGCGGTACCGCAAAAAGATGAACGCTTCGCTGACCCGCGTTTGGTAGAGAAGATAGTGCAGCGTATTCGCGCAGGTGCCCGAGGGTAACGTTCTACTCTCGCTGATGCCTGACGCGCGTTGGGCATCAGCGATAACACGCAGAAGAGTGATGATGACGCAGACCAGTCAGATGCAGCATTTTGTCAGCCATGACAACCAGCAAATCCCTTACCAGCTCTCTCCGGCGCGCTCGCAAAATGGGCCTGCGGCGGCCATTGTGCTGTTGCATTGCAATGCGGATCTCAATGAGAAAGTTGCCGCGCTCAGGTTGCCGGAGTGTACTTTTTTCGCTGTTGATTTCTCGCCCGGCAAAGTCAACACAGAGACGACCGATGGCTCATCGGCGTTCTCGCTGCAAAGCTATTATTTTCAGCAATTTATTGAACATATTACCGCGAAACATGGGCTGCGTACGCAGGATATTGCTCTGATAGCCCACCATGAGTGCGCGGTGGTTATCGCCGCGTGGATGGTGGATTACGCCCCGGAAATCCGCTCCGTCACGCTCTTCTCGCCGCGCTTTTTGCTGCGTAAACGCGATCTGTTATTCGGTCTGCTTAAAAAGCCGCAAACGTGGAGCCGGCTGCGCGATCTGCGCTATACCAGCCAGCGTATTTTGCGCAGCGCTTTTGCCTGGCCGACGCCGACACTGCTAGTTCTTACGCAAACCGATCGCAGGAGTGCCGCGGGTACGCTAATGACCTTTTATGCCAATCTGGGTAGCAGCGCAAAAACGGTTTTGATGATGCCGGATAGCGGCTTCGGCTGCCCCGGCCAGGTATGGGACAGCGCTGTGACAGCCCAGACACGCGCTTTTTTGCGGCTGCACTTCTCTCAGCATCATCCGGTGTTTTCGTTATTTGATTCCTGGCAGCAGGGCGCAACATGGGAGGAGTATCAGGCGCTACGTATGCCGGAAAAAAGGCTGCTACGGCGCGGCTACTGGCTGCTGGCGAATCTTGCGCTGCGCGTCATGGGGCACTTCTCATCGGGCATCCGGATAGGGCTGAAGACCGGCTTCAACTCCGGCGCGTCACTGGCGTATGTCTGTCAAAATCAACCGACGGGTAGAGGCGCTGCAGGTAGAGCGGTTGATCGCTTGTACCTCAATACGCCAGGCTGCCGCTGTACGCGACAGCGCAAACAACATGTTGAAGCACTGATCGCGCGGGCAGCGTCATGCCTTGCGCAGCAAGGGCTGGGGGTACGTCTGTTAGATATCGCCGCCGGTCAGGGACGCAACATTCTTGATGCTATTGAGAAAATCGAGCCGCCGGTGGAGCACCTTCTGCTGCGCGATTTTGATGCTGCCAACGTGGAGGAGGGCAACCATCTCCTGCTACAGCGAGGATTAAGCGAGCGCGCGCGTTTCGAGCAGGGCGACGCTTTTTCAACGCACGATCTCGCGACCTTACCTGCGGATCGTACTCTGGCCGTGGTGTCAGGGTTCTATGAACTTTTCAGCGATAACAACCTGATTCTCGCATCGCTCAATGGGCTCGCCCATGCGGTGAAGAAAGGGGGATATCTGGTCTATACAACAACGCTGTGTAATCCAAAACTGACGCTGATGGCGCGCGTTTTGCCCAGCCACAAGCGAAGGGCGTTGTGGTTACAGCGTCGGCGTTCCCAGCGTGAGATAGACCAGATGGTGAAGCGGGCCGGTTTTGCCAAAGTGACTCAGCGGGTAGATGGCTGGGGATTGTTCAGCGTTACGCTGGCAAAAAAGGTGAGGTAGGGTAATCGATTTATCGCCGCGAAAGGGCTTCGCGGCGATAGATTCAGGCTGTTAGCGAATAATCAGCGCCCAGTGAACGTAGCTTTGCCACTGGCTCTCCTGATCGATCAGTTCTGCGCCCAGCGGATGGCTCGCCAGCCAGCCCGGCGGCAGCGACAGCGTGAGCTGCTCACCCTGCGCGGTGACCGAGATTTCCGGCAGCAAATCATCACGACGACGGCCGGCGAAAATAATCGCCAGCCGCAGTAACCGGCAGAGATGCTCCGCAACGCGCGGTGGAACGGCATTTTGCTGATGCAAAGAGGAGAGATCGACCGCATTGGTCTGGTTTAGCAGCAGCGTGGCGAGCAGCTTTTTCTGGGCGGGAGTAAAGCCCGGCAAATCAAGGTTACGCACCAGCCAGGCGGCATGAAGCGGGGCCTGCTTAAACTCAATGCTTAAACCTATCTCGTGCAGTTCGCAGGCGACATGCAGAATTTCAGTGCTGTACGCGTCTAAATCCCAGCTGGTCGCCACGCTCTGCGCAAATCGCTCGGCCAGCATGGAGACGCGTCTCGACTGATCGATATCGACCATAAACCGGCGCTGAATGTTGCGCAGGGTACGGCTGCGAATATCCTGATCGACCGCCAGATGAAGCATGCCGTAAACCAGCCCTTCGCGCAGCGCGCCGCCGGCGAGGGTCATGCTCTCAATATTCATTTCGGTGAAAATGGCGATCAGGATGGCGAGGCCGCTGGGAAACACGAGTGCGCGCTCGAGCGTCAGCCCTTCGATCTCCAGCTCTTCAAGTCGCCCGCACTGGATCGCGCGCTGCTTAAGCTGCTGGAGTTTCGCAAGGGTAATGCGCTCATCCATGCCCTGCGCCATCATGATCTCTTGCAGCGCCTGCACGGTGCCTGACGCGCCGACGCACACTTTCCAGCCGTGGCGGCGAAGCTCATCCGCGACCGGGCGCAGCACTTCGCGCGCCGCCTGCTCTGCTGTGTCGAAATTTTCCTGCGCCAGATGACGATCGGTGAAGTAGCGTTCCAGCCAGGTGACGCAGCCCATCGACAGACTAAACAGCGAGGTGGTTTGCGCCCCGGTACCGGTAACGAGTTCGGTGCTTGCGCCGCCAATATCGACCACCAGGCGCTGATCCGCGCCGCCGGTGGTGTGGGCGACGCCCTGGTAAATCAGACGCGCTTCTTCTTCGCCGCTGATCACCTGTACCGGACAGCCGAGGATCTCCTGCGCTTTATCGAGAAAATCATGCGCATTGACGGCCAGACGCAGCGTGGCGGTCGCCACGACACGGATCTGCTGTTGCGGGATATCTTGCAGACGTTCGGAAAAGAGGCGCAGACATTGCCAGCCGCGCTCCATCGCCTCCTGCGAGAGGCGATTATCCTGGCTCAGGCCCGCCGCCAGGCGAACTTTGCGCTTGATGCGCGACAGGGTCTGGATACTGCCAGCCACCTCGCGCACAACCAGCATATGAAAACTGTTGGAACCGAGATCAATAGCTGCGTAGAGCGAGGCGGAACCGAGCATAGTGATTAACCTGAACGACGACGATTACGCGGCGCGCCACCACCACTACGGCGCGGACCATTAGCCGGGCGAGAACGCGTCAGGCGCTTCGGCGGCGGCAGTTCGCTGAGCAGCGCATCCGGGTTGTATTTGCTGACCGGAATCGAGTGACCAATATAGGTCTCAATTGCCGGCAGGTTCAGCGCGTACTCTTCACACGCCAGGCTGATGGAGTTGCCGCTGGCACCAGCACGACCGGTACGGCCAATACGGTGAACGTAATCTTCGCAATCATCCGGCAGATCGTAGTTAAAGACGTGCGTAACCGCGGGAATATGCAGACCACGCGCCGCGACGTCGGTCGCAACCAGGATATCGAGATCGCCACGGGTGAACTCATCCAGTATACGCAGGCGTTTTTTCTGCGCCACGTCGCCCGTCAGCAGGCCAACGCGGTGACCATCGGCGGCCAGGCTGCCCCAGATCTGCTCACAACGGTGTTTGGTATTGGCGAAAACAATGGCGCGATCCGGCCACTCTTCTTCAATCAGGGTCTGCAGCAGACGCATTTTCTCGTCGTTAGACGGGTAGAAAAGCTCTTCTTTAATGCGGTGGCCGGTTTTCTGTTCCGGTTCCACTTCAACATATTCTGCGTTGTTCATCTGCTCGAATGCCAGTTCACGCACGCGGTAAGAGAGCGTGGCGGAGAAGAGCATATTGAGGCGCTGGTCGGTTGCCGGCATACGGCGGAACAGCCAGCGGATATCTTTAATAAAGCCCAGATCGTACATGCGATCGGCTTCGTCCAGCACCACGACCTGAATCGCGCCCAGGTTAATATGGTTCTGTTTGGTGTAATCGATCATACGACCGGTGGTGCCGATAAGGATATCGACGCCGCTTTCCAGCACTTTCAGCTGTTTGTCGTAGCCATCACCGCCGTAAGCCAGGCCCAGCTTCAGGCCTGTCGCCTGTGCCAGCGGCTCTGCATCAGCGTGAATTTGCACCGCCAGTTCACGAGTCGGCGCCATGATAATCGCGCGCGGCTGGTTAACTTTACGGTCTTCGATTGCCGGGTGAGAGAGGAGATAATGAAACGTTGACGTTAAAAACGCCATCGTTTTACCGGTACCGGTTTGCGCCTGACCTGCAACATCACGACCCGCCAGCGTTAGCGGAAGGGCGAGAGCCTGAATAGGCGTGCAATTATGAAAGCCTTTAGTTTCAAGGGCTTCGATCACTTTTGGGTGCAGGGCGAAGTCGGAAAACTTCTGTTCTGTTAAATGTGTTTTGCTCATAGTGTGGTAGAATATCAGCTTACTATTGCTTTACGAAAGCGTATCCGGTGAAATAAAGTCAACCTTTAGTTGGCTATTGTGGCATCAACACGTTGCTGTTTTATGCTACACCAACATGCCAGGCTTATTCCTGTGGAGTTATATATGAGCGATAAAATTATTCACCTGACTGACGATAGTTTTGACACGGATGTACTCAAAGCGGACGGGCTTGTGCTCGTTGATTTCTGGGCAGAGTGGTGTGGACCGTGCAAAATGATCGCCCCGATTCTGGATGAGATCGCTAATGAGTACGAAGGCAAGTTGACCATTGCGAAACTGAACATCGACCAGAACCCAGGCACCGCGCCGAAGTATGGTATCCGTGGCATCCCGACCCTGCTGCTGTTTAAAAACGGCGAAGTGGCGGCGACCAAAGTGGGCGCACTGTCCAAAGGTCAGTTGAAAGAGTTCCTGGACGCTAACCTGGCGTAATCCCAGACTCTCACGGCGCGGCCAGCTATCCTAAATTGCCAGGATTGCTGGACGCCCGTCCCCAGCCGTGCTAATTTAGTTTTGACTTCGTTCTAAACATATCTATAGTTGTTTGAACCTTGCGTTACCCCAATACTTCCCGCTGAGCATCTCAGCCGCGTTAAGAAGTAGACAGATTCCGGGCTTGTCGCTCATTCCGTCTTATCGTTTCAGTTCTGCGTACTCTCCTGTGACCAGGCACCGATGAGACATGAGTTGATGGCCGCTAACAGGCATGGATGATCCTGCCATACCATTCACAACATTAAGTTCGAGTATCACCCCGAGTTTAAGAACCCACACCATTATGAATCTTACCGAATTAAAGAATACGCCGGTTTCTGAGCTTATCACTCTCGGCGAAAATATGGGGCTGGAAAACCTGGCCCGTATGCGCAAACAGGACATCATTTTCGCCATCCTGAAGCAGCACGCAAAGAGTGGCGAAGATATCTTCGGCGACGGTGTGCTGGAGATTCTGCAGGATGGATTTGGTTTCCTCCGCTCCGCAGACAGCTCCTACCTTGCCGGCCCCGACGACATCTACGTATCCCCCAGCCAAATCCGCCGTTTCAACCTCCGCACCGGTGACACCATTTCAGGTAAGATTCGCCCACCTAAAGAAGGTGAACGTTACTTTGCACTGCTGAAAGTTAACGAGGTGAACTACGATAAACCGGAAAACGCGCGCAATAAGATTCTGTTTGAGAACTTAACGCCGCTGCATGCGAACTCTCGTCTGCGTATGGAACGTGGTAACGGCTCGACTGAAGATTTGACCGCTCGCGTTCTCGATCTGGCCTCGCCGATCGGTCGTGGTCAGCGTGGTCTGATTGTGGCGCCGCCGAAAGCCGGTAAAACCATGCTGCTGCAGAACATCGCGCAGAGCATCGCTTACAACCATCCTGACTGTGTGCTGATGGTGCTGCTTATTGATGAACGTCCGGAAGAAGTGACGGAAATGCAGCGCCTGGTGAAGGGCGAAGTCGTTGCGTCAACCTTCGACGAACCGGCTTCCCGCCATGTGCAGGTCGCTGAAATGGTTATCGAAAAAGCGAAACGCCTGGTTGAGCATAAGAAAGATGTCATCATCCTTCTCGACTCCATCACCCGTCTGGCGCGTGCGTACAACACCGTTGTTCCGGCGTCCGGTAAAGTGTTGACCGGTGGTGTGGATGCGAACGCCCTGCACCGTCCGAAGCGTTTCTTCGGTGCTGCGCGTAATGTGGAAGAGGGCGGTAGCCTGACCATCATCGCGACGGCGCTGATCGATACCGGTTCGAAGATGGATGAAGTGATTTACGAAGAGTTTAAAGGCACTGGTAACATGGAGCTGCACCTCTCACGTAAAATCGCAGAAAAACGCGTCTTCCCGGCGATTGATTACAACCGCTCCGGTACCCGTAAAGAAGAGCTGCTCACCACGCAGGAAGAGCTGCAGAAGATGTGGATCCTGCGCAAAATTATTCACCCGATGGGTGAGATCGATGCGATGGAGTTCCTCATCAACAAGCTGGCCATGACGAAGACGAATGATGAGTTCTTCGACATGATGAAGCGCTCTTAATTTAAATAAACCCCCGAAACGCCACGTTTTTACGTGGCGTTTTTCATTGGTGGGCTATACGCTATAGGCACTGGGACAGGTATTGTCCGACGTTGGGGACACCCGATAGGTTATTAATCAGCTGAATATCCTACCTGGTTGAAAAGCAAACAATAATACCCTTGAAAGACCTGCATTCTCCTTTTATGGGGCATAGCATCGTCGTTATACTGTCAGGATAAACATTAGCTGAGAGCATGCATTGTGAATCTACTCACTGCTTTTACTGAATTATTCAGTATTTTTTTGTTTACTATGCTTTTCTTATTTGTTGCGCGCAAAGTAGCAAAACGGATAGGTCTGGTTGACAAGCCCAACTTTCGTAAACGTCATCAGGGATTGATACCGCTGGTTGGTGGCATTTCCGTCTATGCGGGGATCTGTTTTACGTTTGGAATCACCAACTATTACATTCCTCACGCCGCTCTCTATCTTCTTTGCGCCGGCGCGCTGGTTTTAATTGGCGCGCTGGACGATCGCTTCGATATCAGCGTTAAATTCCGTGCTTCTGTTCAGGCCCTGGTCGCCGTTGTCATGATGGTGGTTGGTAAACTTTATCTCAGCAGCCTTGGTTATATCTTTGGCTCATGGGAGATGGTGCTCGGCCCGTTCGGTTACCTGCTGACGCTGTTTGCCGTGTGGGCCGCGATAAACGCCTTTAATATGGTCGACGGCATCGACGGTTTGCTCGGCGGCCTCTCCTGCGTGTCGTTTGCCGCAATTGGCTTCATTCTGTGGTTCGATGGCCAATCAAGCCTCGCACTGTGGTGTTTCGCCATGATTGCCGCCATCCTGCCCTATATTCTGCTCAACCTCGGCGCGCTTGGCCGTCGCTACAAAGTCTTTATGGGTGATGCCGGAAGTACGCTCATCGGCTTTACCGTGATTTGGATTCTACTGGAAACTACACAGGGCAAAACCCACCCTATTAGTCCGGTGACGGCGCTGTGGATAATCGCCATTCCGCTGATGGATATGGTAGCGATTATGTACCGCCGTCTGCGAAAAGGAATGAGTCCTTTCTCCCCCGATCGCCAGCATATTCATCATCTGATCATGCGCGCAGGTTTTACTTCTCGTCAGGCATTTGTGCTGATCACCTTAGCCGCCGCACTGCTCGCCACCATCGGCGTGGTGACAGAATATCTTCGTCTGGTTCCAGAGTGGGTAATGTTGGCATTATTCTTGCTAGCATTCTTTCTGTATGGCTACTGTATTAAGCGCGCATGGAAAGTGGCGCGTTTTATCAAACGGGTAAAACGCAGAATGCGCCGTAGCAGAGGTCAAAAATCAACACTAACCAAGTAAAATCGGGAAAGCGATGATTCAACAAGCGTCGGAAACACCTTCAGCGGTTACGGAAAATGAACTGGATATTCGGGGTTTGTTTCGTACTTTGTGGGCAGGAAAATTTTGGATTGCTGGCGTAGCGCTGCTCTTCTCGTTGCTGGCGCTCGTCTGGACCTTTTTTGCTCCCCAGGAGTGGGGGGCAACCGCTGTTACCGACCGACCAACCGTCAATATGCTCGGCGGTTACTACTCCCAGCAGCAATTTTTGCGCAACCTGGACGTAAAGGCGAACCTTGCGCCCGCTGAGCAAGTTTCTGTCATGGATGAAGCGTATAAAGAGTTCATCATGCAGCTTGCAGCATGGGACACGCGTCGCGATTTCTGGTCGCAAACCGACTATTTCAAGCAGCGCCGCGTTGGCAACAGCAAAGCGGATGCCGCGATGCTCGACGACCTCATCAATAATATCCAGTACACGCCTGGTGATGTCGCGCGTAACCAGAATGACAACGTCAAACTGATCGCCGAAACCGCGCCGGACGCTAACAATCTGCTGCGCCAATATATTGCTTTCGCCAGTCAGCGTGCCGCCAGCCATCTGAACGATGAGCTGAAAGGCGCCTGGGCTGCTCGCACCATTCAGATGAAAGCGCAGGTGAAACGCCAGGAAGAGGTGGCGAAAGCTATCTACAAACGGCGTGTACATAATGTTGAGCAGGCGCTGAGAATCGCTGAGCAACATAATATCTCGCGCAATGAGACCGATATTCCGACGGATGAACTGCCGGACTCTGAACTCTTTATGCTTGGTCGCCCGATGCTGCAGGCTCGTCTTGAAAACCTGCAGGCGGTGGGGCCGCAATACGATCTGGACTATGATCAAAACCGGGCGATGTTGAATACCCTCAACGTTGGCCCGACGCTGGATCCGCGTTTTCAGACCTATCGATATCTGCGTACACCGGAAGAGCCGGTGAAACGCGACAGCCCGCGTCGTGCTTTCCTGATGATTATGTGGGGAATTGTCGGTGCGTTAACCGGAGCTGGGGTGGCGTTAGCGCGTCGCCGTTCGAACTAAACGCCGTCTGAGATGGGGGCGTTGCGCCTCCATCCTCTAATTAAAGAGAATCGTTGTGAAAGTACTGACCGTATTCGGCACGCGACCAGAAGCCATCAAAATGGCTCCGCTGGTTCATGCGCTGGCAAAGGATCCTGACTTTGAGGCAAGAGTTTGCGTCACTGCACAGCATCGGGAGATGCTCGATCAGGTGCTGAAGCTCTTCTCTATTGTCCCGGATTACGATCTCAATATTATGCGTCCTGGGCAGGGGTTAACCGAAATTACCTGCGGCATCCTGTTGGGGTTGAAACCCATTCTTGAAGAATTTCGCCCGGATGTCGTGCTGGTTCACGGCGACACCACCACCACCATTGCCGCAAGCCTTGCCGCGTTTTATCAGCGCATTCCCGTAGGGCATGTCGAGGCGGGGCTGCGTACCGGCGATCTCTCATCACCCTGGCCGGAAGAGGCTAACCGCACGCTAACAGGCCACCTGGCGATGTACCACTTCGCGCCGACGGAGAACTCCCGGGAAAATTTACGTCGGGAAAACGTTGCCGATGAGCGCATTTTTGTCACCGGCAATACGGTGATTGATGCGCTCTTCTGGGTACGCGATAGCGTGATGAATAACCCCGCGCAGTATGAGGCGCTGGCCGCCCGCTACCCTTTCCTTGATGCCCAGAAAAAACTGGTGCTGGTTACCGGCCATCGTCGGGAGAGCTTCGGCCAGGGCTTCGAACAGATTTGTCACGCGCTGGCGGATATCGCTGCCCGTCATGATGATGTCCAGATCGTCTATCCCGTGCACCTCAATCCTAATGTCAGCGAGCCGGTAAACCGCATTCTCGGGCCGGTTGAGAATGTCTTTTTGATTGAGCCGCAAGATTATTTACCCTTCATGTGGTTGATGAACCACGCTTGGCTGATCCTGACGGACTCCGGGGGCATTCAGGAGGAGGCGCCTTCACTGGGGAAACCCGTGCTGGTGATGCGTGATACAACCGAGCGTCCGGAAGCCGTAGACGCCGGGACCGTAAAACTGGTGGGCACCGATCGCCAGCGCATCGTGGATGAGGTCACGCACTTGCTTAATAACAATGAAGCATGGCAGACCATGAGCCGCGCGCACAACCCTTACGGGGATGGGCAGGCTTGTGGCCGAATTTTGCACGCACTTAAACACAATCAGGTAACACTATGAGCTTTGCAACCATTTCCGTGATTGGCCTCGGCTATATTGGCCTGCCTACCGCAGCGGCTTTTGCCTCCCGGCAGAAGCAGGTCGTGGGGGTGGATATCAACGCGCGTGCCGTGGAGACCATTAACCGTGGCGAGATCCACATCGTTGAGCCGGAACTGGATAGCGTAGTAAAAGCGGCGGTCGAGGGCGGTTACCTTCGTGCCAGCACCACGCCTGTTGTGGCAGACGCCTACCTGATTGCCGTGCCGACGCCGTTTAAAGGCGATCACGAGCCGGACATGGCCTACGTTGAAGCCGCAGCCAAATCCATTGCGCCCGCGCTGCATAAAGGCGCTTTGGTAATCCTCGAATCCACCTCGCCAGTTGGCGCGACGGAGCAGATGGCGCAGTGGCTCGCCGAGGCGCGCCCGGATCTCACTTTTCCCCAACAGGCTGGCGAACAGGCCGACGTCAATATCGCCTACTGCCCGGAGCGCGTGCTGCCGGGCCAGGTAATGGTCGAACTGATTAAAAATGACCGCGTGATTGGCGGCATGACCCCCAATTGTTCTGCCCGCGCCAGCGAACTCTATAAAATCTTCCTTGAAGGCGAGTGTGTGGTCACTAACGCCCGCACCGCCGAGATGTGCAAGCTGACGGAAAACAGCTTCCGCGACGTTAACATCGCTTTTGCCAACGAGCTGTCGCTGATTTGCGCCGATCAGGGGATCAACGTCTGGGAGCTGATCCGCCTGGCGAATCGCCATCCGCGCGTCAATATCCTGCAGCCCGGCCCGGGCGTCGGCGGCCACTGTATTGCGGTCGATCCATGGTTTATCGTGGCGCAGAACCCCGATCAGGCAAGGCTTATCCGTACCGCGCGTGAAGTGAACGATCACAAACCGCACTGGGTGCTGAACCAGGTGAAAGCCACCGTCGCCGATTGCCTCACTGCGAGCGGCAAGCGCGCCAGCGAGGTTAAAATTGCCTGCTTCGGGCTGGCGTTTAAACCGAACATTGACGATCTGCGTGAAAGCCCGGCGATGGAGATCGCGCATGACATCGCCCAGTGGCACAGCGGTCAGACCCTGGTCGTCGAACCAAATATCCACACGCTGCCGGAAAAAATGGCCGGGCACAGCACGCTGGTCAACACCCAGGATGCGCTGGCGCAGGCCGATGTGCTGGTGATGCTGGTCGACCATAAGCAGTTTAAAGCGGTCGATGCCGCCACCATTTCGCAGCCGTGGATCGTCGATACCAAAGGCGTCTGGCGCTAAGGATTTAGCATGGCGGTGCATGGCACGATAGATAAGCTGGCATGGGAAAGCGCTTTTTTTGGTCTGCGCAGCGCGATCATTCGTCTGAATCCTTCCGCACCCGCGCTTACTGGCGCAGATTTTGCACAGTGGGAACGCCTGCAGGTGAAATTGCCCGCCGCGCAAACCCAGCAGCTTGATGCCCTGCAACAGCAGGGTTTTCAACTGGTCGAAGGTGAGATCGATTTGCGATTGCCGGTTGCCGCACAGGGTGTCGATCCGGTCGCTACTGTGGCAGGTGAAAGCGATATTCCGGCGCTACGCCAGATGGCGGCAGAGATGTTTGTCCAGAGCCGCTTTCGCGCGCCCTGGTATGCGCCTGAGGCGAGCGGTCGTTTCTACGCGCAGTGGATTGAAAATGCGGTAAAGGGTCTTTTCGACCACCAGTGTCTGATTTTCCGCGCGCAGGATGAGGCGATCGGCGGTTTTGTCTCCCTCCGTCAGCTTAATGAGCATGAGGCGCGTATTGGCCTGCTCGGGGGCCGCGGTATGGGCGAGAAATTGATGCAGGCGGCGTGCCAGTGGGCACGAGCGCGGCAGTTAACGCACGTGCGCGTGGCGACCCAGCTTGGGAATACTGCCGCACTTAAACGATATATTCAGAGCGGCGCGAACGTAGAAAGCACCGCCTTATGGTTATACAGGTAACGCTATGATCCCTTTCAATGCACCACCGGTAGTAGGAACGGAAATTGACTACATGCAGTCGGCAATGGGCAGCGGGAAATTATGCGGCGATGGCGGTTTTACCCGCCGCTGCCAGCAGTGGATGGAGCAGCGTTTTCGCAGCGCCAAAGTCCTGCTGACGCCTTCATGTACCGCATCGCTGGAGATGGCCGCGCTGTTGCTGGATATCCAGCCCGGCGATGAAGTGATCATGCCGAGCTACACCTTCGTCTCCACCGCAAACGCCTTTGTGCTGCGTGGAGCGAAGATCGTCTTCGTTGATATCCGTCCGGATACGATGAACATCGACGAAACGCGGATTGAAGCGGCGATCACCGATAAGACGCGCGCGATTGTGCCGGTGCATTACGCGGGCGTTGCCTGTGAAATGGACACCATCATGGCGATCGCGCAAAAGCATAAGCTGTTTGTGGTGGAAGATGCCGCGCAGGGCGTCATGTCGACCTACAAGGGGCGGGCATTAGGCACCATCGGCCATATTGGCTGCTTCAGTTTCCACGAAACCAAAAACTACACTGCAGGCGGTGAAGGCGGCGCGACGCTGATTAACGATCGCGCGCTGGTTGAACGCGCCGAGGTGATTCGCGAAAAGGGCACTAACCGCAGCCAGTTTTTCCGCGGACAGGTCGATAAGTACACCTGGCGCGATATCGGTTCCAGCTACTTAATGGCTGATTTGCAGGCCGCCTACCTGTGGGCGCAGCTGGAGTCAGCGGAGCGCATTAATCAACAGCGGCTGACCTTGTGGCAAAGCTACTATGATGCGCTCTCCCCGCTGGCAAAATCCGGGCGCATTGAGCTGCCCTCGATTCCGGCAGAGTGCAGCCATAATGCGCACATGTTTTACATTAAGCTGCGCGATGAAGCAGATCGCAGCAAGCTGATCGCCTTCCTGAAGGAAGCGGAGATTATGGCGGTGTTCCACTATATCCCGCTGCACGCCTCGCCGGCCGGCGAGAAGTTCGGCACCTTCCACGGCGAAGACCGCTATACCACGCAAGAGAGTGAGCGGTTGCTTCGCCTGCCGCTGTTCTACAACCTGGCGTCGGTCAATCAGCGGACGGTGATCAGCACGCTTCTGAGCTACTTCAGCTGATATGTCGCTGGCAAAAGCATCGCTCTGGACTGCCGCAAGCACGCTGGTGAAAATCGGCGCGGGCCTGCTGGTGGTCAAACTGCTGGCGATGGCGTTCGGGCCATCCGGCGTCGGACAGGCGGGTAACTTTCGCCAGCTGATTACCGTGCTTGGCGTGCTGGCGGGCGCGGGGATTTTTAATGGCGTCACAAAATTTGTGGCGCAGTCCCATGACGATCCCGCGCGTCTGCGCGTGGTTGTCGGTACCTCATCGGCGATGGTGCTCGGTTTCTCTACCCTGCTGGCGCTGCTGTTCCTGCTCGCTGCCGCGCCCATCAGCCAGGGGCTGTTTGGTCATACCCACTATCAGGGGCTTGTGCGCTTAGTTGCGCTGGTACAGATGGGCATCGCCTGGGCCAACCTGCTGCTGGCAGTGATGAAAGGGTTCCGCGATGCGGCGGGAAATGCGCTGTCGCTGATTATCGGCAGCCTCATTGGCGTGCTGGCCTGGTATCTCTGTTACCGCATTGGCGGCTATCAGGGCGCGCTGCTGGGGCTGGCACTGGTGCCCGCGCTGGTGGTGATCCCGGCGATGGTTATGTTGCTAAGACGCAAAGCGATACCGCTGCGTTTCTTTAAGCCACAGTGGGACCGTGTGCTGGCAGGTCAACTGGGTAAATTTACCCTGATGGCGCTCATCACCTCATTTACGATGCCGTTGGCTTACGTGATGATGCGAAACCAACTTGCTGCCCACTACAGCTGGGATGACGTGGGTATTTGGCAGGGTGTCAGCACGATTTCAGATGCATACCTGCAATTTATTACCGCCTCGTTTAGCGTCTATTTGTTACCGACGCTCTCGCGGCTGGTGACGAAGCAGGAGATCTCGCGTGAAATCGGCAGATCACTGCGCTTTGTGCTTCCCGCCGTGGCGGCGGTGAGCCTCGGCGTCTGGCTGCTGCGCGATGTGGCAATCTGGCTGCTCTTTTCCGAGAAGTTTATCGCCATGCGCGATCTCTTCGCCTGGCAGCTGGTCGGGGATGTATTGAAAGTGGGGGCTTACGTCTTTGGCTATTTAGTCATCGCGAAGGCTTCGCTGCGATTCTATATACTGGCTGAAATAAGCCAGTTTGCGCTGCTGACGCTCTTCGCGCGCTGGCTTATTCCGGCGCACGGCGCGGCGGGCGCGGCGCAGGCCTATATGGCCACCTACATTATCTATTTCGCTGTTTGTTGCGGCGTTTTTTTGATTTGGCGTAAAAAGGCATGACTGCACTGATTCACATATTGGGATCGGATATCCCACACCATAACCAGACTGTGCTGCGCTTCTTTAACGACCATCTTGCGGCATCGGGAGAGTATGCCCGTGAGTTTATGGTTGTCGGGCGCGACGAGGCACAGCGGGCGCTCTATCCTGCGCTAACGCTGCATTTTTATCCCGACAAAAAGAGGCTGGCAAAAGCGGTCATCGCCCGGGCGAAAGCGCAACGTCAGCAGCGCTTCTTCTTCCACGGCCAGTTTAATTTCGATCTCTGGCTGGCACTGCTGCAAGGCGCTATCAAGCGCGAGCAGTTCTACTGGCACGCCTGGGGCGCCGATCTGTATGAAGTCTCCCGCAGCCTGAAATTCCGTCTCTTCTATCCGCTGCGCCGTTTAGCGCAGCGTCGCGTCGGCCGTATCTTCGCCACCCGCGGCGATCTGGCGTGGTTTGCCGAACGTAACCCTAAGGTGCCTGGTGAGCTGCTCTACTTCCCAACGCGTATGGACCCGGCGCTGAACAACATGGCGGATGAACGCCCGCAGACGGGCAAGCTGACGATTCTGGTCGGCAACTCCGGTGATGCGAGCAATGAGCATATTGCTGCCCTGCAGGCGATCCACCGTCAGTTTGGCGATACGGTTAATATCATTGTGCCGATGGGCTATCCGGCGAATAACGACGCCTATATCGCCGCGGTGCGCAGCGCCGGGCTGGCGCTCTTCAGCGCCGATAACCTGCGCATCCTCGATGAGAAAATGGATTTTGATGCCTATCTCGGGCTGCTGGCGCAGTGCGATCTGGGTTACTTCATTTTTGCCCGCCAGCAGGGGATCGGCACAATGTGCCTGTTGATCCAGGCGGGCGTACCTTGTGTGCTGAACCGTGAAAACCCCTTCTGGCGTGATATGGTAGCGGAGGGCATTCCCGTCCTCTTTACCGGCGATGCGCTGGATGATGCGGTGATCCGTGAGGCCCGCCGCCAGCTGTTAGCGGTGGATAAAAACGCTATCGCCTTTTTCAGCCCGAACTACGAAACGCTGTGGCACACAGCGCTCCTTAACGCTGCGGGGATCAACGGATGAGCCCACTCGAATTTTGCGGACTGTTTGTTATCTGGCTGTTGGCGACGCTGTTTATCGGCACGCTCACCTGGTTCGAATTTCGCCGCGTACGTTTTAACTTTAACGTCTTCTTCTCGCTGCTCTTTTTGCTGACCTTCTTCTTCGGTTTTCCGCTGACCAGCGTGCTGGTGTTCCGCTTCAACGTCGGCGTTGCACCACCCGATATCCTGATGCAGACGCTGCTGGCGGCGACCTGCTTCTATGGCATCTACTATGTGACCTATAAAACGCGGCTGCGGACATCGTCGTCGCTTACGCCGCGTCGCCCGCTCTTCACCATTAACCGGGTAGAGGCGCATCTGACGTGGGTGATCCTGATGGTCATCGCGCTGGTGAGCGTTGGCATCTTCTTTATGCACAACGGGTTTTTACTCTTCCGTCTGCACTCCTATAGCCAGATCTTCTCCAGCGAAGTCTCCGGCGTGGCGCTAAAGCGCTTCTTCTATTTCTTTATCCCGGCGATGCTGGTGGTCTACTTCCTGCGGCAGAATGCCCAGACCTGGCTCTTCTTTTTGGTCAGCACCGTGGCGTTTGGCCTGCTGACCTACATGATTGTTGGCGGTACGCGCGCCAATATCATCATTGCCTTCGCTATCTTCCTGTTTATCGGCATTATTCGCGGCTGGATCTCGTTGTGGATGCTGGCGGCAGCGGGTGTGCTCGGGATTGTTGGCATGTTCTGGTTGGCGCTGAAACGCTACGGGCTGGATGTGCGCGGTGACGAAGCGTTCTACACCTTCCTCTACCTGACGCGCGACACCTTCTCGCCATGGGAAAACTTGGCCCTGCTGCTGCAAAACTACGACAAGATTGAGTTTCAGGGGCTGGCGCCAATTGTGCGCGACTTCTACGTCTTTATCCCGACATGGCTGTGGCCATCGCGTCCGGGGGTTGTGCTTAACACGGCTAACTACTTTACCTGGGAAGTGCTGAACAACCATTCAGGACTGGCGATTTCGCCGACGCTGATTGGCTCATTAGTGGTGATGGGCGGCGCGTGGTTTATTCCGCTGGGCGCGGCAGCGGTGGGGCTTATCATCAAATGGTTCGACTGGGTTTATACCCTGGGCAACCGGGAAACAAACCGCTACAAGGCGGCGATCCTGCACAGCTTCTGCTTCGGGGCGATCTTCAACATGATTGTGCTGGCGCGTGAAGGGCTGGATGCATTTGCCTCTCGTGTGGTCTTTTTCCTCGCCGTTTTCGCTTTCTGTCTGCTGGTGGCGAAACTGTTGTACTGGCTGTTCGATAGCGCCGGGTTGATACAGCGTCGCGGTACGCGTGCGGTCAAACCGCTTTCCCAGTTGTAAAAAGGATGAAACATGACGGATAAGACGGCGGCACCGCTGTATGACCTGCGCGGCCTGAAGTTGATTGGCTGGCGCGATATGCCCCACGCGATGAGTCATCTCTTTGCTGACGGGCGGGTGAAGCAGGGCACGCTGGTGGCGATCAATGCCGAAAAGATGCTGACGCTGGAGGATGATGCCGACGTTCGCGCGCTGATTGAGGCGGCGGAGTTCAAATATGCCGATGGCATCAGCGTTGTGCGCTCAATACGCAAAAAGTTTCCGCAGGCGCAGGTTTCTCGCGTGGCGGGTGCCGATTTGTGGGAAGCGTTAATGGCGCGGGCAGGGGAGACGGGTACGCCGGTCTTCCTGGTGGGCGGTAAGCCGGACGTACTGGCGCAAACCGTACAGAAACTGCGTGACCAGTGGCAGGTGAATGTTGTCGGGTGCCAGGATGGCTACTTCAAACCCGAGCAGCGCGAAACGCTGTTTGCGTCTATCCGCGACAGCGGCGCGCAGATCGTCACCGTGGCGATGGGCTCGCCGCGGCAAGAGATTTTTATGCGCGACTGCCGCCTCATCCACCCGGATGCGCTCTATATGGGCGTTGGTGGCACCTACGATGTCTTTACCGGGCATATTAAGCGCGCGCCGAAATTCTGGCAGAAACTTGGACTTGAGTGGCTATACCGTCTGCTATCGCAGCCTTCGCGGCTGAAGCGCCAACTCCGTTTGCTGCGTTATTTACGCTGGCACTACAGCGGAAAACTCTGATCCTTCCGGCGGCGCAATGCGCTGCCTTTTCCCCTCCGGCTGCTGTTTTATTGTGCACTGCCCGGATTTTTTATCGACATCGTTTGCCATTTCCGTCGATTTAAGAAACCATTCGCTCTCTCATTGCAGCGCCGCGCTGTTTTTGCGCCCTCCCTCTCGTGGGGCGAAGCCGCATGGCCTGTTATGAGGTGAGGGAAACTCATAACAATAACCCGCGATGCGGGCGAAGCAAGAAGCAAATACAACAGAGGATTTATGGCCGAAAAACAACCCGAACTTCAGCGTGGGCTGGAGTCTCGTCACATTGAATTAATCGCCCTTGGCGGCACCATCGGCGTTGGCCTGTTTATGGGCGCCGCCAGCACCCTGAAGTGGGCTGGTCCGTCAGTTCTGCTGGCCTATATTATTGCCGGGCTTTTCGTCTTCTTTATTATGCGTTCGATGGGCGAAATGCTCTTCCTTGAGCCGGTCGCCGGGTCATTCGCAGTTTACGCTCATCGTTACATGAGCCCCTTCTTTGGTTATCTCACCGCATGGTCCTACTGGTTTATGTGGATGGCGGTGGGGATTTCGGAAATCACCGCCATTGGCGTCTATGTCCAGTTCTGGTTCCCGGATCTTGCCCAGTGGATTCCGGCATTGATTGCCGTCGGGCTGGTGGCGCTGGCGAACCTCGCGGCGGTGCGCCTGTATGGCGAGATTGAGTTCTGGTTTGCGATGATCAAAGTCACCACCATCATTGTGATGATCATTGTGGGTCTGGGCGTGATTTTCTTCGGCTTCGGTAATGGCGGTCACTCCATCGGCTTTAGCAATCTCACCGAGCACGGCGGCTTCTTCGCCGGCGGCTGGAAAGGGTTCCTCACCGCACTCTGTATTGTGGTCGCTTCGTATCAGGGCGTTGAGCTGATCGGCATTACCGCAGGTGAAGCGAAAAACCCGCAAGTCACGCTGCGCAGCGCGGTAAGCAAGGTGCTGTGGCGCATTCTGATTTTCTATGTTGGCGCGATCTTCGTTATCGTCACCATCTTCCCGTGGAATGAAATTGGTACCAACGGCAGCCCGTTCGTACTGACCTTCGCCAAAATCGGTATTACCGCAGCGGCAGGCATCATCAACTTTGTTGTGCTGACGGCGGCGCTCTCCGGCTGTAACAGCGGCATGTACAGCTGTGGCCGTATGCTCTATGCGCTGGCGAAGAACCGCCAGTTACCGGCAGCGGTCGCCAAAGTCTCGAAAAACGGCGTGCCGGCGGTAGGCGTGACACTCTCGATTATCATCCTGCTCATCGGTTCATGCCTGAACTACATCATTCCTAACCCGCAGCGCGTGTTTGTCTATGTCTATAGCGCCAGCGTGCTGCCGGGCATGGTGCCGTGGTTCGTGATCCTCATTAGCCAGCTGCGTTTTCGCAAAGCGCACAAAGAGGCGATTGCCAGCCATCCGTTCCGCTCGATGCTGTTCCCATGGGCGAACTGGCTCACCATGGCCTTCCTCGTCTGCGTGCTGATTGGCATGGGATTCAATGAAGATACCCGTATGTCGCTGTTTGTCGGCGTGATCTTCCTTGCTGCCGTAGCCCTCATCTATAAGGTCTTTGGCTTCGATCGCCGTACGGCAACGCCTCAGGTGGGTGAATAAGAGACAAAGTGCGCAAAGCATAACCAAACGCGCATTTTTCTTCAAAAAAGCACTAGACAGCTGCCCCCGAAGTCCGTACTATCCACCCCCGCAACGGCGCTACGCGCCCGTAGCTCAGCTGGATAGAGCGCTGCCCTCCGGAGGCAGAGGTCTCAGGTTCGAATCCTGTCGGGCGCGCCATTTTAACCCGGCGCTTGAGCTGCGGTGGTTCGTGAATTATCACGATACCGCGTGAACAGATTTACAGTGGTGGCTATAGCTCAGTTGGTAGAGCCCTGGATTGTGATTCCAGTTGTCGTGGGTTCGAGTCCCATTAGCCACCCCATTATTTAGCAGTAAAAAGTTTCGTGGCGATGCGAAGGTGGCGGAATTGGTAGACGCGCTAGCTTCAGGTGTTAGTGTCCTTACGGACGTGGGGGTTCAAGTCCCCCCCCTCGCACCACAACTTTGATTGAACAAAAAAGTCAAAAAGCAGTAAAAACGGCGAGTAGCGCAGCTTGGTAGCGCAACTGGTTTGGGACCAGTGGGTCGGAGGTTCGAATCCTCTCTCGCCGACCAATTTTGAACCCCGCGTAAGCGGGGTTTTTTGTTTTCTGCGGTTCAGGTCTTCCTCATTTCCCTTTGTTGCTCTGCAGCGACATGCTCATCAGGCGTTGTCGCCTATCAGCTACACCTAACTCTTTGATTCTAAAATAGTTAATTAAAAGAACGTAGATGTGTCGTCCTACAGCGACACATGGCATCTGCACAGAGGCTTAAAATGCGCACTCTCTGCCCGCCAGGTGCCTGAATATAGAGGTTTCTTAAAAGGTTGCGTGACGTAACATTTCTTAATGCAGGGTTGGCACGCTATGTGCAATAATACAGGCGTAGATGCTCATTCCATCTCTTATGTTCGCCTTCTGGCCTCATAAACCCAGGAATGACGCAGAGCCGTTTTATGGTGCTTATCGTCCACCGAGAGATGTCGCTTCGGCCTCATCAAACACCATGGGCATAACGTTGAGTGAAGCACCCATTAGTTGTCAAAGACCTGTTTTAACGCCTGTCAGTGTATGCTGACAGGCGTTTTTTTATGGCGGGAGAAAGCGGCTTCGCGCCACAGATAAACTCTGTAACGCGAAGGAAGGGCTTACGCGGGCGGGTTGTTTTGCAGTGTTAACAGCAGGCCGTCGCGGCGCATTGTTGCGGCCTCTTCAGGCTGGCGCAGGCGGTCGAGACAGTCTGCGAGCCAGGCGTAGTCAAATGCATCCGGGCGCTGTTTCAGCGCGGCGCGGAACGCAATTGTCGCTTCCTGCCACTCGCCGTGTTTCATCAGCGACTGACCCAGCGTGCTCCACAGCAGCGGGCGATCGCCCTGGGTTTTGATCTGCTGACGCAGCACTTTTTCAACCTGCTCCGGGTTATTGGTCTTCAGGCGTGGGATCACCAGCACCAGACGATCGTCATACTGCCGCTTCAGGCCGTCGAGGATGATCTCCTGCGCGGTGTCATGATCGTCACACTCAATTAAGTGCTCCGCCATTGCCACCTGCAGCGCCACCTGGTGACGCGTTTTACGGCTCTGATTCTTCCACCAGCTCTTCAGACCGTCGCTACCCTGATCGGCGCGAGCCTGATCCATAATGCCGATCCACGCCTGCTGCTGCAGCATGTCGCGGTGCTCTTCATCGCCAACGTTAGCTTTCGCCATTGAGGGAATGATATCGAGCAGCGATGTCCACGCGCCGGTGCGAATATAGGCCTGCTCCGCCAGACGCAGCACTTCCGGATGGCGCGGGGCGATCTCCAGTAGTTTATCGACGCCGTGACGCGCAGCATGGTTCTCATTGCGTGCCAGTTGCAGACGAACGCGGGTGATCTCCACCGGAATCGGGTCATTCTCTGCCAGCTCGGCGGCGCGCTGCAGGTGCTGGTTAGCGCGCATTTCATCGCCGCGCTGCTGGGCGGCTTCCGCTGCCAGCAGATAGTTAACCAGCGGCTGCTCCGCGTGATCGGCATTTTTCGACATCAGCTTCTCAACCTGCTGATAATCGCCTTCCGCCAGCTTCAGCAGCGCCTGTTCTGTCTGCTTGCGCGCGCGACGACGCTTACGGCCCATAAACCAGCCGCGGGTATGCGCACCGGTACGGAAGAGACGACGCAGCAGCCATTCGAGTGCAAAGAAGACGACCAGCGTCAGCACCAGCATGATCGCAAGACCCGTGACGCTGGTTTCAATGTTGTAGTTATCCGTCTGGATCAGCACATAGCCCTGATGCCCGGCGAGCATCGGGCCAAGCACGATCCCGGCGAGAAGCAGTGCAAAGAGCAATAATACTTTCAGCATAATTATTCTCCCTGCGCTGCATCGGCGGGCGCGGCGGGCGCCTGTTCAGACGGCACAGCGGGCTGCGCGAGCAGGTTGCGCACGCGGGTCTGCATCAATTTTTCCAGAATAGGCTGGCTCTGGAGCGATTCAGGCAGCTCCATGGCGATAGATTGCTGGCCGAGCTTATCCACCTCTTCGAGAAACGCTTTGGTGGCCGCATCGTCCGTATCGTAGTAAGCGCGAACCCACGTCGACACGTTATCCAGCGCCTGTTTATAGGTCTCTTCCTGATGACGCGGCACGGCCTGCGCCGCAACCAGCAGGCGCGAGCGAATGTTCTCGCGCAGATAGACATCCTGATTCGGCGCTAACAGCGGCACGGCGGTCTCATCGCGGCGGCGAATGGTAATAAAGCTGTCCATAAAGTTACGCCAGCTTTTTTGCAGGTTGACGCGCCACTCGCTGATGGAGCTTGAGAGCTCGCCGCTGTCGGCATCCATCGGCGAATCATCGTCGTTATTGTCGGCCAGCCGCAGGTTATCGATCTGGTTGGAGAGCTGGTTCAGCTTGAGAATGGCCCCGTCATAATCGACCTGGGTCACGGATGAGAGGCTGGCGATATCGTCAGTAATGGCGCGACGCGCAGTAATCAGGCTCGGATCGTTCATATCCGCAAGGCTGGCGTCAGCGCTTTTCAGCAGCGCGGCCGCGGTGGTGACATCCTGATCGCTCCACAGCTTACGACCCGCCAGTTTGACGAGGAAATCAGCCTGCGCCAACTGCCAGGTTTTGGCATCGGAGCCGGAGATAGTCGCGACTTTCTGCTGCACTTCATCAAGCTGCTTCGCCAGCGCTTCGCTTTGGCGTTTTTCTGCCGCCAGCGCATCAGCCTGCTGTTTAATCACCCCTTCCAGCTCAGTCCGCTGCTTATCCTGCGTCTGCTGTAGCGCGATCAGCTGGTCGGCGATTTCGCCATTGCTGGTCTGCAGGGTTTTATTTTGATGCTTCACCCAGCCATAAAGCCCGGCGCCCGATGCCAGCGCAATGGCGATGGCGATCGCGCTTAGCGCGAGGCTGGTCCTGTTAGCGCGTCTCTTCTTCTCTGCTTTCTCCGGCGGCGGCGTTACGCCGTCAGCCGCTTTGGTCTCTTCAACCACGGCGGAGGAGTTTTCGTGTTCCGTCATTATGGCTTCCCATTATGAGAGTTATTGTAATGCGCGAAGCAGCGCATCGTTGTCGGCATTGTCAGCGACCTGAATCTCTTGCCAGCCCAGTTCCCGGGCAAGGTTCGCCAGACGTTCGCTTACCACCACCAGGCGGCAGCGAAGTAACCAGTTCTCCCGATACCAGGGAGGAATAAGTGAAAAAAGTTGCTGCAGCATTTCGCCGCTGGTGACCACCAGCGTTGAGACGCCCCGCGTATGCCAGCGCATCGCTTCTTCTGCACCGTCATAAAACTTTGCACTACGTTGATAACATTCGCAAAATTCAACATGCGCTCCGCGCTCGGTCAACGTCTCCGCCAACAGTTCGCGTCCGCCGTTGCCCCGTAAGATTAGCGCATGCTTGCCCTGAACATCTTGCAATTCAGGTAATTGTAGCAACACTTCGCTGATTTCCCGGTCGTGAGGGTAGCGCACATCAATGCCGCTAACCGTATGCAGCGCGAGCGCAGTGGTGCGCCCGATGGCAAACCAGGCCGGTTCCGTTGGGAAAGAGAGGCCAGCCTGCTGCAAATGGGCGTGCGCGAAGGAGACAGCATGCTGTGACAGGACAAACGCGAGGTCATTCGCGCCAAGCCTGGCGAGCCGCTCAGGCAATAAAGGCAGCTCACGACCCGGCGTGAATTCAATCAACGGAAAGCTCCAGGCCACCAAACCCAGTGTGCGCAGTCGGCTCACTAACTCTTCCCCGGAGGGAGAGGGACGGGTGACCAGGATACTCATGCGGGGGCTTCTCCGTTGTAAATATCAGCAAGAATGGCGCGCGCGCCGTTATCCAGCAGCTCTTCGGCCAGCGAGATGCCCATCTTTACTGCATCTTCCGGTTGGCCGCGGCGCTCGCCGCGTATCATCGTCGAACCATCCGGCGCGCCAACCAGCCCGCGCAACCAGAGTTCGCCGTTGATCAGTTCAGCATAGCTGCCGATCGGTACCTGACATCCGCCTTCAAGCCGGGTATTCATCGCCCGCTCGGCTTTGACGCGGATTGCGGTTTCATCATGATTCAGCGGTTGCAGCAGCGCGCGGGTGCGCGCATCGTCAAGACGGCACTCAACGCCGACCGCGCCCTGGCCTACGGCCGGGAGTGAGATCTCCGGCGGCAGCGCCCAGCGCACGCGATCGCTCAGACCCAGGCGGTTAAGACCGGCGACGGCGAGGATAATCGCGTCGTATTCGCCGTTATCGAGCTTGCTCAGGCGAGTACCCACGTTGCCACGCAGCGAGCGGATCACCAGATCGGGGCGCAGCGCAGCCAGCTGGCACTGGCGACGTAAACTGGAGGTGCCGACAATGCTGCCTGCAGGCAGTTCATCCAGCGCTTTATAGCGGTTCGATACAAAGGCATCGCGCGGATCGTCGCGTTCGCAAATCGTCACAAGGCCGAGGCCATCGGGAAAGTCGACCGGCACATCTTTCATTGAGTGCACGGCGATGTCGGCGTGGTTGTCGAGCAGTGCCCGTTCAAGCTCCTTGACGAACAGACCTTTGCCGCCCACTTTCGCCAGCGGCGTATCAAGGATCACATCGCCGCGCGTTACCATCGGCACCAGTTCCACTGATAACCCCGGATGGCTCGCTTCAAGGCGCGCTTTTACATAATGTGCCTGCCAGAGCGCAAGCGGGCTTTGCCGTGTGGCAATTCTTAAAACATTGTCTACCATGCTTGATACCGTCAATTTCGTCCGTTGACCATCCTAACACTGTTGCATTAGGGTGTCAGTGTTCACGGTCGATTGCGGGTCTCGCGCCGCGCAACAGGCGCAGCGCGGGATGTAATTCGGAATTTACAGAGTGCGTTTAATGCTAAACTGGTTTGTAGCGCATCTTTCTTTACGGTCAATGAGCAAGGTGTTAGATTGATCACGTTTTAGACCATTTTTTCGTCTGTCCTCCCATAACGATAACGACGAAAAAAGGGCAACGGCTACTTTTGGATTCTCTGTCTACGCACCCCTTTTCAAGCTGCGGCCTACAAAACATCAGCATGAAGGTGTGTATAAAACATCAGGCGATATGTCTTGTACCTCTATATTGAGACGCTGAAACAGCGACTGGATGCCATTAATCAACTGCGTGTGGATCGCGCGCTTGCTGCCATGGGCCCTGCTTTTCAGCAGGTTTACAGTCTGCTGCCGACATTACTGCACTATCACCATCCGCTGATGCCTGGCTACCTTGACGGTAACGTTCCCAATGGCATTTGCCTCTACACGCCTGATGAAAACCAACTTCACTACCTGAACGAACTTGAGCTGAACCGTGGCCTGCCCGCGCAGGACGCGCCGACCGGCGAGCTGCCGATCACCGGCGTCTACTCCATGGGCAGCACCTCTTCGGTTGGGCAGAGCTGCTCTTCCGATCTCGATATCTGGGTCTGCCACCAATCCTGGCTCGATAACGACGAGCGCCAGCTGCTACAACGCAAATGCAGCCTGCTTGAGAGCTGGGCGGCCTCCCTCGGCGTGGAAGTGAGCTTCTTCCTGATTGATGAAAACCGCTTCCGCCATAATGAAAGCGGCAGCCTCGGCGGCGAAGATTGTGGCTCAACGCAGCACATTTTACTGCTCGATGAGTTCTACCGCACCGCCGTGCGCCTCGCAGGTAAACGTATTCTGTGGAATATGGTGCCGGGCGACGAAGAGGAGAATTACGACGATTACGTCATGACGCTCTACGCGCAGGGCGTACTGACCCCGAACGAGTGGCTCGATCTGGGCGGCTTAAGCTCGCTCTCGGCAGAAGAGTATTTCGGTGCCAGCCTTTGGCAGCTCTATAAAAGTATCGACTCGCCCTATAAAGCGGTGCTGAAAACCCTGCTGCTCGAAGCCTACTCCTGGGAATACCCGAATACCCGCCTGCTGGCGAAAGATATCAAACAGCGTCTGCACGACGGTGAGATCGTCTCATTTGGTCTCGATCACTACTGCATGATGCTTGAGCGCGTCACGCACTATCTGCAAGCGATTGAGGACCCGACGCGTCTGGATCTGGTGCGTCGATGTTTCTACTTAAAAGTGTGTGAAAAGCTGAGCCGCGAACGCGCCTGCGTTGGCTGGCGTCGCGAAGTGATCACGCAGCTCGTAAAAGAGTGGGGCTGGGACGAAGCGCGCCTCGCAATGCTCGATAACCGCGCTAACTGGAAAATCGATCAGGTGCGCGAAGCGCACAATGAGTTGCTTGATGCGATGATGCAGAGCTACCGCAACCTGATCCGCTTTGCCCGCCGTAATAACCTGAGCGTCTCCGCCAGCCCGCAGGATATCGGTGTCTTAACCCGTAAACTCTACGCGGCGTTTGAAGCCCTGCCGGGCAAAGTGACGCTGGTAAACCCGCAGATTTCACCGGATCTCTCCGAACCGAATTTAACCTTTATTCATGTGCCGCCGGGCCGCGCCAACCGTACCGGTTGGTATCTCTACAACCGCGCGCCGAATATGGACTCCATCGTCAGCCATCAGCCGCTGGAGTATAACCGCTACCTGAATAAGCTGGTGGCCTGGGCGTGGTTCAATGGCCTGCTGACATCGCGTACGCGCCTGTTTATTAAGGGCAACGGCATTGTCGATCTGCCTAAGCTGCAGGAGATGGTTGCTGATGTCTCGCACCACTTCCCGCTGCGCCTGCCTGCGCCGACGCCGAAAGCGCTCTACAGCCCGTGCGAAATCCGCCATCTGGCGATTATCGTCAACCTGGAGTACGACCCGACAGCGGCTTTTCGTAACCAGGTGGTGCATTTTGATTTCCGTAAGCTCGATGTCTTCAGCTTTGGCGAGCAACAAAATTGCCTCGTTGGCAGCGTCGATCTGCTCTATCGCAACTCGTGGAATGAAGTGCGTACCCTGCACTTCAACGGCGAGCAGGCGATGATTGAAGCGCTGAAAACCATTCTCGGCAAGATGCACCAGGATGCCGCGCCGCCGGACAGCGTCGAGGTCTTTTGCTACAGCCAGCATCTGCGCGGCTTGATCCGCACTCGTGTGCAGCAACTGGTCTCTGAATGTATCGAACTGCGCCTCTCAACGACGCGCCACGAAACCGGTCGCTTCAAAGCACTGCGCGTGGCGGGGCAAACCTGGGGCTTGTTCTTCGAGCGCGTGAACGTTTCGGTGCAGAAGCTGGAAAACGCCATCGAGTTTTACGGCGCTATCTCCCACAACAAGCTGCACGGTTTGTCGGTGCAGGTGGAGACCAACCACGTCGAATTACCGGCGGTGGTGGATGGCTTTGCCAGCGAAGGGATTATTCAGTTCTTCTTTGAAGAGGCGGGGGAAGAGGGCTTTAACATCTATATTCTGGATGAGAGCAACCGCGCCGAAGTCTATCACCACTGCGAAGGCAGCAAAGAGGAGCTGGTGCGCGATGTGAGCCGCTTCTTCTCTTCGTCCCACGATCGTTTTACCTACGGCTCAAGCTTTATCAACTTCAACCTGCCGCAGTTCTACCAGATTGTGAATGTTGAAGGGCGTGCGCAGGTGATTCCGTTCCGCAACCAGGCGATCAGCACCGCATCGCCGGCCAATCAGGATAACGCCGCACCGCTGTTGCAGCAGTACTTCTCATGATGCTGCCCGGTCTCCCGGGCAGTGCGTCTTAGCGGAAAGTCACGCTTTCGCCGGCTTGCTGGGTTGCCGCTTGCTCCAGCAGATCCCAGAAGGTTTCGCCGCTGCGATCGCAGACCCACTCATCCCCTTTGAGATTGAAATGGTAACCGCCCTGTTTTGTCGCCAGCCACACCTGGTGCAGCGGCTCCTGACGGTTAATGATGATCTTACTGCCGTTCTCAAAGCTGAGGGTTAATACGCCGCCGTTGATTTCACAGTCGATATCGCTATCGCCGTCCCACTCATCCAGGCGTTCTTCGATGGTGAGCCACAGGCCGTCGGCGAGGCGATGAAATTCTGAATCGTTCATTCTGCTTTCCTGTTTTTTATGATGGCCGCAGTATAACGCGAAACATTTCCCGTTGCCCTAAACGTGCAAACTCTTGCTTTTGTGTCTTCTCCTGCGATGATAGAGCGCAGTAAGAATCAACTCACAGGCAATGATAATGAAAGATCTGTTTCGCACGCTGGCCGTAGTGCTGACTCTGTTCAGCCTGACGGGCTGTGGTCTGAAAGGGCCGCTCTACTTCCCGCCGGCTGATAAAACCGCGCCGCCGCCAACCAAAACGCAGGAGAGCACGATCCAGCCTACTATTCCGGATAGTAACGATCGGGGCGATACCGGCTCGCCGACCCAGGTGAATTATTGACGTTACCGCTCTGTACCCGCGTAAATGGAGTAGATAATGCAGTTCTCAAAGATGCATGGCCTTGGCAACGATTTTATGGTCGTCGACGCGGTGACGCAGAACCTCTTTTTCTCCCCGGAGTTGATCCGTCGTCTGGCGGATCGCCATCTTGGCGTCGGCTTCGACCAGCTGCTGGTGGTTGAGCCTCCTTACGATCCCGAGCTCGATTTTCACTACCGTATTTTTAACGCTGACGGCAGTGAAGTGGCACAGTGCGGCAACGGCGCGCGCTGCTTCGCCCGATTTGTGCGTCTGAAAGGTTTGACCAATAAACGTGACATTCGCGTCAGTACGGCGAACGGGCGTATGGTATTGAGCGTAACGGAAGATGAACTGGTGCGCGTCAATATGGGCGAACCGAACTTCGAACCGTCGCAGGTGCCGTTTCGCGCGAACAAAGCTGAGAAGACCTATATTATGCGCGCGGCGGAACAAACCATACTCTGCGGCGTCGTATCGATGGGCAACCCGCACTGTGTTATCCAGGTCGATAGCGTGGAAAACGCGCCGGTAGAGACGCTGGGACCGGTGCTGGAGAGCCATGAGCGCTTTCCTGAACGCGCCAATATCGGCTTTATGCAGGTCGTCAAAACCGATCATATCCGCCTGCGCGTTTTCGAGCGCGGCGCAGGTGAAACGCAGGCGTGCGGAAGCGGTGCCTGCGCAGCCGTTGCCGTCGGCATCCAGCAAGGTTTGCTGGCGGAAAGCGTTCGTGTGGAGTTACCGGGCGGTCGACTTGATATCGCCTGGAAAGGCCCGGGCCAACCGCTGTACATGACCGGCCCGGCGGCACATGTCTATGACGGGTTTATTCATCTATGAAGCAACCAGGGGAAGAATTGCAGGAGACGCTGACGGAGCTAGAAGATCAGACCGTCGCCGACTATCTGGTGCGCCATCCTGACTTCTTTATCCGTAACGCGCGGCTGGTGGAACAGATGCGCGTGCCGCATGCGGTGCGCGACACGGTTTCTCTGGTGGAGTGGCACATGGCGCGCTCGCGCAACCACATCAACGCGCTGGAAGAGAACATGACGCTGCTGATGGAACAGGCGAGCGCCAATGAAGGGCTCTTTTATCGCCTGCTGCGTCTGCAAAGCCGGTTGGCTTCCGCGCCAAGCCTGGATGAGATGCTGAACCGCCTGCACCGCTGGGCGCGCGATTTAGGGCTGGCGGGCGCCACGGTGCGCCTCTTTCCGGATCGCTGGCGTCTCGGCGCGCCGTCGCGCTATACCCATCTTTCCCTCTCGCGGCAGGCCTTTGAGCCACTGCGCATCCAGCGCCTTGGTCACCAGCATCACTATCTGGGATCGCTCAACGGGCCGGAGCTGTTGCTGCTGTTGCCGGAAGCGAAAGCCATCGGTTCTGTCGCGATGTCGCTGATGGGGCAAGATGGATCGCTCGGCGTGGTGCTGTTCAGCAGCCGCGATCCGCACCATTATCAACATGGCCAGGGCACCCAGCTGCTGGAGGAGATCGCGCAGATGCTGCCGGATCTGCTTGAGCGCTGGATCGCGCGCGCATGACCGCCTCGCCGCTCCTCCCGCTCGTTACCCGCTTTTTGCGTTACCTCGGCGTTGAGCGCCAGCTCAGCCCGATCACCCTGCGCAACTATCAGCGTCAGCTGGACGCCATTATGGCGATGGCAGACGATCTTCGCCTCAAAAGCTGGCAACAGTGCGATGCTGCCACGGTGCGCTCGATTGCCACCCGCAGCCGCCGCAAAGGGTTGGGCGCGGCGAGTCTCGCGCTACGGCTCTCGGCACTGCGCAGCTTCTTCGACTGGCTGGTGAGCCAGGGCGAGCTGCCCGCTAACCCGGCGAAAGGGATCTCCGCGCCGAAAGCCGCGCGCCATCTGCCGAAAAATATCGATGTCGATGATGTAAACCGTCTGCTGGAGATCGACATTAACGATCCGCTGGCGGTGCGCGACCGCGCGATGCTGGAAGTGATGTACGGCGCGGGTCTGCGTCTGTCGGAACTGGTCAATCTCGATATCAAACACCTCGATCTGGAGAGCGGCGAAGTGTGGGTGCTCGGCAAGGGCAGCAAAGAGCGCCGCGTGCCGATAGGCCGCAATGCAGTGAGCTGGGTTGAGCACTGGCTCGATCTGCGCGAACTGTTTGGCGCGCAGGACGATGCGCTGTTCCTCTCAAAGCTTGGCAAGCGCATCTCGGCGCGCAACGTGCAGAAACGGTTTGCCGAATGGGGCATTAAGCAGGGGCTGAACAGCCATGTGCATCCGCATAAACTACGCCACTCTTTTGCCACCCATATGCTCGAGTCGAGCGGCGATCTGCGCGGCGTGCAGGAGCTGCTCGGCCACGCCAATTTGTCCACCACCCAGATCTATACCCATCTTGATTTTCAACACCTTGCTTCGGTCTACGATGCGGCGCATCCGCGCGCAAAACGGGGGAAATAATGCGTTTTTACCGCCCACCAGGCGAGATCTCTGCGATCACCTTCGACCTGGACGACACCCTTTATGACAACCGGCTGGTGATCCAGCGTACAGAGCAGGAGTCGCTGGCCTTTTTACAGGGCTACCACCCGGCGCTCAGCACGCTGGAGAACAGCGAATTTAAGCGCCTGCGCCAGGCGCTGCGCGAAACCGAGCCGGATATCTATCACGATGTCACCGAGTGGCGGCGACGCGCCGTTGAGCGCGCTATGCTCGATGCCGGGCTGACGGCAGCAGAGGCCGCGGCCGGTGCAGAAGCGGCAATGGCCAACTTTGCGCACTGGCGCAGCCGCATTGACGTCCCGGACGAGACCCACGACACGCTGGCGAAGCTGGCAGAAAAGTGGCCGCTGGTGGCGATCACTAACGGTAATGCGCAGCCGGAGCTGTTCGGGCTCGGCGACTATTTCAAATTTGTTCTGCGCGCCGGGCCGGACGGGCGTTCAAAACCCTTCAGCGATATGTATCACCGCGCCGCTGAGCGTCTTGGCGTGCCCATTGGCAACATTTTGCACGTTGGCGACGATCTCACCACCGACGTTGCGGGCGCGATCCGCTGCGGCATGCAGGCCTGCTGGATCAAACCCGAGGGCGCAGATCTGCTGCAAGCCAGCGACAGCCGCCTGTTGCCGCATATGGAAATTTCGCGGTTGGCATCCCTCACTACGCTGATATAATCACCCATTGTTCTGTATAAAATACCAGGGTTTTGGTGGCGGGCGCGGCGCGAATGCGTCCACGCAAACCAGGCCCTGGTACGCGAAGCGCCACCGGCGTTTTGTTCAATTCCTGATGACTACGCGACGGTACCTATGGACGTTTCTTATCTGCTCGACAGCCTCAATGACAAACAGCGCGACGCCGTAGCGGCGACACGCAGCAATATGCTGGTGCTGGCGGGAGCGGGAAGCGGCAAGACGCGCGTGCTGGTGCACCGTATCGCATGGCTGATGACCGTGGAGAACTGCTCACCCTTCTCGATTATGGCGGTCACCTTTACTAACAAAGCGGCGGCGGAGATGCGCCACCGTATCGGCCAGCTGATGGGCACCACTCAGGGCGGCATGTGGGTCGGCACCTTCCACGGGCTGGCGCACCGCCTGCTGCGCGCGCACCATATGGACGCAAAGCTGCCGCAGGATTTCCAGATCCTCGATAGCGAAGATCAGCTGCGCCTGCTCAAGCGCCTGATCAAAGCGATGAACCTTGATGAGAAGCAGTGGCCGGCGCGCCAGGCGATGTACTACATCAACGGTCAGAAAGATGAGGGTATTCGCCCGCACCACATTCAAAGCTTCGGTAATCCGGTGGAGCAGACCTGGCAGAAGGTCTACCAGGCCTACCAGGAGGCGTGCGATCGCGCCGGGCTGGTCGATTTTGCTGAGTTGCTGCTGCGCGCCCATGAGCTATGGCTGAACAAACCGCATATTCTGCAGCACTATCGCGAACGCTTTACCAATATCCTGGTCGATGAGTTCCAGGATACCAACAATATTCAGTACGCGTGGATCCGCCTGCTGGCGGGCGATACCGGCAAGGTGATGATCGTCGGCGACGATGACCAGTCGATCTATGGCTGGCGCGGCGCGCAGGTGGAGAACATCCAGCGCTTCCTCACCGATTTTCCCGGCGCGCAAACCATTCGTCTTGAGCAGAACTACCGCTCCACCAGCAATATTCTGAGCGCCGCCAACGCCCTGATTGAGAACAACAACGGACGTCTGGGGAAAAAGCTGTGGACCGAAGGGTCCGACGGCGAGCCAATCTCCTTCTATTGCGCATTCAACGAACTGGATGAGGCGCGTTTTGTCGTCAACCGTATCAAAGCCTGGCAGGACAACGGCGGCCAGCTGACACAGTGCGCCATTCTCTATCGCAGCAACGCCCAGTCGCGCGTGCTGGAAGAGGCGTTACTGCAGGCGAGCATGCCCTACCGCATCTATGGCGGCATGCGCTTCTTCGAACGCCAGGAGATCAAAGACGCGCTTGCCTATCTGCGCCTGATTGCCAACCGTAACGATGACGCCGCTTACGAGCGCGTGGTCAATACGCCGACGCGCGGCATTGGCGATCGCACTTTAGACGTTGTTCGCCAGACCTCCCGCGAGCGCCAGCTGACGCTGTGGCAGGCGACCCGCGAGCTGTTACAGGAGAAAGCGCTGGCGGGCCGCGCAGCGGGTGCGTTACAGCGTTTTCTTGAGCTAATCGACGCGCTGGCGCAGGAGACGGTGGATATGCCGCTGCATGTGCAAACCGATCGGGTGATCAGCGATTCCGGCCTGCGCGCGATGTATGAGCAGGAGAAGGGCGAAAAAGGCCAGACGCGAATTGAGAACTTAGAGGAGCTGGTCACCGCAACGCGGCAGTTCAGCTACAACGAAGAAGATGAAGATTTAATGCCGCTGCAGGCGTTCCTCTCTCACGCGGCGCTGGAAGCGGGCGAAGGGCAGGCGGATACCTGGCAGGACGCGGTGCAGTTAATGACCCTGCACTCGGCGAAGGGGCTTGAGTTTCCGCAGGTGTTTATCGTCGGTATGGAAGAGGGGATGTTCCCGAGCCAGATGTCCCTCGATGAGGGCGGCCGTCTGGAAGAGGAGCGCCGTCTGGCCTATGTCGGCGTCACGCGTGCGATGAAAAAACTGACCTTAACCTACGCGGAAACGCGTCGGCTATATGGTAAAGAGGTCTATCACCGCCCGTCGCGCTTTATCGGCGAGCTGCCGGAAGAGTGCGTTGAAGAGGTGCGTTTGCGCGCCAGCATCAGCCGCCCGGTCAGCCACCAGCGGATGGGCACACCGGTGGCGCAGAGCGATACGGGTTATAAGCTTGGTCAGCGCGTGCGCCACGCCAAATTTGGCGAAGGCACGGTGGTGAATATGGAGGGCAGCGGCGAGCACAGCCGCTTGCAGGTGGCGTTCCAGGGGCAGGGCATAAAGTGGTTAGTCGCCGCCTATGCGAAGCTCGAAACCGTGTAACCTTCAGAAAAATATCATCATTTTGTAATATTCTGCTAGCCTTATACGCTGAAGGGCAAATATTGCTCTTTAGCGTTTCGTTGCGTGTTGACGCCTTCAGAGTGCTGGCGTAACATGCGCGCACGATCACGCTAAGAGGACATTCGCCTTGGACACACCCAGTAGATGCTGGCTCAATTTCCTGGATTTCAGGAACAACTCCTAAGGCTTTCTCCTCACGCTGATGGCCTTAGTGGTTGTCGGCGACCTGCTTTATCCCCCGTCGCGCTGAGTCAGACTGTTTAATGGTCTGAAACCCCAATTGTTTCTTGTGTGCCCTGCGAACTGTCCGATATTTTTTGCATTGGGAGTCCCGGCCATGCTGAGCGCATTTCAACTGGAAAACAACCGTTTAAGCCGTCTTGAGGCTGACGAAATCAAACACCTCGCCAGCTCGGTTTGGGTTGATTTGGTCGAGCCGGACGATGATGAACGTACCCGCGTGCAAACGGAATTGGGCCAGAATCTGGCGACGCGACCTGAACTGGAAGACATCGAAGCCTCGGCGCGTTTTTTCGAAGATGAAGATGGCCTGCACATCCACTCCTTCTTCTTTTATGAAGATGCAGAGGATCACGCAGGCAACTCAACGGTAGCATTCACCATTCGCGAAGGGCGTCTCTTTACCCTGCGCGAGCGTGAACTGCCCGCGTTTCGTCTCTACCGTATGCGCGCCCGCAGCCAGGAGATGGTTGACGGCAACGCCTACGAGCTGCTGCTCGATCTCTTCGAAACCAAAATTGAACAGCTGGCGGATGAGATTGAAAACATCTACAGCGATCTGGAAAAGCTCAGCCGCGTCATTATGGAAGGGCAGCAGGGCGATGAGTATGACGAAGCGCTCTCGACGCTTGCTGAGCAGGAAGATATCGGCTGGAAAGTGCGGTTGTGTCTGATGGATACCCAGCGCGCGCTGAACTTCCTGGTGCGCAAAGCGCGTTTACCGGCGGGTCAGCTTGAGCAGGCGCGCGAGATCCTGCGCGATATCGAATCGCTGTTGCCGCATAACGAATCCCTGTTCCAGAAGGTGAACTTCCTGATGCAGGCGGCGATGGGTTTTATCAATATCGAGCAGAACCGAATCATCAAGATCTTCTCGGTCGTTTCGGTGGTGTTTCTGCCGCCAACGCTGGTGGCATCAAGCTATGGGATGAACTTCGAGTTTATGCCTGAGCTGCACTGGAGCTTCGGCTACCCCGGCGCGATTATCTTTATGATCCTTGCCGGTCTTGCCCCCTACCTCTACTTCAAACGCCGCAACTGGCTTTGAAGCCAAAAAAAAGGTTCAGCCTGCGCTGAACCTTTTTTCTTTAAAAGCCCCAGGTCTGGATGCCTTTGACCTTATATTCGTAATACCAGACATTAGCCCGAAATCCGATCATCATGGCTACAAAAATGGTCAGGAAGGGTATACCTATAAGAGCGGAAACGAATAATCCCAATATAATCAGAGCAATAGAGGTCAGTGCTTTTTTCCACAGGCCCAGAATAAAGAGATAAATAAAGCTGAAAGATAATGCGAAGTAATTTACGGAGACTCTGCGTTTCTCCCAAAAAGACATTCCTTTGAACGCTTGCTTCCACGCCGGTGAAACACGCCAGAATCCGGGATAACCATTCTTTTCAAAAAATGCGAAACGATACTTCCACTTATCGCTCAGCGATTCGTCTTTCTGATAGTCATAGTCGTTGATGGTGCTCATTTTTCTCTCCTGAAAAACCCTGTCTTTAAAACTAATTAGCTGTTTTTACTTCCGTTGGCGCGAACATAAGCATAAAAAATACCAGGCCGTCGAACCAAAAATAGATCTGAACGCCAAGCAGCAGATATTCATCATCCAGCACGAAACCGGCCGCGGAGATCACTGGCGAAATGAGATAAACCAGGATCGACAAAATGACGACATAACGCCCCTTTACCCCACTATCCCGGCAGCGCTGCGCATTGATATTGATCTTCACCCACGTGTAAACCAGCAGGCAGAGCAGCGGCAGTATGGGAAGCTTCGCCACGCTAACCATGGCAATTAAAAAAACAATATGCAGAAGCATAAAAATAAGGAAATAGGGCTTACGCGCGAGGCATGCCTTGCCTGTTGGCCAAAAAATCCTGCGGATCATTTTTCCGGGTCGTCCTGAATAGCGTAATAATAAAGCGGCGAACATACCATTCAGTAGATTAATATGCGACGCGACGATCGAATAACCCACGAATATTTGTAGGGAGCGGGCGGCAATTCCGCCCGCCTGATTTGTTCCCTAAGCGGAATTAACGTGTTTTACGCAACGCGCGCTGGGTATAAAGGGCATCCATAACAAAGATCGCCAGCGCCACCCAGATAAAGCCAAAGGTCACCATCTTATCCGCGCCGGGATGCTCACCGTAAAAGGTCACCGCCAGCAGGAACATCAGCGTCGGGCCGATGTACTGAAAGAAACCGAGGGTTGAGAGGCGCAGACGCGTTGCCGCTCCGGTAAAGCAGAGCAGCGGCACCGTGGTCACCACGCCCGCAGCGATTAGCAGTAGATTGAGCGACAGGCTGTTCTGCGACATATGGCTGGTCGGGCTATCGGTAATGCCAAACAGCCAGATGGCGGCCACCGGCAGCAGCCACAGGGTCTCTATCAGCATGCCGGTTTGCGCCTCGACGGCAATTTTCTTTCGCAGCAGGCCGTAGAAGGCGAAGCTAAAGGCGAGGCCGAGGGCGATCACCGGCAGCGAACCAAAGGTCCAGAGCTGCACCAGCACGCCGAGCGCGGCGAGGATCACCGCCAGCCACTGCATGCGGCGGAAACGCTCGCCCAGGAAAAGCATCCCCAGCAGGATATTCACCAGTGGGTTAATAAAGTAGCCGAGGCTCGCTTCCAGCATATGGTTATGGTTGACCGCCCAGATAAACAGCAGCCAGTTGCCGCCTACCAGCACCGCAGAGACCGCCAGCAGCAAAATCTTCTTCGGCGTTTGCAGCAGCGCTTTCACGCTCTTCCACTGACGGCTTACGCTTATCAATGCCAGCATAAAAAAGAAGGACCAGATGACACGGTGCGTCAGGATCTCATCGGCGGGAACATACCAAATCACTTTGAAATAGGCGGGCGCGATGCCCCAGATAAAATAAGCGGCGAGCGCAAGTAATACGCCAAGCCGCGTCTGCTTTGCATCCATCAGAAAGACTCGTTGCGAAAATGTAACCGCATGGTACCCGATTTCGCAGGCCTGCTCACCCCACCATATAGGTGGCGGTTGCGCTGGCGATATGCACCTGCTCCTCGTTATGCAGTTCTACGCGCGCGACCGCGACCTTATTGCCGGCGCGTAGTAAACTGCTGCTGGCGGTAAAGCGCGTACCGCGGCCAGGGCGCAGGTAATCGACACGTAAATCGATCGTTCCCATGCGCGCCAGGCGCTGGCGAAGTTCATCTTCGCTGATGGTTTCATGACGGGTCAGGGTGCTGCCGACGCAGACCAGCCCGGCAGCGACATCCAGCGCGGACGCAATCACTCCGCCGTGCAAAATGCTCTGCGCCCAGTTACCGACCATCATCGGCTGGTTAGTGAAATGGAGTTCTGCGAACGCTTTTTCATAGCGCCCCAGCTCAAGACCTAACGCACGGTTGTATGGCATGTGATAGACAAAAATTTCGCCTACCATTTGCAGAGCCTGATCGGCGGTAAGAACGGCTGACATATCAATCTGATCCGATGAGTTAATGGAGTGTTAATTTTAAGCTCAATGTTTGTTGATTGCTACTTTAAGAGCGATAGACGAGCAGTGGCGCAAGAAATATGTAGAATACGTGCGGATAAGACTATTAACTAACTCACAATAATTCGGAGCTTGAACCGATGCGCACCTGGCCGGGGTATTTTTTCGCAGTGCTGGCACTGCCGTTTATGGCACTCGCACAAGAAGCCACCATCAAAGAAGTTCATGATGCACCCGCCGTGCGCGGTAGCATCATCGCGAATATGTTGCAGGAGCATGATAATCCCTTCACGCTCTATCCGTATGAATCCAACTATGTGATCTATACCGATACCAGCGATCTGAATAAAGAAGCGATCCGCTCCTACAACTGGGCTGACAACGCGCGTAAAGATGAAGTGAAGTTCCAGATAAGCCTCGCCTTCCCCTTCTGGCGCGGCATTCTCGGGCCAAACTCGGTATTGGGCGGCTCCTATACGCAAAAATCCTGGTGGCAGCTCTCCAACAGCGGCGAGTCTTCTCCCTTCCGCGAAACCAACTACGAACCGCAGCTGTTCCTCGGTTTCGCCACGGATTACACCCTGGCAGGCTGGACGCTGCGCGACATCGAGGTTGGTTTTAACCATGACTCCAACGGCCGCTCCGATCCGACCTCGCGCAGCTGGAACCGCGCTTACACCCGCTTGATGGCGCAAAACGGCGACTGGATGGTGGAAGTGAAGCCCTGGTATGTCGTAGGCTCGACCGATGACAACCCGGATATCACCAAATATATGGGTTACTACCAGCTGAAAATTGGTTACGCCATTGGTGATGCGGTGCTTAGCGCGAAAGGGCAGTACAACTGGAATACCGGTTACGGCGGCGCTGAAATCGGCCTCAGCTATCCGGTGACCAAACACGTTCGCCTCTATACTCAGGTTTACAGCGGCTATGGCGAATCGCTGATTGATTATAATTTCAATCAGACCCGCTTCGGCGTGGGCGTGATGCTCAACGATCTGTTTTAAGGCATTGCAGTTTCAGTCACAGGCGCTGAAAATAGCGCCTGTTTTTATTTCAGGCAAATGGGGTCAATGTGGCGCAGGCGGAAGTATTGAATCAGGAATCGCTGGCTAAACAGGTTTTACAAGAGACCTTTGGCTACCAGCAGTTCCGCCCTGGCCAGCAGGATATTATCGACACCGTGCTTGGCGGTCGCGACTGCCTGGTGGTGATGCCGACCGGCGGCGGCAAATCGCTCTGTTACCAAATTCCGGCGCTGGTGCTGGAAGGGCTGACGGTAGTGGTCTCGCCGCTTATCTCGCTGATGAAAGATCAGGTTGACCAACTGCTCGCCAACGGCGTCGCGGCGGCCTGTCTCAACTCGACCCAGAGCCGCGAGCAGCAGCAAGAGGTGGTAAATGGCTGTCGCAGCGGGCAGATCCGTCTGCTCTATATCGCGCCTGAACGCCTGATGCTCGACAATTTCCTTGACCAGCTGCGCCAGTGGAACACGGTGCTTATTGCCGTCGACGAAGCGCACTGTATCTCCCAGTGGGGGCACGATTTCCGCCCGGAATACGCCGCGCTCGGCCAGCTGCGCCATATGCTTCCCAACGTGCCCTTTATGGCGCTTACCGCCACCGCTGATGACACCACGCGGCGCGATATTGAACGCCTGCTCGGCCTTAACGATCCGCTGATTCAGGTCAGCAGTTTCGACCGCCCGAACATCCGCTACATGCTGATGGAGAAGTTTAAGCCCCTCGACCAGTTGCTGCGCTATGTGCAGGAGCAGCGGGGCAAATGCGGCATTATTTACTGCAACAGCCGGGCGAAAGTGGAAGATACCGCCGCGCGCTTACAGGGACGCGGTTTCAGCGCCGCGCCTTATCACGCCGGGCTGGAGAACGAAGTTCGCGCGCGGGTGCAGGAGCAGTTCCAGCGCGATGACCTGCAAATCGTGGTCGCTACCGTCGCCTTCGGTATGGGCATCAACAAACCCAACGTCCGCTTTGTGGTGCACTTCGACATTCCGCGCAATATTGAATCCTACTATCAGGAGACCGGTCGCGCCGGGCGCGACGGCCTGCCCGCAGAAGCGATGCTGTTTTACGATCCGGCAGATATGGCCTGGCTGCGCCGCTGTCTGGAAGAGAAGCCCGCCGGGCCGTTGCAGGATATTGAACGTCATAAGCTCAATGCGATGGGTGCCTTTGCCGAAGCGCAAACCTGCCGTCGCCTGGTGCTGCTCAACTACTTTGGCGAAGGGCGTCACGCACCGTGCGGCAACTGCGACATCTGCCTCGATCCGCCGCGTCAGTACGACGGCTTGCAGGACGCGCAGAAAGCGCTCTCTGCCATCTATCGCGTTAACCAGCGCTTCGGGATGGGCTATGTGGTTGAAGTGCTGCGCGGCGCGAATAACCAGCGTATCCGCGAGATGGGCCATGACAAGCTGCCGGTCTACGGCATCGGGCGCGAGCAGAGCCACGAACACTGGGTAAGCGTAATTCGCCAGCTGATCCACTTAGGCTTCGCTATGCAAAATATCGCCCAGCACTCGGCGCTGCAGCTGACGGAAGCGGCGCGTCCGGTTCTGCGCGGTGAGGTGCCACTGATGCTGGCGGTGCCGCGCATGGTGACGCTGAAGCCAAAAGTGATGCAGAAGGCGGCGGTCGGCAATTACGATCGCAAGCTGTTCGCCAAGCTGCGTAAGCTGCGTAAAGCGATTGCCGACGAAGAGAACATTCCGCCCTACGTGGTGTTTAACGATGCCACGCTGATTGAGATGGCGGAGCAGATGCCGCTTTCGCCGGGCGAGATGCTCAGCGTCAACGGCGTCGGCACGCGCAAACTGGAGCGTTTCGGCCAGGAGTTTATGGCGCTGATCCGCGCCCATGTCGATGGCGATGAAGAGTAGTCAGCCTGCGGGAAAAGTGTCAGGATAGCCCTTCACTGAATCCTTTTTCGCGAGTTCGTTATGTTAATGCTCTTTCTCACCGTGGCGCTGGTGCATTTCGTTGCGCTGATGAGCCCCGGCCCCGATTTCTTTTTCGTCTCTCAAACTGCCGTTAGCCGTTCGCGCAAAGAAGCGATGATGGGTGTGCTTGGCATCACCGCTGGCGTGATGGTGTGGGCGGCGGTCGCGCTCCTTGGCCTCAACCTGATCCTCGCGAAAATGGCGTGGCTGCATACCATCATTATGGTCGGCGGCGGGCTCTATCTCTGCTGGATGGGTTACCAGATGCTGCGCGGCGCGCTGAAGAAAGAGGCGGCGAACAGCGATGCGCCGCAGGTTGAGCTGGCGGCGGGTGGTCGGAGCTTTGTGAAAGGCTTGCTGACTAATCTTGCGAACCCGAAAGCGATTATCTACTTCGGTTCGGTCTTCTCGCTGTTCGTAGGTGACAGCGTGGGTGCCAGCGCCCGCTGGGGCATCTTTGTGCTGATTGTGGTAGAGACTTTCGCCTGGTTTGCGCTGGTCGCCAGCGTCTTTGCGCTACCGCGCATCCGTCGCGGCTATCAGCGAATGGCGAAGTGGATCGATGGCGTTGCCGGCGCGCTCTTCGCCGGGTTTGGTATCCATTTGATTATTTCCCGCTGATGCGGATTGCCGGATGGCGCTTGCGCTTATCCGGCCTACGAAAACCAGGCGGCAAATCTTGTAGGCCGGATAAGGCGCAGCCGCCATCCGGCATATCAGTCACAAATGTGCGAATGTTTGCGTAGGCCGGATAAGGCGCAGCCGCCATCCGGCAAACAGACCGCACTCACGCGTGTCTTGCCGACGCCAATAACGCCCCCACCAGCACAAACAGCGATCCGAACACTTTATTCAATGCTTTCATCTGATGCGGGCCTTTGATCCACCCCGCAATGCGCCGGGCCAGCGTGGCATAACCAATCATCACAATGATATCGACCACGATGGTCGTCGCCCCAAGCACGACATACTGCATCACCTGCGGCTGATTGGGGGCGATAAACTGCGGGAAGAGGGCGGCAAGAAACACAATGCTCTTCGGGTTGGTGAGGTTCACAAACACCGCGCGTTTAAACAGCCGCCCGCGTGATTGCGTCTGCGCCAGGGTATGGAGATCGAGCGCGCCTGCGGCGCGCCACTGCTGAATGCCGAGCCACACCAGATAGGCTGCACCTGCCCACTTCAGCACCTCAAACGCCAGCACCGAGCGGGAAAAGAGCGTGCCCAGACCGATCCCGACCAGCACGATATGAATCCCCAGCCCGGTCTGCAATCCGGCAATTGAGGCCGCCGCGCCGCGATAGCCGTGGCTAATGGAGGTGGTCATGGTGTTGATCGCCCCGGAGCCGGGAGAGAGGCTTAAAATCAACGATGTCAGCAGGTAGGCGAACCACCACTCGAAGGTCATGAGAAATTCCCTGGTTGTCGGTTTTTATGCCACAATACGCCATTGTCTGTGGAATTTGCTATTGGTCACAAAAAAACGATTTTACATGGCTAAAAGGGGCAAAATCCCGATGTTTCGGCAAAAAAAGGCGTGGGAAAGCAGAGAAAAAGCGTTCGCCGCATTTACCATGGGTCCGTTAATGGACTTCTGGCGATCGCGTGAGGAGGACGTATTTACCGGCGTGGATGACGTGCCGGTCAGTTTTGTTCGTTTTCGCGCGCAGAGTAACGATCGGGTGATCGTGATCTGCCCTGGCCGTATCGAAAGCTACGTAAAGTATGCCGAACTGGCCTATGACCTGTTCCACCTCGGTTACGACGTGCTGATTATCGATCATCGCGGCCAGGGGCGTTCCGGGCGTATGCTGCCCGACGCGCATCGCGGCCATGTGGTGAAATTTAGCGACTACGTCGAGGATTTAGCCGCCTTTTGGGAGCAGGAAGTTGCCAGCGGCCCGTGGCGCAAACGTTATATTCTGGCGCACTCAATGGGCGGCGCGATCTCAACGCTCTTTTTACAGCGCTATCCGCACGCCTGCGACGCCATCGCGCTCTGCGCGCCGATGTTCGGCATTGTTATTCACCTGCCGGATTGGGTGGTGCGCCCGCTGCTGGAGTGGGCAGAGAGCTACCCAAGCATCCGCGATGGCTATGCCATCGGTACCGGCAGCTGGCGTCCGCTGCCCTTCGCCATCAACGTGCTGACCCACAGCCGCGAGCGCTACCGCCGTAACGTTCGTTTCTACGCCGATGAACCGACCCTGCGCGTCGGCGGCCCAACCTGGCACTGGGTGCGCGAAGGCATTCTCGCTGGCGAACAGGCGCTGGCCGGGGTGGAAAAGGATGCCACGCCGACACTTCTTATTCAGGCAGAAGAGGAGCATGTGGTCGATAACCGCATGCATCAGCGCTTCTGCGAACGCCGCGCCGCCGCCGGTCACCCCTGCGAAGGGGGTAAACCGCTGGTCATCGAAGGCGCGTACCATGAGATCCTTTTTGAAAAGGACGCCATGCGCTCAGTCGCGCTCAACGCCATCGTCGATTTTTTCGATCGACATAACTGATGATTTATTGAGGTTAAATTTTCTTATGTACCAGGTTGTTGCCTCTGATTTAGACGGTACGCTGCTCTCTCCCGACCACACACTGTCGCCTTTCGCCAAAGAAACCTTAAAACTGCTGACCGCGCGCGGCGTGAACTTTGTCTTCGCCACCGGCCGCCATCACGTTGATGTCGGGCAGATCCGCGATAATTTAGATATCAAAGCCTACATGATCACCTCCAACGGCGCGCGCGTGCACGACACCGACGGAAACCTGGTCTTCACCCATAACCTCGATCGCGATATCGCCGCCGATCTCTTCGGCATGATGCATAACGAGCCGGAGATCATCACCAACGTCTACCGCGACGATGAGTGGTTTATGAACCGCCACCGTCCGGATGAGATGCGCTTCTTCAAAGAGGCGGTGTTCAAGTACGCGCTCTACGAGCCGGGTTTACTGGAGCCGGAGGGCGTCAGCAAAGTCTTCTTCTCCTGTGACAATCACGAAAAACTGCTGCCGCTGGAGCAGGCGATCAACGCCCGCTGGGGCGACCGCGTCAACGTCAGTTTCTCCACCTTGACCTGCCTGGAAGTGATGGCGGGCGGCGTATCGAAAGGCCATGCGCTGGAAGCGGTTTCGCACGCGCTGGGCTACAGCCTGAAAAACTGCATCGCCTTCGGCGACGGCATGAACGATGCTGAAATGCTGTCGATGGCGGGTAAAGGCTGCATTATGGCGAACGCCCACCAGCGCCTGAAACAGCTCCACCCGGAGCTGGAAGTGATTGGCACCAACGCCGATAACGCCGTACCGAAATATCTGCGCAAGCTCTACCTTGGCGAAGATTGACGACTGTTCGCAAAATAAACAGCCGTCAACCAAATAGTCAAACTTTGTACACCTGAGTTCGCTACAATGCGTGTCCTTTCACTTGAGAGACATTCATTGTGGCGTTACTGATCATCACCACTATTCTGTGGGCCTTCTCGTTTAGCCTGATTGGCGAATACCTTGCCGGGCATGTCGACAGCTACTTTTCGGTGCTGATGCGCGTCGGGCTGGCGGCGCTGGTCTTTTTACCTTTCCTGCGAGCGCGCGGCCATAGCCTGCAAACCATCGGCTTGTATATGCTGGTGGGCGCGCTGCAACTGGGTATCATGTATCTGTTCGGCTTCCAGGCCTATCTCTACTTAACGGTCTCCGAGTTCCTGCTCTTCACCGTCTTCACCCCGCTCTATATCACGCTGATTTACGATCTGCTGAGCAAACGCAGGTTGCGCTGGAGCTACCTGCTGAGCGCCGGGCTGGCGGTGATTGGCGCGGCGATCATCCGCTACGACAAAGTGAGCGATCACTTCTGGACGGGGCTGATCCTCGTGCAACTGGCGAATATCAGCTTTGCGATTGGCATGGTGGGGTATAAGCGGCTGATGGAGACGCGCCCGATGCCGCAGCACAACGCCTTTGCCTGGTTCTATCTCGGCGCGTTTGTGGTGGCAGCAGTCGCGTGGCTGATAATGGGTAATCCGCAGAAATTACCGACTACCACGTTGCAGTGGGGCGTGCTGGTGTGGCTGGGCGTTGTGGCGTCGGGACTCGGTTACTTTATGTGGAACTACGGCGCGACGCAGGTAGATGCGGGCACGCTCGGCATCATGAATAATGTGCATGTTCCTGCGGGGCTGCTGGTCAATCTTGCCATCTGGCAGCAGCAGCCGCACTGGCCCAGCTTTATTATTGGTGGTGCGGTGATAATGGCTTCGCTATGGGTACATCGCCGTTGGGTCGCTCCGCGCTCCGCACAAACGGCAGATGATCGCAGGCGTGGTTCCGCGCTGAGCGAATAAACGCTTCCGTTACCGGCTGACGCTGCTCGCCGTCGCGCACCGCAGCGTACAGCCGGCTCCACAATCCCTCGCCGAGGGTTTTGGTCACAATCAGACCCTGGCGCTCAAAACTCTCCACCACCCAGTGCGGCAGCGCCGCAATCCCCATGCGCGCGGAGACCATCTGAATCAGCAGCAGCGTGTTATCGACGCTTTTCAGCGACGGGCTGACGCCTGCCGGTTGCAGAAAGTGGCGCCAGATATCGAGCCGGCTGCGCTGTACCGGGTAGATGAGCAGCGTTTCGCTGGCGATATCTTCCGGCGTGATATGCGCCACCGCTGCCAGCGGATGATCCGGTGCCAGCACCAGGCGCACTTCAAAATCAAACATCGGCGAATAGTGCAGGCCGCTGCGCGGCAGAATGTCGGAGGTGAGCACCAGATCCAGCTCGCCCTGTTGCAGCGCGGGCTGCGGATCGAAGGTGACGCCGGATTTAAAATCCATCTCTACCTGCGGCCAGCTCTGGCGGAAATTCTCAAGCGCGGGGGTCAACCACTGAATACAGCTATGGCACTCAATGGCGATGCGTAAAGTAGTTTGCTGCGGCTCATTGCAGGCTTGCAGCGCGCGGCTGATCTGCGGCAGCACCTGATTAGCCAGCTGCAACAAAATCTCCCCCTGTGGCGTGAAGCGCAGCGGCTGGCTTTTACGCACAAACAGACGAAAACCGAGGCGCTGTTCCAGATCGCTGAACTGATGAGAAAGGGCGGATTGCGTCTGGTGCAGCGTTGCCGCAGCGGCAGCCAGCGATCCGCTATTTCGTAACGCTTGTAGCGTTTTCAGGTGCTTAATCTCGATCATGAAAGTCCTTCACTCCGGCATGAATATTTTGCGCTTGAGGAATACACACTACCTTCACATTATGGATGTGTAAACATCTGGACGTCCAAATCCTGCGTCTTTCGAATTAATGGTGTGTTGGCTGCGCTCATTCACCCCGGTCACTGACTTCAGTAAGCTCCCGGGGTTTCATGAACTTGCCGCCTTCCCTTAATCCGAAATCCTTTGGATTAACTAATTGAAGAGGCTAATAAAATGACAGTAATCAACCACACCCTCGGTTTTCCTCGTGTTGGTCTGCGTCGCGAGCTGAAGAAAGCGCAAGAGAGCTACTGGGCCGGCAACGCCAGCCGTGAAGAGTTACTGGCGGTGGGCCGCGAGCTGCGCGCACGTCACTGGGATCAGCAGAAAGAAGCGGGTATCGATCTGCTGCCGGTCGGCGACTTCGCCTGGTACGACCATGTTCTGACCACCAGCCTGCTGCTTGGCAACGTGCCGGCTCGTCATCAGAACAAAGACGGCTCTGTCGATATCGATACCCTGTTCCGCATCGGTCGTGGTCGCGCGCCGACCGGCGAACCGGCGGCAGCAGCGGAAATGACCAAATGGTTTAACACCAACTACCACTACATGGTGCCGGAATTCACCCAGGGCCAGCAGTTCAAACTCACCTGGACCCAGTTGCTGGACGAAGTGGATGAAGCGTTGGCGCTCGGCCACAACGTCAAGCCGGTGCTGCTTGGCCCGGTCACCTACCTGTGGCTGGGTAAAGTCAAAGGCGAGCAGTTCGACCGCCTGAGCCTGCTGAACGATATTCTGCCAGTCTACCAGCAGGTGCTGGCTGAGCTGGCGAAACGCGGCGTCGAGTGGGTGCAGATTGACGAACCTGCGCTGGTGCTGGAGCTGCCGCAAGCCTGGCTTGATGCCTTTAAACCGGCTTACGACGCGCTGAGCGGCCAGGTCAAACTGCTGCTGACCACCTATTTTGATGGCGTTACGCCGAACCTCGATACCATCACTGCGCTGCCGGTGCAGGGCCTGCATGTCGATCTGGTTCACGGCAAAGACAACGTTGCTGAACTGCATCAGCGCCTGCCGGCCGACTGGCTGCTCTCTGCCGGGCTGATTAATGGCCGTAACGTCTGGCGCGCCGATCTGACGGAGAAGTACGCGCAGATCAAAGAGCTGGTAGGTAAACGCCCGCTGTGGGTTGCCTCCTCCTGCTCGCTGCTGCACAGCCCGATCGATCTGAGCGTTGAAACCCGCCTCGATGAAGAGGTGAAAAGCTGGTTCGCCTTCGCCCTGCAAAAATGCCAGGAGCTGGCGCTGCTGCGCGATGCGCTCAACAGCGGCAATACCGACAAACTGGCGGAGTGGAGCGCCCCAATCCAGGCGCGTCGCCACTCAACCCGCGTGCACAATACCGCCGTTGCAAAACGCCTGGCGGCGATCACCGCGCAGGACAGCCAGCGTCAAAGCCCTTACGCCGAACGCGCTCAGGCGCAGCGCGCCCGCTTTAATCTGCCGGCCTGGCCGACCACCACTATCGGTTCCTTCCCGCAAACCACGGAAATTCGTGGCCTGCGACTGGACTTTAAAAAGGGCAACCTCGACGCCAGCAACTACCGCACCGGTATCGCGGAACATATCAAACAGGCGATTGCCGAGCAGGAGCGCCTGGGGCTGGACGTGCTGGTGCATGGCGAAGCCGAGCGTAACGACATGGTCGAATACTTCGGTGAAAACCTCGACGGCTTCGTCTTTACGCAAAATGGCTGGGTGCAGAGCTACGGCTCCCGCTGCGTTAAACCGCCGGTGGTCATCGGTGATGTTAGCCGTCCGCAGCCGATTACCGTTGAGTGGGCGAAATATGCCCAGTCGCTGACCGATAAACCGGTCAAAGGGATGCTTACCGGCCCGGTCACCATTCTCTGCTGGTCCTTCCCGCGTGAGGATGTCAGCCGTGAGACCATCGCCAAACAGATTGCGCTGGCGCTGCGTGATGAAGTGGCGGATCTGGAAGCCGCAGGGATTGGCATCATCCAGATTGATGAACCTGCCCTGCGCGAAGGGTTACCGCTGCGTCGCAGCGACTGGGATGCCTATCTGCAATGGGGTGTTGAAGCCTTCCGCCTTAACGCCGCGGTGGCGAAAGATGAGACGCAGATCCACACCCATATGTGTTACTGCGAGTTCAACGACATCATGGACTCTATCGCCGCGCTGGACGCCGACGTTATTACCATCGAAACCTCCCGTTCCGACATGGAACTGCTGGAGTCCTTCGAAGAGTTCGAATATCCGAACGAAATCGGGCCGGGCGTGTATGACATTCACTCGCCAAACGTCCCGAGCGTTGAGTGGATCGAGGCGCTGTTGCAGAAAGCCGCGCAGCGTATCCCGGCAGAGCGTCTGTGGGTCAATCCGGACTGCGGCCTGAAAACCCGCGGCTGGCCGGAAACGCGCAGCGCGCTGGCGAACATGGTGAAAGCCGCGCAGAACCTGCGTCAGCAGTAATCAGCCTTACCGCGCCGCTGTTAAAAACGGCGGCGCGTCATTGCCTTAGCGCATCTCATCCCGCCTTCGTAACATGATTGTCAAACTCCCTTGTTTTAATCGTCACAGCGAAAACAGCGGGAGAGATCCATGAATAACAAACGTGTGCTGGCCGCAGTTGTGCTGGCCCTCATCAGTGCCTCGTCATGGGCAAAATCAACCTTAACGCTCTATACCAGCCAGCCGAATGACGATGCGCAGATGACCGTCAGCGCCTTCGAAAAAGCGCACCCGGATATTGAAGTGAAGTGGATCCGCGACGGCACCAGCAAGCTGATTGCCCGCTTACAGGCAGAGTTAGCCGCCGGTAGCGCCGCACCGGATGTGCTGCTGATTGCCGACAGCGTGACCATCGAATCCCTCAAAAAAGAGAATCTGCTGGCGGCCTATAAATCGCCCGAAGCCGCGCGCTTCGACCCGCAGCTGTTTGATAAAGAGGGCTATTACTACGGCACTAAAGTGATTACCACCGGTATTGCCTACCACACCAAAGCACCGCTCAAACCGACCTCCTGGCTGGATCTGCTTAAACCTGAAGTGAAAAACATGACCACGCTACCAAGCCCGCTCTACTCCGGCGCGGCGCAGATCCACCAGGCGACGCTGATGAATGATCCGGCGCTCGGCTGGCAATACTACGAAAAACTGAAACAGAACGGTGCGATGCCGCAAAGCGGCAATGGCGCGGTGATGAGCGCCATCGCCTCCGGCAGCAAAGCCTATGGCGTGCTGGTGGATTACCTGGCGATCCGCGAAAAAGCCAAAGGTGCGCCGGTTGAGTTTGTGTTCCCGAAGGAGGGCGTCAGCGTCGTCACTGAACCGGTGGCGATGATGAAGGGGACAACGAACCCGCAAGGGGCGAAAGCATTTATCGATTTTGTCCTCTCGGACGCCGGGCAGAAGCTGGTGCTGCAACAGGGCTATCTGCCTGCGGATGCGACGCTGCCGGTGCCGAAAGGGTTCCCGCCGCGCGACAGTATCAAACTGATGCCGTTTGATGCGGCGAAAGCGCTGGCCGAGACCGAGGCGAACAAAAAACGCTTCGCCGATCTCTTCGGTAACCGTTAAACGATGAGTAGCGCAATCGTGCCGAACAGCAGCGGCGGCGCAACCAAAGGGCTGCTCTGGCTGTTGCTCTGCCTGGTGGCGCTGTTGAGCCTGTTGCCCAGCCTGCGGCTGCTGCTCTCCGCGCTGGTTGACTGGCGGCAGGGGAGTGACAGCAGCCTGTGGCGCGTGCTCAGCAACCCGGCGACCTGGCTGGCGCTGTGGCACAGCCTCTATACCAGCGGGCTCGGCACACTGTTGTCGCTGCTGCTCGGCAGCCTGTTCGCCTTCTGCCTGGCGTTGACTAACATCCGCCTCAAACAGATGTGGGTGTTTCTGTTTATGTTGCCGATGATGATCCCGCCGCAGGTCACAGCCCTAAGCTGGCTGCAACTCTTCGGCCCCGGCAGCATTCTGCTTAACAGCCTCGGTATCGCGCCGGGGTTTGGCAGCAGCAACCCGCTCTACTCGCCGGAAGGGATTGCGCTGCTGCTCGGCATTCAGCATGCTCCGCTGGTCTTTCTCGCGCTGCGTACCCAACTGCGCGCACTGCCGCAAGAGCATATTGAAGCGGCGAGGCTTAACGGCGCGTCATTATGGCGTGTGTTTATCGATATTGTGCTGCCACTGTGCCGCACCGCACTGTGGGCCGGGGCGGCCATCGCCTTTGTCTCGGCGCTGGGCAACTTTGGCATTCCGGCGATGCTCGGCATTCCCATCTCCTATTTCGTGTTGCCAATCCATATCTACCAGACGCTGGCAAGCTTTGGCCCCTCAATGCTCAATGACGTGGCGGCGCTCTCGCTGCTGATGGGCGTGCTGGCGATGGGTATTGTCATGCTCCAGAGCCGGATGCAGCGGCGCTATGCCTTACCGCTGATTGGCACAACCGGGCGCGCGATCGCCTTCAGGCTGGGAAGAGGGCGGCTGGCCGTTGAAGTGCTGCTCGGCGCGGTGCTGTGCGCGATCCTGCTTGCGCCTCTGCTGGCGCTGATCGCCACGTCGCTGGTGCCGACGCTCGGCGTGCCGCTGAACAGCGAGACCTTCACCCTCAACGCCTGGTACTACCTCGTCACCGAGCAGAGCGCCACGGCACGCGCACTCGGCAACAGTTTTCTGTTATCGATCGCAGCCGCGCTGGTGCTGATGCTGGTTAGCCTGCCGCTGGCGTGGCTGCTGGTGCGCTATCCGAACCGTCTGCTGCGCGGCTTGCACAGCATGATTGATATTCCCTACACGTTGCCGGGCGTGGTGCTGGCCATCGCCTGCATTCTGCTCTTCGCTCGCCCGCTGCCGCTGCTTGATATCGCGCTCGGCGGCACGCTGACGATTATCTTCCTGGCCTATCTGGCGCGCTTTCTGACGGTCTGCCTGAAGCCGGTGCACAGCAGCATGCTGCAACTTGACCCGGCGATGGAAGAAGCGGCAAGCCTGGCGGGCGCCGCCTTCGGCCAGCGTCTGCGCCATATTGTTTTACCGTTGCTGGCTCCGGCAGCGTTCGCCGGGGCGCTGCTGGTATTTCTGACGGCGGTAAATGAGTTAACCGTTTCGGCACTGTTATGGAGCGCCGGAAAGGAGACCATCGGCGTGGTGATTTTCAATCTTGATGAGAGCGGCGATAAGGTGCTGGCCTCGGCGCTCTCCGTGCTGGTGGTGGCGCTGGTCGCACTGGTGATGCTGCTGCTCGGCGCGCTCGGGCGCTATCTACCAAAAGGAGTGATCCCATGGCAGAACTGAAGCTTGAACGGCTCAGTAAAGTGTTTGGCGAGCAGGCGGTGGTGCGGGATCTCTCCTTAACGCTGCCGCAGGGTGCCTTTACCGCGCTTTTAGGGCCAAGTGGCTGCGGAAAAACCACTACGCTGCGCATTCTCGCCGGGCTGGAGACGCTCAGCGACGGGCGCTTGCTGCTGGGTGAGCGGCTGCTGGCGGATAAAAGCCACCATACGCCGCCGGAGCAGCGCGATATGGGGATGGTATTTCAATCCTATGCCCTGTGGCCGCATATGACCGTCGCCGAAAATGTCGGCTACCCGCTGAAGCTGCGCAAAGTAAACGGTGCCGCGCGGCAAAAACAGGTAATGGCGGCGCTGGAGGTGGTTGAACTCGGAGCGTATGCCGGGCGTGCACCCCACGAACTTAGCGGCGGGCAGCGCCAGCGTGTTGCGCTGGCCCGCTGTCTGGTCTCTGAGCCGCAAGTGGTGCTGCTGGACGAGCCATTAGCCAACCTCGACAGGCATCTACGCGCCACCATGGAGCAGACGTTTCGGGAGTTTCATCGCCGCACCGGTGCCACCTTTGTTTATGTCACTCATGATCAGGCTGAAGCAATGGCGCTGGCGAGCCATATTGCGGTGCTCCATCAGGGCGAACTGATGCAGTGGGGCGCACCACAGGATCTCTACCAGCAGCCGAAAAGCGGCTGGGTCGCGCGCTTTATTGGCAAGGGCAGCGTGCTGACGCTGGCGACGCCCGTCGGGCATCAACAGCTGGACAGCGCCTCGCTGCATCACGGCTTATCCCAGAGCGGGTACGGTGCGCAGCAGCCGGTACTGGTGCGCCCGGAGCATGTGCAGATTGCCGGGGAAGGATTAAGCGCGCAGGTGGAGAGCTGTATTTATCAGGGCGAACGCTATTTGCTGGCGCTACGTTTAGCGGACGGGCAGGGGCTGACGGCGTTTCATCACGCCGCGCTGCAACCGCAGCAGTCGGTCTTTGTGCGTTTACGCCAGGGCTGGAAGCTGGAGGCGGCATAGCGCGCCGCCTCCATGCAGGAGCACTACTTTTTCGCGTACTGCGCAAACCACGCCAGCATGCGCTGCCAGCCGTCGGCGGCAGATTCTGCATGGTAGCTCGGGCGGTAATCGGCATTGAAGGCGTGACCCGCTTCCGGGTAGACGATGATCTCCGCATTGGCATTCGCCGCGCGCAGCGCCTGGCGCATCGTCTCCACGCTCTCCTGCGAAATACCGGTATCCTGCGCGCCATAGAGGCCGAGCACCGGCGCGGTGAGATCGGTGGCGATATCGACCGGGTGTTTCGGCGAATTCAGGGTTTTTTCGCCCGTCAGCTTACCGTACCAGGCCACCGCCGCTTTCAACTGCGGGTTGTGCGCCGCGTAGAGCCACGCAATACGGCCGCCCCAGCAGAAACCGGTCACCAGCAGTTGATGAGCGTCACCGCCGTTGCGCGCCGCCCAGTTGGCGACGTGGTCGAGGTCGGCCAGCACCTGGGCATCCGGCACTTTGCTGACCAGCCCGCTTAAGAGCGTAGGAACGTCGGCAAAATCATTCGGATCGCCCTGGCGGAAATAGAGCTCCGGCGCGACGGCAAGATACCCCTCCAGCGCCAGGCGGCGGCAGAGATCGCGAATATGTTCATGGACGCCAAAAATCTCCTGCACGACGATAACAATCGGCAGCGAGCCTTCGGCATCTTTTGGCCGGGCGTGGTACGCGGGCATGGTGTGGCCCTGCGTTGGAATAGAGGTTTCGCCTGCGATCAGCCTCTCTTCCGGCGTATGAACCGTGGTTGACGCAAGCGGTGAAGCCGCCGGCGCAAAGCCCGGCTGTTTGGTGGTGGTCATGACATTCTCCCTACCCTTTATTAGCGCTCCCCTAACTATAGTCATGAAGACCAGGCCATGCGCAATCGCCGTGCGCAGGCTATCTTTGCTGCTGAGTTAGCGGGCATAACGTGTTAGTGTGACGAGTATCACTATTTTATGGAAATTGATTGCAATCAATTTCATTCATGGTGACAGCAGTCACGAAAACAAGCGCATGGCTTCTGTAAAGTACCGTTTTACCTCCCCCCGATAATACCGACCACAGAGGAGTCTGTTATGTCCAAGTCTGATGTTTTTCACCTCGGCCTCACTAAAAACGATTTACAAGGGGCTACCCTGGCCATCGTCCCTGGCGATCCGGAGCGAGTGGAAAAGATCGCCGCGCTGATGGATAAGCCGGTCAAGCTGGCCTCTCACCGCGAATTCACCAGCTGGCGCGCCGAGCTGGATGGCAAAGCAGTGATCATCTGTTCTACCGGTATCGGCGGTCCTTCTACTTCCATCGCCGTTGAAGAGCTGGCGCAGCTGGGCATCCGTACCTTCCTGCGCGTCGGCACCACCGGCGCGATCCAGCCGCATATCAACGTCGGTGATGTGCTGATCACCACTGCCTCCGTGCGTCTTGACGGTGCCAGCCTGCACTTCGCCCCGATGGAGTTCCCGGCGGTGGCGGATTTTGAGTGCACCACGGCGCTGGTGGCCGCAGCCGATGCGATTGGCGCAACCAAACATATCGGCGTGACCGCGTCCTCTGACACCTTCTACCCGGGCCAGGAGCGTTATGACACCTTCTCCGGCCGCGTGGTGAAAAGCTTTAAAGGCTCGATGGAAGAGTGGCAGTCAATGGGCGTAATGAACTATGAAATGGAGTCCGCGACGCTGCTGACCATGTGTGCAAGCCAGGGGCTGCGCGCCGGGATGGTTGCCGGGGTGATCGTCAACCGCACCCAGCAGGAGATCCCGAACGCCGAAACCATGAAGCAGACCGAAAGCCACGCGGTGAAAATTGTTGTCGATGCCGCGCGTCGACTTCTGTAATCCCGCTTCCAGATTTACAAGGCCGACGCGTTCGGCCTTTTTTATTTGCGTAATGCCTCGCAGAAAAGCCCTTCCAAACTGGACGTTTATACAGCACAATCCCGACGGAGTGGGTGATAAAGAGGGAGCGGAATGGAGAGTTCAATCATCGTACTGGCAGCCGTGGCGCTGGCAGGGTTACTGGTCGGCTGGCTGGCCGCAAGCTGGCGCGGTGCGCAGCAGCAGGCGGAGCTGCTCGCCGAGCAGCGCGATGTCTTCAGTGAACTGAGCGCCGCCCGCCAGCAGATCGCCCAGAATAGCCACTGGCGCGAAGAGTGCGAGCTGCTGAATAACGAACTGCGCAGTCTGCAACATATCAACAGCTCGCTGGAAGCGGATCTGCGTGAAGTTACCACCCGGCTTGAATCCACCCAGCTGCATGCGGAAGAGAAACTGCGCCAGATGCACAGTAGCGAGCTGCGTCTGAGCGAGCAGTTTGAAAACCTCGCCAACCGTATTTTCGAACAGAGCAACCGCCGCGTTGACGAACAGAATCGCCAGAGCCTCAACGGCTTACTCACCCCGCTGCGCGAGCAGCTCGACGGCTTTCGCCGCCAGGTGCAGGAGAGCTTCGGCCAGGAGGCGCGCGAACGGCACACTCTCGCCCATGAAATCCGCAACCTCCAGCAGCTGAATGCCCAGATGGCGCAGGAAGCCATCAACCTCACCCGCGCACTGAAAGGCGATAACAAAACCCAGGGTAACTGGGGCGAAGTGGTGCTGACCCGCGTGCTTGAAGCCTCTGGCCTGCGCGAAGGGCATGAGTATGAGACCCAGGTCAGCATGGAGAACGAGAGCCGCGCGCGCATGCAGCCGGACGTTATTGTGCGCCTGCCGCAGGGCAAGGACGTGGTGATCGACGCCAAAATGACGCTGGTGGCCTACGAGCGCTACTTCAATGCCGAGGATGAGTTTTCCCGCGAAGCGGCATTACAGGAGCACATCACCTCTGTGCGCGGCCACATTCGCCTGCTGGGAAGAAAGGATTATCAGCAGCTCTCCGGCCTGCGCAGCCTCGATTACGTCCTGATGTTTATCCCGGTGGAACCCGCCTTCTTGATCGCCCTCGACAGACAGCCGGAGCTGATTACCGAGGCGCTGAAAAACAACATTATGCTGGTCAGCCCGACTACGCTGCTGGTCGCGCTGCGCACCATTGCCAACCTGTGGCGTTACGAGCACCAGAGCCGCAACGCCCAGCAGATCGCAGAGCGGGCGAGCCGCTTGTATGACAAAATGCGCCTCTTTGTTGACGATATGACCGCGATTGGTCAGAGCCTGGAGAAGGCGCAGGAGAACTACCGCCAGGCGATGAAAAAACTGAGCTCAGGGCGCGGCAACCTGCTGGCACAAACTGAGGCATTTCGTGGGCTTGGCGTTGAGATCAAGCGCGAGATTAATCCGGAACTGGCCGCGCAGGCGCAAGAGCAGGACGAAGAATTTCGTCTGCGGACAGGACAAGACGCGTTTAACGATCATAATCAAGACAATGGATTAGATATGGCGACGCCGGGCGAAGAGGCTGCGGCGAAGGCCTCGTCGGGCGGTTGAAACGTAGGGCAATCGCGTCCAATCTGATACACTTCACCAACAAATCCTTAAATAGCAGGCACTAAGATGGCGGAAGATTCAAAAGAGACAACACACTTTGGTTTTCAGACCGTCGCCAAGGAAAATAAAGCCGATATGGTGGCGCATGTTTTCCACTCGGTTGCGTCAAAATACGATGTGATGAACGACTTAATGTCGATGGGTATCCACCGCTTATGGAAGCGATTTACCATCGATTGCAGCGGCGTGCGTCGCGGGCAGAAAGTCCTTGATTTGGCGGGCGGCACCGGCGATCTCACCGCAAAATTTTCTCGTCTGGTCGGTGAAACCGGCCAGGTTGTGCTGGCGGATATTAACGAGTCGATGCTGAAGATGGGCCGCGAAAAGCTGCGCAACCTCGGCGTGATCGGCAACGTTGAATATGTGCAGGCAAACGCCGAAGCGCTGCCGTTCCCGGACAACACCTTCGACTGCATCACCATCTCTTTCGGTTTGCGTAACGTTACCGACAAAGAGAAAGCGCTGCGCTCCATGTTTCGCGTGCTGAAGCCGGGCGGTCGTCTGCTGGTGCTGGAGTTCTCCAAACCGGTTATCGAGCCGCTGAGCAAAGCCTATGATGCTTACTCCTTCCACGTTCTGCCGCGTATTGGTCAGATGGTGGCAAACGACGCGGAGAGTTACCGTTACCTGGCTGAATCCATCCGTATGCATCCCGATCAGGACACCCTGAAAGCGATGATGCAGGATGCCGGTTTTGAAAACGTCGATTACTACAACCTGACCGCCGGTATTGTTGCCCTGCACCGTGGCTACAAATTCTGACAGGAGTGCGTATGCCCTTTAAGCCGATGGTGGCCGCGGGAATTGAACGCGTGCTGAATACCTTTTTTTACCGCGACAGCGCGCTGAAAGCGGCGCGCCAGCGTCTCTACGGCAAAGTGCTGCGCGTGGTGGTGCAGGAGTTTTCCGCACCGATTGTGCTGGTCTTCAGCGAGCGTCAGGTTGATGTGCTGAGCGAGTGGGAAGGGGAAGCCGACTGCTCGGTCATTACCCGCCTCAACGTGCTGCCGAAGCTGCGCGATCGCCAGCAGCTCACCGCGCTTATCCGCAGCGGTGAACTGGAGGTGCAGGGCGATATTCAGGTCGTGCAAAATCTCTCTTCACTGATGGATCAAGCCGAGTTTGACCCGGCTGAAGTGCTTGCACCGTGGACCGGTGACATTGCCGCTGAGGGTATCAGCAAGTTTCTGCGCGGCGGCGCGCGCCTGTTTCGCCACGGCTTTACGCGCCAGCAGCGCTATCTCTCTGAAGCCTTAACGGAAGAGTGGCGCGTGGCACCGGGCGCGCTGGAAATCGCCTGGTTTGCCGAAGAGACCGCGGCCGCTGAACGTGCCGCAGACGCCTTAGCCAAACGACTGGATAAACTGGAGGGCAAATGACGCCTGGAGAATTACGGCGACTCTATTTCATCATCCAGACTTTTTTGAGTTACGGGCTTGATGAGCTCATCCCCAAAATGCGTCTTACCCTGCCGCTGCGTCTGTGGCGCAGAACCCTCTTCTGGATGCCCAACCGGCATAAAGAGAAAGAGCTGGGCGTTCGTCTGCGTCTCGCGCTGCAAGAGCTTGGTCCGGTATGGATTAAATTCGGGCAGATGCTCTCTACCCGCCGCGATCTCTTCCCACCGCTGATCGCCGATCAGCTGGCGATGCTGCAGGATCGCGTCGCGCCCTTCGACGGAAGGCTTGCAAAAAAGCAGATTGAAAAAGCGATGGGCGACCGCCCGGTTGAGGAGTGGTTTGACGATTTCAATATTGAACCGCTGGCGTCAGCCTCGATTGCGCAGGTGCATACCGCGCGGCTGAAAGAGAATGGCAAAGAGGTGGTGATCAAAGTGATCCGCCCGGACATTCTGCCGATCATTAAAGCGGACCTGCGCTTGATCTACCGCCTGGCGGGCTGGGTTCCGCGTCTGCTGCCGGATGGCCGCCGTCTGCGCCCACAGGAAGTAGTGCATGAGTATGAGAAGACGTTGATCGACGAACTCGATCTGCTGCGTGAATCGGCGAATGCCATTCAGCTGCGCCGCAACTTTGAAAACAGCCCGATGCTCTATGTGCCGGAAGTCTATTCCGACTACTGTAGCCAGAACATGATGGTGATGGAGCGCATCTACGGCATCCCGGTTTCTGATGTCGCGGCGCTGGAGAAGAACGGCACCAACATGAAGCTGCTGGCTGAACGTGGTGTGCAAGTCTTCTTCACCCAGGTGTTCCGTGACAGCTTCTTCCATGCCGATATGCACCCCGGCAATATCTTCGTTAGCTACGATCACCCGGACGATCCGCAGTATATCGGCATTGACTGCGGGATTGTCGGCTCGCTGAACAAGGAAGATAAGCGCTATCTGGCGGAAAACTTTATCGCCTTCTTCAACCGTGACTACCGCAAAGTGGCGGAGCTGCACGTTGATTCAGGGTGGGTGCCGCCAGATACCAACGTCGAAGAGTTTGAGTTTGCCATTCGTACCGTCTGCGAGCCGATCTTTGAGAAGCCGCTGGCGGAGATCTCCTTTGGTCACGTGCTGCTGAACCTCTTTAACACCGCGCGCCGCTTTAATATGGAAGTGCAGCCGCAGCTGGTATTACTGCAAAAAACTCTGCTCTACATCGAAGGGGTAGGGCGACAGCTCTATCCGCAGCTCGATTTGTGGAAAACGGCAAAACCTTTCCTTGAAACGTGGATCAAAGACCAGGTTGGCTTCCCGGCGCTGGTGCGTGCCATCAAGGAGAAGGGCCCCTTCTGGATCGAAAGAATGCCGGAAGTTCCTGAACTGATCTTCAACGGGTTGCAGCAAGGAAAACATTTGCAACAAAGCGTTGATAAGATTGCCCGTGAGTTAGAAGTTAACCGCGTCCGGCAGGGGCAGTCCCGCTATCTGTTTGGCATCGGCGCGACGCTGCTGTTAAGCGGCACCCTATTGCTGATAACCCGCCCTGAGCTGGCGAATAATCCGTTGTGGTTAATGGGCGGCGGGCTGGTTGTCTGGCTGCTGGGCTGGCGTAAGACGCGCTGACCTGATGCGGCATGGTTGATGCCGCTCAGGGACATGCAGCCCAGGGGATAACGTGTATACTGTGGCCTCTTTCTAACATCGTCTCTTAGAGGGGAAGTGAGTATGGGTAGTATCGGCATTTGGCAGTTGGTGGTTATTGCAGTCATCGTTGTGCTGCTGTTCGGCACCAAAAAGCTTGGCTCGATTGGCTCCGATCTCGGCGCGTCAATCAAAGGCTTTAAGAAAGCGATGAGCGACGATGATAAAAAAGAGAGCGAGGCGAAATCGGCACAGGATGCAGATTTTACCGCGAAAAACCTCTCTGATAACCGCAACCCCGACGTCGCGAAGAGCGACGAAAAACGTCACGATAAAGAGCAGGTGTAAGTCGTGTTCGATATAGGTTTTGGCGAATTGTTACTCGTTTTTATCATTGGTCTGGTAGTGCTGGGGCCGAAGCGTTTGCCCGTTGCCGTGCGCACTGTTGCTGGCTGGGTTCGCGCCCTGCGCTCGCTGGCGACCACCGTACAGAACGAGCTGACGCAGGAGCTTAAGCTGCAGGAGTTTCAGGACAGCCTGAAGAAGGTGGAGAAAGCGAGCCTGGACAACCTGACGCCGGAGTTGAAAGAGTCGATGGACGAGCTGCGTCAGGCGGCGGAGTCGATGAAGCGCACCTACAGCGCTAACGACGCGGAAAAAGCGAGTGACGAAGCGCATACCATCCATAACCCGGTGGTGAAAGATTACGAAGCGCAGCATGAAGGCGTTACGCCTGGGGTTGCTGAACATCAGGTGAGCGCACCGCAACAGGCTCCCCAGGAAGTGCCGGAAGAAACTGCCCCGGCAAAAATCTCTCTGGCGAAAACCGCTGCGCCGGTTTCCGACTCCACCCCCTCTGCAAGTGATAAGTCCTGAACATGGCCGTAGACGATACCCAACCGCTGATCGCGCACCTGATTGAGCTGCGTAAACGTCTGTTGAACTGCATCATCGCGGTGATGGTGATTTTCCTCGCGCTGGTCTACTTCGCGAATGATATCTACCAGCTGGTCTCCGCGCCGCTGATTAAACAGATGCCGCTGGGCGCGACGATGATCGCCACCGATGTCGCCTCGCCCTTCTTCACGCCGATCAAGCTCACCTTTATGGTGTCGCTGATCCTCTCCGCGCCGGTAGTGCTCTACCAGGTGTGGGCCTTTGTCGCTCCCGCGCTCTATAAGCATGAGCGCCGCCTGGTGGTGCCGCTGCTGGTCTCCAGCTCCCTGCTGTTCTATATCGGAATGGCGTTCGCCTACTTCGTGGTCTTCCCGCTGGCGTTTGGCTTTTTGACCCACACCGCGCCGGAAGGGGTACAGGTCTCGACCGATATCGCCAGCTACCTCAGCTTCGTGATGGCGCTGTTTATGGCTTTCGGCGTCTCGTTTGAAGTGCCGGTTGCGATTGTGCTGCTCTGCTGGATGGGCGTCACCACGCCGGACGATCTGCGGCAGAAGCGCCCCTACGTGCTGGTTGGCGCGTTTGTTGTCGGTATGCTGCTGACGCCGCCGGATGTCTTTTCGCAAACGCTGCTGGCGATCCCGATGTACTGCCTGTTTGAAGTCGGCGTCTTCTTCGCCCGATTCTACGTCGGTAAACGGCGCGTGCCGGACGATGAAAGCGAAACGGAAACCACCGAAGAGTAATAATCAGCCGCCCGCCAGGGCGGTTGTTGTATGGGAAACAGCATGTTTGATATTGGCGTGAATTTAACCAGCTCGCAGTTTGACCGCGATCGGGACGAGATTGTCGCCCGCGCGCAGGCGGCGGGCGTGACCGGGATGCTGATTACCGGCACTAATCTGCATGAGAGCCAGCAGGCGCAGCAGCTGACGCAGCGCTACGCCTGCTGGTCGACCGCCGGGGTGCATCCGCATGACAGCAGCAGCTGGACGGAGGAGACTGCGCAGGCGATTCATGCTCTGGCAGCGATGCCGGGCGTGGTAGCGATCGGCGAGTGCGGGCTCGATTTTAACCGTAACTTCTCAACGCCGCAGGAGCAGGAGCGGGCGTTCAGTGCGCAGCTGGCATTAGCCGCTGAGCTTAATCTGCCGGTGTTTTTACACTGTCGTGATGCCCACGCGCGTTTTCTCGCCCTGCTGGATCCCTGGCTCGATAAACTTCCCGGCGCGGTGCTGCACTGCTTTACCGGGTCGGCGCACGAGGCGCAGGAGTGCATCGCGCGCGGTCTCTATCTGGGTATTACCGGCTGGGTGTGTGATGAGCGGCGCGGGCTGGAGTTGCGTGAAGTTGTGCCGCTGATACCTGCCGATCGGCTGATGATTGAGACCGATGCGCCCTGGCTGCTGCCGCGCGATCTTAAACCGAAGCCCGCCTCTCGCCGTAACGAGCCTGCTCTGCTGGGGCATATTCTGAGCACGGTCGCCGAACTGCGCGGTGAAACGCCGCAGACGCTGAGTACTGCGACGGATGAGAATGTGAAGCGACTATTTGGGATAGCGTTTTAAGCGGTCAGGCTTTGCGGAAATCGGTGTTTTTGACACTCTGCAAAACTTGCTTGTTGAGAAGGTGCAGAAGCAGCATGGAGCGTGCTTCGCCATCCGGCTCTTTGAAGATCGCCTGCAACCCTTCCAGCGCGCCTTCCGTAATCACAACGCTGTCGCCTGGATAGGGCGTTTCCGGGTCGGTGATCCCTTCCGGCTGATACGCTTCAAGCTGTTGGATCACCGCGTGAGGAACGCTTGCCGGATGCATACCAAAACGCACAAAGTGGCTGACGCCGCGCGTCGCGTTGATGGTCGTGGTGTGTATGACCTCTGGATCGAATTCCACAAACAGGTAGTTTGGAAAGAGAGGCTCTTTCACCGTTGTCCGCTTGCCGCGGACAATCTTTTCCAGCGCAATCATCGGCGTCAGACAGGAGACTGACTGGCGTTCCAGGTGTTCCTGGGCGCGCTGAAGTTGGCCTCGTTTGCAGTAGAGTAGATACCAGGATTGCATAATGACTCTTTTCCGTAAGTTCGGCCGCAAGAATATCAAAACCACCGCATGATGGCTAAGGTGATTATAACGCTGACTGAGCAATGCCGTTGCTTTTCACGCCTATTTAACAAAAATACAGCAAGCTTAGGACGAACACCGTATAATAAAGCGCTTATCTGGAGGCAATCATAACCCCATGAAATACACCGATCTTCGCGACTTTCTGACACTACTTGAACAACAGGGCGAGCTAAAACGCATCGCGCTTCCGGTTGACCCCTACCTGGAAATGACGGAAATAGCCGATCGTACGCTGCGTGCGGGCGGTCCGGCGTTGTTGTTTGAAAATCCGAAAGGCTACGCGATGCCGGTGTTGTGCAACCTCTTCGGCACGCCGCGTCGTGTCGCATTGGGCATGGGGCAGGATGATGTCAGCGCACTGCGTGATGTCGGCAAACTGCTGGCATTTCTGAAAGAGCCGGAGCCGCCGAAAGGGTTCCGCGATCTCTTCGATAAACTGCCGCAGTTTAAGCAAGTGCTGAATATGCCGACCAAACGTCTGCGCGGTGCGCCGTGCCAGCAAAAGGTGGTACAGGGCGATGCGGTCGATCTGCACACCATCCCGATTATGCAGTGCTGGCCGGAAGATGCCGCGCCGCTGATCACCTGGGGGCTGACCGTGACCCGCGGGCCGCACAAAGAGCGCCAGAACCTGGGGATCTACCGCCAGCAGCTGATTGGCAAAAATAAGCTGATTATGCGCTGGCTCTCCCATCGCGGGGGGGCCCTCGATTTCCAGGAGTGGCAGAATGCCCGCCCGGGTGAGCGTTTCCCGGTCGCCGTGGCGCTGGGTGCCGATCCGGCCACCATTCTTGGCGCCGTGACGCCGGTGCCGGACACCCTCTCTGAATATGCTTTTGCCGGGCTGCTGCGCGGTAATAAAACTGAAGTCGTGAAGTGCATATCGAGCGATCTGGAAGTGCCCGCCAGCGCGGAGATCGTACTGGAAGGCTATATTGAAGCGGGTGAGATGGCGCCGGAAGGGCCGTATGGCGATCACACCGGCTACTATAATGAAATCGATAACTTCCCGGTATTTACGGTCACGCATATCACGCAGCGGGAAGATGCCATCTATCACTCCACCTACACCGGACGGCCGCCGGATGAACCCGCGGTGCTGGGCGTGGCGCTGAATGAAGTGTTTGTGCCGATCCTGCAAAAGCAGTTCCCGGAGATTGTTGATTTCTACCTGCCGCCGGAAGGGTGTTCCTATCGCCTGGCGGTAGTGACCATCAAAAAGCAGTATGCCGGTCATGCCAAGCGCGTGATGATGGGCGTCTGGTCTTTCCTGCGCCAGTTTATGTACACCAAATTTGTGATCGTGTGCGATGACGATGTTAACGCCCGCGACTGGAACGATGTGATCTGGGCGATCACCACCCGAATGGACCCTGCGCGGGATACGGTTCTGGTGGAGAATACGCCGATCGATTATCTGGATTTTGCCTCGCCGGTTTCCGGGCTTGGTTCAAAAATGGGACTGGATGCCACCAATAAATGGCCCGGCGAAACCGACCGTGAGTGGGGTCGCCCGATCAAGAAAGATCCTGAGGTGACGGCGCGAATTGACGCCATCTGGGATGAACTGGCCATAATGAACGCCGAAAAATAGACCCGACAGAGAGAGCGCATGACAACCTTAAGCTGTAAAGTGACCTCGGTAGATGCCATCACTGATACCGTGTATCGCGTCCGTTTAGTGCCGGAAGCGGCATTTTCATTTCGTGCAGGCCAGTACTTGATGGTGGTGATGGATGAGCGCGACAAGCGCCCCTTCTCCATGGCGTCGACGCCCGATCAGCACGACTATATCGAACTGCATATCGGTGCTTCCGAGTTGAACCTTTACGCAATGGCGGTGATGGATCGCATCCTGAAAGAGCGCGAAATCGTTATCGACATTCCCCACGGTGATGCCTGGCTGCGCGACGATGAAGAGCGCCCGATGGTACTGATTGCCGGCGGCACAGGTTTCTCCTATGTACGCTCGATTCTGCTCACCTCACTGGCGAAAACGCCGGACCGCGATATCACCATTTACTGGGGCGGTCGTGAAGCGAAGCATCTCTACGATCTCTCCGAGCTGGAAGCGCTGTCGGTTACACACCCGAATCTGCGCGTGGTTCCCGTGGTAGAGCAGCCGGATGAAGAGTGGCGCGGCCGTTCAGGCACCGTGCTCGCCGCCGTGCTGCAGGATTTCGGCTCCCTTTCCGGGCACGATATCTATATCGCCGGCCGCTTCGAAATGGCAAAAATCGCCCGCGATCTCTTCTGTAACGAGCGCGGCGCGCGTGAGGATCGGTTGTTCGGCGACGCGTTCGCGTTCATCTGATTTTATCTTCCCCCTTGCCGCTATAGCGGCGTTGGCTCGATAAAACCACGATGTTTGCCCTTGCCGCCATAGCGGCATTGGGCACCTTTCGTAGTACGCCATAAAAAAACCGCCCCTGACAGGCGGTAAAAACGGCAACTAAATTTTCTCTCTTCAGCGTATATGCCGGATGGCGGCTTACGCCTTATCCGGCCTACGTGATAGTGCTTTTGTAGGCCGGGCAAGCCCAGCGCCCCCGGCATAGGTGATGCGTTATACGCGCTCAAACACCGTGGCGATCCCCTGACCCAAACCGATACACATCGTTGCCAGACCCAACTGGGCGTCTTTGCGCTCCATCAGGTTGAGCAGCGTGGTGCTGATGCGGGTACCGGAGCAGCCCAGCGGATGACCAAGAGCGATCGCGCCGCCGTTGAGGTTGATCTTCTCGTCGATCTGCTCCATCAGCCCCAGATCCTTAATGCACGGCAGGATCTGCGCGGCAAACGCTTCGTTCATCTCAAACAGATCGATATCGCTGGCGGTCAGCCCCGCTTTTTTCAGCGCCAGCTGCGATGCCGGCACCGGGCCGTAACCCATAATCGACGGATCGCAGCCGACCACCGCCATCGAGCGGATGCGTGCGCGCGGCGTTAAGCCGAGCTCGCGGGCGCGGCTTTCGCTCATCACCAGCATCGCCGATGCGCCATCCGACAGCGCCGATGATGTACCGGCGGTAACGGTGCCGCTGACCGGGTCGAACGCCGGGCGCAGGGTAGAGAGCGCCTCAACGGTGGTTTCCGGGCGGATTACTTCATCGTAGTTGAACTGCTTGAGCACCCCGTCAGCGTCATGCCCGCCGGTGGGAATGATCTCGTTTTTGAACGCGCCGGACTGCGTAGCGGCCCAGGCGCGAGCATGAGAACGGGCAGCGAAAGCATCCTGCATCTCACGGCTGATACCGTGCATGCGCGACAGCATTTCCGCGGTCAGCCCCATCATTCCCGCCGCTTTGGCAACGTTACGGCTCATACCCGGGTGGAAATCGACACCGTGGTTCATCGGCACGTGGCCCATATGTTCCACGCCGCCCACAAGGCAGACCTGCGCATCGCCAGTCATAATCATGCGCGCGGCATCATGCAGTGCCTGCATCGAGGACCCGCACAGGCGGTTGACGGTGACCGCCGGAACCGAGTGGGGGATCTCTGCCAACAGCGCGGCGTTACGGGCAATGTTGAAGCCCTGCTCGAGGGTCTGCTGGACGCAGCCCCAGTAAATATCGTCAATCGCACTCGCCTCAAGCGCCGGGTTGCGCGCCAAAAGGCTTCGCATCAGATGCGCGGAGAGATCTTCCGCGCGGACGTGGCGAAAGGCGCCGCCTTTTGAACGGCCCATCGGGGTACGTACTGCATCGACAATGACAACCTGTTCCATTGTGACTCCTTAAGCCGTTTTCAAAGCGCCAACCGGGCGCGCAGGTTCAACCGCGGGGTAGTAAGGCTCGTTGTGGCGCGCCTTTTCACGTAACCCGGCCGGGACGTCATACAGCGGCCCAAGGTGCTGATACGCTTGCACCATATCGAGATATTTCGCGCTGCCAAGGGTATCGAGCCAGCGGAAAGCGCCGCCGTGGAACGGAGGGAAGCCGAGGCCATACACCAGCGCCATATCCGCTTCCGCCGGGCTTGCGATAATGCCCTCTTCGAGGCAACGCACCACTTCATTGACCATCGGGATCATCATGCGGGCGATGATCTCCTGATCGGTGAACTCATGGCTGCCCTGGCGCACATCGCCCAGCAGGCTCTCAACGGCGCTATCTTCCTCTTTCTTCGGTTTGCCTTTGCTGTCCTCTTTATAGCGCCAGAAACCGAGGCCATTCTTCTGCCCGAAGCGGTTCGCCTCAAACAGCGCGTCGATGGCGTCGCGGTAATCTTTCTGCATACGCTGCGGGAAACCGGCGGCCATTACCGCCTGCGCATGATGCGCGGTATCAATGCCGACCACATCGAGCAGGTAGGCCGGGCCCATCGGCCAGCCGAACTGTTTCTCCATCACTTTGTCGATTTTGCGGAAGTCCGCGCCGTCGCGCAGCAGCTGGCTGAAACCGGCAAAGTAGGGGAACAGCACGCGGTTAACGAAGAAGCCGGGGCAGTCATTGACCACAATTGGCGTTTTGCCCATCTTGCTCGCCCAGGCCACTACTTTGGCGAGGGTCTGATCGGAGGTTTTCTCGCCGCGGATCACTTCAACCAGCGGCATACGGTGCACCGGGTTAAAGAAGTGCATGCCGCAGAAGTTCTCCGGGCGTTTCAGCACGCTTGCCAGCTCGCTGATAGGAATGGTGGAAGTGTTAGAGGCCAGCACGGTATCCGGGCGAACTTTCTCTTCTGTTTCCACCAGCACCGCTTTTTTCACCTTCGGGTTTTCCACCACCGCTTCGACAACCACATCCACGCGTTCGAACCCGGCATACTCCAGCGTCGGCTGGATAGTGGCGATCACCTTCGCCAGCTTGAGGCCATCGATTTTGCCGCGCTCAAGCTGTTTATTCAGTAGCTTGCCTGCTTCATTAATGCCGAGGCTGAGCGACTTCTCATTAATATCCTTCATTAATACCGGCACGCCTTTCCAGGCAGACTGGTAGGCAATGCCGCCGCCCATAATGCCTGCGCCCAGCACGGCCGCCTGCTTCGGCGTCTCGACATCGGCGGTGAGCTTCTTCGCTTTGCCTTTGACGAATTGATCGTTAAGGAAGATACCGACCAGCGCGCGCGCTTCTTTACTGTGCGCCAGCGGGACGAAACTCTGGTTCTCCAGCTTCAACGCCTCGTCACGCCCCAGCTTCGCCGCCGCTTCAATGGTTTTCACCGCGGTGATCGGCGCAGGGTAGTGTTTACCGGCGGTCTGCATCACCATGCCTTTGGCGATGGTGAAACTCATCGACGCTTCGATTTTGCTCAGCTTTAACGGCTCAAGCTTCGGTTGACGCTTCGCTCTCCAGTCGAGATCGCCATTAATCGCCTGGCGCAGAATGGCGACAGCGCCTTCACGGATCTTCTCTGGTTTGACGATGCCATCGACAAGGCCAATTTTCAGCGCCTGTTCAGCATCAACATCTTTCCCTGCGGCGATAATCTCCAGCGCGCTATCGGCACCCAGCAGGCGCGGCAGACGCACCGAGCCGCCAAAGCCCGGCATAATACCAAGCTTGGTTTCCGGCAGGCCGATGCGCAGATCCGGCGTCGCCAGGCGGTAGTCGGTTGCCAGCACACATTCGCAGCCGCCGCCAAGGGCGTAACCGTTGACCGCAGAGAGGGTCGGCACCGGCAGATCTTCCAGGCGGTTAAAGACGCTGTTGGCGAAGTGCAGCCACTGGCTGAGCTGCTCCTGAGGCACCTGGAAGAGGGAGAGGAATTCGGTAATGTCGGCACCGACGATAAAGGCCGCTTTCTCCGAGCGCAGCAGCAGCCCTTTTAAATCTGTTTGCTTCTCCAGCACGTCCAGCGCTTCGCCGAGGCTGGCGACGGTGGCGGTATCGAGCTTGTTCACTGAGCCGGGCGCATCGAACACCAGTTCGGCAATGCCATCTTCCAGCCAGTTGAGGTACAGGTTATTGCCTTTGTAGAGCATGTCAGTCTCCAGAATTCAGCAGTGATCTGGTCGTACCAGATGAAGCGGAGTGTGGTTTTTATGTTAATAAATTGCAAATGAGTCATTAAAAAAATGCAGCGTCGATCACGCTCGGTGGAAATCACTCACATAAAAGGAGGTGTGCTAAGATGCGACAACTTGTGGTCTTGATTAACAGAAGGAAAGACGATGGATTCGCTGGCAGCGCTGTATAAAAATCATATTGTTACCTTACAAGAACGCGCGCGTGACGTGCTGGCGCGCAGTAACCTTGATGCGTTACTGATTCACTCTGGTGAGCTGTTTAACGTCTTTCTTGATGACCACCCTTATCCCTTTAAAGTGAACCCGCAATTCAAGGCCTGGGTGCCGGTGACGCAGGTGCCGAACTGCTGGCTGCTGGTGGATGGCGTAAACAAGCCGAAGCTGTGGTTCTATCTGCCGGTCGATTACTGGCATAACGTTGAGCCGCTGCCGACCACTTTCTGGACCGAAGAGATTGAGGTGATTGCTCTGCCGAAAGCCGATGATATCGGCGGCCAGCTGCCTGCCGCACGCGGCAATATCGCCTATATTGGCCCGGTGCCTGAGCGCGCGCTGAAGCTCGATATCGCCGCCAGCAATATCAACCCGAAAGCGGTGATTGATTATCTGCACTACTATCGCGCTTATAAAACGGATTACGAGCTGGCCTGTATGCGTGAAGCGCAAAAGACCGCGGTGATCGGTCATCGCGCGGCGCATGAAGCATTCCAGTCCGGGATGAGCGAGTTCGATATCAACCTGGCTTATCTCACCGCCACCGGGCATCGTGATACCGATGTGCCGTACGGCAATATCGTGGCGCTTAATGAGCATGCCGCGGTGCTGCACTACACCAAACTCGATCATCGCGCGCCTGCTGAAATGCGCAGTTTCCTGCTGGATGCCGGTGCGGAATATAACGGTTATGCCGCCGATTTAACGCGGACCTGGGCGGCCAACAGCGACACCGACTTTGCGCAGCTGATAAAAGATGTGAATGAAGAGCAGCTTGCGTTGATTGCCACTCTGAAGGCGGGCGTTAACTACGTTGACTACCATATTCAGTTCCATCAGCGCATCGCGAAACTGCTGCGTCGCCACCAGATCGTCACCGACATCAGCGAAGAGGCGATGGTGGAGCAGAACATTACCGGGCCGTTTATGCCCCATGGCCTCGGTCACCCGCTCGGTTTGCAGGTGCATGATGTCGGCGGGTTTATGCAGGATGACACCGGCACCCATCTTGCCGCGCCGTCGAAATACCCCTACCTGCGCTGCACGCGCGTGATGCAGCCGCGCATGGTCGTCACCATTGAGCCTGGCATCTACTTTATTGAGTCGCTGCTGGCACCGTGGCGCGATGGCCCGCTCGGCAAGCACTTCAACTGGCAGAAAATTGAGGCGCTTAAACCGTTTGGCGGTATCCGTATCGAAGATAACGTCGTCATCCATGAAAATGGCACAGAGAATATGACGCGGGATCTGAAGCTGGCGTAATGGAGAGCTGGCTTATTCCGGCGGCGCCGGTCACCTTTAGCGAGGAGATCAAAAAGAGCCGCTTTATTACTCTGCTGGCGCACACGGATGGCGTCGAGGCGGCAAAGGCGTTCGTTGAGTCCGTGCGCGCTGAACACCCGACTGCCCGCCACCACTGCGTGGCGTGGGTTGCCGGTGCGCCGGATGATTCGCAGCAGTTAGGCTTTTCTGACGATGGCGAGCCGGCAGGGACGGCGGGCAAGCCGATCCTCGCGCAGCTGATGGGCAGTGGCGTCGGGGAAATTACCGCGGTAGTGGTGCGTTACTATGGCGGCGTGTTGTTGGGCACCGGCGGGCTGGTGAAGGCGTATGGCGGCGGCGTGCAGCAGGCGCTCACGCAGCTCATCACCACCCGCAAAATGCCGTTAACCGAATATACTTTGTGTTGCGATTATGCACAGCTTGCGGGAATTGAATCGTTGCTCGGGCAGTTCGACGGGAAAATTGTCTCCAGCGACTATCAGGCCACAGTGCAGCTGCGTGTCGCGCTTCCGCAGAGTCATCTGGGCGCCTTTTCGGCAAAGCTGGCTGATTTTAGCCGTGGCGCATTGCAATTGTTAAAAACTGAAGAATAATCGCCACCTGATTTTCTGAACACCATAGGAAGCGGCAGAGATGCATTTTCGCGCCATAACCCGAATCGTTGGACTGCTGGTCATCCTCTTTTCCGGAACGATGATCTTACCTGGACTGGTAGCCCTTATTTACCGTGACGGCGCAGGGCGCGCGTTTACCCAGACCTTTCTCGCCGCGCTGGTGATTGGCTCTATCTTGTGGTGGCCGAACCGCCGTGAGAAAGGGGAGCTGAAATCCCGCGAAGGGTTTTTAATTGTGGTGCTCTTCTGGACCGTGCTGGGCAGCGTGGGTGCGCTGCCCTTTATCTTCTCGGAAAGCCCAAACCTGACGGTGACCGACGCCTTTTTTGAATCCTTCTCTGGTTTGACAACCACGGGGGCCACCACGCTGGTGGGGCTTGATTCGTTGCCGCACGCGATTCTCTTTTATCGCCAGATGTTGCAGTGGTTCGGCGGGATGGGGATCATTGTGCTGGCCGTTGCCATTCTGCCGATTCTTGGCGTCGGCGGTATGCAGCTCTATCGCGCCGAGATGCCGGGGCCGCTGAAGGATAACAAGATGCGCCCGCGTATTGCGGAAACGGCGAAGACGTTGTGGCTCATCTATGTCTTACTGACAGTGGCCTGCGCGCTGGCGCTGTGGTTTGCCGGCATGCCAGCGTTTGACGCCATCGGGCACAGCTTCGCCACGATCGCTATCGGCGGCTTCTCGACGCACGATGCCAGTATCGGCTACTTCGACAGCCCGACGATTAACACCATTATTGCTATCTTCTTACTGATCTCCGGCTGTAACTACGGTTTGCACTTCTCACTATTGAGCGGGCGCAGCCTGAAGGTGTACTGGCGCGATCCGGAGTTTCGCATGTTTATCGGCGTGCAGCTGACGCTGGTGGTTATCTGTACCGTGGTGCTCTGGTTCCATGATGTCTACACCTCGGCGCTGACCACGGTGAACCAGGCTTTCTTCCAGGTGGTCTCTATGGCGACCACGGCGGGCTTTACGACCGACAGTATTGCCCGCTGGCCGCTGTTTCTGCCGGTGCTGTTATTGTGCTCAGCATTTATCGGGGGGTGTGCCGGTTCAACGGGCGGCGGCCTGAAAGTGATCCGCATCTTGCTACTCTTCAAGCAGGGGAACCGTGAGCTGAAGCGTCTGGTGCACCCGAATGCGGTTTATAGCATCAAGCTCGGCCAGCGCGCGCTGCCGGAACGTATTCTTGAAGCGGTATGGGGATTCTTCTCTGCCTATGCACTGGTCTTTATTGTCAGCATGCTGGCGATTATCGCCACCGGCGTTGATGATTTCTCTGCCTTCGCTTCAGTTGTGGCTACGCTCAATAACCTGGGGCCGGGGCTTGGCGTGGTGGCAGACAACTTCGCCAGTATGAACCCGGTCGCAAAATGGGTGCTTATCGCTAACATGTTGTTTGGTCGTCTGGAGGTCTTCACCCTGCTGGTGCTGTTTACCCCCACTTTCTGGCGCGAATAAGGGAGCGTTACGTGAAAACATTGATTCTTTTCTCTACCCGGGACGGGCAAACGCGGGAGATTGCCTCTTACCTCGCCTCTGAGCTGAAAGAGCTGGGCGTTTATGCCGATGTGGTGAACCTGAACCGTACGCCGGAGATTGAGTGGGCGAAGTATGACCGCGTAGTGATTGGTGCTTCTATCCGTTATGGTCATTTCCACCCGGCGCTGGAGAGCTTTGTGAAAAAGCATCTGCAAATGCTCAATACTCTGCCGAGCGCGTTCTACTCCGTTAACCTGGTCGCGCGTAAACCAGAGAAGAGTTCGCCGCAGACCAATAGCTATACGCGCAAGTTCCTTCTTTCGTCTCCCTGGAAGCCAGATCACTGCGCTGTGTTTGCCGGCGCGCTCCGTTATCCGCGTTATCGCTGGTACGACCGCTTTATGATTCGGCTAATTATGAAGATGACCGGGGGCGAAACGAACACCAGTCAGGAAGTGGTCTATACCGACTGGCAGCAGGTGGCGCATTTCGCCCGTGAAATCGCTCAGTTAAAAAGCAAATCGCCCGTTTAATGGGCATTGCGACCGAAAAATAAGCGAACGAAAACTTTTTTGAAATTAGGGGTTGTCAGCAGGAATTAACTCCCTATAATGCGCCTCCACTGACACGGCACAACGGCAAACACACCGGCCTGTCAGGTGAAAGATTCTGAAAATAATCAGTTGACTTCACAG